>Ga0326727_10025944_pt1 | contig 10936 bp, 6 predicted proteins | sample MB2enrmetagenome_FD_207643 | JGI IMG/M metagenome (GOLD analysis project Ga0326727, IMG submission 207643) | Lab enriched peat soil microbial communities from McLean, Ithaca, NY, United States - MB29MY | ecosystem: Environmental > Terrestrial > Soil > Wetlands > Peat | place: USA: New York... | reverse complement strand
CTCGTGGTTGTGGCCAACATGAAATCCACCAACGCGGATTTTCACGGCATCAATTCCTATCCCGGCTGGTATGGCCGGGACACCAACTTCTGGAATTTTGCAAAGAAAGGCTACGTCACCGAGGCTGGCGCGGGTGGGGTCACGACGATTCATTGCGACTACGCCGCCGCCACGTTCAAGGTGAACAGTTATGAGCCGGAGGAATACCAGCAGTTGGTCGCCGAGGCGCGTTTTCAGGCGTGCATCCGCGAGAACGACGGCGCGCTGGGCATGTTCACCTGGTGGACGATGCGGGATTTCACCGACGGGAAATACAAAAAGCCCATCGGCTGGAACACCAAGGGATTGCTGACCTATGCCGGCGACAAAAAGGATGTGTATTATCTCTACCGCTGTTTCCTGCGGACGAACGAGCCGACGGTGCATATCACGTCGCAGCGGTATTTCATCCGCACCAGCGCGGTGGACAACGGCATCAAGGCCTACAGCAGCGCGGCGCAACTGACGCTTACGTTGAATGGCGAAAAAATCTCCACGCTCGACAACGGCCAATACACCCAAAGCAACGGCCGTCGCGTGGACAACGTCTTTCTCTGGAAAATGCCGCTTCACACCGGCAAAAACACGGCGACGGTTTCCGACGGCGCGGGCCACAGCGATTCCGCCGTGATTTATTTTTATGGCACGAATGGCCTGCCGGAACTGCCGGTGGCGAATCCGCTCGTCACCGATCTGCAAACATCCAATCCAAACAACCACGCATGGTTCATGGACATGCCTGTGCAGCCGCAATGGCCGGTTTATTACGACCTTGATTCGACGGCGGACAATTCATTCGACACGCTGCCGGCGGCGGTTGAAGGCGCAAAGTGGATTGCCCTGCGCCGCGTGACGAAGACCGGACAGGAAACGGATCTGACATTCAAGCTCGCGCGTCCCGCCACCATTTTTGTCATGGCGACCCGGTGCGCGGAACAGCCCGCATATCTGGCCGATGCGGGGTTCAAAGAGGTGGCGTCGCCGGATTTGGTCTGGCGCGACAACCGCTTGATGCTCGTGTCCGCGCAGCTTTTTTCCCGCCGGGCAGCCGCCGGTGAAGTCATCCACCTCGCGCAACCCGATCGCGATGAAATTGTTCTCGTGAAGGAATAAATCCCGAATTCGGAAAAATGAGGCGCACCGCATGAAAGCGTGTCTTCCGATGATTTTCGCCAAAAATAGTTTTGACGAATTGACGTGTCAGTGTGAACTTGACTGCAACCTATGAAGAAACTCGCATACCTCGCAATCCCGGCGGCGCTCGCGCTCGCCTTCACCACCAGCGCCTCTGCCGCCGACGGCAAGGCGGTTTACGGAGACAACTGCGCCAAGTGCCACGGCGACGACGGCAAGGGCCAGACGAAGATGGGTCAGAGAACCGGCGTCCGCGATTACACCGACGCCACGGTGCAGGCGTCGTTCACCGATGCCGAAGGCGTCAAGGCCGTCAAGGAAGGTCTCAAGAAGGACGACAAGACCCTGATGAAGGCTTACGATTTGTCGGCTGACGACATCACTGCCGTCATCGCCTACATGCGAACATTCAAGAAGTAACCGGCGGCGCAAAACATGTCCGCCGCGCCTGTGCGCGCAATCGGGGCAGGACCAACGGTTTCAAAATTTCGTCCGCACATGAAACCACGAGCCCCGGGCAGAACAGGCCGCCGATTCTGGTTGAGCGGCGGCGTTGCTGCCGTGTTGACGGCGGTGGTTGGCGTTTGCCTTCTCAAATTCCCCATCGGCGACGGCGTGACGCGTTCGAGTTATGATCTGCCCTTTGCGCTGCGGGGAAATTTGTCCGTCACGAACCTGGCCATCGTTTATCTGGACGAAGTCTCGCACGAAGAATTGCGGCAACCCACAACCGCGCCGTGGGATCGCTCGCTGCACGCAAAACTTGTCGAACAACTGACTGCGGAAGGCGCAAAGGCCATAGTCTTCGACATTCTGTTCACGGATCCTTCCGCCAGCGCGGAGGCGGACGCCCAGTTTGCGCGCGCCATCAAAGAGAGCCGGCGGGTCATCCTTTGCGGCAATCTCAATCTGCTCGGAGACACCTCAAGTTCGATTGTTCCAATCTATGATTACTCGCCCGCGAATGAGCGCATATCCTATTCGGAAGAATATCCATACGAACCTTTTCGCGCCGGAGCGGTCGCTTGGGGCAACGACAACCTGAAACGCGACCCCGATTACGGCATTCGGAGTTTTTTCCCGGTGGTCGGCGATGTCCACCAGGCCGTTTCAATTCCGTGGCTGCCGGCTGCGGTGGCGAAATTTGCCGGCGCGCCCGAAAGTGCGGTTCACTCCGATGCCGCTGAATCGCGCTGGCTGAATTACTACGGGCCACCCGGCTCGATTCCCAGCGCCAGTTACTTTCTCGCCGTCAATCCGGACGGCGTGCCGCCCGGATTCTTCAAGGACAAGATCGTCTTTGTCGGCGGGCAGTTGTCCGTGGATTTTTCGGGCAAGGGCAAGGATGAGTTTCGCACGCCCTATTCCTACTGGTCGCGGAAGGATAAAAGTTTTGCCCCGGGAGTGGAAATTCATGCCACCGCCGCGTTGAACCTGATGAACGGCAACTGGCTGACGCGGCTTCCGTTTTCATTGGAGCTGTCCCTGATTCTGGTCGTGGCCGGGCTGGCGGGTTTTGGTCTGATGCGATTGCAACCGCTCACGGCGACGTTGAGCGCGATTGGGGCCATGGTGCTGATTGCGGTTGTTGCTCATTTGCTGCAATGGCATGGGCTGATCTGGTTTGCGTGGCTCATTCCGGTCATTGTGGTCGGCGTGGCGATGCTATGCTCCATCGTCATCAATTCGGTCCAGCTCTATGTGGAAAAACGGCTCCAGCAACAGGAGCAAATCCACTATCGGGCCATGATGGCGGAACTGGCGAAGGCGGCCGACTACGCCCGGTCGCTTCTGCCCGCCCCGCTGTCCGGCGAAGTCGAAAGCGAATGGTGCTTCCATCCGAGCGAACAGCTTGGCGGCGATGCCTTTGGGTATTACTGGATTGATCCGGACCATCTGGCCATTTACCTGCTGGATGTTTGCGGCCACGGCGTGGGCGCGGCGCTGCTCTCCGTGTCGGTTCTGAACACGCTGCGGGCGCAGACCCTGTCCGGCGTGGATTTTCGAGATCCGGCGGCAATCTTGGGCGCGCTGAATCACAGCTTTCGAATGGACGACCAGAATAATTTGTATTTTTCCGCATGGTATGGCGTGTATCGCCGCAAAACCCGCGAACTGATCTACGCCAGCGGCGGACATCCGGCGGCAATCCTCATCGGCCCCGATTCCGGCGGCGCTGCGACTGTCCTGCCTTTGCGCCTCGAACCCGTCTCGCCCGCCGTCGGCTGCCTGGACGAGGCGGTTTACCGCAGCGCCGTGCAGAAAATAATTCCCGGCTCCCGCCTGCTGGTCTTCAGCGACGGGGTGTTTGAGATTTTTGGCCCCGACGAGAAAGTCGGAACCTGGGCGGAATTTTTCGCGAGTTTTAATTCGGCTGAAACCCGAAACCTGCGCCCCGAAGCCCGGCTGAAAAAAGCGCAGCAAGCCCGGGGCAGGGACCTGCTGGAGGATGATTTTTCACTCGTGGAACTGCGATTCAATTGAGTGCGAAAACGCGGGGACGGGATTTCGCGCCGATTGTCATTCGCCGACCGCCACTTTTTTGCGCATTTGAAACACGTTTCGCCCGCCCTCGCGCCGGTAGCCCAGATCGTCCATGAAACTTCTGATCAGGTGAATGCCCATGCCGCCGACGGGGCGTTCACTCGGCGGCAGAGTCAAATTCGGAGCCGGAAACTCCAGCGGGTTGAAAGCCTTGCCGTCGTCTTCGACCTCGATTTGCAACCCGCCGCCGACCATCTCCAGGCGGACCAGGATTTCGTGAACGCGCGCATCCTCATAGCCGTATTTCATCACGTTGGTGAGATGCTCCTCCAAGGCGAGATCTGCAGATTGCAACACCGTTTCCGGAAGCCGGTGTTCGCGGGCAAATTCCCGAAGCGCCTGCAGCGATTTTTTTTTCTCCGCCGGTTGGTTGATCAAAACGACTTGCACAAATAAATGGCCGTCCCCGGGCGGAATCAAATCTTCTCAATCAACAGTTCCCGAAACCCCGAGGCCGCGAGCACCGCGTCCGCTTCGGGCGAAAGGCGGGTGGCCTGGAGGGATTTTTGTTTGTCTTTCATCTGGTGCCAATACTGGACCAAAACCCGCAGGCCCGCCGAACAAAGAAAGGTTGCGCCCGCGAGGTTGACATAGATGATTTGGGCTCCCGCACGGATCGCGAGGAGTATTTGTTCCTCCAGCTGGTTGGCCCCCTCGCCATCCACCCGCCCGTAAACCAAAAATTCGTAGATGTTCCCATTTATGTTTTTTTGGATATTCATAGGCATGATGCTTTTCATTAAAACCCGTCAGCCGCAAAAATCAACGATTAAAAATAGAACTTGCACAACACCGACAGCACGCGGTCGCGCGGCAGCTCATTGTAAAGGTTCAGCGGATTCAGCTGATAATTCCCGCCGGTGATGTTCAGCAGGCCGAGCTGTAGTTCCGCCTGGCGATGATGGAACCGGTAGCCGGCGTAGGCGTTGAACTGCCAGAAATCGTCGCCCGGTTCGTCCGGCGAATAGCCCCGATTATCCTGCCGCGACCAAAGCGCGTCGAACCGGCTGAAGAATCCGGAGGGATGATTGAAGCTGGCGGAAAGGTCCAGTTGCTGTAGCGTGGCCTGGTTGTTTTGGTTGATGGCGTTGACGCCCGTGTAGGTTGTTGGGATGTCAGTCGCCTGTTGGTCGAGCCTGGCGTCTCCCAGCTTGTAACGCGCGCCGAACGACCAGTCTTGCCCGGCAAGCTGGTTCAACGCGATCGTCAGCGAGCGTTCGCGGAAATCTAGCGACTCGCGCGTGTTGCCGGGGGAATCCGGGACGGGGAAAAATGCATTGGTGATGACACCGATGGTGCGCGCCGCCCTGGAATTCAAAATGTCGCCCTCGATGGTCAGATACGTTCCGGTTTTTTTGAAGGCTTGATCCAAGCCCACGCCCCACGTTTCAAACCGTGTTCCGGGCACCAAGCCGACGATCGATTCGGGAATCATGCTGCGAAAGGCTTGATTGAAGCCCGCCACCTCCGTCGGCTCCAGCCGCACGCTCTGGTCGTAAAACACGCCGCCGAGCGAGCGCGTGTAGGCACCGCGCAGATGCGTGTCGGACAGCGGCGACCAGATGAAGCCCGCCTTGGGCGAAACCCGGCCGATGTCCGATTCCGTGCCCGTGATGGGCGCGGTGTCAATGTCGTCCGGATAGCGAACCCGGTCATAACTTACGCCGCCGACCAGCAGCAGTGAGTCGAACACCTGCCACTGGTCGTAGCCGTAAACACTGATTCGCTGCAAATCGGTGTTGAATTCCTGCTGCATCGGCGTCCCGCTGTAAATGTCGTTGACGTCTGAAGTCGTGTCCGCCCAGCCGGTTTGATAACGCGCGCCGGCGATCAGCGTGTGGCCGTGTCCCTCCCAGATTTGCTGCAGCTCCGCCGAGTAGGCGTTAAAATTCCGCTGGTAGGAAATTGGAAACGGAAGCGGCGAGACGCTGAACGGAATCCGCGTGAAAGTTTCGTAGTGGTAGAACAAAACCTGCGCGTTCGGATCATTGTAGGACAACGTGTCATTCAGCCGTCCGCCCAGGAACAATGTGTGCGAGTCCGGATTCCATTCATGGTGGTAGCCAATGAAAAGGTTCGGCTGTTCGGTTTCGTTGCCGCGGAAGGTCAAGCTCGGGGCGGGTGCGCCGGCGATGGAGCCGTTTTGATTGTAGTATTGCGCCACGTCGCCGAAGCTGCTGTCGTAAATCTGCGCTTCGAGCAGCATACTGTCCTTCGGGGTCAATTGCTCCTTGGCCTTGATGTCGTAAGTCGTCTGCTCCAGATCATTGTTCGGGCGGTCACCGTTCTGCGAGCGATAATCCGCGTCAAAAGAATAGCCGAAATTTCCCGCGTTGCCGTATTGCGACGACTCCTCGTGCCACGCGCCGTCGCTGCGATATTCCGTGCTCGAACTCGCGCCAAAATGATCCTGCGCGAACAACCGGGAGTATTCCTGCTGCGAAATGTATTGCGAAAGATTGTCCGCGCCGACGGGCGCCAGCAGCTCCGATAGGAGCAATTCGCTGAACCACGGCGTTTCGTAGCGCAGATTAATCTGGTTCGGGTCGCGCAGGGCGTCGTAGCTGTTTGCGAGGAACTGGTGCGCCGAATAATTCGCGTAATCATCGCTGACTGCGCGCGACGCCTCGTTCACGCTCACGTCGTTCATGCCGGCATCCTGGTAAATCCTGGCGAGGTTCGCGCTGCGCACGGCTTGATCCTGGTCCAGCAGGAGGCGCGAGCGGAAGACGCCGCGGTTGCCGTTCAACTCCTTCGATTTTTCCAGATCGCGGACGGCGTCGTTGACTTTGTCTTCCTGCTGGTCGAGCAGCGCGAGATAAAACCATGCCGTCGGATCGACGGGATCAAGTTTCCGGGCGAGGATCAACTCCTTTTCCGCGCGCGTGCCGTCGTGTTTGTTGGCAAATGCCTTGCCGAGATAACTCCGCAGCAGCGAGCGGTTCGGTTCCAGGGTCGCCGCCACTTGCAAATCCTGCAAGCCGCCGTCCGCGTCGCGCTGATGGAGGCGAACCAGGCCGCGACCCAGCCACGCGTTGCCCAGCGCGCCGTCTGCGGCAATGGCGTCATCAAAGCATTTTCGGGCACCGGCAATCTTGTTTTGTGCGGCGAGCAAAAAGCCCTTCAGCGCAAGCGCCTCGGCGTTGCGCGGCGAAAGCTGCAGGCTTTTTTCCAGCGCGGCCAGCGCGGCCTCCGTGTGGCCGAAGCTGAATTCCAATTCGGCGAGCCGTTCCCAGGCGAAACCAAAGTTCGGGGATTTTTCCGTCGCGGCGCGCGCGGCGGACAACGCGGCATCAAGCTGCGAGCGCGATTGAAAATAATACGAATCGGCCAGCAAGGCGGTTGAAAATTCGGGATTCAGGATTGCGGGACGGATTTGAAACTTTGCGGCGGCGGCGACTTCGCGCAGCGCGTCGGCCTGCGGCGATTGGATCGGACCCAGCTGCGCCCCGGCTTGTTCGACCTGCCCGACGGACAGAAGCAGTCCGGCCAAATAATTTTTTTCAGAATCGGAGACGGCGGTGCGGCCGGCCGGATAATTCGCCATCGCAGCCGGCAAATCGCCGGCGCGATACGCGTCAAGCGACGCCGCCAGCGCCTGTTTTTCCGCATCGCTGAAATTCAGCTCGTCCACGTCCAGAACCGCCGGATAATAAAGGCACCACTGAATGGTGTTGATGGCGTTGATGACGGCTGTTTTTCTGGGGGCCTGGCCGGGTTCGACGACGCCCTCTTCGCCGGAAACGAGACTGACACCGCCGCTTGAGTTGGTGAGCGCAACTTCGCCGTCCAAGAGCGTGACGGCTGTTGTGCCATCGTCGGCGACGGTCAGGTTGAATTCCGTGCCGCGAATCGCGCCGGAGGCGATCGGCGTATGGAATTCCATCTCGGCGGGACGCTCGCGGCTGAAGAAGTAGCCCGCGCCTTTTTTAAGATTTAGCGAAGACTGTTTGCCGGGGGCGGCTGGCGGCTGGATTTGAAGCGTGGTGAGTTCGTTCACGCGCAGCACGGTCAGGTTGGACAGGCGCACGGTGGCGCGGCTGCGCGGGCCGGTGCGGAGCTGGTCGCCGGCGTGGAGGATTTGGTTGGCTTGTGCCGGTGTCCAGTCGGGTGCCCCGGCGCGGGCGGTTTCGACCCGGCCTTCGACGGTCAGGAGGATGGAATGATTGTCCGGGGACGTGGCCGGGGGACTTTGGGCGAAAACCACTGGTGACAACAACGGCGCACTGAAGAAGACCAAAACACCAAAATATGTTTTAACGTCTTTCACGGATTGATTCCAGCTTGGGGCGAAAATCGCTCATGGCAAATCCACCCGGTTGCCACAGGGAATCCGCCCGGAAAAGGCTGAATTCTGAATCCAGCCTTCAGTCTCCCCAATAAACATTTGCTTCCCTTTTTGCAATGCTCTGGCATAGTATGGCATACAAGCCCGACAAAGGAAAGAGCGGGGAGAATTTCATGAAGTCTGGATTAATCTTTCGCAGTCTTGGTGGTGGGGTGCGTGTGCGCCGGCTGGTTGGTGGAGTGTGGTTTCTTCTGGCGTTGTTTGGGGCAAAGGAGGTTTCCGCCTTCCCGCAAATTGTGGTGCCGCCGGTTTCGTCATCCGTGTCGAGCAGCGCGCTGGTGACTTTCTCCGTGGGCGTGACTCAACTGACAAATTCCTCGTCTCCGCTGTCGGTCCAGTGGCGGCGCACCGGGGCGAACATTCCCTGGGCGCTGACGACGTTCACCAATGTGCCGGGGACGGTGTTCTCGACCCTGACCATCACCAACGTTCAGCCCTCTGACGCCGGCAGTTATTACGCGGTGGCGTTCGATGCGGACGGCGCGGTGAACACCGCGAATGTCACTCTGGCGATCACGAATCTGCCATCGTTGCCGGCTGGCAATGTGTTCACAAACCGGGGATTCATCACCGGTTCGAGCGGCACGGGAATCGCAGGTAATTTTACGGCGACCAATGAGCCGGGCACACCCGACAACGGCGGGATCCCCGGCGGCGCGATGGTCTGGCTGGCCTGGATTGCGCCGGATTCGGGCGTAGCCACCTTTGACACCCGGGGCAGCGATTTTGACACGACTTTGGGGATTTACGAAATTGGAACCGACGGGGTGGAAAGCGTCACCAATCTGGCGGTGATCTCCGGCGATGATGATGGAGGCGGTTATTTTAACAGCGCGGTTAGTTTCAACGTGGCGAATGGGGACGAGTATGAAATCGGAATTGACGGTTATTACGGAAGCCGGGGAGACATCATCCTGAACTGGTCCATGCAATCAACGACCAACCAGCTTCCCGTGATCCTCCAGCAGCCGCAAAGCCAGACCGTGTTGTCCAACGCTTCGGTTTTCTTGTCGGTGGTTGTCAGCACCAACGTCAACAGTCCGCCCTTGCTCTACCAGTGGTTCTTCAACGGCGCACCGGTGACAAATGCCGCCCAGTCTTCGCTGACCGTCACCAATGTTCTGCCGTCCACGGTCGGACAGTATCGCGTGCAGGTGGCCTTTGCGGATGAGAGCACTAATTTCGCCGTGATGTCCGAAAACGCCCAAATTCAGATCAATGTCGAAGGAAAAACCAAGGTCGCCGCCCAGGCCAAATTGCATCAGGCGGCGGATCCGAACAGCTATCCCGGCGGGCCGGTGCCGCTGATTACGGCGCTGGCGGCCGGATTTACCGGCACGCAGATTTACAACTCGTTCCAATCGGCGGAAGAGCCGGGCGAACCGAATCATTGCGGCAAGGTGGGCGGGTCGCCCTGGTGGTTTTCCTGCCAGGCCGCCAACAACGGAACCTTGACGGTGGATGCCTACACGCCAACCTACACCAACGTGCTGGCCATCTACACCTGGCCGGGCGGCACAAGCTACAGTTCGCTTGTTCCCGTGGCCTGCGCGAGCACCAATACCGGCGTCGGCCATGAAAAAACGGTCTTCCCGGCCATCAGCGGAACGACTTACTTCATGGTCGTGGACGGACTCAACGGCGGATACGGTCCGGTCACATTAAACATCAGTTTTACTGCTCCGCCGGCATTTGTCACACAACCGCAAAGCCAGACCGTGCCGCCGGGCAGCAACGTTACCTTGACGGTCTCGGCGACCGGCACGCCTTCGCCGTGGTATCAGTGGCGGACGAATGCGCAGTTTTTTTCAAGCAGGACGAATTTCAGCCTCGCCCTCACCAATTTTCAAGCGACGAACCAGGGGAATTACGACGTGGTGGCGACCAATCTGGTCGGCGTGGCGACGAGTTCGGTGGCGATGTTGTATTTGAATTCGCCGCTGCGGTTCACGAACACCGCGCTGTCGGTCACCAACAGCTTCACCACGCTGTTGCTGGGCATCGCGAACACCAATTACATCTTCCAATCCTCCACGAATCTGGCGACAACAAACTGGGTTCCCGTCCTCACCAACAATTCGCCCTACGGCATTTTGTCCTTCGTGGATACCAATGTCACCGGTTACTCAAACCGGTTTTTCCGCGCGGTGGTGAAAACGAATTGATTCCGCGCTCAAGTTTTCGCCCGGCAAAAAACTTGATCCGCGAAATTGGCGGTTAATCTCCCAGGCAGGTTCCAACGTGCCGGGCGGTTTGCAGCCACGGATGGTCGGGCGTGACGACTTTGCGTTTGCCAGCCACCTTCTCCAGCGGCACCGGCTCCGTGCCGTCGCCGCGCGCCGCCACCATCACGCCAAAAATGCCCTCGTGAATCAAATCCGCGCACGCGCCGCCCAGCCGCGTGGCCAGCAGCCGGTCGGCCGGGGACGGCGTGCCGCCGCGCTGGACGTAGCCGAGAATGGTCACGCGCGATTCGAGGTGGGTGAGTTCCTCCAGCTGCCGTGCCAGGCGCATGGTGTTGCCCGTGTGCCGGGCTTCGAGCGCAGCCAGCTCCATCTTGGCCTCTTTCTTGTCGTGCAGCGTCCGCGCACGGTTGCGCTTGTTTTCGGCGGCGCCAAAGGCCCGGGCGTCGTCAATGCTCATGGCTCCCTCCGCCACGGCCACGATGCTGAAATTCGTCCCGCGCCGGCTGCGGCGCCGGATGGCCTCGGCGATTTTTCCGACGTGGTAGGGAATTTCGGGAATCAAAATCACGTCCGCCCCGCCGGCGATGCCCGATCCCAGCGCCAGCCAGCCCGCGCGGTGTCCCATGACTTCGGTGACGATGATGCGGTGATGGCTGTGCGCCGTGCTGTGCAGCCGGTCAATCGC
>Ga0326727_10025943_pt1 | contig 10937 bp, 7 predicted proteins | sample MB2enrmetagenome_FD_207643 | JGI IMG/M metagenome (GOLD analysis project Ga0326727, IMG submission 207643) | Lab enriched peat soil microbial communities from McLean, Ithaca, NY, United States - MB29MY | ecosystem: Environmental > Terrestrial > Soil > Wetlands > Peat | place: USA: New York... | reverse complement strand
TCCGGGGATTTTTCCCAGATCTCACGGAAAGGCATTTCCCGCACATTGCCGAGAATGTAGTTGGACCAGTAAGGATCGGGGTGTACGTCACCGACGGAGTCGATGCCGGCAAGGCCCACACCCGCGCCCTGTAAGCTCGCCCCGCAACCCTGCAACAACCGGTAGGCGGCTGCGGCGCGCCGGGGACTGGTGCGGGCTAAGCGCAAGTAGAAGTAAATGCCGTCCACATGGCTTTCGTCGGTCGCCAGGTTGATCGCCACACCGCGGCGCTGGAAGTCTTCCGCCCGCTCGATGATCAGGTCGAGAGCGCGGCGCTTCTCCTCGTGGGTCAGGTCGTCGTGTGGGCTATTGCCTCGGCCCGTGTAAATAAGGTGAGCGAAAGTCACCCGGCGGATTCTCTGGCGTTCTACAAAGTCCAGGATATCGGCAAGTTCAGGATAATTCCAACGATTCAACGGAGTCCGGAACTCCGCCGCGAGCCCGGCTGCTTCACAATTCGCGTATCCTTCCAGCACCGCGTCGAAGGCGCCGGGGACGCCCCGGTGGCGGTCCACCTCGCGGCCAATCCCTTCCAGCAGAATACTGACGGAGTGTAATCCCGCGCCCTTCAACTCCGCCGCCCGCGCCCGGCGGAGGAGTGTCCCGTTGGTTAAGAGCGAGGGTTGGATGCCCCGCTCCCTTGTATAGGCTACCAGTTCCACGAGGTCCGCCCGCAGCAGCGGTTCGCCGCCCGCGAACACCAACCGGGGAACCTGCTGCGTCGCCAGGTCGCGAATCAACGCCCGGCCTTCCGCGGTGGTGAGCTCCGACCCGTAGCGGCGCGGTCGCGAGTCATAGAGGCAGTTCAGACAATTCAGGTTGCAGGAGCGGGTTACGCGCCAGGTAACCACGGGCTGGGGATTCGCCACCGCCAGAGGCAGAGGAGCGGCGTCAGGCGAAAGGATCTCCAGATGAGGCCCGTTGCTGGTTTCGTGGGCGGCCTGCTTCGATAAAACACGGTTGAGTTCCGTGATGTCCAACATCACTTGCCTCTAAACCTACTCGATTGGCTGCTGAGGGTTTGCCTGAATACTGCGCCGGTACATATTATGGGGGCTGGAGATCCCGGTTCGTCCGATTTCCGGTACCCCCAACCCCCAACCTGGTATTACCCAGGTTCCTAGGACCCGAAGTCCCTCGCACCCGCAGTCAAGGCAACCGGTGGGCCAAACAATCCTCCTCAGCGAGGTTAATCACGCCAATCAAGTATTTATTGAATTTAAGCCACTTAGTGGGGTGAGTGATGTTCAATCCCGGAGAAGGGTATTCGAAATTGGCAGGCATCAATGCGCAAAATGACGGTCATCATGTCCCTCGTGGTGTGAAAAAGCGCAAAGGACGGAAAGCAAGGGGTTTTCGCTGGGGAATCGGAGCCAATCGAGACAGAATGGCGTCACTCGGCGCTGTTGCACCACACTCGCAGCCTGTCAAAAAAAGCATCAGGTGAGAAAAGAGAGCAGCACCGCGCGGGGAGCCGTAAAAGCAAGTCAAACGGCAAAATGCAAGTTTGAGAGACCCTTGCATCACACGACCTGCCTTGCATGCGCTCAAGGGGTTTTCGGCTCCCACACGCAGCGAAAACCAAAGTAGTCAGACCGGGCGTCGGGCTTATAACTGTAACGGTCGGAAACGCGGAGCAACTTGGGATCGACAATCCACGACCCGCCTCGCAGAACCCTTTCCTGGCCGGCCGATGGGCCGGAGGGGTCCTGGTTGGCGCCGCTTTGATAGTAATTCGGATCGTACCAGTCATTCACCCACTCCCACACGTTCCCCAGCATGTCGTAAAGGCCATAACCATTGGCCAGTTTGCCCGCCACTTCGTGGGTGCGGTTTTCGGCGTTCTCCTTGGACCAGGCGATCGCGCTGAGGTCGCCGGAGCGCGCCTGGGGGCTTCCGCCCCGCGCGGCATATTCCCATTCGGCCTCCGTCGGCAACCTTCCCCCCGCCCACGTGCAGTATTGGTTCGCCTCATCCCAGACCACGTCGACCATGGGAAAGCCATCTTTCTTCCAACCGCGGTCGAGCTTGGGAGCAACCGGCGGCAGTTTTGTTTTCGCCGCTTCCGTAAAACGTTTGTAGGCTCCTACGGTCACCGCAGTCTGTCCGATCCAGTAGGCTTTCCCCAGGGTCACCGGATGGGCGGGTTTTTCGGGATCAGCGCAGTCGCCGTCCCCCGGTGAGCAGCCCATCAGGAAGGTCCCGGGCGCGATCCAGACGTATTTGAGAGCGTCCTGCGGGTTTACCCGCACGCCGTCGGCAAGCGCCACTTCCACGGACGTCTCGGCGCCGGTGGGGACAACGACGCTTCGCGAATCATCCACCTTGCCCGGCGCTGTGACCCGCAGCGCATGCCCTCCGGGAGGAATCCCGTTGAGCAGGAGCTCACCACTCGAGTCGACGGTTCCGCGGTTGGAATTGTCCAGCCAGACTACCGCCCCGGCGGGAGCTTTCACTCGCACGCTGCCGGGGACGTCCACAAGCTGCGCCACGACGCGCGCGGATTGCCCCTCCACGACGGTCACGCTTTGCTCGAAATCCTGTTTGCCGGGCAGCGAGACTTTCAGCGTGTGGGCCCCGAGCGTCGCCCGAAATTCCAGCGCGCCCTGAGCGTCCGCCTGGCCGCGGGGATCTCCGTCCAGGAAAACCTGTGCGTTCGGCGCAGTTCCCACCGTCACCTCGCCGGTGGCCGCACTCGCCTTGCGCACAGCGGCAATAAGCAAGTCATTCGCGCCCGCATGCCGCAAGGCACTCGCGTAGTCATTATCCACCTGGAAATCAATGCCGCGGTCTTTAAGCAGTTCCATAATGCGTTGATTGGGTATGCGCGCGACGACCAGTTCCAAGAGTTGTTGTTTGGTCATCGGTTGAGGTTTCACCGCGCCGGCAGCCTGCAAGGATGCGGCCGCTGGCTCCCAGCCGGTGCCGGGCTTTCCCCTCGTCCTCACCCCCTGGGTGCAAATTCGGCTCCGTGAGAAAATGCCCATCGGATCATTCTTTGGTGGATTTCCCCGGGCCACGGAGACCTCCGCCGCCAGTCCCAAAAACCCAGCGATGATGACGAATCGTATGAGCGACGATTTCACAGCCGCCTCCTCTCTAAGCAAAGAGCGTAGGACAGCATTGGCCCTCGATTATACGACAGGAGCGGGCGGAGAGCCCGTGTTAGGATTGCTTCAGGGATGCCGCAGAAAAGTGGAAGCCGAGGTCCCTCAGACGTAGCGCGGGCGTCTCACCCGCTGTGGCGCGGGCATCCGGCCCGGGCATTGCTATAATTGGGCTTCCGGTTCGTTTCCCGCCGCTTTAGGCTTAGGGTTTTATCGTAGGGCGAGCGGGACGCTCCCGCCACCGGAGTTTCTACATTTCTTCACGCATCGCCAGCCTGGGTGCGAGGGCGCAAAGAGGACTGGAGATCGGAACCCGCCACTCCGGGTTTCCTGCGGGTAGGAAAAAGTGCGGCCCATGGGTACGATTCTTCCTGCCGGTAGGAAAACGGCGCAGAATTCTGTTGACATGACCTTGGGCTCATGATTAGCCTAGATTGGAGGGAGGGGGCGGAACGCGGCGCCCCCACCGGGTGACCGGGAGGAAAGGACGAGTGCCCAAACCGAGGCCGAAAACACCGGACAAATCATCCGACGCAGGGGAGGTTCCAAGGCCGGAGCGGAGGGGGAAAAGTACCGAAGAGAGACGAGAAAAAGAATTATTTCACGAACGAAGCCGGAATGTCTATGAAAACAAACAAAAAGATGACAATTTGTCAGAGGAAAAAGGCGAAACTAATACGAAACTGAACGACATTTTATACAAGTGCACACGTTTTTTGCTGAAACTGCCGGATTTTTTGTCACTATTGGAGCGTTTGTGAACAAATCTCGCACCTCAAAATGTGGAAACTCCAGGCCACGGGTGCAACCGGTGGAAAGCGGGGCGGACGGTGTTCGACCTCTGCGGGGTCGAATATCGTGCCGCTCCCGGCCCGTAGGTTTCACCCGCGGCCAATGATGTTGTTCCCCTTCGGGGAACGGGGATTTTGGTTGGGCGGGTTGCGGCCCGTGGGTTTCGCCCACGGCTAATGATGTTGTTCCCCTTCGGGGAACTTGGTGGACCCTGAGGGAGCCCTGGAAGTGAACTTTTCTCACCTTGACATTCTACTGGAAGAGGCGTAACTTCACCTAGTATGTCTACTAAAGAGCAACGAGAACGCATCGAATTGCTGCAAGGCACCCTGGATCTGCTGATCCTGCGCACGCTGCTGCCGGGGCCGGCGCACGGCCATGCCATCGCCAAGGCGATCGAATTCAAGTCTGACGATGTGTTGCAGGTCGAGCAGGGGTCGCTGTACCCCGCTCTGCACCGGCTCATCAAGCGGCAGTGGATTTCGGCCCAGGAGGGCACCTCAGAAAACAATCGGCGGGCCAAGTTCTACCGACTGACCGCTAAGGGGCGGCGTCAACTGGCGGTCGAGACCAGCAAGTGGCAAAAACTGGCGGGAGCGATCGCCCGGATTCTCCTCCCGGCCGGGCAGGAGGGCAAATCATGAGCCGCCGCAAACGCATGATGGAGGACCTCGACCAGGACATCCGCGACTACCTTGAGAGGGAGACACAGGACAACATTGAGCGCGGCATGTCACCGGAAGAAGCTCATTATGCGGCTCTGCGCAAGTTCGGAAACGTGACGCGGGTCAGGGAAGAGACGCGCGAGGTATGGAGTTTCCTCTGGTTCGAGCAGCTCTGGCAGGACGTCCGCTTCGGCCTTCGCATGCTGGGCAAAAACCGCGGCTTTACGACAGCCGCAGTGATTACGCTGGCCCTGGGCATGGGCGCGAACACGGCGATTTTCAGCGTGGTCAGTACCATCCTGATACACCCCTTACCTTACAGCGGACCCCGTTTACCTTACAGCGACCCTGACCGTCTGGTGTGGATCACAGAATACTGGCCGCAACTTTCCGAAATCGTGGGGAGCACCCCTGTGGTCATGCCGGACTATCTGCATTGGCGGGCTCAGAACCAGGTGTTCCAGACGGTGGCCGCTTACGGTTTTGGCCGGAGTGGGCTTGACCTTCGCGACAAAGGCGATCTGGAGCGCGTCGCCGCCGCCGGCGTGACCTGGAACTTCTTCCCGATGCTTGGTGTTCGCCCGGCCTTGGGACGGAGTTTTCTCCCGGAGGAAGACCGGCCGGGAGGCCCCCCCGTTGTAATCCTGAGCCATGCGCTTTGGCAGCGGCGCTTCCGCTCCGATCCAAATCTGGTCGGCGCTATGATAACTCTGAACGAAAAAGGCTATGCCGTTATCGGCATTATGCCCGAGAGTTTCCATTTCCCCGATGACTGGAGCCCGGAGCTATTCACCCCGTTGGGTCTCGATCCGAATTTGAATTGGGATTCTCCCTCGGTTGGGGCGGTCAATGTGATCGCGCGTCTAAAGCCCGGAGTAAGCCTTCATCGCGCCATGTCTGACCTCATCACGATCCACCAAAGGTCTGCCAAGGGAGTTCCGAGTATGGCTGAGGGGCTCGCCAAGATCCAAGTGAGATTGGAGACTCTGCACGAACACCTGGTGGGAAACATTCGACCTCTCCTGTTGATTCTGCTGGGGTCAGTGGGATTCGTGCTGCTGCTGGCGTGTGCGAACGTCGCGAATTTGCAGCTTGCTCGTGCCGCCACGCGGGAGAAGGAGTTTGCCGTCCGCGCCGCGATCGGTGCGGGCCGTGGGCGGCTGGCGAGACAACTGCTCGTCGAAAGTTTCGCCCTCGCGGCACTGGGAGGGGTGGCTGGGATGATTCTGGGGGCCGGCGGCGTGACGCTTCTTAAGCACTGGGGGCCACCTACCATTCCGGGCCTTTTGACCGTAGGCTTCGACCCGTGGGTGTTTGCGTTTATCGCCGCGATTACGGCCTTCGCCGGCATCGCCGTGGGTCTGGCGCCGGTGCTTGTCGCTTCCGGGCTGAACCTGGACGAGACGCTGAAGGAGTCGCGACCGAGCACCACGAGGGGGGGCGCGGCGCAGCGAATGCGCGCCCTGCTGATGATTTCAGAGGTCGCCTTGGCTCTCGTCCTGCTGACGGGCGCGGGTCTTCTGATCCGCACCTTCGTCCGTCTCAATTCTGTAGACCCCGGTTTCGACCCTCGGCATCTTCTCACCGAGCGAATCACCCTCGATCTCGGACAACACCCGAACCCTGCTCAGTGGGCGCCTTTCTTCCAGAGCGTCCTCGAACGCGTCGGGGGCCTGCCGGGCGTCGAGTCGGTTGCCGCGGCAGACTCTCCGCCCTTAACGGACGCCCATAGTGGAAACTTGGAGATCGAAGGCCGGGCGATGCCGCGAGGGGAACTGCTCACCGCCCTTGTAAACATTATCAGTCCGTCCTATTTTCACGCCCTGCGGATTCCGCTGATCTCGGGCCGAAATTTCACCCCCTACGACGACGGCTCAGCTCCCCGTGTGGTGATCGTGGACGAGGTTTTCGCCCGGCGCTACTTCGGACAGGAGGATCCGGTTGGCCATCGCATCCGCATCATCGATGGCTCCTGGTACTCGATTGTTGGCGTCGTGCGGAGCACGCGGCACCTGCCGCTTACCACCGCGCCGTCCGGCGAGTTTTTCGTCTCCTACCTTCAACACCCAATTTATTCCATGACACTCGTCGTCCACGCCACTTCCGACCCGGCATCGCTCGCCGCCGCAGTGCGAAGTAAGGTACAGGAGGTGGACCCAGATCAGGCCGTCTTTGACGTTGCCACCATGGAAGAGCGGCTTTCGCAGGCCGTGGCGCCACAGCGATTTAACGCGCTGGTGCTGGGCATCTTCGCGGGTGTGGCGCTGATCCTGGCGGGAGTCGGGGTTTACGGCGTGATGTCTTACTCCGTGACCCGGCGCACGCACGAAATCGGAATCCGCCGGGCGCTGGGAGCACAACAGCACGATGTCATGAGGCTCGTCTTACGCCGCGGGGCGGGTCTGGCGCTCGCGGGGATAACGCTTGGTCTTGGCGGCGCGCTGGCGCTCACACGATTCCTGTCCAGCCTGCTCTATGGAGTCACGGTCCGGGACCCGCTGACGTTTGTCGCGGTCTCTCTGATCCTGGCAGGGGTTGCGCTCATGGCCAACTACATCCCCGCCCGCCGCGCGGCGAAAGTCGATCCCATGGTGGCGTTACGGTACGAATAAGCACGTGAAAGCGCAAAACAACGGAACATTTCCATCCTCACCGGTGTCTACAAAAGTTGTACGGTCAGGGAGCTTGGGAGTAGCAACAACAGGTTTAGGTATGTCGTACGATATACCCGTATCGACGGCGGGGCCAGTGCCGGGCAGGTCTAAGGCGCTCGTTTGCAGCGAAGGATTTCGCAAGTGCTCGAAGTCAATGGGCTGACCAAACGGTATAGCAACATCACGGCCGTCGATGGGGTTAGTTTCCGAATTAGCCCGGGCGAGGTCTACGGATACCTCGGCCCTAACGGCTCCGGCAAGACCACGACGGTGAAAATGCTGGTCGGATTTCTTGAACCCACCGTCGGCCACATCTTCCTGGACGGCCAGGATATACGGTCCGATCTGATCGGGTACCGCCGCCAGCTCGGCTATGTTCCGGAAGAGCCGCAGCTTTACCCGTATCTGAGCGGCAAGGAGTACCTGGAGTTGGTGGGGCGATTGCGGTCCATCCCCGAGGGATCACTCGCCGAAAAAGCCGATAGCCTTTTAGAACTCTTCTCCCTCAGCTCACAACGATACGCGGCCATTTCCTCCTACTCGAAAGGAATGAAGCAGAAAATCCTGATTTGCGCCGCGCTGCTGCATAATCCCAACGTCCTGATATTTGACGAGCCGCTTTCCGGGCTGGATGTGACTTCGGTCCTGGTATTCAGGAACGTCGTCAAGCTGCTGGCCGGCGAAGGCAAGATCATCTTGTACAGCTCGCACGTCCTGGAAGTGGTGGAGAAGCTGTGTTCGCGGGTGATGATCCTCCACCGGGGGCGCGCGGTGGCCAACGACGCTGTCGAGCGGCTGAGGGACTTGATGAAGCTCCCCTCTCTCGAGGAGATTTTCCGCGAGTTGGTTCTACAAGAGGATACGGAAAGGGTAGCGAAGGACATTGTCGAAGTGATGAAACTCTAAACCTGAAGGGTGCCGTGCCTTCCTTGGTCCGAATCCGCAGGCTCTTCCGTGACGAGGAAACGCACTTCGTCCAACTGACGGAGCACTTCTTCCGCCGGTTTTTTGAAAACGAGTTTATCTCGCAGGGACATGAGGCCCGGCTGACCGTCATCAATGCTCTCGCCTTGCTGGCGGTTCCGCCCATCCTTTACACATTCTATCTGGTCTTCGTTTACGACAATATCTGGTGGAATGCTCCGGAGCAATTCTCCCGGATTGCGCAGATCGACCATTGCCGTTTCGTCACATTCTCCATGGTCATTATCGGGTTCGTTGCCGTGCTGGAGTGGGAGGCATTGTTTCTCGATCGCCGGGATTATGCGATCCTGATTTCCCTGCCCCTCAAGGGAGCGACGATTTTCAAGGCCAAAATCACCGCGCTGCTGCTTCTCCTCTCGCTATTCATCGTTGATGTCGGAGCCTTTCCCACCTTCTTCTATCCTTGCGTGGAATCCATGGGTATTCGTGGACCCGAAGTATCGCGGCTCAGCCTTGGCCCCCACGTATCCTTCCTGCGTCTTTGCCACATGATCGGCGCGCACGCCATCGCGATAATCGCCGCCAGCGCCTTCAGCTTTCTGCTGATTGTGGCCGTGCAAGGCCTGCTCCTCAACGTGCTAAGCCCCCGGGCCTTCAAAAAGGTTTCGCTTGGCGTGCAAGTCGATGCCATGATCGCACTGTTGTTCCTGCTCCTGCTGCTGCCGATCATCACCAACCCCCTGCCCGCCTGGCACCACGCGGGCAGGGCGCAGATCTTATGGTTCCCACCTTTCTGGTTTCTGGGTCTCTATGAAACCCTTCTGGGCTCGCACGATGCCGTGTTCCACTCCTTAGCCTGGATTTCCATCCTGGCACTTGGACTCGTGACCCTTGCCTGCGCCGCCGGTTATATCCTCAACTTCAAACGCCACATGCAGCGGGCGCTGGAATCGACCGAGGCTGAACCTGCCGGACCGTCATGGCTGGCGGGAGCCGCGATGACCTTGATGAACCATCTGGTGCTGCGCAAACCGCTGGAGCGCGCCACGTTTTATTTCGTGGCCAAAACCCTGGCGCGCAGCACCAAACACCGGCTCTACTTTGGGACTTACGTCGGGACGGGGTTGGCGTTGGCGCTGGTCGGGATACTTGCCGCGTTGGCGCAAACCCCGCACATGTATTTCACCGAGGTCACCTCCCGGCCGACCGAAGCCATGCTCGCTATCCCGTTGATCATATCGTTTTTCGTATTATCTGGAATGCGTATGGTCTTCACCGTCCCGGCGGAGCTGCGAGCAAACTGGGTTTTTCAGTTGGCCGAGGACAAGAACCGGGTCGACGGCCTTGCCGGAGCGAGAAAGGCCATGATCGTGCCCACCGTTTTGATTCTGGTTGCCCTCTTTCCCTTGTATGCATATCTCTGGGGATGGCTCCCGGCCTTCATGCATCTGGTCTTCAGCCTGCTGCTATCCCTCATCCTGGTGGAGTTACTGCTTTTGAACTTCCGCAAGATTCCCTTTACCTGCTCCTATCCGTCGGGGAAGGCCAACGTCGCGGTCTTCGGCGTTTTTTACTTGTTTGCCTTCACCACGTACGCCTACACGATGGCCACTTTCGAACGCTGGCTGCTCCAGAACGAGATCGCTTGGGTTGTCTTCTTCTGCCTTGGGCTGCTGGCCCTCGCGGCACTCGTGATGTGGCGAAAGGTCCGGTTGGCCAGGAAATTCAGTATCCTTTACGAAGATGCGGCGAGCCCGGAAGTGCAGACGCTGGATCTCAGCACATAAGGGAGGGACTGAAAGCGAGAAATGGAAGCCCTTAGCGTAGGCCACTTGATCAGGCTCGCAGCGTCCCGCACGTGGCTCGAAACGCCCACCCCAGCCCCTCCCTGTGGGCCCCCTAAAACCATCCAATTCAAACGGCGCCCAGGCTGGCGGACCGCGCCGAATGCCGGCATAATGTGCAGCATGAAGGGATACGGAGAGGACCTGGCGTATGTTCATGACGTTGGTTTCAGTGAGTACTGCCTGAACGCGGCGCCAGGTTTGTTGCGGGCGCTTAAAGAAAACGGGATCAATGGCGGCCTCGTTATCGATCTGGGTTGTGGAAGCGGCCGCTGGGCGCGCCGGCTCAATCGAGCGGGATACGAGGTTCTGGGAGTCGATCAGTCGCCGTCCTTCATTCGGCTGGCTCGCAAGATCGCGCCGCATTCCCGATTCATAAACGCCTCGCTGCTTCGGCTGCCGCTGCCCGCCTGCGCTGCCGTGACCTCGATCGGCGAATGCCTCAACTACGCCTTCGACCGCAAGGCAGGGAAAACCGAACTGGCTCGCCTGTTCGCCCGAGTCTATGGCGCGCTCGCTGCCGGCGGGGTTTTCATTTTCGATGCGGCCGAGCCCGCGCGCATCCCCGAGAACGGACTGCGGCGGGAGTGGTTTCAGGGCGCGGATTGGGCGATCCTTGTTGAAACTGCCGGGGATCGAAAGCAGAACTCTCTGACCCGCAAGATCACCTGCTTTCGCCAGCGCGGGCGACTGTTTCGAAGAAGCATCGAAACTCACCGGCTGCACCTTTACCGAGGGGCTGAGATCGTCGAAATGCTCAGCCAAGCCGGCTTCAAAACAGAATGCTTGGATGCTTATGGACACTTCCGGCTGCCGGTGGGGATTACCGCATTTCTGGCCAGAAAGTAACGGGCGGCAGTCAGCGTATTTCCGACGATTCTTCCTTGGTTGGCGGACGGGCACCCCAGCTCG
>Ga0326727_10025942_pt1 | contig 10937 bp, 7 predicted proteins | sample MB2enrmetagenome_FD_207643 | JGI IMG/M metagenome (GOLD analysis project Ga0326727, IMG submission 207643) | Lab enriched peat soil microbial communities from McLean, Ithaca, NY, United States - MB29MY | ecosystem: Environmental > Terrestrial > Soil > Wetlands > Peat | place: USA: New York... | reverse complement strand
TCCCCCACGCCTTCCAGCAGGGCCTTCAGGTTGAAGTCCGCGATCGCGAGCGCCATCTTGCCGGCATCGATCTTGGAGAAATCGAGAACGTCGTTGATGAGGCCGAGCAGGGTCTCCCCACTGACCAACGCGAGCTCGGCGTAGCGCCGCTGTTGCTTCGACAGATTCGTATCGAGCAGCAGCCGGCCCATCCCGATCACGCCGTTCAGAGGAGTCCGGATCTCGTGGCTCATGTTCGCAAGGAAGCGGCTCTTGGCGTGGCTGGCGGATTCGGCGGCATCCCTGGCGGCGCGCAGCTCCTCTTCCGCGCGTTTGCGGGTGATGAACTGCGCCAGTTGAACGGAAACCGAGGCGAAGGCCTGCACGGCCGCCTCTCCAAACGGCTCGCGCCCGAATGCCGCCATGACGCCGAGCACCCGCTTGTCGACGATGAGCGGATATCCGGCGAACGACACCAGGCCCTCCCTGCGGACCCACGCCGGATCGGAGACCTGCGAATCCTCGGTGAGCTTGTTGTGCAGGTGGGGTGTACCGCCAGCGGCGATGCGGCCGATCTTGTACTGGCCCACCGGCACGCGGCCGTGAGCGCCGTCGAGGTGCGTGTACATCCCGGCGCTGGCCTGAAGTTCCAGTTCGTTGGTTTGTTCGTTGAGAGTCCAGATGCGCGCCAGCGCGGCGTCGATGCGGCCGACGAACGCCTCGGCGGATTGCTGCAGTCCCTCGCGCAGCGTTCCCGCCTGCGTGAACAGGCCCACGTCCGCCCCGAACGAGGCCAGGCGGGCGCGTTCCTCGAGCGCCGCCTCGGCTTTCTTCCGACCGGTGATATCGTCGAACACCACCACAAAACGTCCACGCGCCGGACTGTATACGGCCACGCCAAAGCATTTCCCGAGAGCGGGCACCGTTGTCTCGAACCGGTCCGGCTCACCGCTCATGGCCACCCGGACGAGCCGGTCGATGGACGCTCCGGGCCATATCTCCGAATGCTTTCTTCCCACCACGCCGGTCAGGCCGGTCAGCTCCCCGAACGCGGGATTCACGGCAAGGCAGCGAAAATCGCGCGGCTCCCCGTCTTCGCCAACCAACTCGCAGTAGGCCACGCCCTCGCGCAGGTTCTCAAACAGCGACCGGTGCCGTTCCTCGCTCTCCCGCAGCGCTGCATCGGCGCGCTTGCGCTCGGTGGTGTCCATGCAAACGGCAAGTACGCGCCGGGGCTGGCCGGAGTCGTCGCACAGTACGTTTCCTTTGGCCGCCACCCAGCGCACCGCCCCATCCGCGCCAACCATCCGGAACTCGCCGTCGAACTCACGGCCATCGCGGATCGCGTGTGCGACCTTCTCCACCAGCGGCCCCCGGTCGTCGGGGTGGAGCATGTCGAGAAATGCTTCCATGGTTCCGGAAAAAGCGCCGGCGGGAAGCCCCATCATGGCCTCCAGTTCGGGCGACCAGAAAACCCGGCCGGTCAGCGTGTCGTGCTCCCACACACCCATGCGCGCGAACCGCAGCGCCAGCCGGAGGCGCTGTTCGCGGTCCTGAAGTTCGAGCTCCGCCCGTTTCTGTTCGGTGACGTCTTCGACGTGCGTGACGAGGTGCCACGATTCCGAGCCTGGCTGGCGAACCACCGAAATGCGCAGGCGGCAATGGACCACGTGGCCGTCGCGATGCAGATAGCGTTTTTCGAACGCCACCTCCGGCGCGCAAGTGGAGAGCTCCGTCAGCTCGCGCCGCGACAATTCCAGATCGTCCGGATGAGTGATCTTCTCCCAGCCCAGACCGGCCAACTCCGCCTCGGAATAGCCGAGCATCCGGCACATGGTCGCGTTCGCCTTGAGAATGCGGCGGTCGGGCGTGCTCAGGCACATGCCGAAGGGAGCGTATTCGAAGGCCGTTCGAAAGCGATCCTCACGATCGCGCAGTTCCCGTTCCTGGCGCTTTAGCTCGCTGATGTCGCGGTAAATGGCCGACGTTCCTATAACCTCGCCCGCGGCGTTGCGGATGGGGGCGGCGCTGATGGACACCTCCACCGAACCGCCGTCCTTCCTGAGACGGACCGTCTCCATGTGAGATACACCCGAACCCTGGGCGATTCTCGCGTCCACCTGCCTGAGCTCATGGAGCCGATCCGCGGGTACCAGCCTGGCGAAGGACGACCCCACGATCTGGTGAGCGCTGTATCCGAAAATCGCTTCCGCCGCGGCGTTCCAGCTGGCCACGGTGCCATCGAGGTTTCGGGCGACGATGGCGTCCTCGGACGAGTCCACGATGGAAGCCAACAGCAGCCGCGATTCCTCCACCTGTTTGTGCGCGCTCATGTCGCGGACGACGACAGCCACCACGACCCGCCCGTCGTGTTGCGGAATGGGAGACAGCGCGATGGAGACATCCACGCGGCGTCCGCTCTTGTTGAGGGCCACGCCGGCAAAAGGGGGCAGCGAGTCGCCGCGTCCCAGACGTTCCATCATGACCGGGAACATGGCACGCTCCTCGGGGGGCATGATCATCAGCACAGGCCGGCCCAGAACTTCTTCGCGCCGGTAGCCGAACAGAGTTTCCGCCCCTCTGTTCCAGCTGAGAGTCTCGCCGGTCATCGAGTGCGTGAAGATGGCGTCCTGGGTGGATTCCACGATCGCCGCCAGCGAACGTCTGGCGTCTTCGCCGATGCGGCGTTCGGTAACGTCCTGCTTGATGGCGATAAAACTGGCGATCGCGCCGCGTGCATCGCGCACCGGCGTGATGGTCATCTCCTCGGTATAGGCGGTTCCGTCCCGGCGCCGGTTCACGATCTCACCCCGCCACACCCGTCCGGCCTGAATGGTGTTCCACAGATCCCGATAGAATTCCGCCGTCTGGCAGCCCGATTTCAGGAGCCGCGGATTCCGCCCCACCGCCTCCTGGCTCGTATAGCCGGTCATGCGCGTGAACGCGGGATTGACGTAGCGGATGCGGCCGTCGCTCGCGGTGATCACGATGGCTTCGGAGGCCTGCTCGATGGCGGCGGCAAGTCCCTCGCGCTCCATTTCCGCCGCGGCGTGTCTGGCCGGCAGCCGCCGACCGAGGAGCCAGCGCAGAGCCACCAGTGCGGCCAGCGCCCAGAGAACGGATATGACTCCGATCAACGCGGCGATATCCGATAAAGCTCCGCCACCCACGCTCTTCTCATCGGCAGCGAACCTCGCCCGCCGCCCTCATTTCGCCGTCCTTCGTGCCGATACGACAAAAGAGGAACGCCGAAAGGCCAGGGCACAGCCCGATGATTTCAATCAAGCGGTTCATGGAGCAGAGACGGGGAGAACCCCGCGTGGAGCACGACGTCGTACAGGCATCGGTGCAGATGGGCCGCCTGCTGCTGGATACACTGACCACCTGCAGCGTGCGGGGACCGGCGTCCGATCATCGGGCCTTCACCGGGACTCTGCGGGCGCTGCAGCGCAGGCTGGACGAGCCTCCCTCGGCTTTCGGCCTGCTCGAAGTATCGAGCGGCGCCGCTGAAGCGCTGGAAACCTACGGCCAGCGCACCAACGACTACATCCGCGAACAGAACGAACGGATGCAGTCCATGGTGGCCATGCTCACCGCGACGCTGGCCGATATTACCGGCCAATCCGAAGCCTCGGTGTCACGCCTGCAGAGCATCGAGCAGCAGATTGAGCGGGCCTCGCAACTGGACGACATCCGGGCGCTGAGCGAAAGCCTCCAGGACTGCCTTGTTTCGGTCAGGGAGGCGGCGGCGCAGCAGAAGAAGGCGTCCGCGGCGATGGTGAACCGTCTGCGGGCACAGTTCGACCATGCGCAGGCCGGGAATATGCACAACGCGGCGGCGAACGGGAAAAGCCCCGCCTGCGCTCAGGAGATCGAGCTCGAGCCGGAACCCGAGGAACCCACGGAGGTGGTGGAAGAGCTGTCTCAGTGCTACGTCGCGGCGTTCAAGCTCCAGAGAGCCGAGCACATCGAGACGCGGTTCGGAACCGGGGCACGGCAGCAAATGCTGGCCCTGGTAAGCCAGCATCTGAAGGGCCTGTTGGGGGCGAACGACAGGCTGCTGCGCTGGAAGGGAACCTCGTTCGTCATGTTTCTGAACTCCAGTGGCACACTAAACCGGCTCCGCGCGCTGCTGGCGGAGACCGTGACGAGGGTCGCCCAGCAGTATATCGAGGTGGGAAAGAATGCCGCGCTCATTTCGGTCACTCTCGACTGGACCATCTTCCCGCAGGCGCAGTGCCCGTCGCTGGACGCCGTGTTCAACGAGGTGGATGCCTTTCTGGCGAGCGAGACTGGCGCTAACCCGATTCGAATGCCGGTTCCGGCGAAGGAGATCCGACAATGAAGGCACTGGTAGTGGACGACAACATGACGGCCCGCATGGTGATGCAGGAGATTCTGTCTCCATGGGGCGAGGTCCACAGTTGCGTGGACGGGGCCGAGGCCGTCGCGGCGGCCACCCGGGCTCTTGAGAACGGCGATCCCTACGACCTTATCTGTATGGATATCCAGATGCCGAACATGGACGGTCTGGAGGCGCTGAAGCTCATCCGGCAGGAGGAGGAGCGGCGGGGACGCGTGCGGCCGCGGGCCTCAAAGGTGATCATCGCGACCGTGTCGGACGACGACGAGAATATCCGCTCGGCTTTCAGCGAACTCTGCGACGCCTACGTCCTGAAGCCGATCGACGGAGCGGAACTCCTCGACCTCGTCGATTGCCTGTGCGCGCTGCCGGAACGAAAACTCTGAAACCGATTCTACGGGCCCGGCTTATTCGGCTTCGGCCGTTTCGATATCGCGCGCCGGGTTCTCGAACTTCGTGCAGTGCTTGAGAAACATCAGGTTTACACGGCCGATGGGGCCGTTGCGTTGTTTGGCCACCAGCAACTCGGCCCGGCCCTTCAACTGCTCGTGATCGGGCTTGTAAACCTCCTCGCGGAAGATGAAGGCCACCAGATCGGCGTCCTGTTCGATGGATCCCGATTCGCGCAGATCGCTCAGTTGCGGCCGGTGATCACCCTGGCGTGTTTCCGGCGCGCGGCTGAGCTGCGAAAGAACCACCATGGGCACTTTCAGCTCCTTCGCCAGCAGCTTGAAACCGCGCGAAAGCGAGCTGACCTCGGCGTTGCGGTTCTCGAAGCGCCCCCGGCCGGTCATCAACTGCAGGTAATCGACAATCACCAGCCCGAGGCCGTGCTCGGCGCGCAGGCGGCGAAGCTTGGCGTGCAGGTCGATGAGGTTGATCCCCGATGTATCGTCGATGAACAGCGGCGCTTTCACCAGCTCGTTGGCGGAGAGCTGCAACTGGCGGCGTTCGTCGTGATTCAGATAACCGGCGCGGAATTTCTGCTGATCCACGCGCGCGCCGGCGCAGATCATGCGCGTCAGCAGAGACTCCTTCGACATTTCCAGCGAGAACACTGCTACCGTGCGCGGGTCGTGCGCATTGGTGGTGATGTGCTGCGCGATGTTCAGCGCGAGCGCGGTCTTGCCCATGGAGGGCCGCGCGGCCAGGATGATCAGCTCGCCCTCGTGCAGGCCGCCGGTCATCTCGTCGAGCTTCAGATAGCCGGTGCTGAGGCCCTTGATTCGCTTGCTGGGATCGAGGAACGCGTTGAAGCCGCCCTCGTACTGGCGGATGATGGTGTCGCAGTTGATCAGCGCATCGGAGGCGCCGGTGTCGCCCAGCTTCAACAGGTTTTCTTCGGCGCCGGCGAGGATCTCGCCCGGCTCGTCCTCGCCGATAAAACAGCGGTCGATCAGTTTCTGCGAGCTGAAGATGATGCGCCGCAGCAGGCTCTTGTCGCGGACAATGCGCACGTAGCTTTCCAGATTGGCGATGCGCGGGAGTCCGTCGTCGAGGGAAACCAGATAGCTGATGCCATCCACCGATTCGAGCTGGCCCTGTTTCATCAGCTCCTCGGCGACCGTGACGCGGTCGATGCGCAGGCCGCGCTCGTAGAGATCGAGCATGCGCTGGAAGATGCGGCGATGTTTCTCGAGGCTGAAGTCGCCGGGCTCGAGCAGACCGGCGGTCTGGATGAAGGTGGAATCGTCCAGAAGGATGGAGCCGAGCACGAAGCGCTCCGCTTCGAGGTTCGCGGGAAGGCCTTTTGCGAGGGCGATGTCGGGAGCTGCCATGTGGGGACGCCTTTTACCTTAGCCCGTTCGCGCCGCAGGTACCAGTGGTGTGAATGCCGCACCGTTTCGAGTCGTTTACCCTCTGCATATCGGCGTGCAAAAGCCTGTGGAAAACGCTCCGGCGCGGCGGGCGTGGAACTCGCCGGGTATCATCCACCTGCGCGAGGGAAGCACCGGAAATCCGCAAACAGAACGCCTCCTGTTTGTTTTATATGATACCCGATCTCAGGCCACGCATAACAGGCTGCCGAAAAACCCTGGACAAACCGCTCCCTCTGGTTGCGGCTCGGAACTGGCTTTTCCGAGCCGCGCGCGAAGCAAGCGGTTCAGGTCCGGCTCAGGCGAGATCTCAGGCCAGCCGCAGTGGCGAATCGAGATCGACGCGAATCGGCCCGAAGGAAGAGTTGCGAAAAGGGGCCATCCCGTAGAACTTCACGGAGTGGCCGGGATAAAAATCGAAGACGGGCCCTTCCCAGTCGCCGATGGGGCTGACCGGCGGGCGCAGATCGGACTCGGTTCCGTAGCCATAATCGACGGCTTCTTCGGCCTGGGGAGTGAGCGCGGCCCGCACCACGGCGCCGGAGGAATTGGCCAAACTGAGACAAAACTCCAGGCCGTCCTGATCGGGGATGGGAATCCACTTTGTTCGCCGATCAAACTCGCCTGCATCCCACGAGGTGTTCGTTGCACCGGAGTGGATCAGGTGGTCGTAGTTTGTTTTCCATCTCTTTCCCCGGTACAGCTCCTGAATCCTGCCGTGATATTCGGGCACGTAGCCTTTGATATTGTCAGGGTCGACTTCCGTGAGGCTGTTTGAATCGTCCGTCGCTCCCTGTGCGGCGACACGACAGGCCAGCAGTTCGACGAGACCGCCCTGCAGGATCGCGGAGCGAAGCTGCGTTCCGAACCATTCGACGTTGCGCCGCGTGATCCCGTTTTCCGAGCCGAGCTTCAAAACCGCCGGTTTTCCGTGACAGTGAATCTCCAGTCCCTTCGCCTTGCCGTACTGGATGGCCCGGAGCCGCAGCGCGTCCAGAGCACCGGTCAAATCGTTCGGCGCGACCTTGACCATGCCGGGTTCGGCTTCGAGCGCACGGCCAACATTGATGTCGTTCCGCGGGTCCCACAGGTAATAAGGGCCGTGGTGAATCATACGGTACTCCGGTCGCGCATTCCACTGAGGGTACCAGAAGCCCTGGCGCTCGCAGCCAGCGCCCTTGCTATCATGGGCGTTCGTTGATGTCCGAGCCAGAGCCCGCGCCATCTCCCGTTTCCGAAGCGGTCACCAACTCCATTCGCGTGGAGGTGATGGCCCGGCACTCGGCGCAGAACTCGCGTCCGCAGCAGGGCCAATGGGTATTTCAGTACACCGTGCGCATCACTAATCAGGGAGGCGAGACGGTGCAGCTTCTCAGCCGCCACTGGATTATTACCGATGCGCTGGAGCAGACGCGGGAAGTGCAGGGGCCGGGCGTGGTGGGCGAACAGCCGGTGCTGGCGCCCGGCGAGAGCTTTCAGTATTCATCGTGGTGTCCGCTGGAAACGCCGACAGGGGTGATGCGCGGCACTTACCAGATGGCGCGCACCGATGGCAGCGGCTTCGACATCGAGATCGCTCCGTTCGCGCTGCGCGCGCCCTACACCGTACACTGAGGTGTTGGCCCGGTATGGACACCCCACTGCCTCGCCGCCGTTACAAAGACGGAATCGACCTTTCCATTCTGGCCTTCGGCGGGATTGTGGTTTGCGGGCTCTCGCAGGAAGAAGCGAACCTCCGGGTCGCCGCCGCGTTCGACCGAGGGATCAACTATTTCGATTGCGCGCCGTCGTATTTCGACGGCGAGGCGGAGCTCAAGCTTGGTGAAGCCCTGCGGCCGTATCGCCATAAGGTCTTCCTGGCCGAGAAGACCATGCATCGCGACTCGAAGGGAGCGCACGAGGAACTCGAACGCACGCTGCAGCGGTTTCATACCGACCACGTGGACCTGTATCAGTTCCATGCCGTCGGCGGGATCGAGGATGTCGATCGGATTCTCGCGCCCGGTGGAGCCGCGGAAGCATTTCTCACCGCCCGAAACGAAGGCAAAGTACGACACCTGGGATTTTCCGCGCACCACGCGCCGGCTGCGCTGCGGTTGATGGATGCGCTGGAACTGGACAGTGTGCTCTTCCCGGTGAATGCCAGCGCGTGGGAGAACGGCGGATTCGGGCCGCAGATTCTGGCGAAGGCCAAATCGAAAGGGATGGCCCGGCTGGCGCTGAAGGCGATGGCATTCGGCAAGTGGCCGGACGATCTGAAGCCGGAGGATCGCCCGTACCCGAAGTGCTGGTATCAACCGATCGACGATCGTGAAACCGCCCGTCTGGCGCTGCGCTTCACGCTGAGTCACGAAGTCACCGCCGCCGTGCCGCCGGGCGACGAACGCCTGTTCGACCTGGCGATGGATCTGGCGTCGGGGCCGCTGCCGGCGTTGAGCGGCGCGGAGATCGCCGACCTTAAGGACCGGCTCGCGGCGCTGGAGCCGGTTTTCAGCGCGTGAGCGTTTTGCACACCGCGCTGCTTGTGCTCGCGATCGGCACTCTGGTTCTCTACACGCTATCGGCGACCGCGATGTACTTCGGCAACCGGCGAATCACGCTTCTTTCGGACGTTCCGCCGCTGGAAAGGAGCCCCGCCCCCACGGTTTCGGTGATCGTCGCAGCGCGCGACGAGGAGCGCGGCCTGGAACAGGCACTCACTTCCGTCCTCGGGCAGGACTACCCGGCCTACGAGGTCATCGCGGTGAATGATCGCTCCACGGATGGCACCGCCGCGATCCTCGAGCGCATGACCCGTGCAAACGATCGGCTGCGCATCGTCAGCGTGAGCGACCTGCCGCCCGGCTGGCTCGGCAAGAACCACGCGCTGCATCTGGGAGCCGCGCAGGCCTCCGGTGAGTTCCTCGTTTTCACCGATGCCGACGTTGTCATGGACTCAACCGTCCTCAGCCGCGCTCTGCATTACACGCTGCAACACCGCATCGATCATCTGGCCATTTCTCCGCGCGTCGTCCTCCATGGCTTTCTGCTGAATGCGTTGCTCGGCATGTTCACCTTATCCTTCAACGGGTTTGTCCAGCCATGGAAGGCTCGCGACCCGAACAGCTCGAAACACATCGGCATGGGCGCATTCAATCTGGTTCGTGCCGCGGTCTACCGCGCGCTGGGCGGGCATGAAGCGATCCGCATGCGTCCCGACGACGACATGAAGCTGGGAAAACTGATCAAGAGCCGCGGCTACAACCAGGACTTTGTTGTTGGCGGCTCGCTGATTTCGGTGGAGTGGTACAGCTCGTTGAGGGCGATGATCGGCGGCCTGACCAAGAACATGTTTGCGGGCGCCGACTACCGCCTGAGCGCGGCCGTTGGCTCCGTGGCCGCTCTTTTCCTGATTTATGTATGGCCTTTCTTCGCACTCTTAGCGACCGGCGGCTCGGTGCGTGTCGTGAACGCGCTCGTGGTTCTGACCGTTCTGATGGCGTTCGCGGTGGCTGCGGGCTACGTGAACATTTCGCGCGTATGCACGCTTGCCCTGCCGCTGGCTGCTCTGTTGCTCGCCTGGATCATCCTGCGATCGACGGCGGTGACGCTGTGGAACGGCGGCATCGAGTGGCGCGGTACGCGCTACCCACTGAAGGAGCTTCGCGCGAACAAGGTCTGACCGCCTGCTATTCTGAAGTCTTCTCGGTCTCCGCTGGTCCCCATGAAGCAGATTGTTATCGCCGCGCTCGCGGTGTCTTCCTGCCTGGCGCAAACGGCTCAGCCGAATAATGCGCCGGCGATTCCGCCACAAAAAGAAGTTGTGGTGGTGACGGGGACCTTCCAGCCCATCCCGCTTGAGGAGTCCGACCGCAACGTCGATGTCTTCACCGTCGGCGGGGAGCGTCTGCTGTACGATTCCTTCGCCGATTATCTGAAGCTCGATTCGTCGGTGGACATGCAGGAGCGCGCGCCGAACACCATTCAGTCCGACATCTCCATCCGCGGCGGCACGTTCGGCCAGACGCTGGTGCTGCTCGACGGCATGCGCATCAACGACGCGCAGAGCGGCCATCACAATATGGATCTGCCGCTGCCCATCGACGCCGTTTCCGAGCTGCAGATCCTGAATGGCTCGGGCTCGGCGCAATACGGGTCCGATGCCGTGGGCGGAGTAGTGAACATCATCACGCGCCAGCCGTCGGAAGAGCCGGAGGTGCGGCTGCGCGGGGGACTCGGCAATTTCGGGGTGAATGAAGAGGGCGGCTCGGTGTCGCTGGGCGACGACCGGCTAAGTGAACAGCTTTTCGCCGCGCGCGATTTCTCCACCGGCTTCATCCCCGACCGCGATTATCGCGACCTCGACCTCACCTCCATCAGTCACGCGAAGACGCGCTTCGGCTTTACGGACGTGCTGCTCACGCTCAGCGACCGCCCGTTCGGCGCGGATCAATTCTACGGCAATTACCCTTCGTGGGAGCGCACCAAGGGCTGGTTCGCGTCGCTCCGCCAGGAGCTGGGGAAGAACAGTGAGATCGATTTCGCGTATCGCCGGCACACCGATCTCTACGTACTGTTTCGCGACGACCCGTCCATTTACACCAACCACCACTATCTCGATAGCTACGAGGGCGCGGCTCGCCGCCACGACAAGCGGCCCATCGGCCAGTTGAGTTACGGCGCGGAGTATTACGAGGAGTCGATTCACAGCAACAATCTGGGCATCCACGCACGCAACCACGAGGCCCTCTATGCGTCCTGGGACACGCGCGCGCTGCGGCGATTTTCCTTCACGGCAG
>Ga0326727_10025941_pt1 | contig 10937 bp, 10 predicted proteins | sample MB2enrmetagenome_FD_207643 | JGI IMG/M metagenome (GOLD analysis project Ga0326727, IMG submission 207643) | Lab enriched peat soil microbial communities from McLean, Ithaca, NY, United States - MB29MY | ecosystem: Environmental > Terrestrial > Soil > Wetlands > Peat | place: USA: New York... | reverse complement strand
TGCGGGCAATCTTGGAAGTAGCCATCGCACGGGATGTTAGTAGGCGCCCCAAGGGAAGTCAAGGAAGTGAGAATCGAAGCGGGGACTGGTATACTGCAAACCTGGGCAAGAACTAGAGGTCAGTAGTGAGCGCCCAGCGAACTCGGGCCCGTGGGGTCCTTGAAGCGCTGGGGAGAGTGCTGAAAGCTAGGTGCGCCACCGCGGCGGAGGAACACATTGACTCCCGAAGAAATCACCAGCATGTTAAAGGAAGTACGGCGAGGTAAGCTTTCCGTGGAAGATGCCGTAGAGCGCCTGCGGACGCTGCCGTACGAAGATCTGGGTTACGCCAAAATCGATCATCACCGCTCGCTGCGGCAAGGATTTCCGGAGGTGGTGTTTGCACGGGGCAAGGACCCGGCGCAGGTGGAAGGCATCGTGCGCCGGATGCTGCGCAACCACCACAACATCCTGGTCACGCGCGGTGACCGCAGTCTGTACGAACTGCTGCGTCCGCTCGATCCGAAGGTGGAATTCCACGCGCTCTCAGGCGCGATCTCCATCCGCCGCGAGCGCAAGGTGCGCGGCAAAGGAAAGATCCTCGTGGTGTGCGCAGGCACGTCGGACATTCCGGTGGCGGAGGAAGCGCTGGTGACGGCGGACATCATGGGAAACCGCACCGACTCGCTTTACGACGTGGGGGTGGCGGGAATTCATCGCCTGCTGGGTGAGAGCCATCACTTGCGCGAAGCGCGCGTCATCATTTGCGTGGCGGGCATGGAAGGAGCGCTGCCCAGCGTGGTAGCAGGCATGGTGGGCGTGCCCGTGATCGCGGTACCTTCCAGCGTCGGATATGGCGCGAGCTTCCGCGGCCTCGCCGCGCTGCTCGGCATGCTCAACAGTTGCTCGCCCAACGTCTGCGTGGTCAACATCGATAATGGCTTCGGGGCGGGATATCTGGCGAGCGTGATGAATCGATTGTAGGGCAGACGGCGTCTGTCCGGAGCAGGGCACATGCCGCGCGCGCCTGCAAGCCAGCCTACGAAAATGGGGCTTGATTTTGACAAATCCCCGGGCGTAAGATCTCGACGGACGTGGGTGAGCCTGCACCGAAGAGTTGGGCATCGGGCGATGAAAACCCAACCGCGCAGGTTGTGCTTCGGCACAGAAGAGTCGCTTCCCCCCTTAGGCCCCCGCGTCTAATCTCTTCTCGCACAATCCTGAAACCGCAGACTACCCAATCGCGGCCTCCCCAAACGGACCGCCTTCCCTCTCCTCGTCGGCTGGATCAATCTGACGTCTGACAAGAACAGAAGGGCAAAGCCCTCCTTACTTCCCGAACACTCGCTCGAAGATTTCATCTACGTGGGTGAGATAGCGCTCGACGTTGAAGACCTCAGCGATTTCGCTGGGTTTGAGGTACCGGCGGATGTCGTCGTCGCGCTCCACGAGGGTGCGATAATCCTCGCGCGTCTCCCACACTTGCATGGCATTCCGCTGCACCCAGCGGTAGGCTTCTTCGCGCTGCGCTCCCTTTTCCACCAAATCCAATAATAACTGCCCGGAGAAGATCAAACCCTTCAACATGCCCAGATTCTCCCGCATGCGGTCGGGATAAACGAACATCTTTTCCACCAGGTTCGCGGTCTTGGCGAGGAGGTAATCGAGGAGAATGGTGGAATCGGGAAGAATCACGCGCTCGACGGAAGAGTGCGAGATATCACGCTCGTGCCAGAGGGCCACATTTTCCAGCGCCGCCTGCGCATTCGCGCGCACCACACGCGCCAAACCACAAATCTGTTCGGCGGTAATGGGGTTGCGTTTGTGCGGCATGGCCGAGGAGCCTTTTTGTTCCGGTGAGAAGTACTCCTCCACCTCGTGCACCTCGGTGCGCTGTAAACCCCGAACTTCCAACGCAATCTTCTCCAGCGAAGCCGCCGCCACCGCCAGCGTCGAAAGGTAAAAGGCGTGGCGGTCGCGCTGGATAACCTGCGACGACACCGGGGCGGGCTTCAGGCCCAGACGCGCGCAGATCCCCTCCTCAATCGCCGGAGGCAGATGGGTGTAAGTGCCCACGGCGCCCGAAATCTTGCCCACGCGCATCTGCTCGGCGGCGTAAGCCAGCCTCTCCGTGTTGCGCTGGTTCTCCGCATACCAAATGGCGAGCTTGCAACCGAAAGTGATGGGCTCGGCGTGAATGCCGTGGGTGCGGCCGATCATGGGCGTATGCTGAAACTCCAAGGCGCGTTGCTGCAGAACTTCGCCCAAGCGGTTCAGCCCTGCCAGTAACAGAGCTGAGGCTTCGCGCACCAGCAATGCCTGCGCCGTGTCGACGACGTCGTTCGAAGTCAGGCCATAGTGCAGGTAACGTCCCTCGCGGCCCACATGCTCGGCCACATTCGTCGTAAAGGCGATGACGTCGTGCTTCACCTGGCGCTCGATCTCGAGAATGCGGTCCACTTCAAACCGCGCCTTCTTGCGGATGGCGCGCGCGGCGCTCTTGGGGATCAGCCCGGCTTCGGCCTCGACCTCCGCCGTGGCGATTTCCACGTCCAGCCATTTTTGAAACTTGTTTTCGTCCGTCCAGATGCGGCCCATTTCCGGGCGCGTGTAGCGGGGAATCATAGGATTTTCGATTTGCGATTTGTGATTTGCGATTTTCGCCCCAGCTCGGGCGCAAAACGCAGAGAGCATCCTACCATAACCGGCAGCCTCGGGTCAGTCTCTCAAGGTCGGGGCCACTTCGCTGCGAATTAGTGTGTAATCCGTGCATCTTCGGCCAAAAAGCCCGCTCGATTCTTGTCGATTCCTGCGCAATTCATGCATTTTCGTGTAAAAAATTGCTTTTTCTCTGGACATTGTGTCATCGTCGCCTTTGTTTTCATACACATCCCCGGATCGACCTTCATTTTTAACATCTCTAAGGGTAGGAGCCGTAGGCCAACCCCACGGCGCCGAGTATGGTTTGGACATGGGCGGAGAGTTTTTCCGGCGGCGCCGGCCATCGGTTTTCCGGGGCCGATGGGGCCATTCGGTTACCGCAACCTCACCACGGTGGCGCCCCACCCCCCGGCCTCGGGAGGCGCGTCGTTAAAGGCGATAACGAACGGTGTCCGCGCCAGCACCGCGCGCACGATCTGCCGTTGCACGCCGATGCCGCGGCCGTGAATGATGCGCAGGGCCTTTAGCCCCAAACGGTTTGCTTCCTCGAGATAGGCTTCGACGACGACGGCGACCTCCTTCGGTTGCACGGTGTGCAAGTCGAAGACGTCGGTAATGGGAATGCGGATGGGTTCCTGGTCGTGCTCCATGGCTCGTCCGGTTGGAAAGCTCAACTGCCGCGCTGGGTCCGCAGCCAATCAATTCTCCAGCGGCGGCCCGGCATTTGCACCCAGAAGAGCCGCTTGGCCGGAGTCCCGCGCGCGTGGTGGTAAAGGGCGGCGGTGCGTTCAAAAAAGCCGCGGGTGTGCCACGAGTCTCTGAACTTGAACTGTTGATAATCCAGGTGATGGCAGAACTCATGGCAGAGGGTACTCATTAAAGTTCCGAAGGAAGTCACTTGCTTACGGACCGCCGTGCGCATCCAAACCCGGATTTGCAAGGTTTCCGGAGAATAATCCCCAAATAACTCCGAAGCCCAACCGCCCTCGCGGACGCGCAGCGGGCGGGCGGTGAGGACGCGGATTCCCGGCCTCTCGATGCCGTAGAAATCCGCGGCGACGCTCAGGAACCCGGCGCACACCGGCTGGAGGCCCGCAGCCGTCCCCTCCTCCAGGGCGGAAGCAATGGACTTCGCCTGCTCGCGCAGTCGATCGTCAAGAGGCACGGGGAGGCTGGTCAGCATGTCGCTTTTCAGGAATTCCTGGCGCGAGGCCGAATTCCTGGGAGCTCGTTCCGTGAGCATTTGTTCATCATGACGCCAACCACCTGTACCTGCAAGCGGCGTGATGGCGGAGCCCGCGCCAAACCGGGATTGAGTCCAGGAGAACAGTGCCGAAGAGTATGAAAAGGTGGATTGCCGATGCCACCGGAAAGGTACGGCGGAGCATCAAAACAGTGGTACTTCTCGCGCCCGGCCCCTGCCCGTGCCCGGGAGGGGGCACGACTTACCCGGCCCATAGGATGCCCGCCGATCCAGCCGCCCCCGCAATCACAACGAGCGAGTGAACGGATCATGACGGCAAGAACAACACCAGGATCATCGCCAAGGCGTACTTCCGGGGGTTGCGGCAGTTCCGGGTGAAGTATATAGTAAAATCTTACGGAATTTTCTGATGAAGACTTCGGTTAGCGTCGCCCTGGGGGTCACTCTCGTCCTGTTCGCGGTCCGTGGGGAAGTGTGCGCCCTGGGAGACGGCACATCCTCTTCCCAGCAGCCCAGCAACCTAGCCCAGGCAGCGGACGAATTCAAAGTCCTCACCCGGGATCTGGGGATGCGCCCGGAGAGCCCGCCCAGCGCGCAGGAGCGGCACGGCTCCAAAATGCGCTGGCACGGGCGAATCTACGAAAACTTCCGCAATGACGTTCTGGATGCGATTCCCCACGAAGTGAAGCAGAACGGGGAGAGCGTATCCCCGCTTCGCCGCAATCAATTCGGATTCAACATTTCCGGCCCCGTGCTTTTCCCCCATCTCATTACCAAACCCAACAGCACTTTCTTCATGCTGTCATATGAAGGTGTGCGCGAGCGGATTTTTCGCGCCACGCTGTTGACGGTTCCCACCAGGCAACAGCGGCTGGGTGACTATTCGCACGTGGTGGACCCCTCCGGCAATATCCTCCCCATTTACGATCCCGCCCAGACCGCTCCCAATCCCGCTTATGATCCGACGCAAGCGGTCTCAACCAGCAATCTGCAATATCTGCGGGCGCAGTTTCCCGGGAACGTCATCCCCACGTACCGCCTGTCGCCCGTGGCGCAACAAGCTCTCCTGTTGTATCCCTCGCCCAATACGGATATCGGGCCATTCTTTCAGAATAACTACTTTGTTAACGCGCCGCAGACCGACGATGCCGATGGAATCATCGCCAAGGTGGATCACCCTTTCCGTGAACGGCATCGCCTGACCTCCAATACCACCGTTTCGAGCGGATATCTGAGCCCTGCGAAATATTTTCCCAACGACGCCAGCCCCACCTCGCCGGAGCAGCACTTTTCCACATTGCACTCGGAACTGGATTACGTGTTTACCGCCAGCGCCAACACCGTGAACTCAGCCAGTTTGGCGGTGAACTCCGATGTTGTACAGTCGGGCAGCGGAGCGGCGGCCGCTTTTCCGGCCTATTCGCTCAGCAACTATGTATCGATGGGTACGGCTTATCCTAACTCCCGAAACGCGCGCACCACCCTGGACCTTGCCGATGCGTGGTCGGCGCGGAAAGGCAAGCATTCCGCTCATCTGACCGGCGAGGCCGTTTTCTATCAAGTGAATTCGTTTAATTCCACTTACCCTTCCGGTTATTTCCAGTTCACCGCCGATATTAGCAGCCTGCCGGGGATTATCGATACGGGCGATCCTTTCGCCGGCTTTCTGCTCGGCCTGCCGGCTTCTGCGCAACGCACGATCATTACCGCCCCGTCCTATTTTCGCAACTCTTACCAAGGGTTCACCGCGCGCGACCGGTACGCCGCGCGAAAGAATCTGACGTTCAACGCCAGTCTCACCTTCAGCCGCCGGGCGCCGCGGACCGAGAAATACAATCGCCAAAGCACCGTGGATCCTAACCTGATTGACCCTTCCAACGGCCTTCCCGGCGGGCTCGCCTTTGCCGGCGTCGACGGAATATCGCGCGGCATGCGGCCGGTGAATTGCGATCTTGACCCCTCGGCCAGCATCACTTGGAATCCGCGCGGCAACAGCAAAACGGTGGTTCGCGCCTCCTACAGCCGCGCGCATAGCCAGATTCCGATTTACAACGGGCAATGGGCCACGCAGGGGTTTAATGCGCGCCAGACCTTTATTTCACCCAACACGCAACTTAGCCCGGCGATTGACTTGACGGCGGGTATTCCCCCGCTCGGCGTGTCCCTGCCGGATCTGAGTCCCTCAGCGGCCGATAACACCACAGCGGACCTTATGAATCTGTCCAAGGCGGAGCCCGTTTATCAATCCGCGGCCCTTTCCATCGAGCGTGAAGTTCCTTTCTCCATTACCGTTTCGATGGGGGCGAACCACAGTGTGGGCCGTGACCTCCTGGTGGGCGACGGCGCCGTCAATCCTAATGCCATCAGCCCTGCCGACATGAGTTATGGGGATAACCTTTACGACTACTCATTCCTCTCGACGCTCCAACCCTACCCTCAATACACCGGCTTCGAACTTTACGGGCAGTACCAGGCGGGCCGTTACCAGCGGGACGCCGGCTATGTACGCATCGAAAAACGCGCCTCGTTCGGCTTGACGATCACGGCCTATTATGAATTTTCCAAACAGCTTGATGATTATTCCGGCCCTTACGGGAACCAGGATCTCTTCAACCTGCGCAATGACTGGTCGGCGACGGCCTACAACACCCCTCAGTATGCGACGCTCAGTTACGTGTACGAGTTTCCCTTCGGCCCCAACCAGCCGCTCCTGAATTTCTCCGGTATAGGGGGCGCCCTGGTGCGGGGTTGGTCACTCAGTGGCAACGCTTACTGGAACGATGGAACGCCGCTGGCGCCTCATCCGGAATTCAACAATACGGGTGATATCCTTTCCACCCTCAACGTGAACGTCGTGCCGGGCGTGAGCCCGCAGGTCTCGAGTCCCGGACCGTCGCAATGGTTCAACCCCGCGGCCTTCGATCAGCCCCCGGACTTTACCGTGGGGAACGGCTCTCGCACCGTATCGGGCCTGCTGGGGCCCGGGTATAATAATATGGATGTCAGCCTGGGCAAGCGCCTACCCATCGGCGGTGAGCGCGCCTTTGAATTCAACGCCACGGCCCTGGATGTCCTGAATCATGCGAACTGGAATTATCCTGATACCATGATCGGTCCGGCCAGTGCGCCCAATGTCGACGCCGGCAGAATCATTGGCTCCCACGGTGGGCGCGTCATCCAACTTGGGCTGAAGTTCAGCTTCTAATGCTCCGATCCTACTTTCTGATTCTCGCCCTTCTGACTGCCGCTTCCACGCTCGGAACCGTCCAGGCGCAAACGGCCAGTGTTTCCATTCCCGCCTGGGTTGAGGAGGCGCCTTGCGGTCCCGCCCCGAAGTTCGAAGCCACCTTCAACGGCAAGCCGGCGCCGGTGACCTCCCAGTTGGGTCCGGGCAGCGACCAGATGATTTTGCTGGTCGTCGATTTCACCGGCGAACTTTCGCTGGTGGATGCCGCAAAGCAAGCGCTGATGGCAGAAATCTCCAAATTGCCCTCCAACGCTTGGGTGGGCCTCCTGCGCGACCAGGACGGACTGCACGTGCTCGCCGACCCCAGCCCCAGCCGCCAATCCCTCCTGGACGCCATCCAGGATCTTGCCAGCACGGGCAAGCCCGGATGGTTTGAAACGGTCAGCCCGGCGCTGGCGCTGGCGGACAGCGTCATGCGCAAGTCTCCCGTACGCGTTTCTGTTCTGTATATTACCGACAGTAATATTTATAGTTACCGCGAGGATTACACGAATCCGGTGATCAACGGGAGCGATCCCCACGATCTCAGCCGGGTCTTTCCCGATGCCCTGATTCAGGATAAGATTTCCAAGCTGGTGGAAGAGGTCAGTGCGCTGGAGGCGCCCCTCTTTGTGGTCCATATCAATTACCGCTCGGATACCCTCAACGAATCCTATCAGAATGGCCTGCTGACCCTCGCGGATGCCACGGGCGGCAAAGGGCAGGTGTGCCGCTCCGTCGGGGAAATCCCCGATGCGCTTTCGGCCGCCTTCACTCGCATCTCGAGCGCCTGGCGGCTGACCCTGGCAGTGCCCCCAAAGTCTCACAGCAGCGCGCAAATCCATCTGAGTGCTCCGTGCCATGGCGAAGACGCGCGGCTTTCCTGGCGCACGCGTCTGCGCCCGAAGGAGGGTTAATGCGGCCCTTGGGTCTACGAATTACTTTTGAACTGATTTTGGGGGCGGTTCTCATCGCCTCCCTGGTGATCATTTTGCGCCAGGCGTGGCGGATTGGCGAATACCAGCGCCACCAGGAAGCGGATGCGCAGGCCCTGCGTTTGCTCCGGGAAGCTTTGCGCCAGAAGGACCTGCAAAAGGCTCCCCCGGCGGCCGCGGAGGAGGCGCCGGCGGGGAACGATCACGCCGCCCTCGCCAAGCGAGAGGCGGTCATCGAGCGACTGGACCGCGAATTGGCGGAAACCCGCGCCACGATGACGGGCCTCCAGACGCAGCTTTCCACCTCCAATGATCTAAACACCAAAGCTCTGGCGACCGCCGAGGAGAACTTGCAAAAGCAGCAGGCCGATTCCCAGGCCCAACTGGAAGACTTGCAAAAGAAGCTGGACGCCGCTCTCGCGCAGGCGGATATCGCCCGCCAACGCGTCGCGGCGATGGAAGCGGATAACGCCAAGCTGAAGGCGGATACCACCGCCGTCACCACTCACGACGCCGATGTGGCCCACATCATTGCCAGCCTCCAGGATCTGGATGGCCGCCGCGACGTTTATTTAACCTCCATCCTCCGCCGCTACCGTGACATCACCGATCAATTCCGCGCCATGAGCAGCATGCTGGATCACGAGCCGAGCTCCGGCGCCTGTAGCGGCGCCGTCCTGAGCCGTATCCAAAATGCCGTGAACCTGGCGGAGGATGACCTGCGCCAATTGAACGAATTGAACGCCCGCTCACAAAAACTGGAGAAACAACTCCTGAAGAAGTGACCCCCCAGTGGGCGTTGCAAGGTCTTCAATCCTCACATCTTGGCCTTCTCCTTACGTCCGTGGGAATTTGCAGAGTCAGCGGGCGATGTCCCCCTTGCCGATCATTCGCCATGCTGCCCGCCAGCGAAAAACCTCTAGCAGCAATTTCCTGTCGCTAGCCAGAAGCTTGTGTGGCTAATGCCCGGCCCTCTCCTGGGGCTGGTCAAGAGAACTGAATATTGACGGATATCAACCCGTAAGGTGACAAGCATGAAATTTGCACGAAATTTGTTGACATAAGTGCCGAGTATGTGATACTCACTCATTCATCATTCATTAATTTCGCCATTTCTTCATCTCATTGGGCTTCCGTTAGCAGTTCCCGGCTTTGTGCCTCTTCAACTAAGGCATGGCCCCGGTTCAATACACGGCGGACTAATGTCCTGACGGACCGTAACACCTTCGCGGGAGCGCGAATGTTGAAGGGAATCGCACCACCGAAAGGGTCAGCGTTTCAGCAGGCTCGCTTTCCGGGGGCGTTACTTCAGAAATACCACAGTCTCACGCAAAGACGCGAAGCCGCAAAGGTGCGCAAAGCAAATACGTTGTCCTTTGCACTTCTTTGCGCCTTCGTCCGTCGGCTGACGGATGAGATTGTTTTTTTCACGGCTTGCGGCGGCACGGGCTAAATGATGCCCGCTACGCGGGCTTAAGAAGACTGGTCCAAGGTAAGAGCCAGACGGGAACGATCCGATAAATGAGTGTGCCGGGATGAAGCCGGAACAAATCTGAAAAAAGGAGACGTGAAATGAGCGAGAGAAAAAGCAGAGGAATCAGGGCGGGTTTGGAAAGGCGGATTTTTGCCTTGGCGACGCTAGCGGCGTTGGTCTTGGCATTGGCGGAGTCGAGCCGGGCGCAGTCGCAAGACGCGGGGTCGAAGTCCGCGCCGGCGAGCACCTCCACGTCGGCGAAAGTTGCGACCGTGAATACCGACCCGGGGACGCAGGCGGCAACGCCAAAACCCGCGGCAGAGCCGGCCGCGCCTGCTAAGGCAGCCGAAACGGCCAAGCCCGGGAATGACGGCATCAAGATTCACGGTCACTGGGTGCTGGAAGTGAAGAATCCGGACGGCAAGCTCGTCGAGCGCCGCGAGTTCGATAACTCGCTGGTGACCGGCGCCCCTGGGACGGGAGGAGCTCCTTGGCCCACCGGAGAGCAGCTCATGGCTGCGTTACTCTCCGGGAATGCCACTGCGGGTGACCCGGCAATTGTTTTCGTTTCCCAGGTGCCGGGGGGGGGCTCCCCGAATCCGGTGGACGCCTGCAGCGGAGGGGAGGCTTATGCTCAGTGCGATTATTTTACCACGGGTTCCGAGAGCTTCTTCTCGCCAAGCGTTTGCGGCATCAGCAGCGAACCTTGCACCACTGAATCTGGTCTCGGCATTACGGCGAACTTCAGTCCGGTGGTGAGCTGGGTGCTCAGTGGGAACTATCTGGTCAAGCCCAATGGCTCCAAGTCGATCAACTGGGTAGAGACAATGATGGCCTGGTGCTATAGCCCGAAAAGCTCTGTCATACCGCGTGCTGGAATGCCTCCAGGAGGCATGACAGATCGCAGCGCCGATATCGGTTCGAGTTTCTGTGACCCGAACCATATATCGCTCACTAGCGACTCTTACACTCGCGCCAGTCTGACCTACACCGCCATCCCGGACGGCCCTCTTAAGGTGGCTGAGGGCCAAGTCATCACCGTGACGGTCACCATCAGCTTTTCTTAACGCCATCGGTACAGCGGATCGAACGACCCGGAAAAGGGCAGACGCGATGAGGGGCGGAATCGGTTATGCGGCAGTTCCGCAGGGCGTGCGGGACCGGCGCCGGGGTGTTGGCGCGGTCCTGCGCATGGCGTGGGCGCTTGCGCCCGCTTTGCTGGCCGTGGGGATGGCGGTGACGGCCTCGGCGCAGACGCTTCAGATCGCCAACCAAGGCCAGACCGGCGCGCCGGATGTTCGCTCCCGTCGAGGGCCCTTCCCCAGGACTTCCGGGAAATAGGGAAGTCGGCAACGTAAAAGAAGCAAAGCAGAATTGATGGAAGGAGAACCGTCGTGGAAAACAAAGGGCCCTACACCCGGAATATCGACGATAAGAGAAATGGGCGCTTCTTCGCAC
>Ga0326727_10025939_pt1 | contig 10938 bp, 7 predicted proteins | sample MB2enrmetagenome_FD_207643 | JGI IMG/M metagenome (GOLD analysis project Ga0326727, IMG submission 207643) | Lab enriched peat soil microbial communities from McLean, Ithaca, NY, United States - MB29MY | ecosystem: Environmental > Terrestrial > Soil > Wetlands > Peat | place: USA: New York... | reverse complement strand
CGAAATCCCCGAAGGAGAGTGCTGCTTTGGCCGCCTCCCCAAAGTCGCAAAAACGCGCGCTGCTTTCACGGCTGCTATCCTGGCCGTCTACTTATGTTTTTCTTGTTTGCTTTCTACTCGGTGGCGTTCTACTATGCGGGGGCAGTTTTTTGCTGCGCATCCATGATGTAACCGCTTCAGGCCCTCCGTACTGTATCTGCAAAGTGGGCCAATGTGACCGGCAAGTTGGATACCTGTGGGCTCCAAACTGGTCTCTTACCTATGCCATTCTCGGCCCGCTCGCCATTTATCTGATGCTGAAAGCACTCAGGGGCATTCGCAACGCACTCGATTATCTGTTCGATACCGATATGGTTCGGGACGAAGGCATGAGGCCCGTACGCGAGCACCTCTCTGGGCAGGCTTGGGAGACAGGTTCACCAATGCGTCGCTTGTTTCTCTTTGTTTGCGCTGGCCTTGTTCCGGCTCTGCTCGCGTACCCAGATTGGTATTCGAACAACCTGATGAGGCTCATGGCGAAAATTCCCCAAAAATATGCGCCTTCCGACTACGACTGGGGTCTGGCTGCGATTATTGGGGCAGGTCCGGAAGTCCCAAAATGGCAGAACGCAGCCTTCGATTTCCTGGCATTTACTTGTGAGGGGCTTCTCATCGGCGCGGCGATCCTTTGCTTTCTATATTTGCTGGACCTCGATCAGGTTCTTCCGGGCTCTGAAAGCAGGGTAAACAAGCAATTGATACCGAATCTCAGATCGGGTGACCCCCGAAGGGGTTTCCAGAAATTCGAAGAGCCACTTCAACTTATGCTCACTGCGTGCCTGGTTTTCTTTCTGATCTGTTATTCAATCCGCATTAATCGCATTTATATGCGCAGTACCGAAGGATACTCTAGCATCTTTGACTTCGTCCAAAGGGACCTCTTCACGATACTTAAGGTATTTGATTGGAAGGACCCCAAGAATTTCATGGATCCTAAGCTTCTTCAGAATCTCTTTGACCCATCCTCGAATCCACAATATCAGGAGTTTTTGGGAGGCATCGCACTGTTACTCATTTCACTCTTCTCGCTCATTGTGATCAGCTTAACGGTGGGAAGCGCTGCGCGGCGCGCAAAAGCGAACGCAGTTGAGTATTACGAGCGTGACGATTGCCAAAGTCAATTTGGCCTTCCAGTTAAAGAAGAAAAAGAGCTGGCAATCAAGATGACTACATGGCCGCTCGAATGGCGTTACTTCCAAGTGGACGCTCTATTGGCGATTATTCTTATCGCGGTCGCCTCTCTTTGGTACTACCGGATCGGTATTTGGCTCGTCTTGATAGTCTTAGTGACCCTTCTTGCGCGATTTAAGAAGGCGGTCGGCACTTAGGCGGCTTAGGGTTTTCCATGTGCCTACCAACGCGTCCTTGATTTCGCGGCTGGCCTACTTCAAGCCGGCCGTTCCACCCGCGCCTGAATCTCTTCGGCCAGCGCTTCGGCTGCGTCGATGCAGTCTTTGCGGCTCACGTCGCGGTGCGTCACGAGGCGAATTGCATCCGGACCGAAGGCTCCAGCCAGCACGCCGCGCGCTTTTAGACGCGTCACAAGCTCGGCCGCGCCCTTCCCGGCTTTCAAACAGAAAATGACGATGTTGGTCTCGACCGATTTGAGATCGATGGCCACGTCCTCGATGGAGGCCAGTGCCTCGGCCAGGAGGCGCGCGTTGGCGTGATCTTCTGCGAGATGCTTCGGGCCGTCTTCGAGCGCGATCAGGCCGGCTGCGGCGAGAACACCCGCCTGCCGCATTCCGCCACCCAGCGACTTGCGCAGAATGCGCGCCCGCGCCATGCGCTCCGCCGAACCCACCAGCATCGAGCCCACCGGCGCGCCCAGCCCCTTCGACAGGCAGAACATCACGGTGTCGAATCCGCGCGTGAGCGTTCGCACGTCTACGCCCAGCGCTACGGCGGCATTGAAGATGCGAGCGCCGTCGAGATGCAGCGGGAGTTGGCGGTCCCTCGCCCCTTCCCAGATCTCCTCCAAAACTTCAAGGCGCGAGCAGCGCCCGCCGGCAAGGTTTGCGGTGTTTTCAATTTCGATCAATCCGGTCGGCGCGCGGAACGGACCTACGGGCGTGATCACGGCTTCGATCTGTTTCCATGTGAGAATGCCGCCCTCGGCCGGCACGGCGCGGATCAGGCAGCCGGAAAAGACCGCCGTCGTCGCCATCTCGAAGTCGAGAATGTGCGCGCGCGATTCGGCAATCACCTCCTGGCCCGGCTGCGTGAGCAAACGGATGGCAATCTGGTTGCCCATGGTGCCCGTAGGCACAAACAGCGCCGCCTCGCGGCCAAAGATTTCTGCCGCGCGCCGCTCGAGCAGGTTGACGGTCGGGTCCTCGCCGTACACATCGTCGCCAACCTCGGCGGCAGCCATCGCCGCGCGCATCGCAGGCGTGGGACGCGTCACGGTATCAGAACGAAGATCAATTGGAAAAGACATTTGCCTCATCTATTCGCGAATATCGGTGCATTTCAACCCGGAAAACGTTCGATCTGAATCCAGTGTTCACCGAAGTCGGGACCCGCGTCGATCTCATAATTGCCATTCGACATTTGTCCCAAAGGAAATGCTGTGTTGGCGGGATCGGGGTACATCACACCATCCGGCGACCCGCCTAACAAATCCCAAGCCACGAAATTGTAAAACACGACTGACTTTCCAACACCGTTTTTCCATTGACCAGTCTGCATTAAATCCCTGCCCGACGATCCATGCGTATAGATGTGCACATACGTCGAATCGCTATTAAGAAGCAGGATGTCGACTCCATGATGAATGGAACTGTCGGAAATGTGCATGCTGTAAACGCCGTTAACCGTCGGCGCGGCGACCTTGCTCTGGTCAAAGCAACTGGAACACGCCAGCGCAGAAACTGATAGAAGGCAAAATAGAAATCGGCTCACCCTAATCATGGCCTCACACTCACGGTATCTTCGCCATCGGCAGTTCCATCACCGCTGTGCGCTTGCCGTCCTTTTCGGAGTACGCCCAGAGGCCGTGGAAGTTGGCGCGGAGGCCCGGCTGCGCCTTTAGAAACGCGCTCATCACCGCCGTGGCCTCAGTGCGCAGCGCCGCGGGATCGGTGACGCCCGTCGACTCATATACCACACCGAGGTCGGCCTCGTGCAGCGCTGGGTCGAGTCCCACAGCCTCGATCTTCCAGGTGCGATCGCCATCGGGCAAGGACAACGGAAACGCGCTCAGCGGCGAAGGCATGATGAGCGCCTGCTCCTGGCGCAGCTTGTCGAGATTCGGCGAGGAGATAAAATCCACCGGGAGCAGCAGGTAGCGCGCCGTATCGTAGCTGAACCAGGCGCTCCACGGATCGGCTTTGGCCAGCGACCGTCCGCGCACCCAGTACCAAACGCCGTCGTGCCCGTCGAAGACGCCCGGCCGCACCGTCAATCCAGCGAGCTTCCAAGCGGTGGCCGCGCCGTCCCAGGACAAGATCACTCCCATCTGCCCGGCCTCGGGCGACCCGGCCGCATCGGCAAGCGCCACGGCGTAGCGCCCAGGCGGCAATGCGCTCATCGTGATCGAAACGGTCAGCGATCCCGAGGCATTCGAACAGAAAAACTGCGTATCCTGAGGCACAGTCTGGTCGCTCGCGTCGAGCACGTAAAGGCTCCGCAACTGGAAGCGCCCGCCCTTGACCAGCGGCGCGGCCTGCTCCACCGTTGCGCGAATGCCCTCCCACTGCGAGGCTTCCTGCGGCAGCAGCACGGCCTGGAGCGTGGACTCATCCTGCGCAATCACTCCGTTGGCCACTTTGGTGATGATCGCGGACAGCGCATCGCGGTCGAGCGAACCCAGTTGGGGCTCCGAGGTGCAACTCGACGCATGGCTTATCGAAGGCGTCAACACCAAAGCCAGCGCGCATGCGACCGCAAAAGTTGTGCTCGTCGGGGTTGTATTCGTCAAAGTTGTGCACGCCAAACGCAAACGCATCTTCACCCTCACCTTTTTGACGCAGAAAACCTCGTTAGTCGAGCGGAGCAGGTCAATGAACGGCCACCGGCGAGCGGCCATCTGCGAGCGTTCACCGGCCACTGCTAGTCTAGTACAGTGAGCGGTGATCGATCGTGGCGGGAACCGAAGCCGCGTCCAGCCGCATGGAGCCGATTCCGATGCGTACCTACGCACCGCAGCAGCCGGAATCCCCTAAGCGCGCGAGCGCGCAAAACGGGTCACGCGTTCTCGTATTCGGAGGACTCGACCCCTCCGCGCGCCGCCGGGGCGCACTTTTCTCTGCACGCGCGGGACTGATCGCCGCGCAGCTTTTCTTTGGCATCGCATGTGCCGCGCAAATGCAGAACACGCCAGCCCCGGCCCCGCCAGCCACACATGCAGCCGCGCAACCGGTCGCGCACTCGACTGCGCACGCACGCACGCGCAAGAAGCCCTCGGCAGCAAAGCCCGTAGCCCAGGCCGCCCCGGCCCCAGCGCCCGTTGCGCCTGCCGCGCCGCCGATGCCCAACTGGCCCGTCAACGATAAGCCTGCCGAGGCTTCCGTCATCTGGGACAGCCACGGCCTGCTTATCGTGGCCTCGAATTCCAGCCTGGACCGGATTCTGAGTGAGATTTCGCTCAAGATTGGCGCCAAGGTGGAAGGCGCGGGCGAGGACGAACGCGTCTTTGGAAGCTATGGGCCCGGCCCAGCTCGCGACGTGCTCAGCGAGCTGCTTGAAGGGACCGGATACAACGTTCTCATGGTTGGCGATCAGGGTGAGGGCACGCCGCGCCGGATCGTATTAAGCGGCCGCCCGGCCAAAGCGGCGCCGCCCTCCGGATTCCGCCCTCCGGCCGGCAACGACAACGATTCGGAAAACGATCTGGAACCCGAGCCGAATCCGGCCGTGCAGATGCCCCCGCCCGAAGGCGGCGGCGCGCCCCCGATGCCCGTGCGCACACCGCAGCAAATGATGGAAGAGCGCCAGCGGCAACTGCAACAGCTGCAGCAACAGCAGCAGCAAAACAATCCGGGGAATCCGCAGAACTAGAGAGACAGCGGGGTTAGCGGAGTTAGGCCGACGGCGGAGGGGTGATCGCCATTCTTGCGCCGCGGGCGGGAAAAGCCTGGTGGGGACAGAGAAGAACCTGCGCCGTGACCGGACTCTAGCTGAAAGCTAAGGGCCGAAAGCCATTTCTAGGAAACTTGCGCGACTTGCGGCTGAGTTTTCACGGGAGCCCTACGTCGCGGCGCGCGCATCAGAGCGAAGCCCATGCGCAGAATCGCATAAGCGGTAAGAATGCCAAAAGCCAACGCGCCGACTGAGGCGGCAATCAACATCGACAGATCCAGCAAACTCGCCATTCCTACTGCCCCTCAAGAAAATCCCGGCGACACCGGCACTTTGCTCAGTCCCGTTTTACGCACCGGCCTTCGCGCGCAAAGGGCTTACTGCGATTGTCGCAGATTTCCGGCGCGTTGACCCTCTTTTCTATTGCCAAATAGAATACCTCCAGGGCAGATTTTTAAGGGTGATCCGCACCACAAGACTTCTCTGAACCTGCCGCCAACGCTCAACCCATTCATGGCTATCACGCACATTTCGGTGCGGGGGGCGCGCCAGCACAACCTGCGCGACATCAATGTGCGCATCCCCCGCAACACGCTCACCGTGGTCACCGGCCTCTCCGGCTCGGGCAAGAGCTCGCTTGCCTTCGACACCATCTACGCCGAGGGCCAGCGCCGCTACGTGGAGACGCTCTCGGCCTACGCGCGCCAGTTTCTCGACCAGATCGAGCGGCCCGACGTAGACTCGATCGAGGGCTTGAGCCCAGCCATCTCGATCGAACAAAAGACCACCAGCCGCAGCCCGCGGTCAACAGTGGGAACCATCACCGAAATCTACGATTACCTGCGCCTGCTCTACGCATCTGTGGGTACGCCGCACTGCCCCAGCTGCGGCCGGCCCATTGCCCGCCAGACTGCAGAGCAGATTGTTGAGCGCATCCTCGAATTGGGCAAAGGCGAGCGCGTCACGGTGATGGCGCCGGTGGTGCGGGGCCGCAAGGGCGAGTTCAAGGATTTGCTCGATCAACTCGACCAACAAGGCTTTCGCGCACGCGTCGACGGCGAGGTTTACGACCTCTCCGAGCCTCTCGCGCTCGACAGGCGCAAGAACCACACCATTGAAGCCATCGTCGACCGGGTGCTGCTGAAATCCGAAGGCGCCCCCGCTCCGGGGTCCCCACGGACGGGTCCAGGTCCGTGGGGTGGCGATCCCTCGTCCGCCGTCAGCGGAGGGACCGGGGAGGGAACCAAGCCAACCGCGACTTCGTTCACCAAACCCTCAGTGGAAAAGCGTCCCGTCGAAGCGCGTTTGGGCCAGGCCGTCGCGAAAGCCCTGCAACTGGCCAACGGCCTGGTTCTGATCGCCTTCAACGACGGCAGCGAGCAGTTGTTTTCCTCGTCGATGGCCTGCCCCGACTGCGGCCTCGACGTGCCCAAGCTCGAGCCGCGCAGCTTCTCTTTCAACTCCACCTTCGGGGCTTGCCCCAACTGCCACGGCCTCGGCTCGCTCTACGATTTCGACCCCGCCAAGGTGATCACCGACTGGTCGAAGCCGTTGCTCGATGGCGGTCTCGGCCCCGGCTCCTCGTCGCAATATCTTCTTAAGCTCATCCAGCTTGCTGCGACTCGCTACAAGATCGACCTGAAAGTTCCGTTCGAGGATTTGCCTCCGAAGCAGCAGCACATATTGGTTTACGGGCCGCCCAAAGGCGAAGCACCGCGCACCGGCTTCCACGGCATCCTTGCCTACCTGCGCGACAATATCGACGAAGCGCGCAGTGACAGCTATCGCGAATACATGATGAGCTACATGTCGGCCGTGCCCTGCCCGGTGTGCCGCGGCAAGCGCCTGCGGCCGGAGTCGCTGGCCGTCAAGGTCGGCGGGCTCTCGATCGCTGACTTCACCGCCCTGCCGCTTAACCGCGCTCTTTCGGCCGCCATCAACTTGCAGTTCACCGCGCGAGAAGCCATGGTCGCCGAACGCATTCGGCGCGAAATTGCCGAGCGCCTCGAGTTCCTTTGCGCCGTCGGCCTCAATTATCTTTCGCTCGACCGCAACGCCACCACGCTCTCCGGCGGCGAGGGGCAGCGCATCCGTCTTGCCACGCAGATCGGTTCGCGGCTGCGCGGCGTTCTCTACGTGCTCGACGAGCCATCCATCGGCCTGCACCAGCGCGACAACGGCCGCCTCATTGAAGCTCTGGAAAAACTTCGCGACCTGGGCAACACGGTTCTGGTCGTTGAGCACGACGAAGAGACCATCCGGCACGCCGATTATGTTCTCGATCTTGGACCCGGCGCGGGGCGCCTGGGAGGCGGCGTCGTCGCGGAAGGCACGCCGGAAGAGATCATGGCCTCGCCTGCGTCGCTTACAGGACGGTACCTGAGCGGCGTTGCCACAATGCTGCAACGCGCCCGTCCGCGGGCGCTCACCGGCAAGTGGCTCTCCATCGTCGGCGCGCGCGAGCACAATCTGCAGGACGTGAATCTGCGCATTCCGCTCGGGGTGATGACCGTTGTGACCGGCGTGAGCGGCAGTGGCAAAAGCACACTCATCAACGATATCCTCTACCGCTCGCTCGCCAAATCCATCTACGGGTCGCGCGAAGAGCCCGGCGCGCACGATGAGCTCACGGGGGCAGAGCAGATCGACAAAGTCGTGCGCATCGATCAATCGCCGATTGGCCGCACGCCGCGCTCCAATCCCGCCACTTACACGGGCGTCTTCTCGCCCATTCGCGATCTGTTTGCCATGCTGCCCGAGGCGCGCGAGCGCGGCTACAAGCCCGGCCGCTTCAGCTTCAATGTGGCCGGGGGACGCTGCGAAGCCTGCCAGGGCGACGGCCAGCGCCGCATTGAAATGAACTTTATGCCCGATGTTTACGTGCAGTGCGAGGTGTGCAACGGCCGCCGCTACAATCAGGAGACGCTGGCCGTCAAATTCCACGGCCACTCCATCGCCGACGTGCTCGACCTCACCATTGAAGACGCGTTGCCGCTGCTCACCGACGTGCCGCAGGTGCGCCAGAAGCTGCAGACTCTGGTTGACGTCGGCCTCGGCTACATTCACCTGGGCCAAAGCGCCACTACGTTGTCGGGCGGCGAGGCGCAGCGCATGAAGCTGGCGCGCGAGCTCTCCAAGCGCCAGACCGGCAAGACCCTCTACCTGCTCGACGAGCCCACAACAGGACTGCACTTCGACGACGTGCGCAAGCTCCTCGAAGTCCTGCACCGGCTCACCGATCTCGGCAACTCCGTCATCATCATCGAGCACAATCTCGATGTGATTCGCAACGCCGACTGGGTCATCGATCTCGGCCCCGAGGGCGGCGAGGACGGCGGACGCGTAGTGGGCGAAGGCCGCCCCGCGAAGATTGCCGCCACGCCCGGCTCCTACACCGGCCAGTTCCTGAAACGCTACTACAAGTTTGTGAATGGCCGCCTCGCGCCCGCGGATTCCGAAGAGGAGATCGTCGCGCCTTCCGCAGACGGCGACGAGGTCGAGAATGGCAAATCGGGCGCAACCGATCCGGTGACTGCAGTGCGCTCGAATGGCAAGCGTACGCGACAAAATTCCAAAGATGTGTCAAGCTCTCGAAGAAAGACCGGGAAGAAACCTCTATGACTCCCTTGAACGACGGCGATGCACCTGCGCCGCTCACGCCGCCTGACGACGCAGCCAACTTCGGCGTATCGCAAGTGTCCGGCTCGGCGCAGCAGCAAGCTATCGCACCTTCGCCCTTCGTCGCAGATCCCGCCGCGCCTGCGCCGCCAGTCTATGCTGACGCGCCCCCGCCGGGCTCCTCAGCCAGCATCGATCAGCCGCTCTTCGCGAACTACGCGCAACCGCCGGTCCGCCGCCCGGTGCGTATTCCGCATTTCGGCCATCTGCTGCTTTTGTCGCTGCTGATTGTTGGCGTCTTCTGCATCGTGGTCATCGCCCTCGGACTGGCCTCGTACTTTCATCTTTTTGGCTTACGGTTTTCGGCAATCTCCGCCACCGATGTCGGCTTCAACCTCGCGTTCGAGGCCGTTCTCTACTTCGGCACCTTCGGTCTTGCTCTCTGGGTCTTCCCGATGATCTGGAACGAGGGATATTTTGCCGGCTTGCAATGGCGCGGCGACGTGGCGCGCTCCAAATTCTGGCTGCTGCTGTCGATCGCCGCCTTTTGCTTCGGACTTGCCATCCTCGATCAGGTTGTCTTGCCCGGCCCTGCCAACGCGCCCATCGACAAGATGATCAGCTCGCCCGGCGCAGCCTGGCTGATGTTCGCCTTCGGCGTCACCGTGGCGCCGTTCTTTGAGGAGATGCTCTTCCGCGGCTTTCTTCTACCTGCGCTGTGCACGGCCTTCGACTGGATCGGGGAAAAGATCCGCCACGCGTCTCCCCTCCCACTCGACGCCGACGGTCATCCGCAGTGGTCGATGCCGGCCATGGTTGTCGGCTCTCTCGTCACCAGTCTCCCCTTTGCGCTGTTGCATCGCGAGCAGCAGGGCAACTCGCTGGGGCCCTTCCTGCTGCTCATCGTCATCAGCACCATTCTCTGCGCGGTCCGCCTCAAGACACGATCCCTCGCCGCCAGCACCCTGGTTCACGCCAGCTATAACTTCCTCCTCTTCATGGTGGAACTGGCCGTAACCGGCGGCTTCCGCCATTTCGACAAGATGTGAGAAAGCAGCTTCTAGCTGCTAGCTTCTAGCCCTTAGCTCTGAGACATTCCGTGTTTGGCCGAATCAATGCCCGATGACCTTGCAAATCGCCGACTGCTGTTGGCGTTGGCTCTTTGCGCCATTTCAATATTGGTCTGCATCTCCTACGTCGACCGCCCGGCAGCGGAGTTCTTCCACGCGCATGTGCGGCCCTATGCCGTCTGGACCTGGCTGAACGGTCTGCTTGCGCCCCTGGTTGTGATTCCCGTGGTTGCACTCCTCTTCCAGTTCGGCGTGGGCCTTTGGCTGCTCTGCGGCCGGCGGCTCGCTTCCTGGACCTCGACACCTCTGCTCTTTTCCTCGGGAACCATTTGGGCAATCGCTGCTGAGTTTGTTTTTAAACAACTCTTCGGCCGCGGATCGCCCGACCCTACCTATCTCGCCAACCATCTCTACGGGTTCAGATTTCTCCACGCTGCCGAGGGCTGGAGATCCTTCCCTTCAGGAACTGCGACCATCGCTCTGACCATTGCTGCAATTGCCTGCCTCCGTCTTCCGCGTTGGCGCGTGACGGTCTCGATCCTGGCTGGACTCGCGTGCATCGCAGTCACAATCACCAATGGTCATTGGGTGTCGGACGTGATCGCGGGCATGTTTCTTGGCGCATGCATCGGATGGATGACGGTGACCATTTCTGGCTCGGGGCAATTCGACAAGCAGTAAGATCAGCCGGTAGCTTCGGCGCATTTCAAGCTACCGGCTAAAATGGATTCGATGACCGAATCAACCCATAAACAGCAACTGCTCGCATTGCTGGCGCGTTTGAGCTTCAAGCTCGGCCAGTTCAAGCTCTCTTCCGGCGGCACGAGCGACTATTACATCGATTGCCGCACCACGACGCTCCACGCCGAGGGCGGACGCCTGACGGGGCACGCCGTGCTTGAACTTTTAGAGCAGAACGGAGTTGAAGCCGAGGCTGTGGGCGGCCTGACCATGGGCGCCGATCCCATCGTCTCGAACGTGGCCACGGCCAGCGCCTGGCGTGCGCTCCAGCATCCCGGCGCCGAATCTCGCCCCGGGCTCCTGCATGGCTTTCTCGTCCGCAAGGCCGAAAAAGCGCACGGAACCGGCCGCCGCATCGAGGGCTTTTGTCGCGAAGGAGCGCGCGTGGTGATCGTCGACGACGTCTGCACCACCGGCGCTTCGACCATCGCCGCCATCGAAGCTGCGA
>Ga0326727_10025937_pt1 | contig 10938 bp, 9 predicted proteins | sample MB2enrmetagenome_FD_207643 | JGI IMG/M metagenome (GOLD analysis project Ga0326727, IMG submission 207643) | Lab enriched peat soil microbial communities from McLean, Ithaca, NY, United States - MB29MY | ecosystem: Environmental > Terrestrial > Soil > Wetlands > Peat | place: USA: New York... | reverse complement strand
TTACCCCGGTCGCGTTGGTGCAAGCCGAACAGTCTGGACCAATACTGCTCACATTCAACGAGCCCGACATCAACACTCAAGCAAACATGACAGTCGGTGATGCGTTGTCGATCTGGCCGAGGCTGATGGCGACAAAGCTGCAACTCGCCAGTCCCGCCGTGGCCACCGGAGCCGCAACTCCCGGCGGCTGGCTGGATCGGTTCATGAAGGGCGTCGCACAGCGCCATTATCGAGTCAACTTCATCGCCATCCATTGGTACGGTGCCGACTTCCAAACCGATGCTGCCGTTACCCAGCTGAAGTCGTACCTGGACAGCGTGCATCACCGTTACGACCTGCCGGTTTGGCTCACCGAGTACGCCCTCATCGACTTTGGCGCCGCGGGCCCTGTCTACCCGACCGGAGCCGAGCAGGCAGCGTTCGTCACCGCCTCAGTGCGGATGCTCGACAACCTCGCCTTTGTGAAGCGTTACGCCTGGTTTGCGCTGCCGGCAGCGAGTTCGGGCCCGAGCACCGGGCTGTATACCTCTGGCCCTCGAGCGACGGCCGCCGGACTGGCCTTCGCGCGAGCCTGATCAGCCGAGGCGACGGGCGCTCTGCCCGTGCGGCGGGGAGACCAAGGCGACCTGCGCGACCCGGTCGTGCCCAGGTGACGGGCGCAGAGAACCGAGGACGCTGGAGGACAGCTGAAGGCGTCGAGGAAACGCGGCTTGAGAGTAGGCCTCTAAGCTCTTGCCCGAGACCTCCGCCCTGAGGTTGTCCCAAATGCACGACCCCCGGAACGAGATCATGAGCCCTTCCGAACGCGCGAGCTACGGTCTTCCAGCGATGCCGAGACGGCGCTCACCGGCGCGGTGGTTACGTTCTGGTTCGCCGGTACTACTGATGTTCTCGGTTTTGCTGACGGTGCCAAGCACCTTCGTCGCTCCCGTAATGCAGTGGTCGACGGGCGCCGCCGGAACGGCAACTGTGCACGAGGGCCCACGTCAGGTCACGTTCGTCAACCACATGGACGAGACCATCTGGGTCGCCGCGTCACCCGGGAACCCGCCCGCCCGGTTAGCCGTGACGGGCTGGAAGCTTCCGGTCGGCGAGCACGTGACCATCACCGTTCCCAACCACTGGAATGCCCGGTTTTGGGGCCGTACCGGCTGTCATTTCGATGCCGCAGGGCAGGGAGATTGCCAGACGGGTGACTGCAGTGGTCGTCTCCAGTGCAACGGTTTTGGCGCCATCCCGGTGACCCTGGCCGAATACGACCTGGACGCCTGGGACAACCTTGACTTCTACGACGTGAGCATGGTCGATGGCTCGAACCTGCCCATGTACATCAATCGGTTCGGAGGGCGGGGCAAGGACGCGATCAGCGCGGACGGCTGTTCGGCGGCAGGCTGCACCAAGGCGGTGATCTGTCTCCCGTACTCCAGGTCCGGGCAGGCGGAGCCGTCGTCGACTGTATCTCGGCCTGCGCACGATTCGGTACCGACCAGTACTGTTGCCGGGGAAAATGGTCGAGCCCGTCAGCTTGCGACCCCAAGCGATGGCCTGTCGATTACGCAGCGGTGTTCAAGAGGGCCGAGCCATTCGCCTACTCCTACGCTTACGACGACGCGACGAGTGTGTTCACCTGCTACGGGGACTGCAATTACCGGATCACCTTCGGAGTGACGCCCGTTGGCGCGAACCGGCTAACTCCGGCTGGGTGATGGCGGGCTCGATTCCGTAGTCCGCTCAAAGGATCCTCGGGCGGGAGCGGACCAGACCTTTGAGGGTGACCCCTCGCTTGCCGGGGAGTTGGCGTCGCCGTTTGTGGATCGTGGTCCCGACATGAAGGTGTGCGTGCCGGCTGTCGCGGGCCCTTTAGGGTTAGATCGGCCCGCTCGACGGCTCTCGGTCGAGCTGCTGCGGTAACAGTTCGGTGCCAACCGGTGGCGCGTCGAGCGCGCAGTTGACAGGCCCGGTGCGGGCATTGTCAGGCTGCTGCGTCCTGACATCTGTTGTGTTGCGAATGCCGATTGCGGCTATGGCACCGCCCATTGCGCACAGGGAAGCGGAGATGATCATCGCCTTGCGGAAGCCGACCGAGAACGTCGCGGCGTGCATGTAGCTGCGGCCTGAGACCCCCGCCAACGCCGGCAGCACGGCCACGGCGAGCAGGCTCCCCACTCGTGCCACGTAGTTGTTCACCGCCGAGGCGATTCCGGCGCGCTCAGCCGAGGCTGCTCCTAGGGCCGTGGTTGTCAACGGCGCGACCGTGATCGCCAGGCCGAGGGCGAACACCAGCACGGCCGGCAGCACGCCGACAGCGTACGAACGCGCGCCTGTGCTGCGCATCAGGAGAGCCATTCCGGCACCAACCACGACCGGTCCCACGGCCATCTGCAGTCGAGGGCCGATCTTCGCGGCAAGCCGACCGGATCGTGCCGAGAGGAGCAGCATCACAACGGTCAAAGGAATCAGAGCTGCGCCCGCCTCGAGGGCTGTGTAGTGATTGACCACCTGCAACTCGACCGGCAGGAGGAACAGCGCGCCTCCGAGTGCCGCATAGATGATCAAGGTCACACCGTTGGTCACGGAGAATTGGCGGTTCCCGAAAAGTGCAAGAGGGAGCATCGGCGCAGCAGAGGCGCGCTCGAGCAGCATGAACACGATTCCCCCGACAAGACCTGCTGCCAAGGCTGCCAACACCGCCAGGGACGCGAAGCCATGCTCCGGTCCTTCGATGAGTGCGTAGGTCAACCCGGCCAACGCCAGCATGCCCGTCGCCGCACCCTTTACGTCAACCTTTCTGCTCGCCTGCAGATCGCGTGACTCGGGGACATGGCGCATCGTGAGCAGGAGAACAAGTACCCCCAAGGGGACATTGATGTAGAAGATCCAACGCCACGAGGCGGCCGCGATGAGATAGCCGCCCAGCAGAGGCCCTGCTGCCGAAGCGAGACCGCCGAGACCAGACCAAGCGCCGATCGCAGCGCCACGGTCGGTCGGTGAGAACGACGCCTGCAAGATGGCGAGGCTTCCTGGGGTGAGCAATGCTCCTCCGACACCTTGGACCACGCGAGCGACGACAAGCGCCGTGGAATCGGGCGCGAGCCCACACACGATCGAGGAAAGCCCAAACCAGATGACGCCGACGCAGAACACCCTCTTACGTCCGTACAAGTCGCCGAGGGAGCCCCCAAGCAGCAGCAATGCAGCCAACGTGAGCGTGTAGCCAGTCACGACCCACTGCAGAGTGCCAAGTGTCGCGCCGAAATGCCTTCCGATAGTGGGTAGGGCGATACCGACGACGGTGGCATCGATGGCTGCCATACCTGATCCAAGCACCGTCGCCGCGATGACCCACCGGCCAGCAGCGGACTTGTAGTTCAAGCCCCCCGAACTCCCCACCGCAGCCCAGATTAAGAGGTCGCGCGGATAGGCGCTGACAGAGACCATCCACCGGTCGTCGTGTTGGCCCGGCTGTGGTGCCGGTGCAGCCCAAACCCGACGACCAAGTGGAGGTCCCTTACACCATGCGCGCGCCTGAAGCTGAAGTAGTAGATACCGTCTGAGCTGCGGTCGAGCCGCTGCTTCACCGGCATGTCGAGACCCACCCCACGATGTCACCGACCGCGGGCTTCAGACCGGGTCTGCTTCCAGGCGATGCTCATCCGTCTTGTGACAGCGTGCTCGTGGGTGGACGCCGAACAGCTCATCGGGAAAGCGACCTCGGACACGACCCTGAGGGCGCGGCGAGACGAATGGGAAACAGCTGGAGTCTTTGCCGTCGTCGTCGAGGAAGCTCTCGCCGCCTACGACAAGGTCAGTGGCCTTGACCTTTCCGAAGTAGCCGTCGACTGTTCCCGGCTTGCGCGCTGAGTCAGGACTGTTGCGCGAAACGGAGCCCTGTGTCCGGTCACGGGTTCCTTGAAGCTCTAGCCGGAGGACTTCCAACGGGCAGAGAATGGTCGACATCGCGTAATCAAGGAACTGGTGACGCCATGACGACTGAGAAGCAATCCATGCCTCTAGGCGACACAGGAGTGACTCCGCTGACCCCGCTGTGGTCGGAGAGGAGATCACACCTTCGCTGGCTCGAGGATCAAGCTGACCGGCTCTTTCGGTTTTACGAGCAGGCCTGTGTCGACCCGGACGGGGGCTACTTCGCCCTAGGCGATGACGGGCGACCTCTTCCTGTAAGAGTCCGGGATCTGGTCGGGACGTGTCGCATGGTCTTCTGTTTTTCGCTTGGATGCTTGCTCGGCCGTCCGGGCGCGAGCGCGATCGCGGACCACGGCATACGGTTTCTCAGAGACCAGATCCATGACGACGTTCACGGCGGCTACGTGTGGGAGTGGCAGGACGGCGCCCCGCGCGACGATCACAAGATGGCCTACGGACACGCCTTCGCGCTACTGGCCGGCGCAAGTGCCACTGCGGCCGGACGCCCAGGAGCAGCCGAGCTCATGGCCGATGCCGCCACCGTCTTGCACGAGCGGTTCTGGTCGGAGCAGCACGGTCTCCATGTCGACGAGTTCACCGCGGACTGGTCGGTGCTCGACCCGTATCGGGGGCAGAACAGCAACATGCACCTGGTCGAAGCCCTCTCGACCGCTGCAGCGGTGACCGGCGACCTCTCCCTCGCCGACAAGGCGACGAGAATCGCCGATTACATCGTCAACAAGGTGGCCAGGAGCCGGTCATGGAGGATTCACGAACACTTTGACGAGCAGTGGGACGTCGACAGCGAATACAACCTGAAGGACCCGGACCACATGTACCGTCCGTACGGGACCGTCCCCGGCCACTCCTGGGAGTGGGCCCGCCTTCTCCTTCAGCTTCACTGCCTTCAGCCCGAGGCGACGAGCTGGATGCCCGATGCCGCAGCAGATCTGGCCGATAGAGCTTTTGCCGACGCGTGGGAGCGTGACGGTGAGCCCGGCATGATCTTCAGCGTGGACGCCGACGGCACGCCGAGGAATCGTGATCGCTACTGGTGGTCCCACGCCGAAGCTGTCGGTGCTCTCACCCTTCTCGGTCACCACTTCGGACCAGAGCACTATGAGGCGAAGTACCGCCAGGTTTGGGACTTCATACAACTCCGTTTGGTCGACGGAGCCCGCGGAAGCTGGTATCACGAGGTCGACGCTCTAGGCACGCCTCACTCGAGCGTGTGGTACGGCAAACCCGATCTCTATCACTCGCTGCAAGCTTGCCTCATGCCGTTGTACGCCCGGGACGGGACCAACCTCGTCATATCGATCCGGAACGCGTCCTGACGGGCTCGGTCAGCCGTATTTCGATGTGTGGCTCCGCGACCGACTGAGAGACGTGCACCCTCGTCGCGAGGAGTCTTACGTGACGACGCGACTGAATGGCGAACGGGTCACAACGGTGCACGCGCAGCCGATGGGGCATCCCGACCGTGCGCCCCGCGGCGACACAACCGGGAGGCTCACGAAGCCACGGTGACCGTGGGGAGCGTGGGCACCCTGATCGGTGGGAGCGTGGGCACGGTGATGGGCGGCGGGGGTGGCAGGAACCTCGTATACACGATCGTTACGGCCTCGCCCGCGTACGCCCGGGTGCCGTTCACCGTGCCCGACACGTCCGCGTAAGTGCCCGTGCCACCCGTCACGGTCCCGGTCAAGGTTCCTGTGTCGGTGCTGATAGTGAAGCGAGCATCGATTATCCCGTTGGCGTTGGCGAAGGCCGCATAGCAGGTGGGTCCGGTCGTGCTGGAAACACAAGAGGCAACCTCTTGGCCGACCGGAGAGCCTGAGGCAACCTCAACGTCGGATTCGTAGTAGGCACTCACCTGCGTCGGAGCAGACATCGAGGTCTTAACCGCGATGAAGTGCAGCACGAAGGACGCGTCGCCCGGGGTCGCCGTGGCGGTACCGAGGCTGAAGACGCCGAGCGCACTGGCAGCTGATAGGGCCGCTCCCACAACGGCGAACCGCTTGGTTCTGTTCAACATGGTCCTTCCTTCTCCTCGGTCGGGCGGCGACTCGGATTCGTACGCTTCATGAAGGTGCTACGTCGGTCCTTCGCGTATCCGACGACGACAGGCAAGGAACACGGGACCCTGCCGTTCAAGCACCATGACTCTGGTCCCCGGGCCATGGAAGTCGCCGACGAGGTGTCGCGCCCGCGGGAGCGCTATGCGATGACCCTTGTCATCTTGACGTGGCCGTGATGCGGGCCAACCTCCTGGGCCCGTTCTCGATAACCCTTGGGGAGCTAAGCGCGGGCCCGTGGGCTCGGCCGAGCGCCAAGCGCCTCTGCGAGCTGCTGTTCGTGAGCGCCGGTCGGCGTGTCGCCAGGGAGGCGGCATGCGAGGTTCTGTTCCCCAATCTCGGTCCGGAGCAGGCCGCCAATGCCTTGTCCAAGGCTCTCTCGATGGCGCGCTCGGCCCTTGCTGTGCTCGGCGAGCCTGCGAGGGCGCTGGTACGCGCCGACCGAGGGCACATCTGGATCGACCCGGAATGCGAACTCCAAGTCGACCTGGATCTCGTCGACGAGTTGCTGCGCAGAGGGCTCGATGCTGAGCCCGGTGCGGTGCGTGACGACACGCTCACGCAGACGCTCGGCTATTCGGGCGTCCTGCTCGAGGACGAGCCCTACGAGGACTGGGCGCTGCGTCCCCGCGACCGCCTGGAATGGGCACGCCAGGAGGCGCGCCTTGCTCTTGCACGCGACCGGGCGAAGGGACCCGGCCGCTCGAAACCGGAGGCCGTCCTCGCGGCCTTCGAATCGTGCCTGTCCGGCGATCCAAGCTGCGAGGAGGCGGCGTCGGCACTGATGCAGATCTATGCCGCCCAGCAGCGTTGGTCGCTCGTGGCCGACACCTACGGGCGTTGCCGGCGCGCTCTCGAAGAGCTGGGCCTGGCGATCTCGCCGGCACTCGAGGAGATACACGCAAGCGCGGTCCGGGAAGGCTCGTCTCCACCCGTGCACGCTGGAGAGACCGAAGCACCCCCGCATCCGCTGCCCGCCCGCGAAGAGCGCAAGCTTGTGAGCATGCTTTTTGCAGAGCTGGCGAGCCCGCCCGGCGCGAGGATCGACCCTGAGGACCTCCGGGAGATGATCGGCGACGCCTTGGTCGAGGCGATCTCCCAGATCGAGTCGCTCGGCGGAACGGTGACCTCTGTGTCAGGTAGCGGCCTGGCGGCGGTCTTCGGTGCTCCCGAAGCCCACGAAGACGACCCGGAGCGAGCCGTGCGGGCCGGTTACCGCATCGTCTCTTCGGTCAAGGGCTCGACACGGGGACTAACCGCCCGCATCGGAGTCGAGTCCGGGCCGGCGGTGGTCGGGCCCATCGGCGGTAGGGGGAGGGTGGAGTACGGGGCGGTCGGCGAGGTCGTTGTTTTCGCCGCGGCGTTGCAGTCGGTGGCTAGGGCCGACTCAGTTCTGGTGGGCCCAGCGACACGTGCCGCCACAGACGACGGTTTCGAGTGGGGACCGAGCGACGAGCTCATAAGACCGGGCGACGCCAAGCCACTCGTTGCCCACTACCTCGAGCGCCCGAGACCGCACGTCCTCGGCCGCCTCGGCGCTCGGCGCCTCGCAGGACAGGCGCCCCTCGTGGGCCGCTACGGCGAGATGTCGGTGCTTTCCGACTCGCTTCGCGAGGCAGTTCTTGGAAAGGGCGGGATCGTCGTTGTGGTGGGCGAGCCTGGTCTAGGCAAGACACGCCTCATCTCGGAGTGCCGCAAGCGCTTCATGGCCTGGGTCGGGGCGGGATCTGGCCGGCTGCCCCTGTGGCTCGAAGGGCGCGGAGCCTCCTACGCATCGTCGACCCCCTACGGGCTCTATCAGCAGCTCTTGTCGGCGTGGATCGGGGTAGCGCCCGAAGAGGCGGAAGAGGTACGCCGCCCCGCACTCGAGCGGGCGATGACGGCGGTCTTCGCCGGCGAGGAAGCCCCCGTGGACCTGCTCGCCCGGATGATGGGTCTCGGCGTCGGTGAGGACACGGCACGCCTGTCCCGCCTCAGCCCCGAGGAACTGCAGCGAGCGACCTTCGCCTCATTGCGCGTGCTCGTCTCACGTCTTACCGCCTACGGTCCGACAGTGCTTGTGCTCGAGGACCTCCACTGGGCCGATCCCACCTCGGTCCGGCTCACAGAGGAGATCGCAGGTCTGGTGCGCGACGGGCCGCTCTTAGTTCTTCTCACCCACCGTCCCGAACCCGATCCAGGCGTGACGACTCTCGAGAAGGCGCTCGCGCATGATGGCAGCCTTAGTGGTCCCGGTCATAATTACATGGGTGTAATTTAAGCCCAGGTGGAGAGGGCCCGCCTCGCACGGGGCGGTGAACGCGGAACATCGGAGAGCATCGAGAGGAGGCGGCGTCGGCACTGATGCAGATCTATGCCGCCCAGCAGCGTTGGTCGCTCGTGGCCGACACCTACGGGCGTTGCCGGCGCGCTCTCGAAGAGCTGGGCCTGGCGATCTCGCCGGCACTCGAGGAGATACACGCAAGCGCGGTCCGGGAAGGCTCGTCTCCACCCGTGCACGCTGGAGAGACCGAAGCACCCCCGCATCCGCTGCCCGCCCGCGAAGAGCGCAAGCTTGTGAGCATGCTTTTTGCAGAGCTGGCGAGCCCGCCCGGCGCGAGGATCGACCCTGAGGACCTCCGGGAGATGATCGGCGACGCCTTGGTCGAGGCGATCTCCCAGATCGAGTCGCTCGGCGGAACGGTGACCTCTGTGTCAGGTAGCGGCCTGGCGGCGGTCTTCGGTGCTCCCGAAGCCCACGAAGACGACCCGGAGCGAGCCGTGCGGGCCGGTTACCGCATCGTCTCTTCGGTCAAGGGCTCGACACGGGGACTAACCGCCCGCATCGGAGTCGAGTCCGGGCCGGCGGTGGTCGGGCCCATCGGCGGTAGGGGGAGGGTGGAGTACGGGGCGGTCGGCGAGGTCGTTGTTTTCGCCGCGGCGTTGCAGTCGGTGGCTAGGGCCGACTCAGTTCTGGTGGGCCCAGCGACACGTGCCGCCACAGACGACGGTTTCGAGTGGGGACCGAGCGACGAGCTCATAAGACCGGGCGACGCCAAGCCACTCGTTGCCCACTACCTCGAGCGCCCGAGACCGCACGTCCTCGGCCGCCTCGGCGCTCGGCGCCTCGCAGGACAGGCGCCCCTCGTGGGCCGCTACGGCGAGATGTCGGTGCTTTCCGACTCGCTTCGCGAGGCAGTTCTTGGAAAGGGCGGGATCGTCGTTGTGGTGGGCGAGCCTGGTCTAGGCAAGACACGCCTCATCTCGGAGTGCCGCAAGCGCTTCATGGCCTGGGTCGGGGCGGGATCTGGCCGGCTGCCCCTGTGGCTCGAAGGGCGCGGAGCCTCCTACGCATCGTCGACCCCCTACGGGCTCTATCAGCAGCTCTTGTCGGCGTGGATCGGGGTAGCGCCCGAAGAGGCGGAAGAGGTACGCCGCCCCGCACTCGAGCGGGCGATGACGGCGGTCTTCGCCGGCGAGGAAGCCCCCGTGGACCTGCTCGCCCGGATGATGGGTCTCGGCGTCGGTGAGGACACGGCACGCCTGTCCCGCCTCAGCCCCGAGGAACTGCAGCGAGCGACCTTCGCCTCATTGCGCGTGCTCGTCTCACGTCTTACCGCCTACGGTCCGACAGTGCTTGTGCTCGAGGACCTCCACTGGGCCGATCCCACCTCGGTCCGGCTCACAGAGGAGATCGCAGGTCTGGTGCGCGACGGGCCGCTCTTAGTTCTTCTCACCCACCGTCCCGAACCCGATCCAGGCGTGACGACTCTCGAGAAGGCGCTCGCGCATGATGGCAGCCTTAGTGGTCCCGGTCATAATTACATGGGTGTAATTTAAGCCCAGGTGGAGAGGGCCCGCCTCGCACGGGGCGGTGAACGCGGAACATCGGAGAGCATCGATGGGAAGGCAGAGCCCCTTCGTCGTCTCGCTTCGTCAGGCTGATCGTCGAGAGCTCGAACGTCTCGTCCGCTGCCACAGTGCCGAGCACCGCGTGGTGGTTCGTGCCCAGATCGTTCTCCTCGCCGCCGCCGGCGAGGAGAACACGACCATCGTTCATGGCTCGACATCGCGGTGAACACGGTGTCGAAGTGGCGAAAACGCTTCGTTCTGGAAGGGATCGCCGGGCTCGCCGATCGCAAGCGCTCCGGTCGACCGAGGACGTTCACCTCGAGCGTCGTGGCGGAGGTGACCGCGGCCGCCTGCGAGCTGCCCGCGACGAGGAACCTCCCGTTCAGCGGTTTCTCTTCGGCTGATATCGCCAAGGAGGTGGTCTCCTCGGGGGTGGTCGATGCGATCAGTCCGGCGAGCGTACGGCGGATCTTAAAAGACGCGGTGATCCGTCCCTGGCGCTACAGGTCCTGGATCTTTCCGAGGGACCCGGACTTCGCCCAAAAGGCCGGGGTCGTGTTGGACCTCTACGAGCGGATCTTCGCCGGACGGGAGCTCGAAGACGACGAGTTCGTCGTCTCGACCGACAAGAAGACCTCGATCCAGGTCCGCTGTCGTTGCCACCCGAGCCTTGCCCCGGGGCGGGCGCGACTTCTCCGCGTCGAGCACGAGTACGAGCGCAAGGGTGCGCTCAACTACCTCGCCGCCCTCGATGTCCACGCCGGCAGGCTCCTCGGCCGGTGCGAGGACAAGACCGGCATCGCCGCCTTCGAGCGGCTCGTCTCGGACCTGATGGCGCTCGAGCCCTACGCCTCGGCGCGCCGGGTCTACCTGGTCTGCGACAACGGCTCGAGCCACCGTGGTCGGGCCTCGATCGACCGCACGGCAAAGAAGTGGCCGAACGTCTTGTTGGTCCACCTCCCGGTGCATGCCAGCTGGCTCAACCAGATCGAGATCGTCTTTTCGATCCTTAAGCGCAAGGTGCTCTCGCCCAACGATCTCAGCGACCTTTTGCAACTGGCGGATCGGATCGTCGCCTTCGAGCGTCACTTCAACGCCGAGCCCC
>Ga0326727_10025936_pt1 | contig 10939 bp, 7 predicted proteins | sample MB2enrmetagenome_FD_207643 | JGI IMG/M metagenome (GOLD analysis project Ga0326727, IMG submission 207643) | Lab enriched peat soil microbial communities from McLean, Ithaca, NY, United States - MB29MY | ecosystem: Environmental > Terrestrial > Soil > Wetlands > Peat | place: USA: New York... | reverse complement strand
GGCCCTCGAATTCCTGGGCAAAGTCATCTCCATTTACAAAAGTTGACAGATCGGCCTGGCCGGGGTTTGTTGTCTGTGCCATGATCAACAAACTCCCGGCAAGCCCATCGGAGGATCCGCCGGCCCGCAAGGCGGATCCGTGCGTAATGGTCATCTTCGGGGCCAGCGGCGATTTGACCAAGCGCAAGCTCATTCCCGCGCTCTTGAACCTCGCGGCCTCCAGGCTGCTGCCCGAACAATTCGCCATCATCGGCTTTGCCAACATCGACCAGTCCACGGAAACCTTCCGCAATCAACTGAGCGAGGACATTAAGAAATTCGCCAGTTGCCCGGTGACCCCGGAATTGTGGCAGTGGTTTCTCAAGCGCATCTATTTCGTGCGCGGAGACTTCGAGGACCCCAAGGCCTTCGCCGTGCTCAAGGAGCAAATCGCCGCGGTCGAGAAGACCCACAACGTCTCCGGCAACCGTTTCTATTACCTGGCGGTCGCACCCCGGTTTTTCGGCGTGGTGGTGCGGCAGTTGGGAGCCGCCGCGCTGGCCGACGAGCTGAATGGCCGCTGGGCGCGCGTCGTCATCGAGAAACCGTTTGGGCGGGACCTCGACTCCGCCCGCGCGCTCAACGCGGAGATCAAGCAGGTCTTGGAGGAGCGCCAGATTTACCGCATCGATCATTACCTGGGCAAGGAGACGGTGCAAAACATCCTCATCTTCCGCTTTGGCAACGGCATCTTCGAGCCGATCTGGAACCGCCGCTACATCGACCACGTCCAGATCACCGCCGGGGAAACCGTCGGCGTCGAACTGCGGGGCGGCTACTATGACGTGGCGGGGGCGCTGCGCGACATGGTGCCCAACCACCTCTTTCAGTTGGTTTCGCTCACCGCCATGGAGCCGCCGATTTCCTTCGGCGCCAACTCCGTGCGCGACGAACAGGCCAAAGCCCTCCACGCCGTTCAGATTCCCTCCCCCGAAGAGGTCCTGACGATGGCCGTGCGCGGCCAATACGGCGAGGGTCTGGTGGGCGAGGATCACGTGCCGGCCTACCGCCAGGAGCCGAAAGTCGCTCCCGGCTCCACCACCGAGACCTTCGCCGGCCTGAAGCTGCGCATCGACAACTGGCGCTGGGCCGACGTGCCCTTTTATTTGCGCACCGGCAAACGCCTGGCGGAGCGGACGACCGAAATCGCCATCCAGTTCAAGCGGGCCCCATTTCAGTTGTTTCGCGACACGCCGGTCGAGACCCTGGAGGCCAACCGCTTGGTGCTCAGGATCCAGCCGGAGGAGGGGCTGTCCTTGCGCTTCAGCGCCAAAATTCCAGGCCCCATCATGCACATCGGCGCTGTCGAGATGAAATTCAACTACGTCGATTACTTCGGCCGCACCCCCAGCACCGGTTACGAGCGCCTCATCTACGACTGCATGGTGGGCGACGCCACCCTCTTCCAGCGCGCCGACATGGTCGAGGCCGGCTGGAGCGTCATCACCCCAATCCTGGACGTGTGGAAGGCCCTGCCGCCGCGCGCTTTCCCCAATTACGCCGCCGGTTCCTGGGGGCCAAAAGAGGCCGACGATTTGATGGCGCGCGATGGCCGTTCCTGGAGAAAAATCGAATGACGGTTTTTGTTTGAGCGACTATGGGACGCAACGCCACACCAAAACGCGGCGGCATTGTCTTCCTATTTGATGTTGACAACACGCTGCTCAACAACGACCAGGTCACGCGCGACCTGCGCCTGCACCTGGAACGCGAAGTCGGTCCCTCCGGCGCACGCCGCTATTGGGTCATCTTCGAGACGCTGCGCATTCGCCTGGGTTACGCCGATTATTTGGGCGCCCTCCAACGCGTCCGCGTCGAATATCCCCATGACCTCGGGCTGCTGACCGTCTCGCGCTTTCTGATCAACTACCCTTTTGCCAACCGCCTTTATCCCAACTCGCTGGACGTGATTGACAAGGCCCGCCGGTGGGGGTGCGCGGCGCTGCTCACCGATGGCGACGTCGTGTTCCAGCCCCGCAAGATCGAACGGTCCGGATTGCAGGAGGCGGTCGCGGGAAACGTGCTCGTTTACGTGCATAAGGAACGGGAACTGGACGACGTGGCGCGCCGCTTCCCGGCCCGCCACTACGTGATGGTGGACGACAAGCTGCGCCTGCTGACCGCCATCAAAAAAAACTGGCTCCGGCGCGTCACAACCGTCTTTGTCCGCCAGGGGCATTACGCGCTCGATCAAAAAATCACGGCCCGCTGCCCGCCGCCGGACGTGACCCTGGAGCGGATCGGCGATCTTTTGGAACACGACCCGGACGGCCTGGTGGCCGCGGGGCGCAGGCAAGCTGGATGAACACCGACGGCAACAACACCGCTTTTGGCGCGCCCGGGATCGAGCCGCGATGGACTTCCAGCGCCAAGGAGGGCTTTGGCACCGCCTACCACACCAGTTGCCGCATCTGGTTCACTTTGAGCCACGGCATTGTCAATGAGATTTATTATCCTTTCGTGGACCAGCCCAACACCCGCGACTTTCAATTCCTGATCAGCGACGGCGAATCCTTCTGCCACGAGGAGAAAACCGACCTGAACCACAGTCTGGAATACCCGGAGCGGGCCTGCTTGTTCTACCGCCTGACCAACTCCGAACCCAACGGACGCTACCGCCTGATCAAGGAAATCTGCGCCGATCCACACCGCTCGGTCCTGTTGATCCACACACGGCTGGAGATTGCCGACCCCGCCCTGCGCGACAAGTTGCGGCTCTACGCCTTGCTGGCCCCGCACATCGACCGCTGCGGCGCCGCCAATTCCGGCTACTGCGCCGATGTCAGCGCCAGCCGCCTCCTCCACGCCCGCCGCGGCGCCTTTCACCTCATTATGGGTTGCACCTCCCATTTCACCAAATGCTCGACGGGCTTTGTCGGCGCCAGCGACGGCTGGCAGGATTTGCGCAATTTCAAGATGGATTGGCAATTCCCTTCTGCCGAAAACGGGAACATCGCACTGACGGGTGAGATTGATCCCCGGCGCAACGGCGGAGAATTCGTCGTGGCCATTTCGCTGGGGCAAAGTTTCCAGAGCGCCGCCGCCAAGCTCCTCCAATCCCTGACCACCCCCTTCGACACTCATCGCGAAACCTACATGCGCCAGTGGAAACGGACGGTCATCGCCACCAACCACCAATTCCACGAACACACCGGCGACGACGGCCATACTTACCGGTTGAGCCGCTGCGTCCTCCTGGCCCACGAGGACAAGGTTTTCCAGGGGGCGATCATCGCTTCCATGAGCATCCCATGGGGCGAAACCAAGGGCGACAATGATTTAGGCGGCTATCATCTGGTGTGGACGCGCGACCTGGCGCAAAGCGCCACCGCCCTCCTGGCGACCGGCCAGACCGGCACGCCGTCGCGGGCCTTGATCTGGCTGGCCGTCATCCAGCGGCCCGACGGCAGCTTTCCCCAAAACAGTTGGATCGATGGCCGCATGTACTGGCCCGGCTTGCAACTGGATGAAGTGGCCGCCCCCATTCTCCTGGCCTGGCGCTTGCGCCGCGAGGGTGTCCACATCGGCCAATGCGATCCCTGCACCGTCATCACGCGCGCCGCCTCCTACCTCATGCGCCACGGCCCCGTCACCTCGCAGGAACGCTGGGAGGAAAACGCCGGCTATTCCCCCTCGACCCTCGCCTCCGTCATCGCGGGGCTGGTCTGCGCCGCGGACTTCGCGGAAGAAGAGGCCGACAAAAACTTCATCTTGACTTACGCCGACTGGCTCGCGGCCCACGTCGAGGATTGGACGGTCACTACCCGCGGCGAATTGGTGGACGGCCTTCCCCGCCATTACATCCGCATCAATCCAACCGACCCGGAGACGCCCGACCCCCACGCCGATCCGAACACCACCACCCTCCAGATCGCCAACGGCGGCGGCGAGCATCCCGCCCGCAACGTCGTCGGCGGTGACTTCCTCCAACTGGTGCGCTTTGGCATCCGGGCCGCCAACGATCCCATCGTCCGCTCCTCGGTCGATGTCATCGACCGGGTGCTCAAGCGCGATTTGCCGCAGGGACCGTGCTGGCGCCGCTACAACCACGACGGCTACGGCCAGAAGGACGACGGCACCGCGTTCGACGGCGCCGGAGTGGGGCGGTCCTGGCCCATTTTGACCGGCGAACGCGGACATTACGAACTGGCGGCCGGCCGCGACCCCCTCCCCTTTATCACGGCGATGGAGAAATTCGCCAACACGGGCGGCATGATTTCAGAGCAGCTTTGGGACGACGATGACCTGCCCAACGGCAAAATGAAACGCGGCCAGCCGACCGGCGCGGCGATGCCCCTGTGCTGGTCGCACGCGGAATATGTCTCGCTGGTGCGCAGCCGCCACGACGGAGTGTGTTATGACCGCATCGAGCCGGCCTTCCAGCGTTACGTGGCCCATCCCGTCCCCAGCCGCTACGAAATCTGGCTCCTGCGCCATCCGTTGCGCCACATTCCCCGCGGCAAAATCTTGCGCATCATCGTCGAGGCCCAAGCCACCGTGATATGGACCGCCGACAATTGGGCCACAAAAACCGCCGCCCATACCTCGTTCAGCGCCCCGCTGCGCCTGTGGCACACCGATATTCCGACGGAGAAACTTGCCTCCGGCGCGGCGGTGGAGTTCACTTTCTTCTGGATAGCCGCCCAGCGGTGGGAAGGTCGCAACTGGGAGGCTAAGATCGATTGACCTGACTACTCATGAGCCTGATCGCCCCGTGACTGACGCCCCCTCCCAAACGGATCCCAGCCGCATGAACCCGTGCTACCGCGCCGGCTGGCTTTTTTTCCGGGCCGTCTTCGCCCTCTATTTTCGCTGGCGCGTTTTCAATCCCGAACGCGTCCCCGCCCGCGGCCCGGTCATTCTGGCCTCCAATCACGCCAGCTACATCGATCCCCCGCTGGTCGGCGCGGGCGTCGCCCGCCACATCAGCTATTTGGCGCGCGATTCGATCTTTCGCGTTCCGATCCTCGCCTCCATCCTGCGCTCCTGGAGGGTCGTGCCGGTGGACCGCGACGGCGGCACGGGGCGGGGCTTGAAAATGATTTTGACACGCCTCGAAGAAGGCGGCGCGATCATCTTGTTTCCAGAAGGCACCCGCACCCGGCACGGCGAGATGAACCCCGCGCGCTCCGGCATCGGTTTGGCTGTCATCAAATCCAGCGCCCCGGTCGTCCCGGCGCGGGTCTTTGGGACGCACCGCGCCTTTGGTCCGCATGTGCTCGTGCCCCGCCCCCGCCGCGTGATGGTCAAGTATGGCCGTCCCCTTTACTTCCAGGCCCTGCGCGAGGAAGCCCGCACCGCTCCCAAACAGCGCCTCAGGGACATTTACCAGCGGATCGCCGACGAAATCATGGCCGAAATCGGCCGCCTCGAGCCGCGGCAGGATTGAATCGTTTTTTCAGGGCCGTTTTTCAACCAGTTCAATCTCCGCTATGGTCGGACCTTCCGTGGCGTCAAGTATATTCAGGCGAAATTCCCGCGCGCTTATCGGCCTGAAGCTCTTTTCGAAATGCCCGCCGATCTTGGTTCCGTGGAAAATGGTTCTCCACTCATTGCCGGCGCGGTATTGAAACTCAAACTCCATCACCCGCCCGGCGTAAGGTTCAGCTTCTTGAATGCGCACCGCTTCCATCGTCTTTCGCTTGCCCAGGTCGGCGGCAATCCATGCCTGCTTCACCCCGGTGTCCGTGGCCCATCGGGTATCCGTGTCGCCGTCGAAGGCCTGCTGCGCCCCGTATTGCGCCTCGTCGTTCTGATAAACGTTCGACGCGCTGGCTTTGATGCCGGAACCGATCGGCAGCGCCGCAATGTCGAGCGCTGGCCGGTCCAATTCCAGTCTCACTATCGTATCGACCGGCTGAAGTAATGACTTGGGGACCCTCACGACGAGCCTGCCGCGCCTTTGCCTGAACTTGACTTTCCCGCCGCTGGTCAGCGCGGCCGATTTGATTTTGGCCGGAATGGCGGGCAATTCGACTCGCCCGTCTTCGCAACGCATCACGTGAACAAAAATCGTGTTCCCCTTGCGAGTGCTGGCGATCGACGGCGTCGGTTCCCACGGGCCCCCGCGCGTGCCGTAAATGCTCCCGCCATTCTTTGCCAGCCACGCGCCAATTTCTTTGAGCCGGCTGGCTTGTTCCGGATCAATCTCCCCGTCCGGCTGCGGACCGACGTTCAACAGCATATTCCCGTCGCCACCCGCGCAGCGAATGAGCATCTGCAGGCAGGCCGCCGTGGATTTGACTCCGTCTTGCGCGCCGCCCCACGCCCAGGCGTTGTGCGCGGAAATGGTCATGCATGACTCCCACGGGCGATCCATCTGGAATTTGCCGATGTGCTGTTCCGGCGTGTCGTAATCACCGCCGTCGCCGGTGCGGTCGTTGATGAGGATGTCCGGCTGGAGTCGGCGCGCCAGCTTGATGGTATCCGCCCCGCGTTTCCCAAATTCCGCCGGCACGTCGTTCCAGAGGGTCAGCAGGGGGCCGTAGTTGGTGATCAGTTCGGTGATTTGCCCTTGAAGATATTTCTCGTAGCCGTCCATGTCGGAATTCGTGCGCCTGACCGTGCCGCCCGGACTGGTTGTGGGCCAGTTGGGTTGATACCAGTCGGAGACTGAATAATACGCGCCGAATTCGATTCCATGCCTTTCGCACGCCGCCGCCAGTTCCTTGACAACGTCGCGATGAAAGGGTGAATTCATGATGTTATACTTGGTCAATTTTGTGTCCCAAAGGCAGAATCCGTCGTGGTGCTTGGTTGTGAGCACGATGTACTTCATGCCTGCGGCCTGAGCCAGGCCCGCCCATTCGTCCGCGTTGAAATTTGTCGGATTAAACTGCTGGTAAAGTCTGTCATAAACCTCGATCGGCGTCTCCGCGCCCCGCGACCACCCGATTTCGTGCCCCGTCAGACTCACCGGCCCCCAGTGAATAAACATGCCAAAGCGCAGCGATTCCCACCGCGCGACGGCCGCCGGATCGGCCTTGGGCCAGTCAGGCGACGCGGATGGCTCCTCCGCGGCGAACGATCTTCCGCAGTTAATCGCCAGCGCGACGGCGGCGCCGCATCCGGCCAAACGAATAAAAAGGCCTCTGCTAATCCTCATTGAAGAATCTCTAGGGTGCCTGCCCCCCTTTCACAAGGGCAAAACGAACTGTCTCCTTCTTGACATGACAAATGACAAATTCTCAATGACCAATTTTCAATCTCAATCGTTTCAATCGCCGAACCCTTTCCCAAAGCCAGATACGCTCCAGAAAACAAATTCACCCAGCCCGAACTTTCCCCCAAATGCGCTTGCCCTCAAGGCCGCTCTCCCATTCAATGTCTCCGCTCGATTATGTCTTCTGAATCAGCAGCCGGTTCCATCTTTCCGCGCACCGATTGGACGGAGTTGGGAAAGGTGGCCGAGGCCGATGAATCCCGCCTCGATCACCTCATCCGCCTCTATTGGCCTCCGTTGCGCATCTTTCTGGTCGCTTCCTTCCCCGCTCTCAAAGATCAGGCCGACGTGCTCTTGCAGGAATTTGCCGAGGACAAAATCCTTAAAAAGGGATGGCTCCAACGCGCCGACCCACAGCGCGGCCACTTCCGCGATTTCCTCAAAACCAGCCTCCGCCATTTCGTCCTCGACCGCCTGGACCGTCTCGAAACCCGCCGCCCCCCCCTCTCGCTGGACCAGATGGAGCAGGAATTCCCGGGCCCGGAGGCGCCGGCCGAGCAATTCGACTTGACATGGGTGCGCACCGTCCTGGCCGAGACCCTCCGCCGCATGGAGGCCGATTGCAAGGACCCCTCCGCCGACCAGCCGCGCCGCTCCAATATCTGGGAAATGTTCCGCATCCGTTTGCTCGATCCGCTCTTCAACGATGCCCCACAGGTGCCCTACGACCAGTTGATCGACCGCTTTGGATTGAAATCCCCGACCGACGCCTCGAACATGCTCCTGACGGCCAAACGCATTTTTAAAATCCACCTCACCCGCCTGATCAAGGAGTACGCCGGGCAGGATGCCGCCACCGCCGCCGAAATCCAGGCCCTGGAGCAATTCGTCGCCGGCATGGCCAAACGCGGTTAATCCGCCGCACGCAAGATGCCGTCAAACAAACCGTAGTGTAACATTGAGCTGGTTCGCTTTTTATGTCCGATTTTGACTCCGCCGGCGCACTCTCCAAAAGCGCGCCCAAAAGCCTCGCCGCCTTCCTGGCGGCGGGGGCCGAGCGCGCCCGCCTCTGGCGCCCCGACGAACTGGGCGCCATCTTCCGCCACCAAATGGCCGCCCCCATCCTCGTCGATCTCGCCGGCTTCGACCCCGCCACCGCCAGCCGCCTGAAAACCCTCAGCGACGCCCAAAACCTGCTGCTCAAAAGTTTTCTCGACCTCTTCCTCCATCCCGTCCCGCCGCTGGAACTGCTCTCGCTGACCAAGGACTTCGCCAAGATCAACATGGACCACCCCGATAGCAGTCTGCCCAGGGAAATCGCCGCCGTGCTCTATTACGCCAGCATTGCCGCCGCGCTGGCCCGCCTGGACACACGCATCTCCCAGCTCACCGACCCTGAATTGGCCCGCGGCATGCGCTGGGCCGGCGACCAGCCCTGGGTCAGTCAACCCATCCGCGACTTGCTGGCCCAAGCCCGCCTCAAATTGGAGAAAAACGGTCCGGCCCCCGCTTCCACCAAATGAGCAACGAGCCTTCCAACCAGCAATCGCCGGCCTTCATCCCGCCCGTTTCGGCTTTCGCCGGCCCCATCGCCGAATTGGTCGGCCACCTCATGCTTTCTCCTCCCACGCGCCCCGGCCTGCTCGCCACCTTGGCCCGCTACGAAGTGGCCCGCGTCCTCGGCGCCGGCGGCATGGGCGTCGTCCTTCTGGCGCGCGACTCTGAAAGCGGCGGTGAGGTCGCCGTCAAAATGGTGCGCCCTGAATTGGTGGCCAACCCGCAGGTCGTCCATCGTTTCGTCAAGGAGGCCGGCCATCTCCAAAAACTCAAACACAAAAATGTCGTCCCGGTCCTGGAAGTTTGCGACCGCCCGCAAGGCCCCTATTTTGTCATGCCCTTCTTTCAGCGTGGCAGCCTGGCCCAGCTCATCAAACCGGGCCGCCCTCTGGAACCCGCCGTGACCCTGGAAATCGCCCTCCAGGTCGCCGCCGGCCTCCAATTCGCCCATCGCCGCGGCATCATTCACCGCGACCTCAAACCCGCCAACATCCTCCTCGGCCCCGGCCCCGCCGCCTGCCTGGCCGACTTCGGCCTGGCCCGCACCCTGTTCAACGACTCTATTATTGACGTTGAACGCGAGCAACTCGAAGGCACCGCCCCCTACATGTCCCCGGGCGTCGCCGCCGGCAACGCCGAGGACACCCGTTGCGACATCTACTCCTTTGGCGCACTGCTTTACGAGATGCTCACCGGCGAGCCGCCTTATGCCGGCGCCAACACCAGGGACATCCGCCGGCAAATCCTGGCCGGCCCGCCCAAACCAATCAAAGCCCGCCACCCCGCCGCCGACCCCGCCCTCACCGCGGTCGCCGAGGGCGCCATGGCCCGCCAATTGCGTGATCGCTACGCCGACATGACCGATGTTCTGGCCGACCTGGCGCGCATCAACGACGGCAAGCGCCCCCTCGGACCGCACGGCCTGGCCCGCCGCGTCCGCCGCATCCCCACTGCTCTCTGGATTCCCGCCGCCCTGGCGCTCCTTGCCCTGGCCTTGTGGGTGTTTTGGCCCGCCCGACTTTCCACTCCATCCGCGCCAACTCTCCCGCCTGGCCCGGTGGTCACTCCCGCGCCGACTGAAATCGTCAAACCCGTCCCGCCTCCCGCGCCTTCCACCTGGTCCTCGCCCATTATCGCCGGCCGCATCGGCGCCGTGGGCGACGCCGACGGCGCCGGGGCCGACGCGCGCTTCCGCTGGCCGCGTGGAATTGCGGTTGACAGCCTGGGCAGCCTCTACGTGGCCGATTCCGGCAATCGCGCCATTCGAAAAATCGCCCCCGATCACACCGTCACCACCCTCGCCGGTTTGGCCGCCAACTTGCGCGCAACGGATGCCAAAGGCGCCGCGCCGCCGTTCATGGCCCCGCAAGGCATCGCCGTGGACGCCGCCGCAAATGTCTATGTGGCTGATTTCGCCGACGACACCATCCGCAAAATCACCCCGGACGGCGTGGTCAGCCTGCTCGCCGGTTCCTCCCAGTCGCCCGGTCGCCAAAATGGCCGTGGCGCCCAGGCCCAATTTGCCAACCCTTGGTCCGTTGCGGTGGACAAGACGGGCAACGTCTATGTCTCCGACAATGGCAACCTCTCCCTCCGCAAGATCAGTCCTGATGGTGGTGTCATTACCGTGGCCGAATCCTTTGGCAACCCGCGCGGCGTGGCGCTTGATGACTCGGGCAACGTCTATGTGGCCGACCTGGGCAACAACGCCATCCGCAAAATCGCCCCCTCAGACAGGGTCAGCCCCTTTTTCAGCGGCCTTTCCAATCCCGAAAACCTGGCCCTCGATCCGCGCGGTTTCGTATATGTGACAGACGATGCCGGCATCCATCGCATTTCGCCCGACGGCAAAACCGCCATGCTGCTCCCCCCGTTGCCGCTGACCGAAGCCGCCGACGGCCCCGTGGCTCACGCCCAAGCCATCGCCGTGGACGCGCGCAACCATCTCTACATCGCCGACTTGGAGCACAACGTCATCTGCCGCCAAACCCTGCCCCCTTAACCGCATCTTGACACTGCCACTACTGCATCACGGTGTCGGTTCCTCGGTTTGGGGGTGGCGCGACCCGTCCCGGTCGCCGTGGCTGGCGTCTTGCCAGCCACATTCCCTGCCCCGTGTATTTGCATTCCCATCGTGGTCGTATCCAGACGTGCCCATCCAAGCTTGCTTTTTTTAATGCA
>Ga0326727_10025935_pt1 | contig 10939 bp, 7 predicted proteins | sample MB2enrmetagenome_FD_207643 | JGI IMG/M metagenome (GOLD analysis project Ga0326727, IMG submission 207643) | Lab enriched peat soil microbial communities from McLean, Ithaca, NY, United States - MB29MY | ecosystem: Environmental > Terrestrial > Soil > Wetlands > Peat | place: USA: New York... | reverse complement strand
CGGGCCGAGATAGTGGAGACGAGTTCTTCCAGCTTCAGCCGTCTCTCAAGGGTCTCCACCGTCTGCTTCCCCTCCGTGATATCCCGGAAATAGGTGAGCGAGACGGATTCGCCTCCGAAAGCCGTATCGGGCACGTAGGCCTCCACGTGAATGGTCGTCCTGTCCTTCCGCACCCCTTTGAACTCGCACCGCGTTGGAACGCTCCCCCCCTCCTCGTTGGCATCCAAGAATTCCAGGATCTTTTCCTGGTCATCGGGATGAGCGATTATCGCAACGGGACTCCCCACGACCTCTTCCGTGGAACGATAACCGAATATTTCCAGGAATCTGTCGTTCACGTAGAGGAGCGTCTTCTCTTTGACGATTGCAACGCCGTCGTTGGACCCGCCCTTCGCCGGCGTAACGGTATGGGCCCCTTCGTGAAAGGCTTGGCCAGGCAATTTCAGCCCCTTTTTCCCGGGGCCTCGTCCGGCCTCCCTGCGCCCGAGGTCGTCTATCCTCTGCCGTGCCCGGGCCAGCTCGATGACCAGCGCGCTGCTCGTTTCCTCGCGATCTTCCATGCTTCACACCTTGCACGGTACAAATCCGGCCGCCGCGGGTGAGACCCCCATGAGGCGCGCCTTTTAGGCTGATTGCCCTACTAGTCTTTATTAGACCATTTGGAGACCTTTGGTCAAGGATATTATGCGGAAGTAATGGCACAGGCGTTTCCGCCCTCCATCCTCAAGATGACATGATCGCTCGAATGTGGTATCTATATGGGAGGTCCCCGGACCCGCGCGAGGCGCCCGGGACGTGGATGAGGGTGTGATGCAGCAGCACCCGGCATCCCGGCTTGTTCTCCGGAAGGTCGGACAAGGCGATTGGGATGCTCCGAGAGTCAAAAGCAAAAGGGCTACTGTGCTCGACAAAGTCCTACCCAGGAAGTTCAGCTCCCGTCTGTTTTTGATGGCGTTCATCGCCGGTCTCATTCCCATCGTCGTCTTCACGATTCTCATCGATATCTACGGAAAAAGGATCGAAAATGAGTTCAACCGGATCGTCGATCAGGGCTATCGCCAGGACATGTATCGCAGCGAGATCATGCTGCGGAGCATGGGCGAAGCCTCCATCCGCAACAGGGTGTATGACATAGCGCAGCAGCTTGACCTGATCCTTGAGACCGTACCCTGGATGGATACCTCCGACCTTCGCCGGGACGAGAAGTTCAGGGAACTCGCCGTGCAGGAGATAAGCCAGACCGGCTACACCTACCTGTTCGACGCGGACACGGGGGTTATCCAATTCCACAAGGACCGGCGTCTCGAAGGCAAAGACTTGCGGCGCATCCTGAAAGGTTTCCCCGACTTCCAGGCAATCTTGGAAGACAGCCTGAAAAGCCGCACGGAAGCCCACGGCTACTATCGTCTGAAAGCCGGAGACGGCAGCATCATGAAGAGATTTATCTCTATCGTTCCCCTCCACAGCAGCCCCGCTGATCATACCCGCTTCATGCTGGCGGCCACGGTGAACGTCGAAGATTTCTCCGCGCCGATCAAGGAGACCGAGGCTATCCACGCCGCAACCAGGAGCTACCTGGCCTACGCTTCGAACCTGACCACCCAGACATTTCGCCAACAAGGGCTCCTCTTCATGGGTATCGGGATCGTCACCGTCTCTCTCCTCGCCTTTCTCATGGGGGTCTTCTCATCGAGGGCCGTGAGCCGGCTCAGAGGGGCCATGGAGAGGATCGACAACGGTGACTACTCGACGCCTGTAAAGGTTTCCGGGTCGGGAGAAGTGGCCACTCTGGTGAGGGACTTTAACAGGATGGTGGACCGGCTCAGCTCGACAACCGTATCGAAACAGCTGCTTGAGGCGAGCGAGGTCAGATTGAAGGCGGCGAACAACGAGCTTCGCAAGGAGATTTCGGAGCGCGAGCGGACGGAAAGCGCCCTGGCCGAAGAAAAGGAGCGTCTCAGCGTCACCTTGAGGTCGATCGGCGACGGCGTGATCACTGCGGACGGCGAAGACAGGATAGTACTCATGAATAATGCGGCTGAAAGGCTGACCGGCTGGAGACAGGAGGAGGCGGTGGGGTTCGCTCTCTCGCAGGTCTTCTCCACTGTCGGCGAACCCTCATACGAGCAGTCGGGCAATGGCGATGGATCGCCGCAAGGCGCCCTTTGGGAGCTGAATCCCGTCAGCCAGGTCCTCATCCAGGCAAGGGACGCCACCGAGAGGATCGTCGCCCAGACCCGGACGCTTATCCGCGACAAGGAAGGGGCCAGCCTCGGGACAGTGATCGTATTCCGTGATATCACGGACCAAAAAAGGATGGAAGAAGAGCTGCTCAAGGCGCGAAAACTGGAATCCATAGGCGTCCTGGCCGGGGGGATTGCCCACGATTTCAATAATCTCCTCGCCGTGATCCTTGGCAACATATCCTTTGCGAAGATGTTCATGGGTCCGGATGACAAACTGGCCAACCGGCTGGTGGAGGCGGAAAACGCGTGCATGCGCGGAAAAGACCTGACGTACCAGCTTCTCGCCTTTGCCAGGGGCGGAGGGCCTGTGCGCAAGGCGACGGACCTTGCCGCGGTCGTCCGGGAGAGCGCAACCGCTACCGTGACGGAACCCAAAATAAGCCTCTCCTTCTCGTTTCCCGATGACCTATTTCCTCTCACCGTGGATGAAAAGCAGATCCGCCAGGTCATAGAGAGAATGGTGAGCAATGCCCAGGAGGCCATGGAAGAAGGGGGGACCCTTTGGGTTAGCGCCGAGAACGTGGCAATCGGTCCCACGAGCGGCCTTACCCTAAGGCAGGGCGATTATGTGCGCATATCGATCCGGGACGAGGGCCCCGGCATCGCCCAGGAAGATCTTCAGCGGGTTTTCGATCCCTATTTCACCAAGAAACAGATGGGCAACGAAAAGGGCACGGGGCTGGGCTTAAGCATCTGCTACTCCGTCATCAAGGACCATGGCGGCCTGATCACCGTGGACTCCCAATTGGGGGAGGGCACGCTTTTCCACATATACCTGCCCTCCGCGGCGGAAGAGGAGACCGCCTCCTTCTTTGAGGATCAGCTCCCCCCGAGGACTGGGGTGGCCGCAGGCAAGGGCAAGCTCCTCTTCATGGACGATGACGACGGCGTGCGCGACGTGATAGTCGAGATCCTCGCCCACCTGGGATACGAGGTCTTCTTCGCGAGAGACGGTCTCGAGGCGATCCAACATTATGAGGAGGCGGTAAAGAGCGGCAGACCGTTCGATGTGGTGATTGCCGATCTGACCGTGCGCGACGGCATGGGCGGCAAGGAGCTTATCGAGCAGCTCCACGGGATAGATCCGCAGGTGAGGGCCATCATATCGAGCGGCTACTCCAACGACCCGGTCCTCTCCGATTTCAGGAAACATGGGTTCCTGGGAGTGGTGGCAAAACCTTATCGGGTCGAAGAGCTGTGCGCAGTCCTCGAGGCCGTCATAGAGGGCGAGGTGGCTTAGTCTAAGTCAGGCGAAAATGGCGGTATGAGCCTCACAACCTCTGAATGAGGTAGAGAAACGCGGGAAAGGCGCTCGCTGTCTTGATCTTCCAGAACTGGGCGAGAAGGGCCCTATTCTCCTCTGGCCGGGTCTCGCTGTCCCGAACCATGGGTGAGATATAAAGGACCCCTTTTCCGAAAGGGGGCTTCGACTCCCTCGTCATCGTGACGAGGGAGTCGAGGTGGCTCGGGGGGAGATGAAGGCCGATGACGAAATTGGCGGTCACCTCGACGCGCTCGCAGCTCCCATTGATCTCGCAGATCCTGGCAAAGGCGTCTCTCACCTTCCCTTCCGAAACAGGCTTTTGGAGGAGCTCCAGAGTTGCGCCGTCGAACGATTCGAGGCCGATGTTGATGTAGGTGAAGTAGGGCGTCTTGTCGAGCCGGCGGAAAAGGCGGTCGTCCGCGCCGAGGAGGGAGTCCACGCTCCCGAAGAAGAAGAGTGTGGGCCTCCTCATGAGGGAACGGGCGAACCCGAGGCGGTCATAGGCAGCTTCCGCGGCAAACTCGATCAGGTCCGAGCCGGCCTGGAGGGCGTCGTGCCGTCCCAGGAAGAGGCCATTGTAGTTTTGAAGCTCGGGGCCGTAGAACTCCCTGAGACCGGCTATCTGCGCGGTCACGCTCGCCCTCGATCTGGTTTTCAGGCCCCGGCCGGACTTGATGCTGCAGAAGCCGCAATTGTAGAGGCAGCCGTCCGACAACGCGAGGGGGATTACGTCGTAGTCCGCGTGGCGTGCGTCGGGGGGCAGGACGCTCACACGGCCCCCGATCAACCGGTGAAAGCGGACCGCCCTCTGCGCGAGAGTTTTCGGGTGATGGGCGGCGGCGCGATCGAGAAAGCCCGCGATATCGGGCGGAAAGTGTTTTGGTCCGATCGTGCCGATTCGTCCTGAGAGGTCCCGGGCTGCGCGAAGGGCCCGCTGCACCCCTTTCGAGCGGAACGGCCTGTCCCCCATGATGGAGTTGCTCGGGTAGGCGAAACAGGGAAAATAGTATTCCCCGAAGCGCTCGACAATCCCCCCGTAGTCCCCGGCCGAGTAATAAGTCCAGTCGTTGCCCTGGCTCCGCTTCAGCCATTCGCCCGGATTCGGCCAGTCCTCGCGGCGTCCCTGGATGTACTTCAGCCCGCCCAGGAGATCGAACTGGAACACGAAATCCTTCGTCCTTATCTCGTCATAGCTCCCGTAGCGAATGGGATAGCTGGCCTTCGCGTACTCTCTTGCCCCGGCCTTTCCGACGGTTATTGCGAGATCATCGACAACGTATACCATGACACTGCCTGAAGCCCGTTGAGATTATACGGCCGGAACAAAGGCGATTACAAGGAAGGGCAAGCGCGTTTGGAAACCCTACCCTTCATCACGTCCGCATCGAACGGGCTGGGATTGGGCGTACGCGCGTTGCCGACTCATGCATTGCCGTTCCGCTCCCGCCGATTCGACAAGCGGAGATGTGCCTTCTTCCCGCGGCCATGAACCCAAGAAGCACCGACCGGTTCCGCCTGAATCAGAGGACTTAAACGAGGGGGCATGCGCGCGTACCCTCAGATGTGATATATATCATTCATGCATTGGCTACCGGAAAGGCGCGCCCTCATCATGCTGCCCCTCTTGTTCGTCGCCCTGGCTGCGGGCTGTACCCTGAGCAACACCCCCCGCCGCTCACTTGACGAGCTGAGAACGGCCCTCCTCAACCACGATGCCGACACTGCCTTCCGGTATGTCGACGTGGACAGCATCGTACGATGCATGGTGAGGGACATTTTCGCCAAATACGAGTCCAAGGCTGACGATCCCTTCACGATCGTGGGCATCAGGGCCTCAAGGCAGGTGGCCGGCCTGCTCCTGCCCGTGGCTTCCGAATTGGCCCGGAATCGGGTCAGGGCGGCGATCCTTTCGCCCGATGAAGGAGGCTATTTCGACTACGTGAGGAAGGGAAGCGTCTGGTACCTCGAAATAGCCACCGACGGGAAGACGGCAGTCGTCAAGCCCGTGGGCAAATCGGATATGCAGTTCAGGATGAGACAGATGGAGGACGGCCACTGGAAGATCGTCGAAATCATGAGGGAGTGAAGGAAAAGGTCGCTTCCATGGTCTTTCTTTCCCTACCTTCTTTTTTGTTTTCCATTGAATTTCCCGCCTGAAAGTACTACTTTTTTGAGTCCGACACTTTGTTTTCGCAAGACAATCTGACGGAGGGCATGGCGATGCAGATCGGCGAGATCGAGAGAACGGAAACGGAAGTGGTGAGGGTGAGCACTGAGGAGTATAAGGGCCGGAAGTACGTAGATGTGAGGATCTATTTCGAGAACGACGAAGGCGAGTGGAAGCCCACCAAGAAGGGCGTGACCATTCCGCCGGAGAAGATCGATCTCTTCCTCGATCTGATCAAGAAGGCCAAGGAATCCCTTTAGACTCAGGCGGCTTCCTAAAGGGCTCATCGGGCGAAGACGCCTATGGAAAACGAGTGTCTTTTCTGCCGGATCGTAGCGGGGGAAAAACCCGCGGAGATCGTCTACCGGGACGAAACCGTGGTCATCTTCAATGATATCAATCCCCACGCGCCCGTCCACCTGCTCATTGTCCCCACGAAGCACATCCGGGGCGTCAATGACCTCGAGGAGGCCGACCGGGGGATCATTGACGCCATGTTTTTCCGGGCCAGGGACATGGCGAAGAAGTTCGGCGTGGACCGTTCCGGGTACAGGCTGTCCGTCAACGTGGAGCGCGGGGCGGGGCAGGTGGTCTTTCATCTCCACCTGCATCTCACCGGCGGCTGGCGATGATGGGATAGGCCGGTTTGCCTTGTCCCTTAAAGAAGCTCCGAGCCTTCTTTTCCGCCTTTGGCGATCTCCCTTTCGAAGTCCCTTTGCCGTGCCCCGATCAAAAAGCTATATATTGAATTCGGAACATTAATATGCTAGACTAACATGTCTAAAAAGTGGGTTCATCCCGCTTTTTTAGTTTACGGGCACAGATGACACCTCAACAAGAGACGCTCGACAAGATAACCCTGCTCGCGCGGCCTATTGCCCAGGAATCGTCGCTGGAGCTTGTGGATATTGAATTCCGCCCTTCGGGCAAGCGCTGGCTTTTGCGAGTGTACATAGATAGGGGAGAAGGGGTAACGATCGCCGATTGCGAACGGGTGAGCAGAGAGCTCGACCGGGTGCTCGACGTAGAGGAAGTGATCGATCACCCCTATACCCTGGAGGTTTCCTCCCCGGGGCTCACAAGGCAACTGAAAAAGCGGGAGGACTTCGAGCGCTACAAGGGGAGGACGTGCAGGATCATCACCGCCCTGGCAATCGAAGGAAGGAATGACTTCAAGGGGAAGATCGTGGAAGTAGCGGGGGACGACGTAGAAGTGAACGACGAGAAGGGCGGCCATAGAATCCCGCTGAGCGCCATTAAGAGGGCGAATCTAGAATTTGAGCTATAAGGGGAAGGGCCATGTACTTTGACTTAAACTATGTAATCGAGCAGGTGGGGAAGGAAAAGGGTATTCCCAAGGAGATCATCGTAGAAACTCTGGAGGAAGCCGTTCTCTCGGCCTCGAAGAAGAAATTCGGAGCGCACCTCGATCTGGAGGCGCGCTACAATCCCGAAGTGGGGGAAATAGAGATCTTCCGGTTCAAGACCGTGGTAGAAGAGGTGGAAGATCCGGACATGGAGATAGCCATCACGGACGCAAAGGAACACGACCCCGAGTGCATGATCGGAGACAGCATAGGGATCAAGATGGATACCTCATCCCTTGGCAGGATAGCGGCCCAAACCGCGAAACAGGTAATCATGCAGAAGGTGCGCAACGCCGAGAGCGACGTGATCTACAATGAGTACAAGGACAAGAAGGGCGAGATCGTCACCGGCGTGATTCAGAGGCTCGAGAAGAACCATTACGTGGTCAACCTGGGAAAGACGGAAGCCATCCTTTCCTTCAAAGAAGTGATACCGAGCGAGTCATACAGACGCAGGGACAGGGTGAAGGGATACATCCTCGATGTGGAGAAGACGCAGAGGGGTTGCACCATTCTCCTGTCTCGGACCCATCCCGGCTTTTTGGTAAAGCTTTTCGAGATCGAAGTGCCCGAGATCCAGGAGGGGATCATCAAGGTGGTCGGCGCCGCGCGGGAGCCGGGGGAAAGGGCGAAGATTGCCGTCTACAGCCAGGACCCGAGCATCGACCCCATTGGGGCGTGTGTCGGAGTGAAGGGATCGAGGGTACAGGCGGTCGTCCAGGAGCTGAAGGGTGAAAAAATCGATATCATACCGTGGACCAAGGACCCGGCGAAGTTCGTCTGCAATGCCCTTGCACCTGCGCGGGTTTCCAAGGTCTACATAAACGAAGAAGAACACGCCATGGAGATCATCGTTCACGATGACCAGCTTTCTCTGGCGATAGGCAAGAAGGGGCAGAACGTAAGACTCGCCTCCAGGCTTACCGGTTGGAAGACGGACATCAAGAGTGAGACGGAGGTCGAAAAGACGTCCCGCAAGGTGATAGATGACCTTACGACGAACCTCCAGGTCAACGAGATCCTCGCCCGCATACTCTTCGATGAGTACCTTAGGGACGTGCGCGACATCATCCGGCTGACGCCTGAAGAGCTGAACAAGATCACGAGCATATCCATCGAAGACTGCGCAAGGATCATCGAGAATGCGAAGGTCATAGCCGCGAATCTCGATTCGGCCCAGGCAGCGAATCTCGAATCTACGGAGACCGCAGATCTCGAGCCGGCCCAGACAGCGAATCTCGAATCTGCACAGGCAGCGAATCTCGAGCCGGCCCAGAAAGGGGAGGAGGGAGAGGCGACGGAAGGCATTGCCCTGTCTTAAAGCGCGCGCTTTAAGAGGGCCTTAAAGGGCCGGTGTTGGGAGAGAGTATCCGGTTGAGATGAGTCGCAAGCGGGCAAAAGTTGCTGCCCGATGAGGTTGAGGAGGGGCTTTGTCTACTCAACCGGCGTAGTGCGTGGGGTAAGCGCAAGGGAGGTCCAGGAGATGGCGAAGATCAAGATTACAACCCTTACCGATAAGATGAAGGACGATGAGATCTTATCGAAGCTGAAAAGCATCGGGGTTAAGATAAAGGACAAGGAAAAAGAGAAGGAAGAGCAAGGTACTGCCCAGACCCAGGAGAGGGCCGGAAGCTCCGGGGAAACCATCGTGGAGAAGAGGGTAGCATCAACTGTGATCAGGAGAAGGGTCCAGGCCCCACCTCCTCCGCCGCCCGTCGCGGAAGCGCCGGCTCCGGCTGTTGGGGCCGAGCCTGTCGTGCAGGAAGCCGGAAAGGTAAAGAAGAAGGCGCCGGCGAAGAAGGGAGTCGAAGAGCCGGTCATCGAGCTGGTCAGGAGAGAGAAAGAGCATCGGGCCGAGGAGGTGCTGGCCCCGAAAATGACGGTGGTTGAGCCTGAGCCCGTCAAGGAGGCTTCCGAGCAGCAGCCGGAAGGCCAGGAGGCAGCTCAAGCCGTCGAGGAGACGGCGAAGCCGGAGATCGACACCATCGGCGAGGAAAAGAAGCAGGAGATCACCAGGGCCCTCGAAGAGGTGTACAAACAGGACCTCGAGAAAGAGCTGGTCCTCGTCGAGGACGTGGAGACCGAAGAAGAACGGAAGAAGAAGAAGGCCGAGAGGCTCCTTAAGAAGATAGAGGAAGAGGAAATCGAAGAGGCAAAGACCAAGGGGAAAGGCGCTGTTCTCAAGAGGAAGGTCGTCATAAGGGAAGAAGACCTCTATGCTGCAAGACGGCAGCGCGGCAAGACGATCCCCTTCAGGAAAGGGGGAAGGGACAGAAGGGACGAGAGGGCCGAGGAACAGAAGGCTGAGGCGAAGCCGGCCAGGAAGGTCGTGAAGATCTCGGATCAGGTACAGGTTGGCGAATTCGCCAAGAGGCTGAGCGTCAAGGCATCGGACGTGATAGCGAGGCTTCTCCGCCTGGGCGTGATGACAACCGTCAACCAGGCGATAGATTACGACACGGCGTACGTGCTGGCAGGGGAGTTCGGCTACGGCGTCGAGAAGATCGTGTCGGTGGAAGAAGAATTCATGACAAGAGGAGAAGGCGAGCAGAAGGAGCAGGCCCCGGAGGATCTGAAGCCCCGGCCGCCTGTGGTGACCATCATGGGTCACGTCGACCACGGCAAGACGCTCCTCCTCGATACGATCAGGAATACAGATGTGGCGGGACATGAAGCCGGAGGCATCACGCAGCACATCGGCGCCTATGTGGCCCGCATAGACGGGAAAGAGATCACCTTCGTCGATACACCCGGCCACGAAGCCTTCACTGCGATGAGGGCGAGGGGCGCCCTGGTCACGGACATCGTGGTCCTGGTCGTGGCGGCCGACGATGGTGTCATGCCCCAGACCCGGGAGGCCATCGATCACGCAAGGGCGGCGAACGTTCCGATCATCGTGGCGGTGAACAAGATCGACAAGCCAAACGCGAACCCCGACAAGGTGATGAAGGAGCTCAGCGAGCTGGGTCTCCAGCCGGAAGAATGGGGTGGAACGACGCTGGCTGCCAAGATTTCCGCAAAGAAGAAGACCGGCATCCAGGAGCTGCTCGAATTGATCCTCCTCCAGGCGGAGCTGCTCGAGCTTAAGGCGAACCCCGACAAGCTCGCGAAAGGCATCATCATTGAGTCGGGTCTCGACAAGGGTCACGGGCCGTTCGGAACCCTCATCATCCAGGAGGGGACCCTGAAGATACAGGACCCGTTCGTGGCAGGGGCAACGTTCGGAAGGGTGAGGGCCTTGATCGACGACAAGGGCAAGAGGATACAGAAGGCCCCTCCCTCGACGCCGGTAATGGTGGTCGGCTTCTCCGACGTACCCCAGGCGGGAGATCCTTTCGTGGCTACCACCGAGGAGAGGTACGCCCGGGAAGTCTCCCGGTTCAGACAGGAGAAGATCAGGGAAAAGGAGCAGGTCAAGAGCTCCCGAATTACCCTCGACGAGCTCTATTCGCGTATGGGGGAGACCGCAAAGCTGACCCTCAACGTCATCCTTAAGGGCGATGCCCGGGGGACTCTCGATGCGATCGGTGAGGCCCTCAAGCGGCTCTCGACCGAGGTCGTGGAGATACAGATCATCCATAACGGCGTGGGGGCCATCACGGAAACGGACGTCAATCTTGCCATGGCCTCCGGTGCCATCATCATCGGCTTCAACGTGAAGCCCATGGCAAAAACTCAAACCCTCGCCGACCAGGAAAAGGTCGACATCAGGACGTACACGATAATCTACGACATGATCGACGATGTAAAGAAGGCCATGGAGGGCCTCCTCGCTCCGAAGATCGTGGAAGTCAAGATAGGATCGGCCGAGGTGAGGAAGATATTCACCGTGTCGAAGATCGGCACCATCGCGGGCTGCTATGTCACTGAAGGAAAGGTAACGAGGACCTCCACG
>Ga0326727_10025934_pt1 | contig 10939 bp, 7 predicted proteins | sample MB2enrmetagenome_FD_207643 | JGI IMG/M metagenome (GOLD analysis project Ga0326727, IMG submission 207643) | Lab enriched peat soil microbial communities from McLean, Ithaca, NY, United States - MB29MY | ecosystem: Environmental > Terrestrial > Soil > Wetlands > Peat | place: USA: New York... | reverse complement strand
CGCATGGTCACCGGCGCGGGCATGCCACAGATCACGGCCATCGCCGAAGCCTATCGCGCGGCGCGCAAGCACGGGATTCCGGTGATCGCCGATGGCGGCATCAAGTACTCCGGCGAAATCACCAAGGCCATCGCTGCCGGCGCCAGCTCGGTGATGATCGGCTCGCTCTTTGCCGGCGTGGACGAGAGCCCCGGCGAGACCATTCTCTACCAGGGACGCAGCTTCAAGAGCTATCGCGGCATGGGCTCACTGACGGCCATGAGCCAGGGCTCGGGCGAGCGCTACTTTCAGGGATCGGACGATCTGGCCGGAGTGGAAAACGGGCCAACGGACGTGGTGCAGCGCGAGCGCGCCAATGAGAATCGGCTGGCCAAGTTCGTCCCGGAAGGCATCGAGGGGCGCGTGCCGTACCGCGGACCGCTGGAGGCGATGGTCTTTCAGCTCGTGGGCGGATTGCGCTCCGGGATGGGTTACCTGGGATGCGCCAATATCGCAGAGTTGCAGGAGAAGGCGAAGTTCGTACGCATCTCCGGCGCCGGCTTGCGCGAGAGTCACGTGCACGACGTGATCATCACTCGCGAGGCGCCCAACTACCATGTCGAGTAGCCGCCGGGGCGTCAGGTTCTCCACCCCACGGACGAAGACCTGTCCGCGGGGACCCCGGTTCTGGATCAGCGCCTGGTGGCCGGTGGCCGTGGGAATCGCGATCATCGCAGTGGAGTCGACGAAGTACTTCGGCGCCGACCGGACGTCGCATCCGCTGCGCGTTTTGTTTGAGACGCTTTTTGGGCCAGTCGGCGATGCCCGCTGGGGACACATTCACCAAACCATTCGTAAGTCCGGCCATTTTCTCGGATATGGCGCGCTGGGGTTGGCTTGGCTGCGCGCCTGGTGGATGAGTTTGCCTCGCTTCCGATTTCTGTTCGATGCCGAGTTGGCCGTGCTAGGTACAGCGCTGGTGGCCAGTTGGGATGAGTGGCACCAGACCTTTCTGCCCAACCGGACCGGGTCCCCTTGGGATGTTCTGCTGGATTGCTGTGGCGCGTTGTTCATGCAGTGGGTGGCATTTGTGTATGTGCGGCTGCGCCGGCCCGGCCTGCTGCACAATCGAGATTGACGGGCTTTGCCGAAACGAGATGACTGGTTGAATCAGGTATGTTTCTGCGCCGGCGGAGTTTTCTGGCCCACGTTCGTTTTGACAACCTAGCTATCTGGCTTGGGCGAGACCAAGACTCAGGCTAGTGCGAGGCTTCGGACGAGCTTCGTTCCAGCAAAACCTGGCGCCGGGTATGAGGGCACCGTCCCTTCGCATGCAGGGCTTCCGTTGCAGGAACGCCGCGGTGCGATGCAGAGTTTAACTTAATCACATCAATAATTTAGATGCGTATTGCATTTGTCATACGATTCCCTTGCTTCCCTCGTGCACGCGTGTTAAGGTAGTTTCGCTCAAGAGATCACGCTCGACGTAAAGAGCGCGTTTTGCGTTCTGAGGCGCGCTCATTGGGAGTTAGTGTTGTTTTTTCCATGGGGGTTTTCGTGGTGAAGAGGTACGGGTTCCATTAAGAAGTTTGGGACTCAGAGGGGCGAAGCCTGTCGTAAGGCCGCTCTTCCTGGCATTCAAATCAACCCAAGCCTGGCCCTCACGAATAACCTGCCATCGGCCGCGTTCTTGCGCGCACCACTCGGGCTGAAGTCTCCATTCCCTATCCGAGTTCAACATGAGAGTCCTGAGACCACGATCACGCATGATCAGCATCCGAATGTCTGAGGAGGAGTTCTCCACCTTGCGGCGGATGTGCGTTGCGACCGGCGCGCGTAGCTTGTCGGACCTGGCGCGCGAAGCGATGCGAAGCCTCCTGGTTGGCGTCAAACAGGAGACTGCGGCCGATGCAACGAGAAATGAGAATTACGCTCAAATGAGGGACCTTGAACAAAAGGTCGAGAAACTCAGTGCCGAGGTTGCGCTGTTCAAGGCGGATCGCAACCTCTAAGCGAACCGTTCCACGGCGGGGGACGACTGCAAGCGTCAGCATACATGAGCTGAGAACTCTCTAGTGCGATGAAAAAGAACATCCTGATTCTCCTTTTCTTGCCGGGCGCGCTTTGTGGCGGGCAAACGACCCCCACGGCTCCGGGAGCGCAAACGGTTGAATGTCCTTCCGGGCCCGGCCCTGTTCCCGAAGGCGCGGCGGCTTTGTGTCCTCCGGCATCGGTGACGGCCCCAGCGACAGAAACGACGACGGCTCCATACACCGCCGCTCCCGGCGTGAGTACGGTTCCGTCCGGAGCCGCCACAGCTCCATCCGGGACCACCGCCGCTCCCACAATCATCGTTCCGCCTCCGTACAGAGTGGTGGGTCCGATTACCACACGAACGGAGTTCGAGATCTTCGCCGAAGACGAGGCCGGTCATTCTCTTCCGGTGTTTGGCAGAAAGCTGTTCGACGTGGTGCCCACAACCTTTGCCCCACTGGATCGCATTCCCGTTCCCTCGGATTACGTTGTGGGGCCCGGTGATGAGCTGCTGATCCACGTGTGGGGAAAGATCGATCTCGACACGCGTGTGGTTGTGGACCGGAACGGGCAGATTTTTGTTCCCACAGTGGGAAGCTTGACAGTCGCCGGCTTGCAATACGGCCAGCTTGAGAGCTTTCTTCACTCGGCCATTGCGGCCCTCTACAAGGACTTTGACCTCAATGTCACCCTGGGCCAACTTCGCTCCATCCAGGTTTTCGTTCTGGGCAGCGCCCGCCAGCCGGGTGTCTACACCATTAGCTCGCTGAGCACTCTGGTGAATGCGCTCTTCACCTCTGGCGGACCTTCGGCAACCGGCACGATGCGCCACATTCAGTTGCGGCGGGGCGACAAGTTGATTACGGAATTTGACGTCTACGATCTGTTACGGAGAGGCGACAAATCGCATGATGTCCAACTGCTTCCCGGAGACGTAATCTATATTCCTCCGGCGGGTCCGCAGGTGGCCATCATCGGCAGCGTGAACGAGCCGGGGATTTACGAAATCAAGAACGATGAGACTCTTGCTTTGGCTCTGGACGATGCGGGTGGGGCGACGAATCTGGCGGATGAGGATCGCGTTCTTCTGGAGCGGATCGAGAATCACCAAGGACGGCAGGTGGAGTCGTTCGCTCTCGATCCTGAAGGAATGAAGCGAGTGCTTCGTGATGGCGACCTGCTGCGCGTTTACCCACTTTCGCCGCGCTTCGACAACGCAGTGACCCTTCGCGGAAACGTAGCCCAGCCAGGACGCTACGTGTGGCGCGAGGGGATGCGGATTTCCGACCTCATTCATTCCCGCCAGTTTTTGCTCACCCGCGATTACTGGAACCAACAGAACTTTCTTGTGCCGGAAAGTATCGGTCATCCGTTTGGCCTTTCCTCCAACCAGTTCAATCCGCAGACCGGAGCAAACGCGCAAAGCGGAATGAATCTTCAATCCGGGACTAATGCGCAAAGCGGAATGAATGCACAGACCGGGATGAATCCGCAGGCCGGGGCCGGCGCACAGGCCGGTTTCAATCCGCAGACGGGAGCCACTCCGCAAACCGGAATCAACCCGCAGATCGGCATCAATCCTCAGACTGGGATCACGACGCAAGCCGGAACCAATCCGCAAGCCGGAACCAACCCGCAGACTGGAATCAATGCGCAGACCGAATTGGGCTCGCGCAGCCAAACCAGCTTCGAGGCAGCCCGGAACAGCGAAGAAATCAACTGGGACTACGCTGCCATTGAGCGGCTCGACGAGCACGACTTGAGCACCCGGCTGATCGCATTCAACCTGGCAAACGCTATTGACAATCCGGCGTCTGCCGACAACGAGAGCTTGCAGCCCGGAGATGTGGTCACCATCTTCTCCGAAAAAGACATTCCTCTCCCGGTCGACAAACACGCGGCCTTCGTCCGTGTGGACGGAGAGGTGAATGCGCCGGGGGTGTACCGCCTGAGCCCAGGGGAAACCCTGAGGGATTTGGTGAAGCGCGCCGGAGGACTGACTCCGCACTCCTATCTCTATGCTTCGCAGCTCACCCGCATTTCAACGCGCCGCGCCGAGGAACTCGAAATCAGGCAATCGACCGCGCAGATGCAGAGGGATCTTCTGGCGCGCAATGCGGCTGCTTCCACAGTCGGCGCACCGAACGCTGGGGAGCAGCAAGCGCAGTTGAATGCGCAGCAGGCTTTGATTGCGCAGCTTGCTGCGGTTCAACCGACAGGGCGGGTGGTTCTGGCCATGAAGCCCGACGCGAGCAGTGTGGACGACATCCCGGCGTTCCCGCTGGAGGATGGAGACGCGTTCTACATACCCTCGGAGTTGAACACCGTCCAGGTTTCCGGCGCTGTTTACAACGAAAACGCATTTCGCTATGAGCAGAGAAAACGGCTGTACGCGTACCTGGATGATGCCGGCGGGCCCACGCGGCAGGCCGACACCAAGCGCATCTTCCTGATTCGAGCAGACGGCACCGTGATTAGCCGGCAAACCCACGGGCAGTTCTGGCGATCGGACTTTGATAAGACGACTTTGCTGCCCGGAGACGCGATCATCGTCCCACCCAAGCTGAAGGGGCCGAGCACATTCATCCAACAGCTTCCGTACTTCACGCAAATCCTGTCACAAACAGCCCTGACCGGCGCCGTGCTCGGCACGGCCTACTAACCAAACGGCGAAATATGATCGAACAAATTCCAGAAACCCTGACAGAGGAAGCCGCTCCGCACGGGGAGTTTGCTTTTGAAGAAAGCCAGCCGGCGCACGGGCTGACCTTCTTTGGCTCCCTCATACTGTTGGTGCGCAGTAATCGGCTAGTGGCGGCAGTGACCGGCATTGCGATGCTCCTTGGCATTGTGATCAGTCTGTTGCTGCCGGTGAGTTACACCGCAACCACAAAGATCATGACACCACAGCAAACGCAGTCGTCAGCGGCCTTGCTGATGAGCCAACTAGCGCTGAATCCTTCCGCCACAAGCCCACTGGCAGCCGCAACCGGAGCCGCGCTGAACCTGAGAAATCCCAACGAATTGTACATGGGGCTCTTGGCCTCGCGGCCCATCGCGGACGCGATTATCGAAAGATTCGGCCTCATGAGCGCTTATCACGCGAAGGACATGACGGCTGCGCGCAAATCGCTGGCGGACAATACAACGATCACGTCAGAGAAGAGCACGCTGATTGCAATATCCGTGGCCGACACAGACAAAAAGCGCGCAGCCGACATAGCGAATGCTTACCCGGAGCAACTTCGCGCGCTGACGAAGGATTTGGCCGTAACCGAAGCATCCCAGAGACGGCTCTTCTATGAACAGCGGTTAAAGGATGCGAAGGAGGACCTGGTTACAGCGGAACTCGCCTTCCAGCGGATTCAGCAGGAAAAGGGTCTGGTTCAGTTGGACGCACAAGCAAAAGCGTTGATCACATCGCTCATGGATCTGCACGCTCAAGTGGCAGCCAAAGAAGTACAACTACAAGCCCTGCGCTCGTATTCGACAGAACAGAACCCCGAGGTGCAACTGCTGGAAAGCCAACTCGCCTCACTGCGGGATCAGACAGCGCGACTGGAAGAGCGCAGTGGCTCTCCGCCATCTGGCGGCCTGGATCTCAAGGATGTTGCCGGCGCGGGCGCGGAGTACTTACGCGCGGAGCATGAACTCGAGTACCGTCAGGCTCTTTTCGACCTGCTGCTGAAGCAATACGACGCGGCACGATGGGATGAGGCAAAGAATGCAGCGGTCATCCAGGTGGTGGAAGGGGCGATTCCTCCCGATCGAAAATCCGCGCCGCACCGGATCGTCATCGTCTTGATCTTCACTTTGCTCGGGATGCTTGGCGCCTGGTCCTACTTGCTGGGCCGCAATTTCGTCGCAAACAATCCGCGAGTTTCCCAATTACTGGCGGAATTCAAGTCGGTGCCTGTCAACGAGTAAGTCGCTATCGAACCATGGAGAGCCGAAACGCCTCATCATCGCAAACATCTGATTTGGTCGTATGTCTCGACCTCGGGAACCAATGCACTCCGTGTGGGACTGGGCGTTGTTTCAGGCTTGATGGTCTCGCGGTTGTTGTTGCCGCGAGGACGCGGGGAACTTGCGGTTCTCTTATACTTCCCAACGCTCATGGGAGCGTTCTTCAGCCTGGGGACACCGCAGGCGATCACGGCCCTGATTTCCAAAGGCGCCGAGAAAACACAAGAGGTTTTGACCACTGGGTTCCGGCTCGCCGCAGTTCAGGTTCTCCTCGCGGTTCCGCTCTTCATGTTCTGCGCGCCATTGACGCTGACCGGCGACAATCGTCATCTGGGTCCCCAGGTCGAGATATCTTGCGCATGCGGCGCCTTCATGATCCTTGTGCCGTACTTCAACGCCATGGCCTATGGCCTAAAGCGCTTCACCTGGGTCAACTCGGTCACGCTTGCCGGCCAGGTTGGCTATGTCGTTGCGCTGTTCATCTTGTGGTTCTCGGGAACTCTCACACCTCTCAGCGCTGCACTCTCCGCCCTCGCGTCTCAATTGCTGCAGTGCCTGCTTCACCTTATTCACATCAGGCCTTCGTGGCTGAACGGGACGGTGCCGCACGGAGCTTACAGTCAATGTCTCGGATTGGCGTTGCGTTTCGCGGCGCCCAGTTTAGCCGTCGTTGTTCTGTCGAACGCCGATCGCGCCATCCTCATACGCACCACCACATTGGAGCAGATAGGGTACTTCGCTATCGCTTTCGCGGTCACTATGCCGATCACACTGACAACGGAGGCGTTCACGCAGATTGGTTTCGTCGAAGTTGCGAGCGCAGAGAGCCCCGATCTTTCTCTTGCCCTGATGCTTCGCAGATTTCAGATGGCACAGGTTGTCGCCGCAGTTAGTTTTCTCTTTGCCTGTGCTCTTATCGATCCAGTCATCCGCTTCGGCTTTGGCAGAGCCTATCTCAACGCCATTCCCGCCGCATATCCTCTTGCGCTCGCGATGTCACTTAGAGCCATGACGAGAACCTTAGAGAACAACCTGCGCGGGCTGCGATTCATTCTTCCCGGAACGCTCGGCGCCGCAATCAATCTTGCCGCTCTTGTTCTTCTTAGCGTGTTCTTCGTGCCGCGTTGGGGAGCCTTCGGGTTTTGCTGCGCGAGCTTAGTCTCGGAAGCGCTCTATTTGGCCGCTCTGGCGTTGTATCTCACATCGCAACAACATATCCGCCTGCGATCGCTTTGGGGCATGCGGCCGAGCATCGTTCGCGCGATGACGTTGGCTGTGATGGAACTTTTCAGGCAAAGACTTGTTCCGGAGAGCAATGAGGAGGCTGCGGAGAGCCGGTGCTGAGCCGCGAACAAAAGAAGCGTTCCATTCCCTGGCGCTGGCTCCTTGTGTTGGTTGTCGCGCTGATCGCTGTAACTTTTCTGGTGCGGCGCGACCGCGTTGCCGCTCCCGGCGCCGGCGCGCTGGCTGCGGCTTTGCTTGTCGTTTCGTCCGCAATCGTACTTCGTGCCGCCGTAAAGGCCGGCAGCCTGATGAACGGACATACGCTCGTGCTAGGTGCGTTCCTAGTGGCGTACCCGCTTTCGGCGTTCGTGCATCTCACCGGCGCGGATTATGTCTCGCTGGGCTTCTACAACCTTGCGGCACTCGATCCTCACACTCAGTTCCATCATGTCTATCTCTCACTCGTGCTCGTCCTTCTTGCGCAGTTGGCTCTGTGGTGGGGACTTGTGCCGGCGCGGCCTCCCGTGTCGCACCATGCTCCACATATCGTTCGCGTGCGCTCTACGCTGCTCGTTCTTGCCGGACTCGTATTCGCGCTCGCGGGTATCGCGGGCACCTATCTGCTCTTTTCCCGCTCCGGCGAATGGCTTGAAGATCTTGCGACAATTGACCGCACGAGGGAATTCGAGGCAGGAACCGCCCGTTACGTGTTTATGTCTGAATGGCTTTCCTGGGGAATCATCTTTTTACTGACTGCGCTCCTGGTTTCGCGAACCAGCAAACGTCACCCGAAACTCACGCTCGCTGCGCTCATTGGCGGATCCGTTTGCATGCTTTCGAATCTGTTTTGGACAGGCAGCCGTGTGGAGAACCTGCTGGCGGTGCTGCCCCTGATCTTTGTCGTTAAGAAGATTGCTCCCCGGCATTTCCGTCCCTTCGCTTTAGTTATTGCTGTCGGAGTCGTGGGAATCATCGTGTTCGAAACGATCGCACGAACAACTACAATGCTTAACAGTGGTTTTGCCTATCTCGTTCAAGGTGAGATAAACACCAGCCAATTCGTCACAAATCAATTTGCGGCCGTTTTCGACTGGCAGCTCGGAAGATACCCGACGATCAGTCTTGCTTTTGATATGGTGAGCAGCTATGGGCATGCCTTCGGTTCAACCCTGCTCCAAGGCGTTGTTATGACCATCAACGCGCCGGCAACATTGCTGCACAGTTCGATGAAGGTGCCGGAACCGGAGGCGATGACGGCGCTGGTGGGACAGTACATCTACGGTGATCCATCCATTAACGGCGTCGTGCCTGGAACGCTCGCCGAGCTTTACTATAACTTTGGTGTTCTAGGTGTGCTTGGCGGTTTCTTTGTCATTGGAAGAATCGCGAGGTTTTGTATTTCGGTGACTCGCTCCTCGCCGGACATGGGGACTCTATTGCTTAGCTTCTACGTTTTAACTCTGCTCTGCGTGTGGACGATCCCCATGACCGCAACCCTGGGTGTGTATCTTCTAGCTACCAGGGGCCTTCCGATCTTGGTCTTTTGCGCTGTCGAGCAGATTGTGAGCCGTTCCGTGCGCCTCCTGCCGCAGACCGCCGCGCGCATGGCGCTGCCTTGACCGCCATATCCAGGCGCGATAGGGTCCCCGGCCCTCTTTTCAGCATTACGCTTCGGTATTGTCCAGTCGTAGTTTCGGAAGGCCTTTCTTGCATCTTATGGATTGCATACTTGGTGAATGCCGCGCGGCACTTTCCCTGGCCGGAATTCGCTTCTGTGACAAACTCATTTGCGTGCCCAAGCGCCTGCTCAGATCAACCCTCGTAGAGGGCGGAGCCCGCGGCGCTTACCCCTCGTAAGTGAGATTTTTGCTTGGAAGACTTATGGCAGCGCCTAGCCGGAGGCTAATTGAATCCGTTCTCATCGTTCGCTCGGCATTTGGAGAAATCTACGAGCTTGCATGGCTTAGAGCGCTTCGTGATCTTGGAATCAAGGCCGAACTCTTCGACACTCATTCCTATATTCCGCAGAACCTGGCCGGGCGGCTCGAACAGCGCTACTTGTTTGGTCCACACATTGGCAATGTCAATCGCAAGGTGCTCGAAGTCGCAAGGGAGATGCGCCCGGATGTCGCGCACTTCTATCAGGGGCATCACTACAACGCCGAAACCATAGCGCAGGTTGCAAAAGTGACTTTTGCCTCTGGTTCGCACTGCGACGATCCATTGGGAAGGCCAGATCGTAGAGAATACCGGCTTCTCTTGAAGGCGCTGCCGGAATACGATGGGTACCACGTAAACAGGCAGTGTAATATCGCCGAAGCTGCTGCATACGGCATCAAGCGCGTGCGGGTCCTCATGACGTATTACATCCCGTGGCTTCACTACCCATGCGCGCTCAGTGCTCGGGAGCAAGAGACTTGGGAATCCGACGTTGTATACGCCGGTCACATGGAGCCCGATCTGCGCATTGAATGCCTGTCGGGAGTTGTACGGGCGGGGCTAAAATGCAGAATTTTCGGGGGTGAGGCGCAATGGAGATCGGCGCTTCCCGGCGATGTCTATCGCGTCGTGCGGCCAACTCCCAAAGTAGGAGGTGCTGACTACCGGCGGGCGCTTTGCGCGAGCAAGATCGGGGCCTGCTTCTTCAGCAAATGGAATCGCGACCAATATACCAATCGATCGTGGGAGATTCCGGCCTGCGGCGCTTTCCTTCTCTCCGAGCGAACCCCAGCCATGCAGGAGTTTTACTCTGAAGGGAAAGAAGCCGAGTTTTTTGAAAGCCCCGAGGAGTTTATCGATAAGGTGCAATTCTATCTGCGCAACGAGGCCACAAGAAAGCGGATTGCCGCGACAGGATATGCGCGAGTGGTTGCCTCGGGGAATGATATCTACAGCAGGATGAAGCAGTGGCTCGGTGACGTTACCGAGTGGCGATATGAAAAGCAGTTTGGAGTAGCCCGTCAGTAAGTCCGAAGATAGAATCTCGCATTTCCGCTCAATGTCATCACAAGGTTCATCGACGATTCACTCGTCTTCTACGTCGATTCCAAGCTCAGTCTCCGCTTCTGTTGGCGTTAGCCCAGGTATGGGGCCAAGGCCGTCAATGCGAGTCGGATTCCTGACGTACGATCTGCAGCGGAACACCGAGGACGCTGTGTTCGAGATCATGCGTGCGTCGGCGTTCTCAGTAAAAGCATTTCCGCTTTACAGGCACGACGATCAGGAGCTTTCAAGAGTTCCCTTTCGCCCGGCCACAGCGCGGGGCAAGCACCTCGGGGTCAGTGTCAAGGGCAGCACGCCCGAGGGACTTGTCTCCAACCCGGAATGGGCCGTGGGCCTGGCATGTGCGCGAGAGTCCGACGTAGTCGTATTGAAGGGGCTCCTCGGCCTGGGCGGAATCTGGTGCGCGTTCTGCGGCCGCCTTTTCGGGCGGGTCGTGATCTCAACCAATCAAACGCTCCCCGCAAAGTGGGAGAAAAAGCGGCGCTGGTGGATCCGGCTGTCGAAACGCTTGCTGCTTCGCATGTGCCAGTTTCATCTCTATCAAAATCCTGCTGCCTTCGAGGTTCTCACTGAGGTTTACGGATGCGCACCTGACCGTCTGGTTTCTGCCCCGTATGAAGCCGGGGCCGCATTATTCAGGAGAATCCTCCGCAACGTAAGGCCTGAGCAGGATGCGCGGCTCCGTCTCGGATTTGATGCAGGCGTAATTTTTCTGTACGCGGGCACTCTTCAT
>Ga0326727_10025931_pt1 | contig 10940 bp, 6 predicted proteins | sample MB2enrmetagenome_FD_207643 | JGI IMG/M metagenome (GOLD analysis project Ga0326727, IMG submission 207643) | Lab enriched peat soil microbial communities from McLean, Ithaca, NY, United States - MB29MY | ecosystem: Environmental > Terrestrial > Soil > Wetlands > Peat | place: USA: New York... | reverse complement strand
TCACACTTCCCGCTCTCCCGGCAAAGATACTTTCGTGTTCCAGCCTCACCGGCGGGGACACCAGATGCACGCAGACGGGCACCAGTGTCGAAATCGCGCTGAGCGGCAATCCGGACGCAGTCGATACGATCGTCGCTCTGACACTCGCATCTCCTGCCACAGGAATCAACCCAATCGAGACGCCAGTGGCCGTAAAGCCAGTCTCCACCGCGGTTGGCAACGGTAGATAAGGCGTAGGTCGCAACGAGGCCCATCTGCTTATCGGATGCTGGACGAACTCCTGCGGCGCGACGCCCCTCCCGACACCGTGCGATCATACAGGCATGGGGGATAGCTATACCTGGTATAGGGAGCTATAAAATCGCGAGCGAACTGGTGTCAATCAAATGCAGAACTGTACCATTTTGCACGCTAACTGTTTTGCAGATTGATTCGAGGGTGTGACCGTATGAAGGACGGACGAAAGGATGCTTTTCGCCAGCAGACAAAGCAGTCCTTCTCCACGCAACCGGCAAGTTTCGGCCCCTCAAAGGTGGATCTGCTGCTCCAGAAAGCCACGGCCCACCACAAAGACGGGCAATTGTCCCAGGCGGAAGCCCTCTATCAACAGATATTGCAGATCTCTCCCCAACACTCAGTCGCGCTGCATCTATTGGGGATGATCGCGTCTCAGGTTGGACAAAGCGAAGTGGCGCTCGATCTGTTTGACCGCGCGATTCAAGCCAATCCAGAGTACACGGAGGCCCATTGCAGCCGGGGCAATGCTCTGTATCAACTGATGCGATACGCGGCGGCTGTGGAGAGCTATGACAAAGCCATCCGCCTGAATCCGACCCAGGCGGAAGCACACCACAACCGCGGCGCCGCGTTGCATGCCATGCAGCAGCATGAGGCGGCGCTGCAGAGCTACAACGAGGCCATCCGGCTCAATCCGGATTATGTGGAGGCCTACTGCAGCTGCGGCAATGTTCTGCAGACGCTCAAGCAGTTCCGGGCGGCCGTGGACAGTTATGACAAGGCCATCCGTCTGAATCCGAAGTACGCGGAAGCATACAACAATCGAGGCAATGCACTGCTCGATCTGTTGCAGTACGGGGCGGCTGTGGAGAGCTACGACAAGGCCATTCTTCTCAAGCCGGATTATGCGGACGCGCTCAACAACAGAGAAATTGCCCGCCGTTCCCTGAAGCTGTATCGGGCAGCTGTGGAGAGCTATGAGAAGGCCGTCCTCATGAGTCCGGATTATGAATTCAAAAAAGGAACTGCGGCCTTCGAGTCAGCAATGAAAAGGGTTGCACGGATTGCGAAGATTACTGGCAAAGAAAGAATAAAGAAAGAACTGGACACGCTGCCGCCCGCCATCCGTACGCATCCAGCGGTATGCAACCTGCGCAACGCGAACTTCGCTAAGACAGAATCGAGCGGCAGAGACCTGGTGTTCTATTGCGCCGAAGCAGGTGAAATTTGGGGCCCTCAGACAGCCAGGACGGAAGGCATTGGGGGGTCGGAGGAAGCAGTCCTGTGGCTCTCCAGGCTCTTGCATCAGCGTGGATGGAATGTCACGGTCTATGCCAGTTGCGGCCTGCAGGAAAAGGACTACGACGGCGTTGCATGGAAGCCATATTGGATGTGGAACTATCGCGATAAGCAGGACATTACGGTGCTATGGCGGCATCCCGAGCTGGCAATGTACAAGATTAATTCAGGCGCAGTGATCGTAGACCTGCATGACGTCATTCCCGAGGAAGACTTCACCCGGGACGAGCTGCAGCGAATCGATAGGATATTCGTCAAATCCAGGTTTCACCGCTCTCTGTATCCCACGATTCCCGATGAGAAATTCGTCATAATTCCCAGTGGCATCGACGCGAAACTGTTTGCAAGAACCTGCGAGCGAGACCCGATGTTATTGATCAACACTTCGTCGGCCGACCGAAGCCTGGAGGCATTCCTGGATTGCTTCGAAGAGATTAAGAAGCAAGTCCCTAACGCCAGGGCGCAGTGGGCCTATGGTTGGGGTGTTTGGGAAATCTTCCATGCGGCGAACGTGTTGAAACTGGAATGGAAGACAAGGATGCAGGAGCGCATGAGGGAACTCGGCGTTGAAGAGCGTGGCAGAATAAGTCACGACGAGATCGCCCAGCTCTACCTCAAGGCAAATGTCTTCGCCTATCCTTCCGAATACGCGGAGATCGACTGCATTTCGCTCACCAAGGCGATGGCCGCGGGAGCAATCCCGGTCACAACCGATTTCGCCGCGATGGCAGAAAAATCGCAGCATGGCGGGGTATTCCTCCACTCGGCCAAGACCAAAGACGACTGGATACAATCGGACCAGTTTCATTTCGAGATCGCAGACCCCGAACAGAAAAAAGAATTTGTCCGGGAAGTAGTGAAGCTGCTTTTGAATCCTCCCAGCGAGGCGGAGCGAGAGTCCATGCGGGCATGGGCCAGATTCACATTCGACTGGAACAAGATCGCCGACTCATGGGATGCCGCGCTCACATCCCGGATGGAAGAACGTGCGCGCGCGCCTGAACCGATCGACCGGTCAACCCAGGACAATTCGCAGAATGCAGAGCTTGAATTTAACCGTGGCAACGCGCTCTATGTTGCTGGGCATTACAAAGCGGCCATCGAGAGCTACGACAAGGTCATTATGCTGAATCCGAATTATGCGGAAGCCTTGTGCAATCGCGGCAGCGTCTTATGGCTTCTTCAGCAATACCAAGGGGCCCTGGAGAGCTATGACAAGGCCGTCCTTCTCAAACCGGACTTTGTCGAGGCCCACAACAATCGAGGCAACACCCTGCACGCTCTTCAGCAATATCAGGCGGCCCTAGAGAGCTTCGACAAGGCCATTCTTCTCAAGCCGGATTTTGTCGAGGCCCACAATAATCGAGGCAACACCCTCTATGTTCTTCATCGCTACGAGGCGGCTTTGGAGAGTTGCGACAAGGCCATCCTTCTCAAGCCGGATTTTGCGGAGGCCCACAACAACCGAGGCAACGCGCTGTATGCTCTTCAGCAATATCAGGCGGCGCTGGAAAGCTATGGGAAGGCCGTCCTTCTCAAGCCGGATTTTGCGGAGGCCCACAACAACCGAGGCAATGCATTCCAGGCGCTCGAGCAGTACCAGGCGGCCTTGGAGAGCTATGACAAGACCATCCTTCTTAAGCCGGAGTTTGCGCAGGCCCACAACAATCGAGGCAGTGTGCTGCACGCGCTGCAAAAGTATCAGGCGGCCTTGGAGAGCTATGACAAAGCGATCCTTCTCAACCCGGATTGTGTGGAGGCGTACAACAATCGAGGCAACACCCTGCATGCCCTGCAGCAATACCAGGCAGCCCTGGAGAGCTGCAACAAGGCCATCTATCTCAATGCTGAGTTGGGGGAGGGATACAACAATCTAGGCATCACCCTGTATTCTCTTCAGCAATACGAGGCCGCTCTGGCGAGCTACGACAAGGCCATCCGTCTCAAACCGGAGTTTGCGGACGCCTACTTCAACCGGGCCACTACTCTCCAGGTGCTCGAAAAGTACCAGGAGGCCCTGGATTGCTACGACAAGGTCATTCTGCTCAGGCCGGGTTATCCATATGCATACGGATCGCGGATGTATATGCGGAGGTTTCTTTGCGATTGGAAGGACAATGAGAATGAGTGCCGGCAGTTGGAAGCCGCCATCGATCGCGGGGAGAAAGCAGCGATCCCATTCACGGTTCTGGCGGTCAGCGGCTCTCCAGAGCTGCAAAGGAAGGCTGCGGAGATCTATGTGCGCGATAAGGCTCCATCGTCTTCCTTTGCCGCGGCGATTCCCCGCCGGCCCAAACGGGACAGGATTCGCATAGGATATTTTTCGGCCGATTTTTACAACCATGCCACCAGCTATCTGATGGCGGAGTTGTTTGAGCGGCACGATCGAAGCAAATTTGAAATTATGGGATTCTCCTTTGGCCCGGACACGGCCGATGAGATGAGCAAGCGGGTGTCGGCGGCGATGGACCGGTTTCTGGATGTACGGTTCATGACGGATCGAGAGGTCGCGCAGCTCAGCCGGAATCTCGAAGTGGATATAGCGGTGGACTTGAAGGGCTTTACCAGAGACGCCCGCACCGGCATCTTTGCCGAGCGTGCTGCCCCCATCCAGGTCAACTACCTCGGCTATCCCGGCACCATGGGCGCCGACTATATCGACTATCTGATTGCAGACCATACGCTGATTCCCGAAGTCAGCCAGCGCCATTATTCGGAAAAAATTGTTTATCTGCCGGACAGTTATCAGGTCAACGATTCCCAGCGTCCCATCTCCGCAAAGCCATGTACTCGGGCCGGCGAGGGACTGCCGGAAACGGCCTTTGTGTTCTGCTGTTTCAATCACTCGTACAAAATATCGCCGGCTGTATTCGATATCTGGATGCGGATACTTGGCCGAGTTGAGGGCAGTGTCCTCTGGTTTTTGGAGAATAATCCCAGCACCGCCGTTAATTTACGCAAGGAAGCCGCGCGGCGAGGGATCTCTCCAGGGCGGCTGGTCTTTGCCAAACGACTTCCCTTGGCGGAGCATCTGGCAAGACAAAAGTTGGCGGACCTGTTTCTGGACACATCTCCCTACAACGCACATACCACCGCCAGCGATGCGCTATGGGGAGGCTTGCCTGTGTTGACCTGCGTGGGCGAGACCTTTGCCAGCCGAGTCGGGGCCAGTCTGCTGCGCGCCACGGACCTGCCGGAACTCGTCACGGAATCTGAGGCGGAATTTGAACAACTGGCGGTCGAACTGGCACACGATGCGCAGCGCTGCCAGACGCTCCGCATGCGTTTGCAGCAAAATCGAAAGACCACTCCGCTCTTTGATACGCAGTCCTTTACACGCCATCTGGAGGCTGCCTACAGCGCGATGATCGAACGCTATCAGTCAGGCCTGCCACCAGAGCACATCCAGATTGCCAGACTCCCACATTGCCCTAAACCAGGCGACTTATAACCGGCGGCAGAGTCGTCGGCGGAAGATGGAATTCTCTTAGCCTAGGTTCACGGTAAGCCAAACCGGGATTGAACATCCCATCCTCGAACACCTTGAATAACCGTATGATCGCCTTGCGTTCTTACGCAACGGCTGCCGCGAACGCCCAGTGGTCCCCCAGGCAGAAGTTGACAATGGAGCAGCACAGAATCGCGATACTGTTTGCAAAGAGCAATGGGATGTGTGCCTCCTGGACCAGGATTCGCATCAGCACAAGGTTCCCCAGCATGGAGACCAATCCGTTGCAAAGATGAAACCGGACGAATTGCGCGAACACAGCGGAGCTATTGCGGCGATCGCGCCATGTGTAGTGCAGGTGCCACACAAAGTTGTGCACCAGCGCAAGCTCAATGGCCGCGACCGTGGCATAAAGATAATGTCCCGCTGAAACCCGATTGAAGAGAGCGAGCGCGGCAAGCTGAACAACCATCCCCATGGCCCCCACCAGATTGAACTTCCCCCAGCGGATGAGTGAGTTCATGGCAGCGGCTCCTGCCGGTAGAGTTCCATTGTGTGGCGCACGGTGACACCTATTGCCATCGCAAACATGCACACCGTTGCGATGGTTCCTCCCAGATCGAAGAGCAGCATCCTGTGGCCGAACAGCGTGGAATACGGACTGCGCAGCGCCGCCATCGTGCCAGCGATCAGCAGAATGCGAATCTCCGTGGGGCCGAAGATGCCCTGCGAAAGCTCGAAGCAGGACAGCGTATAGGTGGCCAAGTAGCTCTCGCTGGAAAGAAGAAGGAACGCAATTAGCATTGCAATCGCGGTCGGCCAGTGCAGCAAACCGGAGCAACCGAGGCCGGCCATCAACGCGATGGAGCCAAAGAGGTCCACTATGTGGTCCACGTAGAAGCCATAGCGAGGCCTCTGCTGGCGGCGCACCCGCGCCAGAGTTCCATCCATGCTGTCGCCCAGCCAGTTGAGCGCGATACACAGAACCACCAGAAGCAGGGCGTAGCGGCTATAACGCGAGAGCGCATAGAAGATTCCCGCCGCAATCTGCGCCCCCAGACCGAGCAGGGTGAGTTGGTCCGAGCTCAGCCATCTCGGCGCTCGCTCGGCCATCCACAGCAGAGCGCGCTTCTCGATGGAAGCGGTCAGCGACTGGTTGATGCGGCGAGCGGTTAGAAATCCCGCAACATTTTTTGAAGTGGTCGATCTCTCATTCATCCTTATGGTTGCTTGTGCGTTCATCATGGTCTCCTTTCCGATTGCTGTTTTCCGTGTTGTCATCTCCGCTCGTCGATCGAGCTATCTGCGCAGCGCGTTGCATGTGGCGCGCAGGGTAAACTCCAGCGACTCGCGCGGAACACTCTCCACAAAAGGCCGAACTGCCCAGCCGAGGCCGGTTGGAATGGAGCGCGTCAGCGAGACCGACTCGATCTGCATATAGAGTCCGCCGTCGCGCTCCTCGTAGCTCCAGTAGGTGTTCAGACGCCACAGGAAGCCGTGCTCCTCACTGGAATTCAGCACGCGCTCCCTGGCCGTTCCGGGCGAATCGATCTCGTCGATCCGCGTGCTCCGCGAGATGCTGTATCCGTGCTGCGCATCGAGCCGTCCATACGCAATGTCGTAGGCCGTATCCATTACCACCGTGATGACGTGCCGCTGGCGTACGCGCATCGTTGCCTGCAGACGGTCTCCCTGTTGCGCGAGCACCCTTGCCTGCAGCACCTGCGGGGAGAATCGTTGCGGGTACCCGTTAAAGTCCTTCATCAGCCGTTCGAAGTCCGCCGCCTTGGCTCCAGGGGCAAACGCCGTGCCGCGCCAGTGGTGCAGCATCGCTCCGGGCAAATCCGCAGCGGCTGGCGGTGTCAGCTTCTCGACGATCAGCTCTCCCCGGCGCAGGCGGTCTTCACTCTGCGGATCGGAAGCCGCGGGAGCGAGGAAGGCGCTCTGCAACAGATGCTGCTGCGCAAGACGCGTCTCAACCGTACGGGTGTAGGAATTAAAGGCTGCAACCGCTGCCGGTGAGGGGCCTGCAGCAACGCAGCCGGGAGCAGTCACGAAGAGCAGGAGAACAGAGAAGGTTCGGGAGCGTATGGATTGGAATTGCGTCATGGGTGCGCCTCGCTTCATGAAATGCACAATGCTCCGTCCCGGCCTGCCAGATCAATGCACGGGACCTCACCGGTTGGAGTTTGTTTCTCACGGTGCAAAAGATTGCAGTAATTAGACTTCCTGAAAGTTATCACTTCGGCGACAGGTATAGATTGAACGCGCGATCGGATACACTGGCACATAACATGACGGAAACACGGCCAGCCCGCTATCGTTTCGGTGTATTCGAAGCAAACGCCGCCACGGGAGAGCTTTTCAGGCAGGGAATCCGAACCAAATTAAACACCCAGCCCTTTCAGGTGCTCTGCATGCTCCTGGAGCGACCCGGCGAACTGCTGACCCGAGAGGCCATCGCCCGTGAGTTGTGGCCCGACGGCACCTTCGTCGATTTTGACCATGGCGTGAACTCAGCGGTCAATCGCATCCGCGAAGCCCTCGGTGACACAGCAAGCAATCCGCGGTTCATCGAGACCATGGCACGGCGCGGATATCGATTTGTGGCGCCCGTGGAGCGGATTGACCTCGATGAAGATCCGTCACCCTCAGTCCCCAAATCTCCCACCCCCGAACCGACCGCACAAGCGGACGCTGCGACCGGGCCTGAGGTTGACCTGCTGAGCCGGGTTCTGGCCGCGCCGCACGAGCTGCCAAAGACCTCGTATCCGGTTGTGCAGACGATATTCGTCCTGTTTCAGTGCATGTACCTGAGCTTCTATATCGGGGCACTGGCAAATCTGGCGGAGATTGAAGAACTCTTCTCTCCTCTGCCGAAGGCAACACAGGCGCTGATTGTCTTGATCGTGACGGCCGCGGTCCTGATCCCAGTCCGTGCCTTTGTACTCACCGCTGTACTCATGCACGCGCCGCGAATACGAGAGAAATTCCTCAAGATTTGGCCGTTTCTGCTTGTACTCGATGAGCTATGGTCGCTCTCACCCTTCCTTCTGTTGCACCATATCAATCTCGGATTGGCGCTATCGTGTACGGCGCTTCTCGTCTACTCGCCCTTTGCTCAGCGCTCGCTGGTCCTGATGGGCGCGGGCGGGGTGGATCGTACAACCGCAACAACGGCCCGCTGAACAGAGCGATGGGAAGGAAGCTCCCGAGCAATGTCAGGAAAGCTGAAGGTTGACCTTCTCCACCCTGCGCACAATCTCGCGGCCAATGACAAGCGAAGCCGTGGCGGCGGGAGAGGGCACATTGCACACGTGCAGCATGCCTTCTGTGTCCACAAACCGAAAGTCATCCGCCAATTGACCGGTACGTTCCAGGGCCTGGGCCCTGACTCCTGAGCCGCCTGGTTCAATATCTCGCATGGAAAGCTCAGGCATCAACTTCTGCATATCTTTTGTAAATGCCTTTTTGCTCCAGGAACGGTAGTATTCGCCAGCCGCTTCCCGCCACAACTTGGCTGCCATAATCCAGAACCCACCGAATGTTGCAAGGTCCAGAGAATCAACCAGACTGAATGAGGTCCGGCTGTAGCCCTCACGCTTGAACGCGAGCACGGCGTTTGGCCCGACCGTAACACCACCTTGAATCTTGCGCGTAAAGTGGACTCCAAGAAATGGATACTTTGGATTCGGGACTGGATAAATCAGTCCACGGACGAAGTCTTGTTTAGCAGCGGCGATCTCGTAGTACTCGCCCCGAAACGGCACGATACGCAGCTTCAGCCGGGCGCCTGCCATACGACTTACAAGATCGCTCTGCAGGCCGGCGCAATTCACCACATAGCCCGCTCGAATGGCGCCCGCGGAGGTTTCGATTACCGTCTTGCCGTTCTTATGTTTTAGCCCCAGTACTCGTGCTTTCAATCGAAGCGAGGCACGCTCGCGAACGATCTCCGCCATTCTATTGCTGACGGCGCCATAATCCGTGATCGCTGCCCCAGGTACATGGATACCCTGCACCCCTGCAACATGCGGTTCAATTTCTCGAAGTTCCTCCGCGTTCACCAGGCGAACTCCCGGGACCCTATTGGCCACGCCCCGGCGAAATAACTCCTGCAATCCGGGAAGTTCCTTTTCACTGGTTGCCACGATTACTTTGCCGCAGACTTCGTGAGACAAGCCATGCTCGCGGCAGAACTGGATCATCTCCCTTGCGCCCTGTACACACATGCGCGCTTTATCGGTGCCGGGCTTGTAGTAGATCCCGGAATGAATGACCCCGCTATTGTGGCTCGTTTGATGGGCGGCGATATGATCTTCCTTCTCAAGTACTACCAACGACGAGGAAGGGTGTGAACGGTTGAACTCCAACGCGGTTGCCAAGCCGACGATTCCCGCACCGATGATCGCATAGTCATAATCATTCTCTGAGGCGCCCATTTGCTCTACCCGTTCGATCCAGTTTAAGCCGTCTGTATCCTATGTGGTTGCTCTTCGTGCCCTAGCGTTGCAGACAACCTTCTCCTTATCGATGGTACAGAAAAGGCCGGACACTTCGGTCCCGTTGCCATAGATAAAGCCGATCGCTTCCGGTGGTGTCAATCGACTGACCGCGGCGAACTTCATCTTCGCTGGCGCGGCATCCCTGGTAATCGGTCAGAGCTGATGCCGCGCAAGGCCGTTGCCTCGTGGCAGGACCAGAGGGTCCGCGAGCTGGCGCGCGGCTGAGCGATGGATTCACAGGATTCACCGGCTCTGGCAAGCCAGCCGATTGGTCGATGGATTTGCTGAAGGTGTAACTGGCCAGAAGCTCCTGCACTGCCCCCGATCCATCTCCATGCTGAACTAAAACTCTCTGATCTAGGCAAACTGGAGTCGCAAAACCTACACTGTGTAGGACAGTAAAGTGCAAAAAGCCAAAGGAGAGAGCCATGTCAGACGAAACAAAGTGCCCGATGTCGAACGGTGACCGCAAATCCACAAAGGCCGGAACCCCAACGAACGCAGACTGGTGGCCCAATCAACTGAACCTGAAGCCCCTGCACCGGCACTGCCCACTGTCCAATCCCATGGGTGAGTCGTTCAATTACGCCGAGGAGTTCAAGAGCCTCGACTTGGACGCCGTGATCAAGGACCTGCATGCCTTGATGACGGCCTCGCAGGACTGGTGGCCCGCGGACTACGGCCACTATGGGCCGTTCTTCATCCGTATGGCGTGGCATAGCGCAGGCACCTATCGTATCGCCGATGGTCGCGGCGGCGCGGGCTCCGGAGCACAGCGATTCGCACCCCTCAATAGCTGGCCGGACAACGTGAGCCTCGATAAGGCGCGCCGGTTGATCTGGCCGATCAAGCAGAAGTACGGCCGAAAACTCTCGTGGGCCGACCTGATCGTTCTCGCCGGTAATGTGGCGCTGGAGTCGATGGGACTCAAGACCTTCGGTTTCGGCGGTGGTCGTGAGGACATCTGGGAGCCGGAAGAAGACATTTACTGGGGACCTGAGGGCAAGTGGCTGGCAGATGAACGCTACAGCGGCGACCGTCAACTCGAAAATCCTCTTGGCGCTGTTCAGATGGGACTGATCTATGTGAATCCGGAAGGCCCCAATGGCAGGCCGGATCCAGTCGCCGCGGCACGGGATATTCGGGAGACGTTCGCTCGCATGGCGATGAATGACGAGGAGACAGTTGCCCTGATCGCCGGTGGACACACCTTCGGCAAAGCTCATGGCGCTGCCGATCCGATCAAGTATGTCGGTCCGGAACCCGAGGGGGCCGGAATCGAAGAGCAAGGCCTGGGCTGGAAAAACAGTTTCGGCAGTGGCAAAGGCGTCGATACCATCAGCAGCGGGTTGGAGGGCGCATGGACCACCAACCCGGTAAAGTGGGACAACAACTACCTGGAAAACCTCTTCAAGTATGAATGGGAACTCACCAAGAGCCCCGCAGGCGCT
>Ga0326727_10025930_pt1 | contig 10940 bp, 6 predicted proteins | sample MB2enrmetagenome_FD_207643 | JGI IMG/M metagenome (GOLD analysis project Ga0326727, IMG submission 207643) | Lab enriched peat soil microbial communities from McLean, Ithaca, NY, United States - MB29MY | ecosystem: Environmental > Terrestrial > Soil > Wetlands > Peat | place: USA: New York... | reverse complement strand
CTATGAAACGCTCCAGGTGAGCGGCCACGGTCTCGGGCGTCTCGCGATATTCGCCTTCCTCCGGCAATCCGGCGTTGGGATAGCAGGAAACGCGCGTGGGCGCCATCTCGCTGATGGTGCGCAGATGGTCCGTCATGAACTCCGGACCGGTGCCGCAGTTGAGGCCGACGGAAAGCAGGTCGGCATGCAGGACAGAGGCGCAAAACGCGTCGGCCGTCTGCCCGGCGAGCATGGTGCCGATGGTCTCGATGGTGCCGGAGACCATGGTGGGAATCGGCGTGCCGCGCTCCGCCCGCAGGCGTTCGATGGCCACCAGCGCGGCTTTGATGGCGCGGGTGTCGTTGCAGGTCTCGGCGGCCAGGATGTCGGCGCCGCCATCCAGCAGGCCCGCGGCGCGCTGGTAATAGACCTCGACCAGTTCCGGAAATGTCACGCCGCCCACCACGGTGATCGACTTCGTGGTCGGGCCCATGGAGCCGATTACGAAGCGCGGCTTCTCGGGGGTCCAGAACTCGTCGGCCGCCTGCCGCGCCAGCTTCGCCGCCGCAGTATTGAGCTCGCGCACGTCGTTCTGCAGGCCGTAATCGTGGAGCGAGATGCTGTCGCAGTTGAAGGTGTTGGTCTCGATGGCGTCCGAGCCGGCCGTGAGGTAGGCCCGATGGATGGCCAGCACCACGTCGGGCCGCGTGCGGTTGAGGCTCTCGTTGCACCCTTCGAGCGCCGCGCCGCCGAAATCGGCCGCGGTGAGGTTCCGCTGCTGCAGCATGGTGCCCATGGCGCCGTCGAGCACCAGGACACGTTGCTCCAGGATATCGGTGAGCGCTTGGTAGCGCTCTGCGGGTGTGTTCATAACAGGCGTGCTCTTACGAGTTTAGCAAGGCCGGCTCGGTCACTCGGGCGAACGGCACCTGCAGGATGGGGCCGACCATGGTCATCACCGCGACCGCAAGCTGGTCCGCCGGGTATCGATCGGGCTGATGAGCCCACTCCTTCACGGCACCGTAAATCGCCCAACTGGCGGCAGCGGCGACGAGCTCGGCCGTAACGCCGTCTTTGGGCGGATGCTTGCGCAGGCCCTCCATCAGAAGGTGGCGGATCGCCGCGATGATCGCCGATTCCATATGGGGCTGGAGTTCGCGAGTTCCTTCCGGCCCTTGCATACGGGTCAGATACTCGCTGACGGCTAGCACCAGAGCTTTGAGCGCCGAAGCGCAGGTGCCGTCGAACTGAACCTGGCGTTCGGCCAGGAGTTGGTGGAAGCGGCAACCCACCATGGCGGCCAGAAGAGCGGATTTGTCGGTGTAGTGATCGTAGAAGGTAGCGCGATTGACGGTCGCCTGGTCCGCGATATCCTGTACGGATATTTTATCGAACTCTTTTGTTTCCAGTAGCTTTTCGAGAGCTTGCTGGAGCAGCTGGCGGGTCCGGCGGATGCGCGGATCGAGGGTTTCGCAGGTCGAGGTCACCATAAGCTGCTCTAATTATTAGAGCACCAAAGCCGCCTCGCGTCGCATAAACGACAACAGTTGTTTTTCTTGAATCGACATCTGTTGGTTAAACATCAAATGTCGTGAGGAGCAAAAAGAACCAAATGTCCACACTTCTGCGAGTCGATTCCAGCCCGTTCCCCGGCGAGGCTTCGTTCAGCCGGCAACTGACGTCTGAATTCGTGGTGCAATGGCGCGAGTCTCACCCCGATGGCCGGGTAATTGAGCGGGATCTTGCCAAGACGGCCCTAACGCCGGTGAATGCGGAATGGGTTGAGGCGTCCCACACCCCGGAGTCGAACCGGACGCCCGAACAGAACCTAGCTCTCAAGACCTCTGACGAGTTGATCGCCGAACTGCAGGCGGCCGATGAGTACGTTTTTGGCGTCTCGATGCACAATTTCTCAATTCCTTCGAGTTTGAAGCTGTGGATCGATCAAGTGGCGCGCGCGGGCAAGACGTTCAGCTATGAAGGGGGCGCGCCGAAAGGCCTTTTGGCCGGTAAGAAAGCCACTTTCCTGGTCGCCACGGGCGGCGTGTACGAACAGGGCACGCCCATGGCGGCGATGAACCACATCGAGCCTTACCTGCGCTCGGTGTTCGGATTCATCGGCGTGAAGGACGTCACCTTCATCAATGCCGGCGGGACGGCGCGGGCGCGATTCGGCGTGGACCGCACCATCATCCTGCAGCCGGCCCTCGATTCCATTCGCGCGCAATTTCAGGCGGCGTAGCGGGACACGCTTAGGAGGGACTTGCAAAATTCCGCCAACCGCTTACTTGCGCGCGGCTCATGAATCCAATGTTGAAACAGCTGCCCTGACTGAGCCGCGACCGCGAAGGAGCGGTGCCTTTCACCCGATTCAGTAGAACTCTGCAAGTCCCTCTTCAGCTTGTCCTCGGAACCGGACGATCTCCGATCGCCTGGACAAGCTAAAGCATGTCCCACTGGTATAAAATAGCGCCGTGACAATGCATCGAAGGTCTTTTCTGACGGCCGCGGCCGCCGTCCCGGCCGTGTTGGCCCAGACCCAGCGCGATTGGACGGGTCACCAGCCCATCCGCTATACCGATCCCGACGTGATTGCGATCGACAAGCGATTTTCGAAATACATGATCGGCAGTGCGGCCATCGAGCGCCTCTGGACGGGCGCTCGTTGGGCGGAGGGTCCCGCCTGGAGCGGCGCCGGGCGCTTCCTTCTGTGGAGCGACATCCCCAATAACCGTCAAATGCGCTGGCTCGAAGAAGACGGCCACGTGAGCGCGTTCCGCACGCCTTCGGAATACAGCAACGGCAACACCTTCGACTACGAGGGCCGGCAGCTTTCCTGCCAGCACGGCCAGCGGCGCGTGGTGCGCTTCGAAGCGGACGGCGCCACTACCGTGATCGCCGACAAGTGGCAGGGCAAGCCGCTCAATTCGCCCAACGATATCGTCGTGCACCCCGATGGCTCGGTCTGGTTCACCGATCCCACTTACGGCATCCAGGGCAACTACGAAGGCTTTCAGGCGACCTCGGAAAACCGGAAGGCCGCGTATCGCGTAGATCCTAAGACCGGGAAGATGGACATCGTCACCGACGAGTTAGACCAGCCCAACGGCATCTGCTTCTCGCCCGATTACAAGAAGGTCTATATCTGCGATTCCGGCGACCCGAAGGACGTACAGGTTTTCGATATCGCCGATGGCAAAGCGCGCAATAAGCGCCGCTTCCTCAGCACCGAGATGAATGGGAAATCGGGTATCGCCGACGGGATCCGCGCCGACGTGGACGGCAACATCTGGGCGGGCATGGGCTGGGTGGGCGCGGGCTACGACGGCGTCCACGTCTATTCACCGGCTGGCGAACGCATCGGGCAGATTCTGCTTCCCGAGATCTGCGCCAACATCTGCTTCGGCGGCACCAAGCGCAATCGCCTGTTTATGGCCGCCAGCCAATCGATCTACTCCTTGTACGTGGGCACCAGGGGCGCGCACATCGCGTGATGTGGGACATGCCTTCAGCTTGTCCAGGCGAGCGCCGCTCGCCCGCATTCTACTGCGCGGCGCCGGTCGGCGGACCGCCGGGGGCAGGCGCGTGGAATTCAAATTCCTTCGGCGGCTCGGCGTCGAGCAGCCAGCGGACGAAATAATCCCAGCGTTTGCGCATCATGTAATTGCCGTCGGCACCGTAGCCGTGCGCGCGATTGGGAAACAGCACCAGGTCGAAATCCTTGTTCGCCTTGACCAGTTCCGCCACCACCAGCAGCGTATTATACGGCGGCACGTTGTTATCCATGGTGCCGTGCGCCAGCATCAGGTGGCCTTTGAGATTCTTGGCGAAGTTCTGATTGGCCTGGCTGTCGTAATTGCTCTTGCCGTCGGGCGTCTTTTCGAGCAGCCCCTGCCACTTCTCGGCCCAGTCGTCTTCATACTCGCGATTGTCGTGATTGCCCGATTCCGAAATTCCCACCTTGAAAAAATCGGGGTAATGGAACATCGCGCCCGCGCTCGCGTAACCGCCCCCGGAATGGCCGTAGATGCCGGCGCGATCGATGTCGATCCAAGGATAGCGCCTGGCGAGATCCTTCATACCGGAAACCTGATCGGGCAGTGTATTGTCGCCCATGTCGCCGAAATACGCCTCGTGGAACTTCTTGGACCGCCAGGGCGTGCCCATGCCATCGATCTCCACCACGATGAATCCGAGCTCCGCCAGAGCCTGCGCATCGCCGCGGGCGGCGGAAAAACTACGGCCGCCTACACTGCCGGTCTGCGGACCGGGATAGATGTGGTTGACGATGGGGTACTTTTTCGCCGGATCGAGATTGGTGGGCTTGAACATCAAGCCATAGCAATCGGTAACACCGTCGCGGCATTTCACGGTGACGGGCTGCGGCGGCTTCCAGCCCGTGGCGAGCAATTTCGAAATGTCGGCCTTTTCGAGCGGCGCAATCAGCTTGCCCTCGGTATCGCGGAGAGCCGCGGTGGGCGGAACGTCCGGCTTGGAGTACGTATCGAGGAAGTATTTTCCCGAAGGCGAGAGCGCAACGGAATGGTTGCCGTCGTCGGGCGTTAGCAGCTTTTGATTCCTGCCGTCGAAATCCACGCGATAGAAGTGGATGAAGTACGGGTCGCGGCCTTTTTCCTTGCCGACGCCGTAGAAATAAATGACGCGCGCCTGCTCATCCACTTTCACAACCTGGGTGACGTTGCCTTCGCCCGAGGTGATCCGGTTCTTCAGCTTGCCGTTGAGGTCGTATAGATAGAGCTGGCCCCAGTTATCGCGTTCCGAGAACCAGATGACCTCGTTTGTGGCGGGCAGATATTGCCAGTTGATGCGATCGTTGCCCGATTCGAAGAAGGTCGAGACCTTTTCGTTCAGCACGTCGTGGACGGCGCCGGTGGCGGCATCGGCGATGCGCAGAGTTTCCTCTTTGTGATCGCGCGAAGTGGAGACGAAGGCCAGCTGCGTGCCGTCGGCATTCCACTGTATATCGGGCGAGCCGCCGCAAGCGATGTCGTCGCAGAGCGTGGAGCGGTGCTGGTCGGGCGGCATTTGCAGGCGGACCACTTTGGCGGTGGGCACGTCGATAATCACGCGCTGGATGGTGGTGATGACGGCGTCGCCCGGCAACGGATATTTCCACGCGCGTAAGGTCGGATGGCCGACGGTGGTGTTCACCAGGTACATTTCGCCCACGCCGCGCTGGTCCTGTTGGTAGGTCGCGATCTTCTTGGAATCGGGCGACCAGACGACGATGGGGCGATCGCTCGATGTCCAGCCGGCATTGTCGGTGGCGTAGCCGAAGTCCTTGACGCCGTCGGTGGTGAGTTGCGTTTCCTTGCCGCCGGTGTCGCGGACCCAGAGATTGTCTTCGCGGATGAAGGCGGTCAATTTGCCGTCGGGAGATTGCGTCCCGCCGCCGCGTCCTCCGCGGCCGCCCCGTCCTCCCCGGCCGCGTCCTTCCGCGACGGCGGTTTGGGGCGGAGAGTTGGGATCCTCGGCGCAGGCACTGCCCTGGCGATCGCACTTCCAATGATTCGAGCCGACAGTGAACGAGACGGAGGCGGAATCGGACGAGAAAGCGATCGACTGGAACGGGAGGTGCGCTGCGTCGTAGGCCGAACCCGCCACTTTGGAGAGCGCGGCGGCGAGTTTCGCATGGTCGAAGGCCGGCTCGCGCGTGCCGCGGGCGGGGTCGACCAGGACAAACTCGCTCCCTTCGGCGGTGGTGACGCGGTACCACATAAGGCCGTCGGGCAGCCAGTTGGGCTGCACGGACGCGCGGAACACCAGCGGGTTGGTGTTGTAGCTCAAGAATTTTTCCGCGCGAGAGTAGTCGGCCGCGGTGACGGTACGCGGCTGGCACCAACAAGGTGTCGTGGCGGCGAAGCTGGCCGCGAGAAGCACGCAGACGATATTTCGGTTCACAGGGTTCCATGATATCGAAACAGGCGGGAAAGCACACTGCGGCGCGTTCTTCCGTTTCGGTAGGCGCGCTCCAGGACGCTAAACGACCCGTCCTACCCGGGGATTCTCGAGTCCCGGAATCCTGGCGATCGGCGGAAGGACGTTGACGTTTTCGACCGGCTTCAACTGCCCCGTTTACGCCGGCGCGGATGGCGGCGATCGGTGGTTACAGCCCCCACGCGCGTTCCAGGAGTTGCGCATACTCGCCGGACGCATAAACTTCGAACGCAAAACTCCCGGGTTCCGGCGCTGCCGGTAAGGAATGGCGGCGAACGCGGTAAAGGGTATCGGCGTAGCGCGCAAAATCGAGCACGAAAACCTCGCTGACATGCTCGCGTGCGGGTGGATGAGGAAAGACCGCGGCCAGGCCGAGCGAGCGGGCGAAAATCGTGCGGAAATCGCCGACGCCCCATTGCTGCATCTTGCGGACGAGGTTTTCCGGCGGGTCTTTCACCAGCAGGTCCATCAGCTGCCCTTCGGAAAGTGCCGGAACGTCGGGATTCATACGAGCGAACTCCAGGCACTGCTCGATCCAACGAACCAAATCCTTGCCGAGACAGCAAAGCATCTTCAGTTCGATCCGGTGGGCCTCGAGGCGCCGGCTCTGCGGGTCGGACACGTTCGGTTCCGCGAGCACTTCTCCCTGCCCGGAAATCGGATGAAGAATCAGCGGCGGAAGCTGGTGTGCGGACTTCACAGGCGCCGGGACGGGGCGAAGTGGTGCAGGTTGCGGCACGAGGCTATTGTCCGCCAAATCGCCTTCCGGCGACAGTCCGGTACGGTTCAGGTACTTTTGGGCATGCTTGGGACTTTGGGGTCACTCTTCCCAGCAACCAATTTCCCCATCTCGTGTTTTAACCAATCTGCCAACCTTTGCCCCCGGCACACTTTGGCCTGCTGGGACTAGACTGGACTTTCCAGAAACCTGCGGTATCCCGTTGAAACCACTGCCGGGCGACGTGGCGCGGACTTTATGGTCTGGCAGCGGCGGCACTCTTGCCGGCGTTCCTGGTTTCTGCCGCCAAAGACCTTCCCGGCAGGGACCGTCCTCTGCTCTTCTCGACCCGTCCCGCCGGGACGAGTCTCCGAACTCCTGATGTCGTTCCCGGAATTTTCGCTGGGGTTGCGCGCGGCTCGATGATGCATTGTGCCGACGCCGAGCCGCGCGCGCGAGGGAGCGGTCACCGCTAGTCACACAAGGCCTTCTTGCCTGTCACACACCCAACCGCGCCTAGACGGCGCCCTGCTCCGCCAGCACTAACCCCGACGGCAATTCCTCTCCGAAAATCCGTCCGAGCGTAGTATCGTCTTCCTCTTCGCCTTCGAGCACGGCCAGCATACGGTCGGCGTGCGGCACTCCTTGCAGCTTGCGCTTGATATTTTCGCGCGTGGCGAGCGGCAGATCGCGCGTGGGATCTTCCGTGCGGCGGGCGATCCCCGCCAGCGCATCGCCGGCATGCGGGAGATTCAGGATCGCTTCCGCCCAGCGCGTCGCGGTCTGCGGCGGAACCACCAGGTTGATCGGCCCGTAGAATAGCTTGCGCGCGCCCAGGCGCGAAAGGCACCAGAGCTCGCTCTCTTTGTAATCACCGGCCTTGATGCGCTTGACGAGCGCATCGCCGAGTTCGCTCTTCGTCCCCAGCGGCAGCAGTTCCAGGCTCGACGCCGTGCGCCACATTTCGCGCAAGAGCGAGGCGTTAATCCGCTGCGGCTTCTTGCTGCCGCGAGGAAGCAGAAATCCCGAGAGCCGCTGATAAACATCCGCCTGCTGATTGCGATTGAGCCCGCCGGCCAAGCGGCCCCAGAAGATCCACCAGTCGATCTCGCATTGCACCTGGTTGCCGTACGTGATGCCGCCCGAGTAGATGCGGCGCACCTGCTCGATGCGGAAATCGTCGCCTGGGAATCCGAATCCCGGCCGCAGGCAGAAGCCGCACAAGTTGAGCCAGCGAATCTCGAATGCCGGACTCTTCTTGCGGCCCCCGATGTTATTCAGGAAGATGTCGGCCATCTGCCGGATGGCCGCCAGCGGCCAGGAATTCTTGCCGAGCCCCATCGTCTGTTCGAGCTTCGCCGGCAATTCCTCGGGGGCAATCGGCGATTTCGCGTCCGTCGCGAACACACTCCCAATAAGCTCCAGCGACGACGCCAGCGCCTGCTCGCTCACTACCGCCGCGGCTTTGCGCTCCACTTTCTGCTGAGCGGCCGCCCTGCGCAGTTCGAACTCCAGCCGCCAGCGATTGTCGCTGATTTTCGATTCGCACCACGATTCCAGCGTGCCGATCTCGGTGAGGCGCGCGCCCAGCTTCACGGGAATCAGCCGCTCCTCGGCTTTCTTACCGAAGCGGATCACGGCGTTCAGCGGCGCGTGCATATGCAGATCCGGGTCGCTCGCCGCAAACTCCACCACGTCGCCCAGCTTATCGTCGGCGCGCGTGAGCGAGCTGTAGAGCCGGAAGGAGACCGGCCGATTCGCTACCAACTGCAGTGCATCGTTATCGATTTCGATAGCCGCGCCTTCTTCCGCGCCACGCGGCACCAAACAGACCGCGGAAAACTTGCCGTCACGCACCTCGCCGAGGCCGATAAAGTACGTCCGCGGCAGGCCGCCGCGTACCAGTACCCCGCTGCCCGTCGACCGGACGTACGAGTAATACGCCGCGCCGCGCGCCACCGCCAGATCGAGCTCGCTGTTCTCGAGGATTTCCGGCCGCCGTTCGTACCATTTGCCGACCACGTCCGCGACCCGCTCCTGCAGGATCTCCGGGATGAAGAACCCGCCATTGAAAAGAATCGCGTCGGGCACTTGGCCCGCCGATTCGAGGAACGCGTTCAGATGGCGCGTGACCGCGGGATCGGTGACGTACGGCAGGCCGAGCTCGCGAAACAAGCTGCGCTTCTCTTCCTTGGGCGCTTCGCCGCGCTGGCTGAACGGCAGGAATCCTTCCAGCGCCAGCTCCAGCACCTCCTCCCGCAGAATTTCCGTCTTCAGCGATTTGCCAATCAGCGCCGATCCCGATCCGAGCACGGTGATCTCGACGCTCTTCAGATTCGCATCGGTGAGCAGCTTCTCTTTCGCCGACGAGCACTGCCGCCGCAGTCCGCTGCGCTGCCGTACGGAGAGCGGAACGCCGAGTTTGGTCTCCACCAGCCAGGTGAGCGTGAGATCGAGATTGTCGCCGCCGAGCAGCAGGTGCTTGCCCACCGCCGTGCGCGTGAAATTGACCAGATCGCCCTCGCGCGACACGCGGATCAGGCTGAAATCGCTGGTGCCGCCGCCCACATCGCAGACCAGCACCGTCTGCCCGTCGAAGAGCTTCTTGCGCGATTGCGCCAAATTGTTGGCAATCCACGAATAGAACGCCGCCGCGGGCTCTTCGAGCAGGGTCAGCTTCTCCAGACCCGCATCGCGCGCCGCCATCACCGTGAGTTCGCGCGCCTCTTCGTCGAAGGACGCGGGCACGGTGAGGACGATGTCCTGCTCGGCCAGCGGCGCGCCCATGGCGCGGTCCCATTCCTCGCGGAATTTGCCGATAAAGCGCGCCGAAACTTCCACCGGCGAAAGCACGCGCCCAGTCTCCTGCGAGTCCCACGGCAGAATCTTCGCGGTGCGGTCGACGTCGGGATTGGAGAGCCACGATTTCGCGGAGTGCACCAGTCGCGTCGGCACAAGCGCGCCCTGCTCGCGCGCGTACACCCCCACCGGCTGGCCATCCTCCAGGAAAAGGAACGATGGCAGGGTGCGCCGCGGCTCGCTGCGCCCGGCCGCTATCAGTTGCGGCGTTTCGAAGATGTGCAGCGGCGGAAATTCGCGGTCGTCACCCTCGCGTTCGTCGATGTACGCCAGCGCTGAGTTGGTAGTGCCGAGGTCGATGCCAACCTTCACGCGTTTACCTTCTCCCGCACGTTGAATTCGAGCTTCCACCGGCGGCCGTCGCGCGCCACGCACCAGAGTTGCAGCATGCCGGTCTCGGTGACCGCGGTCTCAAACGACACGGGCACCACTTCCGACGAGACTTCGCCCGCCGGAAAACTCACTTCCATGGGCGAAAGCTCTTCCAACTGGTCGCCGAAGTCCTCGATCAGGTCGCCCACCTTGTCGTTCTTGCGCGACGTGGAAGTGAAAAAACGGAATTCCGCCGGCTGCCCGATCACCAGTCCGAATTCGCGCCCGGGGATCGGAGTGTCGGTGCCTTCTTCCATCCCGAACGGCACCACCGCCAGCGCCTTGAGCGGGGCAGGGAAGCCGGGAATCGACGGCATGGCGCTCTCCACGCCGACATAGTAGGTGCGCGGGACGCCGCCGCGGATGCGCACGCCGCGCCCGCTGCGCGCAATCCCGTAGTAGGCCGCGCCGCGCGCCACGGCGTGCATCAGATCTTCGCCGCTGAGCGGCTGGACGGCCGGCAGACCTTCTTCCGCCAGCCAGGAATCGAGCGTCGCCAGAATGCGCTGGCGCGCCAGCCTGGCGTTGAGCACGCCTCCATTGAACAGCACGTGAGTGGGGCAGGCGAGCCCGCTCGGCCCCCGGCGCACCGAGGACTGTTGCGCGGCGGAAGCCTGCTGGCGTAGGAAGCGCGCCATGTGGCGGGTGATCGCAGGGTCGGCCGCATAGGGCAGCCCCAGTTCCTGTAATCCGACGCGGCGCTGCGCCGCCGGCATCTCGTTGCTTCCGGCCGCGGGCAGAAAGCCGTCGCCGATCACTTTGTCGATATCGCTGCGCAGCAGCGACGCCTTGATGGTGCCGCCCACCAGGCCGGTGCCCTTGCCGAGAATCGTCACCGGCTGCTCCTGTGCCGTTGACTCCCCACTGAGCAGCTTTTCCTTGGCAATGCGGCAGTTGTTCCACAGCGCCTGCATCTGCCGGCTGTCGATGCGCGTGCCCTTCTCGGCGAGGCGCGCCGACACCGCGCCGGCCAGCGCGAGATCGATATTATCGCCGCCGAGCAGGATGTGGTCGCCCACCGCCACGCGTTCCAACGCCAGCGTACCGTCCGATT
>Ga0326727_10025929_pt1 | contig 10940 bp, 7 predicted proteins | sample MB2enrmetagenome_FD_207643 | JGI IMG/M metagenome (GOLD analysis project Ga0326727, IMG submission 207643) | Lab enriched peat soil microbial communities from McLean, Ithaca, NY, United States - MB29MY | ecosystem: Environmental > Terrestrial > Soil > Wetlands > Peat | place: USA: New York... | reverse complement strand
AAGAGCAGCAAGCGCTACCTGCTGCCGCGCGGCGCGCACTTGATGGTCGAGGACGGCGCAGAGGTGGGTCCGGGCGACGTGCTGGCGAAGATTCCCAAGGAGTCGACGCGTACCAAGGACATCACCGGCGGTTTGCCGCGCGTGGTCGAGCTGTTCGAGGCGCGCAAGCCGCGCGAGACCGCGATCATCTCCGAAATCGATGGCGTGGTCCGCTTCGGCGAAGTCTCGAAGGGCCAGCGCAAGATCTACGTCACGGCCGACAACGGCGACGAGAAGGAATACTCGGTGCCGCGCGGCATTCACGTCAATGTGCAGGAAGGCGAGCGGCTGCGCGCCGGCGATCCGCTGATGGACGGGCCCCTGAACCCGCACGACATTCTCGCCGTGCTGGGCGAAAAGGAACTGCAGGCTTACCTGGTGAACGAAATCCAGGAGGTCTACCGCCTGCAGGGCGTGGCCATCTCGGACAAGCACATCGAAGTCATCGTGCGCCAGATGCTGCGCTGGGTGAGGATCGACGAGGTGGGCGACACCAGCTTCCTGCTCGAGCAGCAGGTGGATCGTTTCCGCTTCCGCGAAGAGAACGAGCGGGTGCTGGCCAATGGAGGCCGTCCGGCCATCGGACGTCCGCTGCTCCTGGGCATCACCAAGGCTTCGCTCTCCACCGATAGCTTCATCTCCGCGGCCAGCTTCCAGGAGACGACCCGCGTGCTCACTGAAGCCAGCATCAACGGCGCCATCGACAACCTGCGCGGACTCAAGGAGAACGTGATCGTGGGACGCTTGATCCCCGCCGGCACGGGCCTTGAGTATTACCGCAACGTCCAGCTTTCGCCGGAACTCGAGGAAGCGGCGGCGCGCGTGCGGCAGGAAGTGACGGCCGAGATCGAGGCCGCCGAACGCGAACTGGAGCTGATGCGCCAGGAAGGCGAAGCCGAAGAGATGGCCGCCGAATAGGACTGGCCGTCCAGGCAACGCTTTGGACGACAATACTCGAAAGGCCCGGCCAAAAGCCGGGCCTTTTCTTAGCTCCGCTAACCCAGCTAACTCCGCTAGCTCCGCTAACTCCGCTAACTCCTGCGCGCTACTTGATGGTCTCGGAAGTCAGCGTGTCCTCCGCGTGAGCGGAGAGCATTTGCATCAGCTTGCGGTGGTCATGTTTGGCGGCGTACATGGCGGCGTCGGCGGCGCTGAGGATGCTATCGCGACTGACGCCGTCTTCGGGATAGAGAGCGATGCCGATGCTGGCCGAGCCTCGGATGGGTCCTGAAGGAAGTTCGAAGGGATCGTCGAAGCAGCACTCCAGGCGCATGGCAATGTCCATGACGGCGGCACGGTTACGGGCCGAAGGGACGAGCACGGCTAACTCGTCGCCGCCCAGCCGGGCCAGAGTGTCGCCGGGCCGGAGCTGGTGTTTCATCCGCGCCACGACCTGCTGGAGGTAGATGTCGCCGGCGTTGTGTCCATAGCGGTCGTTGACCTGCTTGAACTCGTTGATGTCGATATAGATGAGTCCGAAGATGGCGGCGGACTGGCTGGCGGAATGGACAAGGGAGTCAAGAGAGGTTTCCAGGGAGAAACGGTTGTAGATGTCGGTGAGCATGTCGAACTCGGAGCGGTGCACGAGGTCTGAGTAGAGGCGCGAGGTCTCGATGGCGAGCGTGGCCAGTTCCGCAGCCACCGCCAGGGCTTCCCGCGCCTGGCCTTCGGAGAGGCCTCGGCCCACAAGAGCGGCGGAAATCGCTCCCAACGGCAATCCATTGCGGGCCACGATCGCGTGCTCGACGATCTGCCGCGCGGAGCTGCGCAGTTCCTCCGGGCAGCTACCCAGTTCTGTCCCGTCCACGAGCTGGCACCAGCACGGTGCGCCGCCCAGTTTGAATGCCACCAGCGCGGTGATCTTCTCGATGATCTCGCTCTGCGGCCGCGAGGCGTTGATATCCTCCAGAATGCAGCTGCGCCGCCGCTCGATCTGCGCCAAAACCGCAGTCCGGCGGCGCGATTTGTGTTCTGTATACCAGGCGCGCGTTCCTATGGCGAGAAGGGCAATCATGAGCAGGCCGACGAGGTAAACCAGATGCCGGACATTGAGCCACGGCGGCTGCGTCACGACAGAGACGTCGTCCAGGCTGCGCAGATAAATGTCGAAAGCCACCTCGCCGTTATCGGTGAAGGGACTGGGGTTCGAGAGGATGCAGATGCCGGTCACACGGACCCTGGCCCCAATGGGAAGCTCCTTCATTGGCTGCTGCGGCACCGAGGATTGTCCCCATACGCTTCCAGGACGGCTGAAGATCGCCGAGACCAGGTGGCCGTCGGCCGACAAAACGTACCCGTCCTGCGTGGCCTCCCGCACCTCCGCCACCACCTGACCCTCGATCGTGACCAGATCGAAGCCGTGACCTTGGCTGCTGTTGCCGCCCCCAGCCAGCTCCCGCCAGGTGAACAGCTTAGGCGCAACCGGCTTGGAGATCATGGTGTCTTTCACTTCGGCGCGCGTCAGGGTCAGAAACCCGTTGCGCACATCGGGAAATCCGGTCACCTCCACCACATCGCCCAGACGTAACGGTTCGTAGGTTCCCGTGGAAACCCAGAGGCTCCGGTTGCCGTCCTGCACCACCATCGCCGAGCCATTCTGATAGTAGGTGAGGGTTCCACGTATGCGCATGCGTTGCGTCTGATCGACGATGCTGTAGCCGGTGATGACGCGGTTGATCGGCGTAATTGGCAGCGACCAGGGGTCGGTGTCTGCCCGCTTCAGAATCTTGATGTCGTTCAAGGTCTGAACGTGCAGCAGAATCCCGGTCTGCTGCATCTTGTTGTCGAAGTGGCCCGAATCCACCCCCGTGAGCTCGACCTCGGCGTCCAGCAGGTCCTTCAACTTGCTCCCATCGCTGTCGTTTACGTCCACGTCGACACTGCCGCCATTGACCAGCGCGCGCAGACGGATGCCGGGCAATGGAGCATTCGCGCCGGGCACGAGGTCAGCGGAACGGATCAACGCATGCACGATGACGAGCCGGCAATCGGTCTCCCCTCTGATCATCTGCTCGTAGGTCGCAGGAACCGGATTGGGCAAAGCCCCGTGACCCTCGACATCGATCTCCGAACTCGAGATAAAGGGCCGGAAGCTCTCGTGCGTAGCGCCTTTGACCCGGATCCGGTCGCCGGGAACGAGACGCAAGGCCTGAGGGTTGTAGACGTAGATGGCCGCATCCCCATCCTGCACGAACAGCTCTTTAGAAAAACTGCGGTAATAAATGACGGAGGCTTCAAAGTTGACCGGCAAGCGCTGGCTGGCTTGTGCATTGGTCAATGCGGTGATGGCGTGAAGGTTGGTGAGAGGCGCGGGTGGCGCGGGGGGCGCGGCAGACGCGCCTGCGCCGCTCACAGCCATCGCCAGAAGTGCCACAAGCTTTCTCATCGGGCGTTTATCCAATCAAGCCTCAATGCCGGTCCGGCGTCTCTTTCCCGCCGATCGCGCCGAGCCGCTTCCCGATGCGCGTCGAGCCGCACTTGATCGCGGCGCGGCCAAGACAACTCCCAGACGTAACCGGGCCGATCCTTCGTCTTTTTGGTACAGCAAGCCCCCGGGAGAGGAGCTCGCTCTCCTGAAGTCTCCATCGGCAAGATAGACAAAAGAATGAGTCTGCGGATGGGAGAGAGGCTATGGAAACCAGGAGGGAATTGGCGCGAGGGGCTGCCGTATCCCGGTCGAGGCTTTGTAACAAGGGCACGGCTTTAGCCGGGCCGATCAACGCAGCAAAAACGATTAGGGCTTTAGCCCCTGCCGGGATACACCAACTGTAGGACTGCCCTAGATTGCCGTGCCGGCGCTACACGCCGTGTTCTGGAGGCTTTGCAGGTTCCGCATGCCCGTCCAGCATCACCGCAAGCTTTCTGCGGGCATTTTTGGCGGCGTACATGGCGGTATCGGCGGCGCTCAACAGACCGTCCCTGCTGGTTGCGTCCTGGGGATAAAGGGCCATGCCCACGCTGGCCGACCCGCAGATTTCGTACCCCTCGATCGCGAAGGGCTCATCGAAGCAACGCTCCAGCCGCAGGGCGATCTCCTCGACCTCCGCACGGTTACGTACGGTGGACACGATGACGGCAAACTCGTCGCCGCCCAGGCGGGCCAGCGTGTCGCCGGGGCGCAACTGGCGCTTCATGCGCCGCGCCACCTGCTGCAGATAGATATCGCCGGCTTGGTGGCCGTAGCGATCGTTCACCAGTTTGAACTCGTTCAAGTCGATATAGATCATCCCGAACATTCCCGCCGACTGCCGGGCCAGGGCGATCATCTGATCGAGGCCCCGCTCCAGGCTGAAACGGTTGCGCACATCGGTAAGCTGATCGAACTCCGAGCGATGCACCAGGTCCAAATGCAGCCGCGAGGTTTCGATGGCCAGCGAAGCCAGGGCAGCGGCCTGTGCCAGGGCATTGCTAACCTCTGGTGCGCCGGGTGCGCGCGCCGGCAGCGCGGCAAATATCGTGCCCAGCGGCGCTCCGGAGTGCGATGGAATGGCCTGCTCCTTCACCTGCCAGGCCACGCTCTCAAGACCGTTGGGGCGATTGCCCAGCGTAGCGCCGCCTGCAATCTCGCACCAGCACGGCGCACCCCGCAGTTCGAATGAGACCAGCGCAGTAATCTGCTCCAGGATCTCAGCCAGAGGGCGCGAGCTGTTTACGTCTTCCAGAATCCGGCCCCGGCGCTGTTCAATGTGCGCCATGGCCGTGGTTTTGTGCCGCGTCCGGTGCTCGATGAACCATCCCCGCGCGCCCACGACTACGATGACAACCAGCAGCACTGCGACCAGGTAAAGCAGGTGCGTCACGTTCAGCCACGGCGGGCGCTTCAGAATCTCGACGTCGCCGATCGAGCGCATCACGATGTTGAACGGAACCTCGCCATTGAACGGGTTGGCGTCGGCCAGCATGCAGATGCCGGTCACGCGAATCCGCGCGCCGATGGGAATTAACTGCATCGGCGGTACCGGAACCGCGCTCACCGGGCTGGGATGGCGCAGGATCGCCGAGAACAGGTGTCCATCGCCCTCGAGCACATACTCATCCTGCGTGGCCTGGCGCACCTCCGTGACCACTTGCCCTTCGATCGAAACAATGTCGAAGACATGGCTCGTCCCGTCATTGCCGCCCACCGTGAGATCCTTCCAATTGGCGAGCACCGGAGTCACCTCCGACGGGATCCCATCGTCGCGCACTTCGCCCTGCGTCAAGGTCAGAAAACCGTTCTGCACATCCGGATAGCCGATGGCATCGGCAAGATCGCCGACATGCACCTCGGGCGTGCTTCCCAGGAGCACGCGAATGCTTTTCTTTCCATCCTGCAGCACCACCGAATCTCCCGGCTCGTAGTAGGTGACGACGCCGCGCACCCGCATGCGCTCGCTCGAATCGGCGATGCGGCGTCCGACAATCACGCGGTCCATCGGCGTCACCGGGATCGACCACGGATCGGCCTCTGCGCGCTTCAATACTTTAACGTCGCCGGGCGACTGAAGATGGAACAGCACCCCGGTTTGCTGCATCTTGTTGTCGAATTGACCTGACGCCACGCCGGTAATCTCGACTTCGGCGCCCAGAAGCCCTCTGAAAGCATTCGGGTCGTCGCTCTGTGTAATGGCTTCCGCGATCTCCCCCTCCACCAGCAGCCGGAGGGAAGCCACACCCTTAGCGAAACGAGGATCCAGTTCCCAATCGGCCGCGCGGACGGTGGCTCGAACCGTAACCAGACGGCAGTCGGTCTCGGCGCGAATCATCTGGTCGAAGGTCGCGTAAATAGCTTTGGGCAGCGATCCGTGGCTCAGGAACTTCACTTCGCTCCCCACCACATATGGGCGGAAGCTGGGCCGCACTTCGCCCCGCACCAGGACCCGGTCGCCGGGAACCAGATTGAGGTCGGCCGGCGTACCAACGTAGATCGCGGCTTCGCCGTCCTGCACAAACATGACCCGGCGAAATCCATAGTAGGTGACAGTGGCCTCAAAGTTGACCGGCAAATGCTGACTGGCTTGCGCATTGGTCAATGCGGCGATGGCTTGAAGGCTGGTGAGAGGCGCGGGTGGCGCGGCAGACGCGCCTGCGCCGCTCACAACCATTGCCAGGACTGCCACAAGCTTTCTCATCGGGCGTCTATCCAATCAAGCCTGAATGCCGGCCAGGCGCATCTCTTCCGCAGATCGTGCCAAGCCGCTTCCCAGTGCGCGTCGAGCTGCGCTTCACCGCCGCGAGGCCAACGCAACTCGCAGACGCAACGGGCCGATTCCTCATCTTGGTAGCGCAGCGTGGCCCTCGCGAGAGGAGCTTACTCCCCAGAAGTCCTTATCGGCAAGATGGATAAGAGAATGAATCCGCCGATGGGAGAGAGGGCTGTGGAAACCGGGGGGAATTGAGTGCCAGGGCCACGCGGCCTTGCCGACGCTATCGGCCGTGTTCCGCCGGGACGCAGTTGCCTCTTCATGCGCCGCGCCATCTCCTGCAGTTAAGTACCGCATGTCCACCGCCAGCAGCAGAGCCGCGAAGAAAAACGCGCTGTTGTGCTCGTTCAGAAGACTCGGCGGGGAAAGCACTGCAATGTCGTCCCAGGCGCGCAGCGGAAAGTTCAAGTGCAGAACGGCGTGGCGGGCGGACGGCGCGACAGAAAAGAGCAAAAAACCCGCATCGCGCTGCATCTTTCCGCCATCGACAGTGTCGATATCCCGAAGCGCGCGGAAGCGGACCCAAGGCCGCTGCCCGTCACGCCGATGGACGGGAGAGCGGAAGTCGTCAGCGAGTGGAAACCGCACTGGGGGAGACACCTCTTCATGATTTTAATTACCAAAGTGTGTTTGAAAATAGCACTTTGGTTTCCTTCGCTCGCGGCCACCCGGTGCGCGTCTCTGCCCGGCTATGGCCTTTGATCGCAATAACATTCGAAGCAGGAGGAAGGCTTTCAAAGAGAACGCTCACGATGCCGCGCCGGGCGCGGAGATTGCCCGCCAGGCCGCACTGATCCTCCAGCTCGCGGTTTTACACTAGTGTGGTGAGTCAGAACTTCGCACTACACTGAGCTGTCATCCTGAGCGAGCGTAGGCGCATGAAATGCGCCAAAGCGAGTCGAAGGATCTGCGGTTGTTTTTCCGTGGACTTCAGATTCACCACACGGGAACTGGTTGCAAAAATGGAAACAAAAGATTGCGGCGAAAAATGACAAAAAAACTTCGCGTGGGCATACTTTTTGGCGGGCGCAGCGGCGAGCACGAGGTCTCTCTGCTCTCGGCTGCATCGGTTCTGCGGGCCATTGACCGCAACAAATTCGACGTAACCCCCATCGGCATCACCAAGGAGGGCCGCTGGCTGGCCGCGGCAGACGCGAGCCACCTGCTCAACGGCGACGCGAGCGCGGTCGCGCGGCATCTGCGCGCCGGCGACCCCGAGGCCACGCCAGGCGCAAAACTCCTCCACGAAGGCATTCCCACGCTGCTCGCGCCAGAACCTCGTTCCACTGCTCTCAACCAAGACCAAAGCCTGGACGGCAAGTCCCTGGATGTGGTCTTTCCCGTGCTGCACGGCACCTTCGGCGAAGACGGCACCATCCAGGGGCTCTTCGAGCTGGCCGGCATCGCCTACGTCGGCTCCGGGGTGCTGGGCTCGGCGGCAGGCATGGATAAAGACGTGATGAAGCGCCTCTTCGTCGAGGCCGGCCTGCCCATCGTCAAGCACGTAACGCTGCTGCGCGCCGGCTGGGAGAAGAATCCGCGTAAGGCCATCGCCCAGGTCGAGCGCGCGCTCCGCTATCCGGTCTTCGTCAAGCCGGCGAACCTCGGCTCCTCGGTCGGCATCAGCAAGGCGCACGACCGCAAGGAGCTTGGCCCCGCGCTCGCGCTCGCCGCCAGATATGATCGCAAGCTCGTTGTCGAAGAGGGCGTGGGCGGCAAAATGACGCGCGCCCGCGAGTTCGAAGTCGCCGTGCTCGGCAACGACTCGCCCCAGGCCAGCGTCGTGGGCGAGATCGTTCCCTCCAAGGAGTTCTACGACTACGAGGCGAAGTATCTCTCCGAAGGCTCAGTGCCCGTGATCCCTGCCAAATTAAGCCGGCCGGAATCCAAAGAAATCCGCGAGATGGCCGTGGCCGCATTTCGCGCCTGCGATCTTTCCGGTCTCGCCCGCGTCGACTTCCTCATGGACCCCGCCGGCAAGCACCGCATCTTCGTCAACGAAGTGAACACCATGCCCGGCTTCACCGAAATCAGCATGTACCCCAAGCTGTGGGAGGCATCAGGCCTCAGCTACACCGATCTGATCACGCGCCTCATCGACCTCGCCCTCGAGCGCCAGGCGGAAAAGAACAAGACGACCTACAGCAGGGAGTGAGGGCAGGTGTCAGGTTTCAGGTGTCAGGTGTCCGAGATCAGCGTCCTGCATCTGTCGCCCGCTTTAGTAGATCTCGTGCTCGTGCAGATGGTCGATATACTTTCCGTCGATCTGGTACACATGATCGACAATCCAGTTGTAGAGGAACTCCGCGATCTCGCCGGCGTCCTTGGGATCGCGGCTCTCCTTGAAGCGCTCCGACCAGCCCGCGACGATTTCGATGAACTTCTTATGTTCGGCCCGGTGTTCTTCCAATCCCGGAAAGCCGGTCTGTTCCATGGCCGTCTCTTCAGCGGAGAAATGATAGAGGGAGTAATTCTCCAGGCGGTGCAGGATCACTTCGATCTCCACCGGATCGATGGCTCCTTTAGCCTGCGCATCCTGAATCGCTTCCTGCAATTCGTTGATGAACCGGATCAGCTTCTTGTGATCTTCGTCGAATTGCTCGATCTTGACGCTCAAATTCCGGGTCCAGATCAAAGACATGCGCTGCTCCTCGGTTCAAGGCGTGGAGGAACAAGCCGGCGCGCCTTGAAATCGCGAATGGATTCATCCGCGCCTCTATTGCATCGGCAGCGGGCCGGGAAAGCATGAGGCGAAGAGCAGGGAATAGGGAATAGGGACCAGGGACTAGGGAATAGGAAACAGGGAACAGGGACGAGGGAACAGGGAACAGAAACTAGTACGGTGACCGCATGAATCTGTAATGGGCGGATTGTAGCGCCGGTCTCCTGACCGGCTGTAGCGCGGGCGTCCCCGCCCGCGCTGGTCCAGGAATCAAAACCAATTTATGTGGTCTAAATACGAGGGCCCGGGGACCAGGGAACAACGGCCTCGTCAGCGGTGTCTAATCCATCAGTCCATCCAAGGCCGCTCTCGAAACCACCGTGAACCGTGAACTGACCACTGACACCTGAAACCTGACCCCTGTATTCTTGATACCGAGGAACCACTCCCATGACCCTGCTCGATGCTCCTCAGTTCGATGCTCGGCGCGAACGGCGTCGCACCCTGATTCTGGAGTGCGCGGCGGGCGCCGTCGTGCTGCTTTTTGTCGCCTGGTGGCTCGCGGCCAGCCGCCCCGTGGACTGGCCCTGGAACTGGAACCGCTACATCTTCGGCCGCGCTGCGGTCAGCAAGTTTCTCTCGACGGTCGAGGCCAACGATCTGCCCAGCGCTTACGGCATCTGGGTCCACGACAAGAACTGGCAGCAGCATCCGCAGCAGTACAGCTATCCTTACTCGCGCTTCGTGGGCGACTGGAGCCCCACCAGCCCCGACAACGAGTACGGCCCCATCCGCAGCCACAAGATCGCCGAGGCCGCGCGCTACGGCAACAGCCTGCTGGTGGCCGTGCTCATCAACGGCCGCAAATCCGACGCCCTCGACCTCACCTACGACCCCAAATCCGGCCAGCTCAGCTTCGCCCCACCCGGCGTGAGCCTGTACCTCGGGCCGTAGAGGCCAGCCGTTAGCCTTCAGCTTTCAGCGCTGGTCACCATCCCTCTGATCTGTCATCTTAAGCGACCGAAGCCCGCAAAGCGGGCGGAGGGAGTCGAAAGATCCGCAGTCGCTTTTCCTGCCGTGTATCGGGGCATGGCCTCAAACCTCGCCGAAAAACCACGGCCCAGGCACACGGAGGGAGCGTGGGGCTTCAGCCCCACGCTCCCCGGCCCGCCCATTTTTTTGAAGAACAAATTCCGCGGCAAAGCCGCGCCCCGGAGGCCCGCGGCGAGACGAACCAGACAACTCTACACTTGCAGGAGATTTGTCCTCAGAGGCCTGGAAAACGCGCCAGGTTGGCGAGTTCGCAAGTGCGAAGATACGCCTGCGCTACGATCTGCGCGGCGGCGTGGGCCTGGGTGGCGCGACCGGCTTGCGGATGGGCACGATGGCGCTGCCCGAGCCGGGCGCGGCAGCTTGAAAGCGCGAGAGCATCTCCGTGCGCACGTATTCCACAAAGCTCTGCATCTGCCGGTTCATCTCTTCCATGCGCTCGCGCATCTGCAAGACGATGCCGATGCCGGCGATATTCACGCCCAGGTCGCGGGCGAGGTTGAGGATGAATTCGAGGCGTTCCAGATCCTCGTCGGTGTAGAGGCGCGTGTTGCCCTCAGTACGCGACGGCTTCAGCAGCCCTTCGCGCTCGTAGAGGCGCAGGGTCTGCGGATGGATCTCATACATCTCGGCCACCGCCGAGATCATGTACGCGCCTTTGGATTTGCGTTTCGTGGCCATCAGTTCTTTCCAAATCAGCTTAGCTGGACCTTGCGCGGGCTAAACCTGCCGCCGTAGCCGTACTTTCTCCCTTGGTCCCTTGTTCCCTAGATTTTTTCAAACAGCTCCTTGCGCGGGTCTGCCGGATTCAGCTTCGCCAGCTCGCGCATGATCTCGCGGCTGCGCTCGTCGTTCAGGTGCGGCACTACGACGTTCACGGTGACAATCTGGTCGCCGCGCTGGCCGGGCTGCTGCGCGCTCTCCACGCCCCGCTCCCTCATGCGCAGCTTTTGCCCGCTCTGCGTCCCCGGCGGAATCTTCAACTGCGCGCGGCCCTCGATCGTCGG
>Ga0326727_10025928_pt1 | contig 10940 bp, 7 predicted proteins | sample MB2enrmetagenome_FD_207643 | JGI IMG/M metagenome (GOLD analysis project Ga0326727, IMG submission 207643) | Lab enriched peat soil microbial communities from McLean, Ithaca, NY, United States - MB29MY | ecosystem: Environmental > Terrestrial > Soil > Wetlands > Peat | place: USA: New York... | reverse complement strand
CGCTGTCCTGCTTCGTGATGACCTTGTCCTGGTCACGGGCGCTGTATCTGGAGTTCTTCTTCGACCAGACGATGGAGAACTTCCTGCGCGGGCATGTGAACGCTTTTCGGTCGTTTTCTGGCGCCACTCGAGTTGTCTTGTACGACAACCTTCGCAGCGCGGTGCTGGAGCGTCGCGGCAATCTGGTTCACTTCAACCCGCGTCTGCTGGAACTGGCCGCACATTATCACTTCGACCCGCGCCCCTGTCAGGTGCGGGCCGGTAATCAAAAAGGGCGCGTGGAAAGGGCGATACGGTTCGTACGTGATTCGTTCTGGGCGGCACGCACGTTCACCACGCTGGAGGAGTGCAATCGCCAGGCGCTGAAGTGGTGCGGCGAGGTGGCGCACCAGCGGCCGTGGCCGGACGATCACGATCGCACCGTCGCCGCGGCCTTCGCCGAAGAGCGGCCGCGCTTGTTGCCGCTACCGCTTCACGAGTTCAACACCGACCGCGTGGTTGCGGTGCGCGCGGCCAAGACGATTTACGTGCGCTTCGACGGCAACGACTACTCGATTCCGCCCGAAGCCGTGGGGCGCGAGCTGATGCTGGCCGCATCCGACACCGAGGTGCGCATCCTCGATGGCACGCACCAAATCGCACGCCATCGCCGCAGCTACAACCGACAGCAGATGGTTCTCGATCCAGCGCACCAGCAGGCACTGCTGGGCACGAAGCGCAAGGCGCGTGAATCAACGCGCAGCGGCCGGCTGGAGCTGGCCGTTCCCGAGAGCGCGGTTCTGTTGGAGCGGGCCTTCGCTGATGGCGAATCAGCCGGCCACGAGATCGCACACCTGCTTCAGTTGCTCGATGTGTTTGGCAAGTTTTCTTGGGTTCTTCGGCATATTTGGTGAAGGTGAGTGGCATCTTTCGTAGTGTTGTGTTGGTGGAGATTTATGCCGCAGTGAGCACGCGAAGGCGAAGGAGATCGAAGCTGGCGCGGCCGTACATGGATCGCTTGATGAGTTTGAGGCGATGAACGTTTCCCTCGACCGGGCCATTGCTCCAGGAATGAGTAAGCGCAGCGCGAACCGCGGCTTCGTCTCGGCAGAGGTGTTTGGCGAAGGAAGCCAGCGGCGTACCCTTCGCAGAATCGCACCATTTAGACCAAGCCGCGATATCCCGTTGCTTCACGATACGAAAGAACTCTTGAGCAACATCCGCCGTGGCAGCGATCTCGGGTGACCGGCGATAGAGTTCAGCGAGGTATGGCTGGTCTGATTCGCTCGGCTTCAGAATCTGCCATGCCGTATGTCGCGGCGAGACGCGTGCCGGAGGTGGGGAAAGCGGCAGCGCAATATAGCGCAAGGCTTTCGGTCCATGCCGCCGACGGATCCAGTTGCGGACGATGCTGCTCATTCCCGTAAAGCCTTGGCTACGCATCTCACGCCATAGCTGGCTGGCGTTATGACAACCTTCCTGCCATCGTCGGTCCAGGAATTCGCGATACGGCTCGATGGAACTGCTGCGAAAGACAGGCTTCCTTTCCGGGAATCCGCCGGCTCGCGTCCATCGACGCACGGTCCGTCGATCGACCTTGAACAAACGCGAGATCGCAGCCTGTGATGTCCCATTTCGCACCTGCTCTATTACCGATTCGTAGCGGGCTAGACGACGATCTCGGCGCCCCAGTTTGGCAGTTTCAGCACGAGTTGGGTTTCGAGGTGCAACATTTATAGTGCTCTCTGCACTGATTGGAGCTGAAGAAATGGCGCGGGCAGCCTCAGCTATCAGCCGGTGATGCAGTGCCAGAACATTCGCCAGTGCATCGCTCAAATTGCGAAGAAGATGCCAGCGATCGGCGATCTGCACGGCGCGGGGAAGTGCTTTGGCCGCAGCCTCGGCATATAAACTCGCTCGGTCGCGGCTCACGATCTCGATGCCAGGATGCTCCCGGAGCCAATTGGCCGTGCTCTCGGCACTGCGATCCGGCAACAGGTCAATCACCTTACCCTTTTCAAGATCGCACAGGATAGTTCCGTATCGTTGCCCCTTGCGCCAGGCCCAGTCGTCGATTCCCACCACTCGCGGCGATGCCTGCGGCATTACCCCGGCCTTTCTCCGCAGGCCGCGCAACAACGTCGAGCCGCTGGCCATGATGCCCAGCTGTTCCGCCAAGCGCGCCCCCGCCGAACCGCCCAGCGCCAACGTAATCTGGTTCAAAGCATCGGCCAGACGGCAGGTCCGGCGGCTATAACGCTGAACTGTATTCGGCAGATGCTCCGTGAATATCTTCTGACCACAGTCATCGCCACTGCAGAAGAAGCGCCGAACACCCAGCTCAATCCTTACCGGAATCCCTTCCCACGGAAGATCGCTCAGCCGACGCCGGTATCGACTGTGCACCCGCCGCGATCTCCGTCCACAAATCGGGCAGCAACTCTCCTCGCCGGCTGGGCGCAGCACCATCACCAGCCGACTCCGCCCTTCGACCCTCAATTCCTTCACAACGACTTCTCCGGCATCGGGAACCAATGTTCGCTGCCCCATCGCGCTTACCGGAGCCGCCAGAGTTAGCCCTATTTTCCCCTGATATCGCCCGGCTGGGCAGTATCACCAAATATGCCGAAGAACCCAGACCAGAATGCCAAAATCACCCGGCTCACTGCGCCGGCTGATCCGTCCTGCCGACGCTCAACGCCTGACGCCCATCCGCTCCCTGGCCTACTTCCGCCCCGTCATCGAGGAACTCCAGCAGAATCCCGCCCCAGCAAACTACCGCGACTACCTCCGCCTCAAACTACGCCAAGCCATAACCGCCGGGCCGGCAGTTGATCAAAAAACTACGTTTTCTGGTGAGCGTTAACAGGGATTCGCGGTCAATGGCGATGCTGGGGACGTTCGCGCCATCACCATCCCATCCTTGTTGCGCGACTTTGGCTTGGATCACATTGACCTTCTCAAGGTAAACATCGAGGCATCGGAAAGGGAAGTGTTTGAGGCGTGCCAATGGCAGGTTCGGGTTAGATCTGTGGTGATCGAGTTACATGATCGTCTTAAGCCGGGGTGCTCGGAGGCCATCAACCATGCTTTGCGAGGCTTCTCGCGAAGCACTTCGGGCTATCTGACCTGGTATCAGCGCAGCAGGAATGCCGATAGCACACCAGCCCGCTAATGGAAACCCAGAATGAAACAGCTTGGTTCGGTTGGCATCCTCGACGTTTGCCGTCAGCGAGCAGGTAGTGCTGTGGCGGATGAAGAAAACTTTGAAAACCGTTCAACAACGCGCCGCCGATGGAGTCACCATCCTTTCCGATACGGCCCTTGCAGGCTGCTGCGCCGGCTGCGCCGATGGCGTTTACGGTGCTGCGATGATGTCAACCTCCGATGCGGACATGCAGGCGTATGGGGCATTTCTTGGTGCATGGCGCAGAAACTACCGGCATATCATATGGTTGATTGGTGGCGCTTCTAGTTCAGAATTCGGGGAAAGCGCTGCAGAGTAACGAAGCAGACATTGCCGCAGGCATCAAATCGCAAGACCCGAACCATTTGATCGTCCTCGAAGAATTAAGCGATAACGACACGAGCATTTCTAGCAGGAATTCGTGAGTTGATCAGTCACACGCAGCCAGCGAATCCGGCGCCGCATCTGCAATGCCCGCACTCCGGCGTAACGCAGCGGTGCGATCCCAAAGAATCGCTCTCCCAGCGCGCACCACGGAGTCAGCAGGCTTTTCTCCAGCATTGGAGAGCGCGCCATCATGGCAAGTAGACTCTTCTTCCAGCCTCGCTGGCTCTCAAGCCAGAGTAGATGCCCCTCGATCATCTCTTCGGGATGTTTGCGCGCCAGGCTCACATCGGCAACCGCAAAGCGCTCTGCATCGGCCAGCAGGTCCGCCGAGGTCTTGTCATAATACTGGCGGGCAACCGCGTCCCTGACATACTCCATGCGCACACCTGCCTTCTGCAGGCGTATCCCCATTTCCAGATCTTCGCGCATGCGGAACTGTTCGTCGAACCCTCCAGCTGCGACAAGCATCTCCCGCGGCAGAGACGAGTTGCTGAAGACGCACTCCGTTAATTGCCAACTTACCTGCGGATTGCGCAGATGCCGCAGGTGAAATGCGCCGATCTCGCGTTTGAAGCACTCCGAGGCCAGGTTCGCTTTCGAATCCAAACTGAGGAACAGTGCCCCAAACGCGACTGCTGCGTCGAATCTCTTGTGCGCTCGCACGTGCGCCGACACCAGGCCGGGATCGCAGTGCATGTCGTCATCAAGGAACAGCACGAGATCTGACTTTGCTTCACCGTACCCCGTATTGCGTGCCCCTGCCAGCCCCCTGTTTTCCTGCTCGATCACACGAAAGTGACAATCAGGTCTCAGTTCCTTGAGCGCCTCCGCCGTCCCGTCGCTCGAGCCATCGACCACGACGATGATCTCGAAGCGCGACGACGGATAGTCCTGCGCGAAGAGTGTTTCCAGCGAACGCCGGACAATATCTCGGCGATTGTAGGTCGGCACAACCACCGATATGTCGAGCGCGTTGTTGCCTGTCACTCCGGACCCTCTCAACGTCGAATCTGCGACTGCCAAATCGCGGCATGGCACGAACCGGCGCTAACTCTGATCTGTTGCAGGCCCTCCGACGTGTACTTCTCCCTCCGGCCACTTCCCCATCCATTTTCTCCATCGGTTCCGCAGAACTTCAAACGGATTTCGTCCCAGCCGCAAACGGCACCACATGCCCAATCGTGATTCGCCCGGCAAAAATGCGATCCGGGGAACAAGCGCCGGATTCGCCGCGAGGTGCAGCCGCCCCGGCCCCGTTGTGAATCCAAGTTTAAAGTGCCGGCTCACCGCGGCTGCTACCGCCGGGTTGAAACCGCCAAAAGGATACGCAAAACTCACGGGCGGCCTGCCCAGAAGCGTTGTCAGGTCGTCCTTGCACTTGGAAATCTCCAACTCCACTCGCTCATCGCCCACCAGGGGCAGTTCCGGATGACTCCACGTGTGGCCACCGAACTCAATTCCCCGCTGCGACCATTCGACGATCTGCTCCGCACTCATGATCCCAAACGACGGTCGTCCCGCCTCCTCGTCCCAACGGTTTGTCGCGCCGATACAGTTTGTCACCACCATGCAGACCGCGCCGAATCCATAGCGCAACAATATGGGAAAGGCCACCCTTGACGCTTCCTCGTAGGCATCATCGAACACCAGCATTACCGGGTTCTCCGGCAGATCTCCACCTTCGTCTCGCCAGCGCAACCAGTCCGTTGGGAGGATCGACTTATAGCCCAACCGCACCAATAACCGAATTTGCCCTTCGAACTCCGCCCGGGGGGTCGTCAGCCCGCGGTATTCGCCGGCACGAGGCTCACCAACGTTGTGATAGATGATGACTGGCGCGAGTTTGCCGAACCGGCGCTCTACTTCCTTCCACGAGCCGGCCTCTTCGATCGCGCCTCGCAGGTGCTGCAGAACCGTCCGCGCCGACAGAACCCGCCGCGCGATTGAGGCAAATGCAGGAAATTCTCGCAGTGCTTCCGATGCGCGGTAGATCGTTCGCAGCAAAAGCTCGCTCAACCCAGCGTGAATCGCCATTTGCCTGCGCACACACCGCTTCAGAGGACTTCCCTTATTGATGTGCACTAGCTCTGCCAGGGACTTAAACTCCGGATACTTGTCTGCGAGGGACACCTCGTAGCGGCCTCCATAGCGAGCGTCGCTCAAAACTGCCGTGACCGGCTTCGTAAAAAGCTCATAGGCCACGGCATCTGCTGCGAACCTTGGTCGATAGCCAAGTGCCCACAACCGAAGACCCGCTTCCACGTCGTGCATCCGCTTGTATGCCGAATCAAACGGACACGCAAGAGCAGCCTCCCGGGGGATAGAACTGTTGGCGCAGAGCGTCAAGTCAGAGCGGCGCACTCCACTCGCAGCGAGGCGTGCGAATTCGGTGTCCTCAAACTCCCGTTTTAGATCGCCTAGCGTTCCGCGCGGTGTATCCGGATGAGTCAAAACCGCCCCAATCACCACCGCTCGATCAAACTTCCCGTGAGCTGCGGCATGCGCCTCAACGAGCTGCGCATCGCAGACGCAATCATCATCTATCAGGATCAGGATTTCGCCCGCTGCCGCCGCGATGCCTGCGTTCTGCGCCGCCGCCTGTCCCTGGTTCGTTTGCTTCACCCATCGAAACCGATGAGGCGGCACATAGGAAGACAAAAACTCTACGGTTCCATCGCTGCAGCCATCCGCCACAACCACAACCTCAAACGCATCGACAGCAAAAGTCTGGCGGGCGAGACTCGCCAGGCATCGCTCCAGAGACGCCTTCCGGTTATAGGTGGGAATAACAACCGATATCTTCATCCTGCCTCACCTGAGCGGCTTCACGGCCTTCAAGAGCACCGAGACTTCGAAATTGGGATCGCGGTAGTCCAGTTCGTCTTTGCGCAGTTCCTCGACGGCCAGTCCATGCAGAAAGGCAATTCCCGCCAGCACGTTCCCATGCGCCTCAACCGTTACATTTTCCCCGGGGAACGCCTCCTCGAACAGCATGCGCAGAGAAAGGCTCGTGAAGCGCCAGTAATCTCCGCAATATTCCATCTCGTCCTGCACAATCTGCGAAAGGCCTGCGACCGACACCAGTACGCAGCCGCCCGGCTTCAGAATGCGATGGATGGTTCGGATAGCCGCCTTCACGTCATAAATGAAGTTCAATACCTGCGTAAGAATGATGCAATCGAAAGCGTCACTTGGGATGTCGTCGCCAACCGTCAGATCCGCGATGATCGTTGCCATCGGATGCCCGAGCCTTACATCGAGAACATCCGACTGCGTCACACGATCCCGGCCGAACCTGCGTGTGTATTCGTTCCCCGCCAGTTCCAGCACGTGTCCCTTGATGAAAGAGGCATTTCCCTCGAGGAAACGCTCGATATAGTAGCGATCGACGTACTCCCCTCGCCAGATCGAGAACCCGGAGTGAATTGGCGTCACACGCCGCAGACTGCCGAAGCGCACCATCTTGTATGGAGGCCTCTCCGTGACGCGCACGTGCGTCTGTCGCATCCAGCGGCGGAACGGCGCCGGCAACACTTTCTTGGCAAACTCCTTTAGGGCGCTGCGCTTCATCCCCGCGCCGCGCTTAAACCGGAGTTCGCAATGCCGGCCCTCAATGCATCCAGCTCGCTCTTCGTGAGGGCGCACATCCCCAAAAGCAAGACTCCACAGACGAGCACTGCGCACAAAAATGCCAAGATCAACAGAGCTTCTCCTGCATGCAGAAACATATCGGTGTAAGCGAATTCAAATGAAAGTCGCTCTTGGAGAGAACCGGTCGCGCCGACCGAATCCCACTCGCAGACCTAACGATTGGAGAGCTGGCCCCAGCCATTCCTACGCGTAGCCCGGCTTCGGTGACACTCGGCGGGAGCATGTCACTTTGAGGCAGTGCTCATGAGACACGCCCTACCAGTATTTGATTCTTTTCGGAAACGGAGAAAAATACGAAGTCCTGCGAATGTAGCGCGAACGCGCAAAGGCCAACCGCTTGCGATAATTGGGCCAACGTCGGGAGGGCTTCGGTACCAAGTGAGGGGTTTTCGGCGTAAGCGGGCAATTAGAAAACTCAATAGCTCGCGGCGATGTTGAGGAAACTGAAAAAACAAGAAAAGCCAGTACGCGATTGCGTGTCCCGCCTCCAGGCGTACATCAAGCGGTTTGCAATCGTGGATTACTACAGCGGTTGGAGCATGGACGGCTCGAAACCCACTGTCAATAAGCCGAATAAAAGCGTGACTCTCCTCGCCACCTCTTATAATTGCTCCGCGTCCAAGGCGCAAATCAAAAAAGTCCTGGCATGTACAAGCAGTTTTCCGCAAGGCCATGTTTGCGCCAACGCCGAGACCCCCAAAGGCAGCAACCTGAAACCACGGGTTGTCCATCTTACTCAAAGAGCGGTGCGGATCAACGCCCAAAGCTATTATTGGCGAATCTTTGGCCACGATCCCACCCGTTACAGCTGCAACCCGCGGATCTTTAAACGGTGCCAGAAGAAATTGCAGCCAATTCTTCACGGGAAAAGCGTCATCATCAATGAATGCAACTATAGCGGATCTGCTCTCTAACATTCCTCGGTTTCTTGCTTGGCTCAGGCCACGATTCGCTTCTCGAACGTAGCGCGCGCTAAACTTCTCAGCCAGTTGTTGGGTTTCAATATTCCCATTTGTGTTGTCGACCACGATGATTTCATCCGGCTGAGGTTCCAGTTTGGCCAAGGCTGTAAGACAGTCAAGAAGCATAGCTGGCCGGTTGCACGTGCATATGACGATTGACACCGAAAGATCTTTCGATCGAATATCGGAGGAAGTGTGGGTGAAACATTGTGCCCCGCTTTGAAATGTATTCTCTACTTCGGCCATTTAAGACGCCTCATTGCGAATTCTAAGAAGCCTCTGGTCAACTATGGGGCAAGCTGGCGAGAGACAACTCGTCTCTGAAGTGTTTTGTCGGTAATACACTAGCGCGTCTGTCTCTTTGCAGGTAGCGGAAAATGCAGCTCGCTCTCAGGCGCCCGGAACCATCTGTTCCTCCGCCGCGGCCACCAGGGAGCCGTCCTTCTGCTGACGATGACGGTTGGGAACCGGGTAGTTGGCTTTGCTCAGAAACGCTCGATATCCGGGCTCGTCGCGCAGCGACTGGAGAATGGGATCTGTTGGGAACGCAAGGCTCCAAAGCGAGCCCTTGCGATAAGACTGCTCCAGCCATTGCACCGCATCCTGCTTCTCGCCCAACGCAATTGAAATCAGGGCGACGGCGTAGGGATCAGCGCCTCTCACGCCATCGACCGCCCGCATAGTCGCATCCAGAATCTCATTCGCTCTCTGAATCTGGCCGTTCAACGCAAGCACGTATCCGAGTATGCCGCGAAGCAACGCGTAACCGGCAGAGTTGGTTGCCACGGTCTCTATGCGTTCAATACACTCTTCCGGATTTTCACAACGAATACTCGCCAGAGCCTCAACCGCATCCAGAACAGGCCCCGAGTGCCCGCTACATCGCGCCTCTTCGATGAGGTCCAGCACCTCGCGGTACTCTCCTGCCAGATACTTGCTCCAGTAATACCAAGCAGCAGCACGAGCATTGAGTGGGCTATGCTGCAAATGCTCTCGCAAGAGGCTCGAGGCTTCTTTAGGGGATCCTTCGGCAATGTGAAGCAGGGCTCGCCCGACAAGAGCGCGCCTGCCGTGAAGCGGGTGATCCAATAGGCCATCAAAGTCCCGCCGCGCGCCAAGCCAGTCTCTGTCCGACACCATCTTCAACCAGGCAGCCGCGTACTTTGCTTCTGTCAATTCCGCGTCGAGCTCAATCGCCCGATTCAAAGCCTCCCTTGCTGAGGCATAGGCCTCAGGAATGCGAAGATTGCCCATTACGCCCCCCGCGATCAGTGCATGGGACAATCCCGCAAATGCCTCGGCATTAAACGGATCCAGATCAATGGCCTCCCGAAGGAGTTGAGCGATCATTTTTGCATTCGTATAGGAGAGGCCCAGCCAAAGTTTGTAAGCGAAGTCAACCAACGCGGTAGAACGCTCCTTGTCCGACGCGGAGATTTTGGGTAAGTCGACAGCCTTGCGGGGCTTGAGGGACTCAGGTTGCTCGTCGGGACCGCGCGAGAGCTCCGGCCTGGGAAGCTCAATGAGCGCACCCCTAAAGGCGCCATGTCGGTTCCTCAGCCAGCTATCCAGTTCATCCGTGTAAGCATAGACCGAACTCGATTCTCCGCCGAGACGGTGGGCCGGAAGGTCATACGCGCGGTGCCATCGCTGCACAGTGCGCGAGCTTCTGCCCAGGTACTCGGCGATCGATTTCCAGGAGTCTATTCTCTTTGGGCGCGAAGTTTCGTTGGTGGTTCCGTGCATCGAGCAGCTATCTCCGGCTATTTTCTGAGGGGCCCTCACTGCATTCAAAGGAACTGTATCGCTGCGTTCGTCGAGAGCCAGACGACAGCCTGTTGTCGCTAAGTGTCATCATGTATACCACAGAATACGCAAGCCGCTAGAAAATAGCTGGCGCTTCAGGCAGGAAAAGTAACCGGTCAAGGTTACTCATTTGTAGAACTGACTCGTCGCAGGTAATACAATTTTGATCATTTGTCATCGATCAATGCGGTCTGAACGTACATTTATCTATCTTTAGCCTCATTGGCGACATGCTTCGGCAACTTTTGGCGACGAGCGGCTCCCTTTACCCCGTCTACGACATCATTTGATTGCTGAACGGCGGGCGGCATGTCCGATGGCATGTTTTGTCGCTTTCATGCTTCATTCGTCGCTACTTTACAGACTGCAAAATCCGCATTTACCGCTACGATTCTTTCACTTACCTCCAACTTTAATTGGAGCTGCATTACTTGATGTTTCCCCAGAATGAAATCTGCGTTCAGGGAGTTGGGACTCTCCCCCAGGATCCCAACTCCCTCCTGGAAGATGCCGCGGGGCAAGCGCCCTGGCATGTTCTGCATGTCCGCTCAAACTACGAAAAGCGGGTTGCGCAGCATCTCCTCGTGCGTTCGGTGGAGCACTACCTTCCGCTTTACCGGGAGCGCGTGAAGTGGACGGACAGAACCGTCGTGACGGAACGGCCACTTTTCTCTGGATATGTTTTCGCCCGATTCGCACCCAATGCCAGGACCATTGTGATCAGTACACCGGGCGTAGTACGCTCGTTGGGCGATGACAACGGATGTCTCGTCAGCTGCGCAGAACTCGACAGGATTCGCGAGGGACTGTCCAGCGGGCTCCTGCTGCGTCCACATCCACCTGTCTCGGTGGGCCAGGGAGTGCGGGTCCGTAACGGGATCTTCGAGGGGGTTGAGGGCGTGGTGACGGAGCTTCGCCAGCAGTGCAAGGTGATCATCGCTCTGGCTGCGGTGCCGCAGTGCTTCTCA
>Ga0326727_10025927_pt1 | contig 10941 bp, 7 predicted proteins | sample MB2enrmetagenome_FD_207643 | JGI IMG/M metagenome (GOLD analysis project Ga0326727, IMG submission 207643) | Lab enriched peat soil microbial communities from McLean, Ithaca, NY, United States - MB29MY | ecosystem: Environmental > Terrestrial > Soil > Wetlands > Peat | place: USA: New York... | reverse complement strand
CGGAGGTCCCGGATTCGGTGGTGGTGGTCGCCGGCAAGCGGATTCGCGAAGTGGGTCCGCGGCCCATGACGCCGATTCCGCAGGATAGCGAGCGGATTAACGGGACGGGGCAGTTTGTGAAGGCGGACGGTCCGGTGAGCGACCTGGCGGCGGGCCAGCTGGCGGATCTGGTGCTCCTGGATAAGGATCGCAAGGTGTCGCGGCGCATGGTCGAGGGGAAGTGGGTGCAGTAAAGCATTGTGCCGAATCGCTCTCTAGCGGGTTTACAAGGAACTATATAATGCCGGTAGTCGGAACAGACTGAGGCCATGGCTGACGCAGCCAATGGTCAATCGAGGAGAGCGGGAGCTATGAACCGAAGGTCATTTATCAGATTAGGCGGGATTTCGTTTGCCGGACTTGCGGCTTTGCCGGCTCTCCCGTTCGAATCGGAGAAAAGCAAACTGAAGATAACCGGAGTTCGCCTAGTTCGCACCAGACCCAAACACCCCGCGCCTTCCTATACTCCAGCTCCGGGGTCGTGGTCCACCCAAGGAGTCGAAGTGGCAAATCCGATGTCCATCTATCCCGAATACAAAGCCGTGCGTGCGCTGTGGAACCCCGATCCCGGCAAGTTTGGCGGCTTTACAGTTGAGATCTCGACGGACAAGGGAGTGAAGGGCTATGGCACCGGAGGAACGGGCGGCGGCGCGGTCGTGATGGAGCATTTCACGAAATTACTTATGGGGAAAGATCCGTTCCAGATCGAGCGTATATGGGACGTCCTGTGGCGTTCCAGTATGCCTTACGGACGCGACGGGATCGCCATCAATGCGATCAGCGGCGTGGATCTGGCTTTGTGGGACCTGATTGGAAACGCATTGGACATGCCGGTCTACCAGTTGCTCGGAGGCGCCACCAAAGACCGGATTCCGGCCTATTGCACCGGCAACGATATCGAGCAGCATCTGAAGTTCGGCTACAAGCGCGTCAAGCTCGCCATTCCCTACGGGCCGGCGGATGGCCAGCAAGGCTTGAAGAAGAATACCACCCTGGTCCAGCAAACGCGCGAGATGGTGGGACCCGACGGCGATGTCATGCTGGATTGCTACATGGCTTTCACTCAGCCCTACACACTGGACCTGGCGCAAATGGTCGCTCCCCAGCGTCCCTATTGGATGGAAGAGGTGCTTCAACCCCATGACTATGAGGGTTTCGCGCGTATGCGAGAGAGCATCAAACCGATTCGCATCGCCACCGGAGAGCATGAGTATACGCGTTACGGGTTCAGGCAGCTTTTGGAGCACCGGTCCGCGGACATCTGGCAACCCGATATTCACTGGTGCGGCGGCATGACGGAGTTGCGCCGCATTGGAGCCCTGGCTGCCGCTTACGACATCCCCGTGATTCCGCACGGTGGCGGCGCCTTCGATTCCGTGCACTTCATTATGGCGAGCACCAACAGCCCATGGGCGGAAACGTTCATGCCTCCTCCGGGTGGACCCGACGCTGTTTACAAAAAATTCGAGGAAGATTATCATGTGACCCGCGGACCCGAGGGAATATACGTCCGTCCGTCCGACGGGCCCGGGCTGGGCTGGGATATCGAAGTCGCCGCCGCCTAAAACTACACGCGTTTAGAAAAGCCCTGCAGGTGAATCAGGCGCTGCTATCCGGCTGATCGTCGCGCCTCTTTACCCACTTATAGGCCGCTTGCGAGTTATTCCAGAAGAATTTCCGGGCAACCGTCGCGCTCTTTCGAGTGAAATAATCCTTCGCAATCGCAACAATTGCCGGTAAATTATTCACCGCTACTCCATTGGGCCAATCGCTTCCGAACACCAGGTGGTCCGGTCCGAAAGTATCGAAAAAGTAATCGAGCATCGGCTTATAGGCTTGCGCGTCAGTTACCGGGTTGCCGTCTTTCAGCCGCAGCAGTTCGGAGACTTTTAAGTAAACCTGGGGGCGCAAGGCCAATTCGCGAAGATTGGACTCGATTGGCGCTCTCTCGTTTCTATTGAGGCGGTCGAGGAGCGGGGGAAGGTGCTCCAGTACAATCCGCAGGCCCGGCACGCGGTCAGTCACTCGAACCAGCGCTTCAATCACATCGGGCGTCGCATTCGAGTCCAGCGTGAGATCCGCCTGCGCGAGAAGCTTCAGCCCATCGATGAAAACGGGGTTCGAGACCTGGGTCGCCAGACTGTATCCCCAAAGCTTGCCGTACCGTATGCCGAGAAATAATGTGTTCTTGTGAAAGCGGTCGAGGAATTCCTTGAATTCGGGCTTCTCCGGCTGGAGGTTGCCGATCGTACCCACCATGATCTTGTCGGCTTCTTCCACTTCCAGGACCCACAGGTTATCCTCCACCCAAGGGCTGGCTTCGACCTCGATCGCTCCCACGATACCTAACGGTTCCGCGATGCGCCGATAGCGGGCGGGCAACGCCGGCTCCTTGTTGCCCGGGGCGGCAGAGTAGGGCACGCCCTGCGGACGCCGCTGGTCGAACAGATGGATATGGCAGTCGATGATGGGAATTACGCCGGATTGAGCAGCGGCTGTCTGAAGCGCTAAAGCGCCGCCGAGAAATTCCCGACGATTCACGTTTCGGTCCCCCTTGAAGGGGCAATGTACCACAACGCGCCCGGAAACGTGAGTTAATACGAGATTATGAGTTTTTGTCGTGCTGCGATCCTGTTGGGATTGGCGTCACTGACCCTCGGGCCCTCGCCTGCGCAATCTTTCGCCGCGGAATCCGAATTGTCGCCGGCAAGCCTGTTCAGCAAGCTATGCGAGGGGTGTCACGGTTCGGGTGGAACGGGCACGGACCGCGGTCCTGCGCTGGTAAACAGCCGCCGCCTCCGAAGGCGTTCCCAGACTCAGATCCGCGACATTATTCATGACGGCACCACCAACGGAATGCCCCGTTTTTCCCTGCCCGAGCAGCAGATCATGGCGCTCGCGAATTGGGTGCACTCGTTCAATGCTTCGGCTTTTGATCTGAAACCAGCCGGCGATACGGCGGCGGGCAAGGCATTCTTTTTCGGGAAAGGCAATTGCTCCTCGTGCCACATGGTTCGCGGGATCGGTGGTGTTCAGGGTCCCGATCTCTCCGAAGTCGGCCGTCAAATGACCGTTGCTGAGATCGGCCAGGCGCTCGACAACCCTTCCGCGCCTCGCGTGAAATCTCACGCCGTAGCAGGATGTCCCGAATGGGCCTATTGCCCGCAGAGCACCTGGGATGTAGTACAGGTCAAGCTGAAAAACGGATCGACAATGCGTGGCTTTGCCAGGAACCAGGGCGCTCACGACTTACAACTTCAGGCCCCGGACGGTGTGTTTCACTTCCTCGTAGATTCGGAGTATCGCGAAGTACTTCGCGAACCGCCGTCCATGCCTGCCCTGCGGGCGAGTAATTCCGAGCGACGGGACTTAATCGCGTGGCTAAGTACGCTCGATGGTGTTACTGGCCCGATCGAATCCCAAATGCCGGCCGTTCTACAAAGTGCTATTCAATCTGTTATCAATCCGCCGCCGGGAGACTGGCCGACTTACGGCGGAAACGTGAATGCGAACCGTTACTCGAAGTTACAGCAAATCAACACCGGGAATGTCAGCCAGTTACAACTTCAGTGGACTTACCAGTTACCCTATTCTCCTCTTGAGACGACGCCGTTGGCTGTCGATGGCCAGTTGTTCGTAACCGCACCGAATCGGGTATGTTCTCTCGATGGCCTTTCGGGACGTGAGATCTGGTGCTACTGGCGCCCGCGCCATGCCGGCAACGTGGTTTCGGGCGATGCCGCTCTGGGTGCAAACCGCGGCGCGGCGATTCTGGGGGATCGCGTCTTTTTCGCCACCGACGACGCACACCTGATCTGCCTGAATCGCGTCACCGGCGGATTGATGTGGGACGTCACCACGCCTCAAAACGCCGGGCATTACGGCGCAACCAGTGCTCCTTTAGTGGCAGGCGATCTGGTCATCTCAGGTGTCTCGGGCGGCGACTCCCCGCTAAAGGGATTTATGGCTGCATACGAAGCAACCACGGGCCGCGAAGTATGGCGCTTCCGGACTCTTCCCAAACCCGGCGAGAAAGCCGCCGCCACCTGGGAAGGGCCGGCACTTGAAAATGGAGGCGCGGCTACCTGGTTCACAGGTTCTTTCGACGCGCAAAGCGGACTGCTGTATTGGCCGACCGGCAATCCTTACCCGGACACCGATGGCGGCCCGCGTAAAGGCGATAACCTCTACTCGGATTGCGTTCTGGCGCTGGATGCCAAAAGCGGCCAACTGCGCTGGTATTTCCAGTTCACCCCTCACGATTTACACGATTGGGATGCCACCGAGCCGCTGTTATTGATAGACACCCGCTACAGGGGCGGGGATCGCAAGCTCCTGATGCAGGCGAACCGCAGCGGCTTTTTCTACGTTCTGGACCGGATAAGCGGTGAGTTTCTTCTGGGAACGCCCTTTGTAAAACGACTGAATTGGGCGAGCGGCATTTCTCCGGCCGGCCGGCCCATTCTCACCGAGAGCAACGAGCCACAGCCAGGTGGAACCAAGACCTGCCCGGCGGTGCGAGGCGCCACCAACTGGTACGCGACCGCATATGATCCTTTGACGCGATTGTTCTATGTCATGGCAACCGAGGACTGCAATATCTATCAGCCGAGCGGGATGGGCTTCGAGGCCCTTGCCGATCCCGTAAACCTGGCCGAAAAGTATTTGCGTGCGATCGACCCGGAGACAGGAAAGATCGCCTGGGAACTGAAGCAGGTCGGAGCGCCGGAGACCAACTACTCCGGCGTTCTGACCACCGCCGGCGGTCTTCTTTTCTATGGAGAAACAGGCGGCGGCTTCGGCGCGGTGGACGCAAAGACTGGAACGACCCTCTGGCATTTCGAAACCGGCCAGGGATGGAAAGCCTCGCCCATGACCTATACGGTGGACGGAAAGCAATACGTTGCAATCGCCGGCGGTAACACGATATTCTCATTTGCGTTGCCTAAGTAATCGAGGTAACTCATGCTGATTCGAGAAATCCGATGCCATGTCCGGAAAATGGCGGGATCGTGGCTTACCGAGGCGGTAATTGCCAATCCCATGTCGATCTATCGAGAGTATTGGCAGCGGCGCCCGTCGTGGTTCGGCTCCATCGAGGTTGTTCTCGATCTGGTAGCCGAATCAGTAAACCTGATGGCCGAGTGTCTCGTGAAGCCAGGCGATCACCTGCGGTTTATAGGCCTGGAATCGCTCTTCTTTTTCCCAATTGATGACGCCATGAACTCCGTCCTCCACGGTGATCAATTGACAGGGGACTCCGATCTGGCGAAACAGTTCGACGCTCAGCGTGGCCTGCGAATAGTCCACTGCCTGATCCTTGGTTCCGTGGATGAGCAGAAACGGCGGCGTTTTGTGGCTCAGATAGATTCTCGGTGACGTCTCGAGGATTTTGTCCCACCCGGCCTTATCCAGCGCTTCAATTCCGAAAAAACCGCGCACTCCTTCGGACAGGGGTTTGCCTTCCAGCCTTTTCGCCCACAGCAACATATCGATGGGACCGTAGAAACACACCACCGCGGCAAGTCCTACGTCATTGCGGGCGCCCACCAGATTCACCAGGTGCCCACCGGCGGATTCGCCCATCAGCGCAATTTTTGCGGGGTTGACCTTGTACTCCCCGGCGTGTTGTTTCACGAAACGGACCGCAGCTTCAACATCGTCAGCGGCAGCAGGATAAGCATACCGGGGCGCCAGCCGGTAATCGATGGTGAACCACGCGAAGCCCGTTTGATCAAGAAGCCCAAATAGCGGCTGGATGAAATTTGCCGTGCGGTTGCCTTGCGTCCAGCCGCCTCCATGGACGAGAATCACCGCGGGAAACGGGCCGCTGCCTTTGGGAATGTGAGCGTCCATCAGCACGCTCACGCCTTCAGTCCGTGTGTATTCGATTCCGGTGATGAGTTTGTAAGTGTCCTGTGCCGTGAGGGCGGAGGCCAGCGAGAGTAATGCAAAGACGGCGACTCGCATGCGTGCTTCCTATGCAGGTCGCGGTGCACCGCCTTCCCGCAGCACCCTGAGGCATTCTCCTTCCGGATCGTCCTTCACCGCGCAGGAAGAGTTGAGGATCATCGTCGCCCTCTTTTCCTGCGTGTAGGCCGGCCACTCCGGCAGCGCGCGATGACCCGGCCTGCCGTTGCGCGCGAAACTGGCCCACGCTTCTCCGACATTAAAAGAGAGCCGGAGAGCATCGGGTCCGCCTCCCGAGTACCGGGTGCACAGATCCGCGTTGTCAAACACGAACGCAATCTCGCTGCTGTGGAAAGTTCCCGGACGGTCGTCCAGCACCGGAGTTCGCCACGCGTAGATGTATTGATATGCCGGCGCCCCGCCCTGAGCAGCTTTCCGTTCCGCCTGGGTCGCCGCGTTCTGTCTCATACCCGCTGCCGAAATCGCAGCCCACAAGCCAAAAGCCGATGCCTTCGGATATTCCTGCCGGTACGCCGCAACGATGCTCTGGGCTTGTTCGCCGTACCTCTGGCCCACGCGCTTCAACAGCTCTTCGCTAGTGAGAGTATCCACCTCCGGGTTGTCTACTCCATTCACCATCTCGTTCAGACAGGTGCCGATCAGCATGGGCACGTTTCGCGAAACATCGGGCGCAGCGGGATCGAAAGGATGGGCCGGTATGGTTTTTCCATCGAGCACCGGCCCCCATCCGCCGCCTGCACGCCCGCGATTACCCGCCATGCGCCGAAGGACAGCAGCCTGGGCCTGCACCAGAGTCGCGGCTGAGACGGTCTGGAGCTTTTCGAATTGGGAAGATGAGATATTCAGTTCTTCCAGCAGCGCCGCGGCGGTTTTGGCTGCCGCCTCGGCAGAACCCGTACGCAAGGTCGAGCCGCTTTCCACCCCTGCGCGATGAAACAAACCCTTCGCCGCGGGCATGACCATCAGGTGTGACACCTTTCCACCGCCGCCCGATTGTCCGTAAATCATCACGTTGCCCGGATCGCCGCCAAAATTGGCGATATTGTCTCGAACCCATTCGAGTACCGTAACGTTATCGAGCATGCCCACGTTGCCGGAGTCGGCGAAGCGCTCGCCTCCGATCTCAGCTAAGTTTAGAAAGCCGAATACGTTGAGCCGGTGATTGTGCGTTACCACGACAACGTCGTGACGGCGCGCCAGGTTCTCGCCATCGTACGAGAGAAGGTCGTTTCCGCTTCCTCCCGTGTAGCCGCCGCCGTGCATGAAAACCATAACCGCACGCTTCTTTCCGGAAGCGGTTGGCCCGGGAGTCCAGACATTCAGCCGGAGACAATTCTCACCACGCAACCATCCGCCGGTGCGATAGAGCAGAAAGTTGTCCTCATCGCCACGGGGCGAGTTATCGCCGTTTTCGGAGATACCAATACCGCTGGGACAGGCCGGACCGTAGGTCAGACAGCTCCTGACTCCCGGCCAAGGCTTGGCCTTGACGGGCGGCAGGAAGCGATTCGTGCCTTCGGTAGCTTCGCCGTACGGGATGCCCCGGAAAACCCAGACCCCGCGATTGACAAAGCCTCTCACTTTGCCGGTTTCGGTTTCCACTACGGTCTTGGAAGAAGCCTGGATGATTGGCCCTCCGGATGTGGCCGCCTGCACTCTCGTGGTTCCGGCTGCCGCCATTCCAGCCGCGCCAGCCGCTCCCTGGATCAGTCGACGTCTGCTTACGCGAATCATACAATCGATCTCCTCGAAGTCCGTCCGCAGGTTACCCGGAGATGCTATCACGCGGGCATCCGAGGGTCAATGTCCCGTCAGCTTGATGTCCCGTCAGCTTGAATGTCCCGTCAGCTTGAAGTGGGTTGTGGTCAACTCGTCACGTACAGCGTAGTACGGCTTGAACTTTAACGGCGGCCGGCCGGCGGGCGTGAATCCGAAGGTCGAATTGGCCTGAGGTTTCATCGCGCCCGGCAAATCGAGTCCGGTGGATGCGATATCCATTGGAGCGTCGACGGCGACCATCATGCGCGGACCCTGCATTACAGCCGCGATGTCCCGGTTGCGATCGTCAATTGGCACTGTGCGGAAGTTGAATGGCAGCCGCATCTCGACCGTGTCGTTATTCTTCCATTTGCGATGAAGCGAGGCGAAGGTGGACTTCCCGGCAGCCATGTCATACGGCTTTCCGTTCACCGCGAATGTTGCAGGTGCCGATAGCCAGGCCGGGATACGCAACTTGAGCGAGAAGTCCGCCGGCTTGGGCGTCTCGATCCGGAAGGCGACGAACTCATCGTCAGGATACTTCGTGGTCTGAATCAGCCTGATCGGGACTCCCCCCACTTTCCAACGGACTTCCGAGGGCGTGAACAGAGCGACGTAGAGCGAATCGGGTGAATGGAAATAGGCGCTGATGACGTAATCGGCAACGCCCTGTACCAGCGTGCCGGAGCAACAGGGCCATTTACTGTGATAGAAATCTTTCTTCCCGTTCTGCTGGTAATGCGAGTAATAAAAATACTCTCCGTCCCCGCCGGGATCCAAAGACGCCAGCATAGTGTTATAAATGACCCGTTCCAGTCCATCGGCGTAACGGCTCTCACCCGTGAACCGCAGCAAGTAACGCGCCAGTTTCATGTGCGCATAGCATCCGCATGGCGTTTCGAAATGCGCGGTTGTCGTCGTGAGACTTTCGGCGAGCTTTCCCTCGTGCGGCACAACGAACGTTTCTTTGGGCCCCCAACCTCCCGATGCAAACTGTTGCGTTTCATCGAGCATATCCCAGGCATTTCGAATGGCGTCGAGATATCGCTGTTCGCCAAGCACCTCATACGCCCTGGCTGCGGAACTTAGCGCAATCACGTGACTGTAAGCGTGTTTACCCGGCAAAACATTCCTGCCTTGCGACAGAGGATCGAAATATTCGGCATTCAGCAGATACAACTTCCCCATGTCGTAGAACTGCTTGTCACCCGTGAGTTCCCAGGCGTTGAAAAGATTCTCCGGCAAAATGTACGGCTCGTCATAGGGTGCCTGCTTGGGGCTATCGGGTCCGCGGTCATAAGTGTGGTCCGGAATACATTTCATCGCTCCGCGGATTATGCGGGGCAGTAAGTCGCCGGCGAGTGAGACATTCGCGAGGCGGGAGGCGTCAAGCATCCCTATCTCGTATTTATCGAGAATGTAGCACGGCCACGTGACGGCGGCCTTTTCGCTGGCGTACGGATACCCGCCGGGTCCGAGCGTGGGCGCAAATCCTTCAACCAGAGCCTGCACTTTCGCGCGGGCCGCGGGGTCCCGCGTCGTACCGTACATCCGCGACAAACCGGATATATACTGCCCGATCGTGTGGCCCGGCACGAATCCGTCAGCGTCGTACCAGCCTCCCATATCTTCGCCGGGCGCAGGCAACCCAGCACGCTGGCGATAAACCTTCAACAGACGATCGTTATCCAGCGTGAGAAAGTGCGCGCGAATGCGTTCGTATTGGTCCTTGAGCGGTCCGCCGGTGAGCGTAACGTCGGAATAACCGAATTCCTGCAGCCGTCCGGCTGGCTCGGGCTTACCCCATGCACTGGTCACCGCGGCCGCTGCGGCTGCACCCAGGAACTGTCTGCGGGAATGCATACCATTCAGAATAGATCCTTCGCCGTAAGTCCCGCCAGCGTGATATTCTGATCAGGCCATGCAGCGGGTCAGTGCACGTTACTGGATCGAAACCGCGTTTCCGCTCGAGCAGGCTGCCGCGGTGATGGCGGGCGAGCAATCGACCGGCACCTTCGTTCGCGTTCCCGGCGAGACCGATGAACTTCGCGAACGGCACGCCGCTCGCGTGGAGGGCATCGTCGATCTGGATTGCGTCGGTGAGCCCTCCTTACCCGGCGCGGGTGTTCCGAAAGGGCTCACGGGGCGCCGCGTCTATCGCCGCGCGGAGGTAACGCTCTCGTGGCCATTGTCCAACATGGGAGCTTCGCTGCCGAACCTCCTGGCGACCGTGGCAGGTAATCTTTTCGAGTTGAAACCATTTTCCGGGCTCAAGCTACTGGATGTGACGCTCGCTCCCGCCTTCCTCGATCGCTATCAGGGTCCGCAGTTCGGAGTCGCGGGGACGCGGGCGTTATGCGGTGTTTTCGATCGCCCGCTGATTGGCACCATCATCAAACCGAGTGTCGGCATGTCGCCCGAGGCTACCGCGGAGATGGTTGCAGCTTTGGTCGAAGGTGGAATCGACTTCATTAAGGACGACGAACTCCAGGCCGATGGTCCGCATTGCCCATTCCATAAACGCATGCCGGCCGTGATGGAAGTGATCAACCGCGCCGCCGCACAAACCGGAAAGAAAGCGATGTATGCGTGCAACATCACCGGCGAGATCGACGAGATGATGCGCAGGCACGATGCCATAGCCGCGGCCGGAGGCACGTGCGTGATGGTCAGCCTGAACAGTATCGGATTGCCCGCCATCGTCGCACTTCGCCGGCATTCTCGCCTGCCGATTCACGGTCACCGTAATGGCTGGGGCATGTACGGGCGATCGCCGGCAATCGGGATGACTTACATTGCCTATCAGAAGTTTTGGCGCATGGCGGGTGTCGATCACATGCATGTGAATGGAATTCGCAATAAGTTTTGCGAAGAAGATGCGAGCGTGATCGCGTCCGCGCGAGAATGTCTGGCTCCCATGTTCGACACGCCAAACCGCGGTTGCGAGATCATGCCGGTTTTCTCGTCGGGGCAAACTGCTCGCCAGGCGCCGGATACTTACCGGGCCCTGGGTTGCACGGATTTGATCTACGCCTGCGGCGGCGGCCTGGTGGCGCACCCTTCGGGCATCGCCGCGGGAGTGCGCGGCTTGCGGCAGGCCTGGGATGCGGCCGTCGCCGGCATTCCTCTCGATGAGTACGCACGCGATCACGCGGAATTGCGGCAGGCACTCGAAAAGTTCGACTCATGAGCGCCCGGCTCTTCTGCTACTAC
>Ga0326727_10025926_pt1 | contig 10941 bp, 11 predicted proteins | sample MB2enrmetagenome_FD_207643 | JGI IMG/M metagenome (GOLD analysis project Ga0326727, IMG submission 207643) | Lab enriched peat soil microbial communities from McLean, Ithaca, NY, United States - MB29MY | ecosystem: Environmental > Terrestrial > Soil > Wetlands > Peat | place: USA: New York... | reverse complement strand
AGGATGTCGCGAAAAATCGCCGCCAGGTCCTGTTCCAACGTCATGTCCTGCGGTTCCCTCCTTGGTGCCGGCCGCCCGATGCCGCCGGTCCGCACGGAAACCGACACCAGCAAGAGCCGTACCAGAGGAGGAAAACGCCGATGGCCCACAAGCAGGGCCGGCGGAACCGGTCCGGGGCCGGTGTGGCACCCGCACATCCCTGTGCGGCTTCCGCCCATGATGTCACCCCAGCCCGGCACCCGGCCGCACCACCCGGGCCAGGGTCAGCACATCGACCGCCGCCGCCCCGCCGGCCAGCAGCACCTGGGCGCACTCCTCGACGGTGGCGCCGGTGGTCAAGACATCATCGATCAGCAGGATCTGCCGGCCGGCGACGGCGGCCGGCCGTGCGATGCGAATGACGCCCTGCAGGTTGGCACGCCGATCAAGGCGCCCCAGATGCCCCTGGCGGACGGTATTGCGCACCCGCGACAAGGCATCGGGACAACAAGGCAGCCCGGTTTCCCGGGCCAGGCCGTTGGCCAGCAGCGCCGCCTGGTTATAGCCGCGGCGGAACAACCGCCAGGGATGCAACGGCACCGGTACGATCAGGTCGGTCTGGTCCAGCAGGTCTCGGCCGGCGCGGGCCATCCAGCGAGCGAAGTGGGGCGCCCGTCCGGTCCGGTCGGCGTATTTGAACCCCAGGACAAGGTCCTTGGCCACCCGGTCATAGCGCACCACCGAGCGCGCCCGGCGGAACCGCGGCGGCGACAGCAGGCAGGAACCGCACAGCGATGCCTCGACCCCCTCGACCTCGAACGGCAGTCCGCACCGTTGGCACAGGGGCGGCCCCAGAAAGGACAGCCGTCCCCAGCAGTCGGCGCACAGACCACCACCGGCCGGAACCGGGGCCGCGCACAGCAGACAGCGGGGGGGAATCAGCAGGTCGGCCAGCGCCTTGAGACCGGCTGCGGCCCATCGGACTGCGTCGCTTGCCGCCACCCGGCCCCGCGGCGTTCCTGGGTGCCCGGCCATCGCCCTCCCCTTCCCGAGTCATCGCCATAATATTCCTTTTCGGAAACAAAAAGAAACAGCATTATGACCCGACCCGCTGTTTGCCGATTGCCAGAGCGGCCGGCCATGACCTATAGGCAGGGAATGAACAACGCCGTCGTCTTCGATCGAGAGCAGGTGCGTCGCCAGCGCGACCGCGCGGCTGCCCGCTTTGCCAACCACGACTTCCTGTTCGAGGAGGTGGGCGAGCGTCTTCTCGACCGTCTGTCGGACATCACCCGGCGCTTTCCCAACGCCCTTGACCTGGGGTGCCACACCGGCGGACTGGGCCGGCGCCTGTCCGGCCGCGGCGGTGTCGAGCGCCTGGTGCAATGCGACCTGTCGGCGGCCATGGTCCACCGGGCCGGCGCCGGTGCGCTGGTTGCCGATGAGGAAGCCCTGCCCTTCGCCGCCCAGTGCTTCGATCTGGTATTGTGCAATCTGGGGTTGCATTGGGTCAATGACCTGCCGGGCAGCCTGGTGCAGATCGCCCGCTGCCTGGTGCCGGACGGCCTGCTGCTGGCCACCCTGTGGGGCGGCGGCACCCTTGCCGAACTGCGTGCCTGCCTGCAGGACGCCGAACTGGAGATGGATGGCGGCGTCAGCCCCAGGATCTCGCCCTTCGTCGATCTGCGCGATGCCGGTGCCCTGCTACAACGGGGGGGCTTCGCCCTGCCGGTGGTCGACGTCGAGGCCATCACCGTCACTTACCGCTCGCCCTTGGCCTTGCTGGCCGACCTGCGCGGCATGGGCGAGACCAACGCCGTGGTGGCGCGTCGGCGGGTGCCGCTGCGTCGGACCACCCTGATGCGGGCCATGGCGCTTTATCAGGAGCGTCACGCCGACCGGGACGGCCGCATTCCCGCCACTTTCGAAATCGTCACCCTGACCGCCTGGCGGCCGCACGCGTCCCAGCAGCAACCCCTGAAGCCCGGCAGCGGACAGATGCCCCTGGGAAAGGCCCTGGAATGATGGTGCCGGTCGACGCCCGGCCCGGTTTGCGATAGGGTGCGGCGATGAATCTTCCCACGCCCCTGCACCGCGGCATTTTGGTTCGCCGTTACAAACGCTTCCTGGCCGACGTGACCCTGGCCGACGGACAAACCGTCACCGCCCATGTTGCCAATTCCGGCGCCATGACGGGACTGTCCGATCCGGGCCTGGAGGTCTGGCTGTCCCACCACCCCGATCCCAAGCGCAAACTGGCCTGGAGCTGGGAGCTGGCGCGCGTCGGCGACGGTCTGGTCGGGATCAACACCATGCACCCCAATGCCATCGTCGCCGAGGCCGTGGCCGAAGGCCGGGTGGAGCCGCTGGCCGGCTATGAGCAGGCCAAGCGAGAAGTCCCTTACGGCGTGAATTCGCGCATCGACCTGTTGCTGTCGTCCGCCGACCGCCCCAAATGTTACGTCGAAGTGAAAAACGTGCATTTGCAGCGCGGCGATGCGGCCTGTTTTCCCGATGCGGTCACGGCGCGCGGAGCCAAGCATCTGGGAGAGCTGACGGCGATGGTGTCCGAGGGACACCGGGCCGTGATGCTGTTCCTGGTGCAGCGGGAAGACTGTACCCACTTCGCTCCGGCGGAGGATATCGATCCGACCTATGCGGCGGCCTTGCGCCAGGCCGCCGAGGCCGGCGTCGAGGTTTATTGCTATGGTTGCCGCCTGACTTTGGACTCCATTCGGCTGGATCAGCCGATGCCGCTCCGCCTGTCGGGCCTTGCATGACGAAAGAGAAACGGATGGAACGCAACGAGACGAGCCGCGAAGCCAACAGTATCCCCCTGCATGGGCCGGACGATTTCGCCCAGATGCGCCTGGCCGGGCGCTTGGCCGCGGAGTGCCTGGACTTCATCACCCCCCATGTGGTGCCGGGGGTCACGACCGGCGAACTGGACCGTCTTTGCCACGACTTCGTCGCCGAGCGAGGCGGCATTTCGGCTCCGCTCAATTATCGCGGCTATCCGAAATCCATCTGCACCTCGGTCAACCACGTCATCTGCCACGGTATTCCCGGCGACAAGAAGCTGGAGGATGGCGACATCCTGAACATCGACGTGACGCCAATCCTGAATGGCTGGCATGGCGACTCCAGCCGCATGTATTACGTCGGCAAGGTCGGCGTGAAGGCCAGGAAGCTGTGCGACGTCACCTACGAGTCCCTGATGCGAGGCATCGAGGTGGTCCGCCCGGGGACGACCCTGGGCGACATCGGCCATGTCATCCAGCAGTTCGTCGAAAAGAATAAATTCTCGGTGGTCCGGGACTTCTGCGGCCACGGCATCGGCCGTGTCTTCCACGAACCGCCCAACGTGGTGCATTTCGGACGCCCCGGCCACGGCCTGGAACTGCGGGAAGGCATGTTCTTCACCATCGAACCGATGGTCAACGCCGGCCGCCACGAAACCAAGATCCTGTCCGACGGTTGGACCGCGGTCACCAAGGACCGCAGCCTGTCGGCGCAGTTCGAGCACACCATCGGCGTCACAGCCACCGGGTACGAGATTTTCACCCTGTCGCCGGCCGGTCTGGACCGCCCTCCTTACGCGTCCTGACGCCGCGCCTCGGCCGCCGGACGCCCGCGATGCCCCATGTTGCCGACCCGGACGGCGGCGGCGCCATCCCGGCTCCGTCGCCGGAGGGACACCGCCAACGGCTGCGCCGGCGTTTTCTCGACGCCGGCGCCGAGGCACTGGCCGATTACGAACTTCTGGAACTGGTGTTGTGCCTGGCCATCCCGCGTCGCGACGTCAAACCGCTGGCCAAGGACCTGTTGACCCGCTTCGGCGGCTTTGCCGGCGTGGTGCATGCCGGGCTGCCGGCCCTGCTGGCGGTTCCCGGCATCAAGGAGAACGCGGCGGCCGCCCTCAAACTGGTCGCCGCAGCCGCCACCCGCCTGGCGCGCCATGAAGTGCTGGACCGGCCGGTGCTGTCCTCCTGGGACAAGGTGGTCGATTACTGCACCATCGCCCTGGCGCACCAGCCGCGGGAACGCTTCCACCTGCTGTTCCTTGATCGCCGCAACGCGCTGATTGCCGACGAAACCCAGAACCAAGGGACCGTCGACCACACGCCGGCCTACCCGCGCGAGGTGGTGCGCCGCGCCCTGGAACTGAACGCGTCGGCCGTCATTTTGGTGCACAACCACCCCTCGGGCGACCCTTCCCCCAGCCAGGCCGACATTGCCATGACACGGCAGATGGACGATGCCTTGAAACCCATCGGAATCCTGCTGCACGACCATCTGGTCATCGGCCGCAAGGGTCCTTACAGCTTCCGCGCGCACGGATTGCTTTAGGACCCGGGATGGTGCCAATGGCGCGCATCCGCCAGCGGACCCGGCAATGCCTTCTCCGCCGCCGCTTCCAGGGTCCGCTGGTGGCCCTTGATGTAGCGGGCCGAGAAGAACAGCACCACCACACTGACGACCAGGGCGGCAAAACCGGCCGGCCCGGCAACTTCCTGGATCTGGCGACCGAACAGATAGGCGCCGCCACCATAGATGATGGCCCACAGGATGCCGCCGGCGACGTTGCAGACCAGAAAATGCGGCCAGGGCAAGCGGTTGATCCCCGCCAACAGGGCCGCCAGGACCCGCAGCACCGCCACCATGCGCCCGAAGAAGACGACCTTGCCGCCATGCTTCAGGAACAGGTACTGCCCCATCTTGATCTGGCGGTCGCGAATGCCGATACGGCTGCCATGGCGAACCAGCAGGCGAAACCCGAATTCCCGCCCGATCCAATAGCCGACGTTGTCGCCCAGGATGGCGCCTGCGGCCGCGACGGAAATGACCCAGCGGATATCCAGCGTCGGCGTGGCCGCCGCGATGATCGACGCGCTGATCAAGGTGATTTCTCCTGGCAAAGGCAATCCTGCGCTTTCCAGGCCAACAATCATGAAAACGGCCCAATAGCCATAGCAGCCGACGAAATGTTCGACCGGCAAAAATCCCAAAATCTGATCCACCACTTACCTCACGCCCCATCGCCCGTGTCGGGCGATCACCCTCTGATTCGCTCCGGCTGCGCCCAACAACCGGATCTCATTGACATTTTTCTTGCCCTGTCGCAGCGCGCCCTTTTGCGATGTTCAAATCAAAACAATACTGATAAGGGATTGCGCATAAACTTATAAAACCATATCATTCGCGGCGTGAACGAGCCCTATTTCAACATAGTCCGACTCATCGAAAGACTGCATCGCCACTTTCTCGATGTGTTGAGGACTGAACTGCGCCGCATGGATGTGGACGACATCAATGCGGTTCAGGCGTTGCTGCTCTATAATATAGGTGAAGCGGAGGTCGTTGTCCGCGACCTTAAGGACCGGGGCTACTATCACGGTTCCAACGTATCCTATAACATCAAGAAGCTCACGGAATTCGATTATCTGGAGCAGGAACGCTGTTCCCATGACCGGCGTTCGATCCGTCTCAAGCTGACGGACAAGGGAATGCGCCTGTGCAACGGCATTCGGGAGCTGCAAAATCGTCTGGCCGAGAAGATCGTCGCTTTGCCGGAAAACCGCAAGGCACTTGATTCGGCGACCCAGAGCATGCTGCTGGTCGAGCGGACCTGGACCGAGTTCATCCGCTACGGCCGCGAGTAGGCCGGTCCTTTTCCGATGAACCGCAAGGATCGGCGTGCAGCGGGCGCGTCCGCGTCCGCATCTTCGCCGGCCAAACTGTTTGACCAGGCCGTCCGCCATCACGCGGCGGACCGCTTCGCCCAGGCGATCACCTTGTATCGCGCGGTGCTGGCCCAGGCCCCCAACGAACCGGAAGTGCACTACAACCTGGGCATGGCCCTGGCCCAGTCCGGTCACCCGGACCAAGCTGTCGCCTGCTGGCGGACCGCCCTATCCCTGCGACCGCTCTACCCGAAGGCATCGAACAACCTGGGCATGACCCTGGCGGAGCTGGGCCAGTTGGACGAGGCCCTGTCCTGCCTGCGGTTTGCCGCAGCCCTTGCTCCCGAGGTGGCCGAGATCACCGGCAATCTGGCCGCCGTGCTGCGCCAGACCGGCGCCTGGGACGAGGCCGAAGCCCTGCTGCGGCGCACCCTATGCCTGGATCCGGCCTACGCCGACGCCTACAACAATCTGGGTATCCTGGAAGCCGACCGCCGTCGCCTCGGCCCGGCCGTCACGGCCTATCGGCGTGCCCTTCGCCTGGCCCCCGGCCATGCCAAGGCCCATTTCAACCTGGGACTGGCCTTGCTGACCCAAGGGGCGCTGGCCGAGGGATGGGCCGAACATGAATGGCGCTTCAAAGGCGGAGGTCGGCATTCGACCCCGCGCCCGTTCCGCCGCCCCTTGTGGCAAGGCGAGTCCCTGGCGGGCCGCCGTCTGCTGTTGCACGCCGAGCAAGGCTTCGGGGACTCTCTTCAATTCCTCCGATTCGCCCAACCTCTCGCGGCGACCGGCGCCACCGTGCTGGTCGAGGTTCCGCCGGCCCTGGTCCGCCTGGCCAAAACGGTGCCCGGCGTGGCCCAGGTGGTGGCAAGCGGCGACGACCTGCCGGCCTTCGACCGCCACCTGCCGATGCTGAGCCTGCCGCATCTGTTGGGGGTGACCCTGACCACAATTCCCGCCCAGACCCCCTACCTGTCTGCCGATCCACAAGCGGTGGCGATGTGGCGCCAGCGCCTGGCCCCCTGTCCGCGCCCTTGGGTCGGCCTGGTCTGGGCCGGCGATCCCCGGCCCGACGACCCCTTTGCCAACGCCATCGACCGACGGCGCAGCATCGGACTGACGGTGATGGCACCGCTGCTCGCCCTCGAAGGCGTCACCTTCGTCAGCCTGCAAAAGGGAGCTCCGGCGGCCCAGACGGCGCTGTTGGCCGAAGGTCAGCGGTTGCTCGACTGGACCGGCGAGTTGACCGACTTCGCCGACACGGCGGCGCTGACCCAGGCCCTCGATCTGGTGATCACCGTCGACACCGCCGTGGCACATCTGGCCGGCGCGCTGAATAGGCCGGTATGGATCGCCTCGCGCTTCGACGGCTGCTGGCGCTGGCTGGAGGACCGCGACGACAGCCCCTGGTACCCCACCGCCCGCCTTTACCGCCAGACCGCGCCAGGACCCTGGGACCAGGTGGTGGCTAGCATGGCCGCCGACCTGGCCGGTCTGGTTTACCCCTCGGAGGCCGAGGCCAGCCCGCAGGCATGACAGAATCGGGCGAAGGCACTCTTGCGAGTCTGGCAGCCGCTGCAATGGTCGTGCAGGCGGATGCCGCAGTGGGGACAATAGTCGATGCTGTCGTCCTTCAACGCGACCGGCCGTTCGCAGCCGGGACAGACCCCCTTGCCCAGGCGCACCAGGGCCAGGTCATAGTCCAGCTCGCCGCGGCGCTTGGCGTCAGGCAGCTGTTCGGCCAGATTCTGGCGTTCCAGATAACGATTCAGGGAGACGATCGCCTGGCGTCCGGCCAGCACCGTCACCACCACGCCGACCCCATAGCGGACATAGCCGCCATAGCTGGGCAGATAGGGCACCAGTTCGACGAAGAAGGCGATCAAGGCAAAGAAGATGAAACCCCAGACGAACGGCCACCACTTGCTCTGGCGCCGACGCAGGAACAGCCAGCCGGCCACCACCAGCAGCGGCAGGGTCAGGGCCAGCCGATACAGGAAAACCCTTAGCTCTTGGGCCTGATAGGCGGAGTCAAGGGCGCTTTCGGCCCCGGCCTGCAGAACGCCCAGGCCCGATTGTGCTCGTTCCGCGGCCTGGCTGGCATCCAGTTCGGCCTGCCGTTCGGCCTCGACCTTGGCCAAGGCCTCGCGCTCGGCCTGCCGCAACTGGTCCAGCCGCGCGGTACGCGCAATCAGTTCGGCGTCCTGGTCGGGCCGCGCCGTGGCCCGCCGAGTGGCCACCCAGCTGTCGAAGCTCTCGCGCGCCGATTCGCTATCGGCAGCGGCGGCGGTGTGCTTCAACTCGGCCTGGGACAGGGCATCCTGGGCCTGTTGCTGAGCCTGGTGGGCTTGCTTCAGGGCTTCGCGCAGGGCCTGGGTCTGCCCCTTGTCCATGAAGTCGTCCAGGCTCAAGCTATGCTCGACCTGGGGCAGGTCGTCGACCACGGCGCCGCCCAGCCCGGTCAAGAAACCGGCAAACAGCAGGGCGATCAGCCACAGGCCGCGATGAAACCACTTTTCCGAAAGACGCAACGATCGGCGCACCGTCTTTTCTCCTCACTGTCCGAGGGGACCCTGATGCGGCCGCCCATCATACTCCAGGGCTCATTTACCCTTCTTTGTGAACAAAGCCAAGCGCTTCGTTAACAGACCGTAACGTCAGTCCCCTGGTGATCGGACTTCAAAAGACCGCCGACATTTGCCATAACCGACGACGCAAACCTTTCCCACCCGCCTGGTCAAGGACATCCCATGATCCCACGTTACAGCCGCCCCGACATGGTCCGCATCTGGGAGGCGGAGAATCGGTTCCGCCTTTGGTTCCAGATCGAAGCCCACGCCTGCGATGCCCAGGCCCAGTTGGGCGTCATCCCGGCCGCGGCCGCCAAGGCCGTGTGGGAGAAGGGCGACAAGCCCTATACGCCCGAACGGGTCGCCCGCATCGATGAGATCGAAAAGGTCACCAAGCACGACGTCATCGCCTTTACCACCGAGCTGGCCGAGCAGGTCGGCCCCGAGGCGCGTTTCGTCCACCAGGGCATGACCTCGTCGGACGTGCTCGACACCTGCCTGGCCCTGCAACTGAGCCAGGCCGCCGACCTGCTGCTGGCCGACGTCGACGCCCTGCTGGCCGCCCTGGAGCGCCGGGCCTTCGAGACCAAGGATGTGGTCTGCATGGGCCGCAGCCATGGCATCCACGCCGAACCGGTGACCATCGGACTGAAGTTCGCCGGCTTCCATGCCGAATTCCAGCGCAATCGCGCCCGCCTGGCGGCCGCCCGTCAGGACGTCGCCACCTGCGCCATTTCCGGCGCGGTCGGCACCTTTGCCAACATCGACCCCTTTGTCGAGCGCTATGTCGCGGAAAAGCTGGGGCTGACTCCGGAACCCCTGTCGACCCAGGTCATCCCGCGCGACCGCCATGCCATGTTCTTCGCCACCCTTGGCGTCGTCGCCAGTTCGATCGAACGGGTGGCCACCGAGATCCGCCATCTCCAGCGCACCGAAGTGCGCGAGGCCGAGGAGTATTTCTCGCCCGGACAGAAGGGCAGCTCGGCCATGCCGCACAAGCGCAACCCGGTGTTGACCGAAAATCTGACCGGCCTGGCCCGGCTGGTGCGCGGCATGGTGACCCCGGCCCTGGAAAACGTCGCCTTGTGGCACGAGCGCGACATCAGCCATTCCTCGGTGGAACGGATGATCGGCCCCGATGCCACCATCACCCTGGATTTCGCCCTGGCCCGGCTGACCACCGTGGTTGCCAACCTGGTCGTCTATCCGGACGCCGTCGAGCGAAACCTCAACCAGCTGGGCGGACTGATCTTCAGCCAAAGGGTGCTGCTGGCTCTGACCCAGGCCGGCATGAGCCGCGAGGACGCTTACAAGGCGGTCCAGCGCAATGCCATGCAGGTGTGGAACGGCCAGGGGCGTTTCCTCGATCTTCTGAAGGCGGACACCGACGTGGTGGCTCACCTGGGCGAGCCGGCCATCGAGGCCTTGTTCGACCAGGGCTACCACACCAAGCATGTGGGAACCATTTTCCAGCGCGTGTTCGGACGCAGTTGACCGGACTGGTCCAGGAACACAGTCAAAGGACAGCCTGTTCCACCCCACCCCGCCCCTTTTGGGGAGGGCTGGGGTGGGGGAACGCGTCCGCCTGACCTCTCACGACGCAGGTTTGGAGGCCTGGGCCTCGGCGATTGCCTGCTCACGAGCAATCGGCGCCAGCCGTGCGAACTCTTCGGCCAACCCGGCGTCGGCGCCCTCCCCGGCCTTTTCAACCAGATCCCGGCCCAGTCGAGCGAACAGGGTGGCATGACCGGGATCGGCCAGGTCCGCCTCCACCGCGCTCCACGCATAGGCCAGGGCATCGTCCCCGGCCAGTCCCAAGCGGCCTGCCACCCAAAGCCCAAGCAGCTTGGCCCGCCGCGCTGCCGCCTTGAAGGCGATGGCATCGTCCAACTGGTACTTGGCCTCGAAGGCTTTTTCCCGTTCATCAAGGCTTTTCTTGGGATTCTTGGGTTGCCTGGTTCCCGGAGCCGCGTCCATCCCTGTTCCCCTTGTCCATCGGCCGGCACCCGTGCCGGCACGCCTTGCCGATCCGTCTTTCCGAACGTCACCATGACATGAAAGGATTAACAGGTCGGCGCTGTCGTTTTATAACGAGAGCCTTGCCCTGGGATATCCCCAATCCGTCTGGAGCGACCATGTGCACCGTTGTTGTACTCCGCCGTCCCGAACATCCCTGGCCCCTTCTGGTCGCCGCCAATCGCGATGAAATGATCGGCCGCCCCTGGCTGCCGCCGGGCCGGCATTGGAGCGACCGTCCGAACGTGGTCGCCGGCCAGGACATCCTGGCCGACGGTTCCTGGCTTGGCCTCAACGACGAGGGGGTGGTCGCGGCCATTCTCAACCGGGTCGGCACCCTGGGTCCGCTGCCCGGCAAGCGGTCCCGCGGCGAACTGGTGCTGGAAGCGTTGGACCATGCCGATGCGGTCGACGCGGCACAGGCCCTGATCCATCTGGATTGCAGCGCCTATCGCCCCTTCAACATGGTTGTCGCCGACAACCGCGATGGTTTCTGGTTACGTTCTGATGGCGAAACGATCCGCGCCCTGCCGCTGCCGGAAGGGGTCTCGATGTTGACCGCCGTCGACCTCAACGACGAACGCGATCCCAGGATCCGCAATTTCTTGCCGAAGTTCGAGGAAAGCCGGCTGCCCGATCCGGACAGCGGCGACTGGCAGGATTGGAGACGGCTGTTGGCAACCGCGGTG
>Ga0326727_10025924_pt1 | contig 10942 bp, 8 predicted proteins | sample MB2enrmetagenome_FD_207643 | JGI IMG/M metagenome (GOLD analysis project Ga0326727, IMG submission 207643) | Lab enriched peat soil microbial communities from McLean, Ithaca, NY, United States - MB29MY | ecosystem: Environmental > Terrestrial > Soil > Wetlands > Peat | place: USA: New York... | reverse complement strand
ACGCGCACATGATCGCCGGAAGCATCCCAGCCCAGCACCGGCTGGTCGAGTTGGCAGTCTGCGCCCAGGGCAATAGCGTGCGCCTGGCTGCAACGGATCGACGCGTCCACATCGATCCAGCCTGCCTGCGGATCGAGAATTCCCGCATAGCTTTCAGGTATCACGAATGCCGGATAGCGCCGGTAGATTTCGCTTGCTGAGAGGTTCTCCACCGGCAGCCGGTTGAACGATGCGCTGTCTTGCACATTCTGAAGAAAAGGTTGGTCCGGCGGCCCCATATAGAGCATCCCGACGCGGTGAAGCAGTTGCGCTCCGAATTGTTCTGAGGCCTGGTCCCACAACGCACCGGCGCGCTGCGCAAGGCCCACATAGCCAGTGCCCTCGGGGTAGGCAATCCGGTAGATGCGCGTGCCGCCGGAGTGGCTGCCGCGATGATGCGGCGGAGTGAACTGGTCGAAACCGATGACGGACAGTCCACGACGGGCCAGCTCGACCGCCGCGAAGCTGCCCATGGTGCCGAGGCCGATGATGGCTGCGTCGTAGTGAGTGCGCTTCGTCATGGCCGCGCCGTCCCGTTCCGTTTCGATCTGTGTTTCAGGTGCAATTCATCCATGGCGCGAATTCACTCCGGAAGGCGCAGCGCCGGCGGCGGGCGCCAGGGCCAAAGGTCCAAGGGGAACGAGAGAAGCGCCGCGTCCCGTGCACAGCAGCAACAATCCGGCGAGCAGCCAGGCAGCCACCAGCAAAGGCGCATAGCGGAGCGGCGGATCCGGCAGAGGCACAACCGAACGGTAGAAGACCCAGACCAGAGAAAGAGTAGAAAGCAGCGGAAATATGAGGTGGAACCAGACGTTGAACTCGGCCCGTCTCCGGTTCCGGTAGTACACAAAGACGCCTACGTTGCCGGCGGCATAGATGCACAGCAGCCCAAGAGTCATAGCAACGCCCAAGAAGTAGTATTCCTGATCCGGACCGATCCAGAAGCCGACACCCAGGCCAATAGCCAAAGTAATGAAGGTCTGGAGCAGGATCGCATTCACCGGGGTGCGAAAGCGTGGATGAATGGAGGCCAGCGCGGAGGGCAGCGAGCGCGCCCTGCCCATGGCGAAGAAGACGCGGGTGCTGGCGTTGGTCCCGGCGATGGAAGCTCCCAGGATGGAGTTGACCACGGCGATCACCACGAAAACCCAGGCGCCGCCCCAAAGGCGTTTCGCCAACACGAAGATCGGGTTCTCCGCCGAGTTGGCGAACCCCTCGATGTGGTTGCTGCCCCAGCCCGTGAGCACGGCCCATGAACCACCCACAAAGAAAATGCCCATCAGCGCGATGGAGAGGAGGATGGCGCGCGGGAGAACGCGTCTGGGATCGCGTGTTTCCTCGGCCAGCGGCGCCACGGATTCAAAGCCGGTAAAACTGAAGATCGCGAAAACGATGGCCAGGTACAGTCCCTTGTGCCTGAAGTTGTGCAGGGCGGTGAAGGACTGCACCTGGAGGCCGCCGTCGCCGGGGTGCGCCAGGCTGGCCAGGGCCAGTGCGCCGATGATGAGAATTTCGATGACCGTGAGACCCACCATGATGCCCGCGGAGATCTCAATGCCTCGGTAGGTGAGCACGGTGATGAACAGCGCAGCGGCAAGAAAGATGACGTACCAGGGACAATTCAGCCCGGCTTCAAGCCTCAGGGTCGCCTGCAGCAGAAAGCCCATAAAGGCCAGGTTCACGGCAGCTGTGAGCGGATCGTAAAGGAAAAACATCCAGGCGGTGAGGAACCCTGCCCTGGGATGCAGAGTGTGGCTGATGTAGGTGTAGTAGCCCCCGGCAGAGGGCAGGTGCCGGGCGAGCTGACAAAGGCAGACGCCGAGCAGCAGAACAATCAGCAGTGCAATCGCAAAGGCCAGAGGTGAGGCGGCCCCAGCCATCACCACGACAAACTGCAGTGAAAGCACCAGGCCAACCGCGGGCGCGATGTGCGTGACGCCCTGCATCAGCACCGACGAAAAGGCGAGCGCGTTGGCCTGCAAGCTCAGTGGCGAGCCGGTCTGGGTTGCGGGTGGCCTCATCAATCTCTGCTCCGGCGCACAAATCACAATGAGCCTGTCGGGCTTCGTCCTCGATCACGGTGGCGAAATCCAGGCCGAGTTGGGATAAGACGTTATCGAATCATAGCACATCATACCTGTCTGCTATGATCAATTTGACCGTGTGATCCGAGAAATGACGCAGCAGTTGAGTTGGCGGAATTTCCCGGCCTGCGGCCCAATTCCACCCCATTTGGAGAATGCCTTGATCGAGCGATTGCAGGTTCCCGGCGCACCCCAACCCGCAGGGCCGTATTCGACGGCCGTGCGTGCAGGGGACTTTCTATTTATTTCAGGGCAGGGACCCGTGGATGCCTCGGGCGAGATGCAGGCGTCGGCCAGCATCGGGGAGCAGACCCGGCTCGTGTTGCACAACCTGGAAACCATCCTCCGCGGCTGTGGCAGCGGTCCGGAAGATGTCGTAAAATGCTCCGTTTTCCTGTTGGATGCAAAGGACTTCGACGCCATGAACGCGGTATACGCTGGGTTCTTTGGCGAGAATAAGCCAGCCCGCACCACGGTTGCCACCGGCATGGTGGCCGAGGGCATGAAAGTCGAAATCGACTGCGTGGCCTATCTGCCGCGTTCGGCCTGACCGGTTGCCGCCCACGCACCGGCGTCGTGATCCGGGGCCCAGTCAAGCGCCAGCGTGTTGCCTGTGCCTAGTTCAACGATATTGAGTTTGCCGCCGCCAACTGCTACCTTGGCCGGCCCTCTGAAGCCTTCCGGGGTCGCGACCGCGAATGCTGCATAATTCTTGCGCAATGTGCTCTTTGCGTCGATCCAATCGTAAACCGGAACGTCCCAGATCGCCGCCTTGCGGAGGAGCTGCCGCATAGTCCCGTCGATGGGCGTGTTCCTGAACTCCATCCCCCGCGTCAGGCGGGCCGCGGTGTGGTCTTCCCAGACGGTCATCCAGGGAAACTCCCGCCTGGGAAAGACATAGCCGAAGAGCAGCCGGAGCCGGGGATGCCAGGCAGCAAAATGGCCAAGTTCCGCGGCTGGATCCACCAGGAATGAGTTAACAAAATCGGAGTGCTGGACGGTGCTGACGCCGGTGAGCAGGCAGGGGATGGTTCCGTGCCCCTCCGGCCATTGGAATTCGCCCGCTTCCTCATCATCGGTACGAAAGCCGCGCGTCAGGTTCGCCACCATGACTGTGCTGCCGGGTTCGAGGAAGGGAGGCCCCAGCGTGACGTGTTCGCACCAGCCCACAGGACGATCCCATGCGCTCAGATTGGTTGCCGCCTCTGAAAAATAGATCACGTTGCCCACGCACCGGACCTCTCGCTCGAAGCGGATGGAACAGTTCGGCAAGGTGACCGCAAGCTTCAGCCAATGCGGCTGCCCGTCCAGCATCTTCCATCGCAGGATGTTGCTTTCGCCATGGAAGGTCATGCCCGCCGCCTCTTCGGCAGCCGAGGGCCTTCCCCAGTACGGAAAGCAGAGGTTATGACCGAGCAATCCACTGATCAATCGCGCTTCTGAATCCGTACCATAAATGTGACCGTGAATGGCGGGATCGAAGCGGTCGGAATCGATGGTGGGACGATTCTGGACCCAGAGAGGGTTGATCTCTCCAGCCGCCTTGCAGACGATCTCGGCGACGTGGGCTCCGCACTCCAGAATCGTCGCGCGAATCTCTTCGCTTCCGATTTGCCACGCATTGCGGTCTTGAAACTCGATCATTTCATCTCCGGCATGGGGCTCAGCATAGCAGAAGGCGAGGCCTCGCTCTGGATTGCATCGATGCACGGGAGAGTGGTAGTATCCCGCACACAGGATACCTGTATGATGACCGAATCAGCTCCAGGTGTCCGGCTGCGCGTCGAGCCAGTTCCCTCAGTTGGGATCGGACAAAGCCCTTCGGCGGCAACCGGATCGGAAGAGCATCGCGGCAGTTAGCGGGCGAGTGCGGGTATATCCAAAGGCGGTCCAGGGAAATGAGTGAATGCGGATGACATCTTTGCAGAATCATGGCCGGCTTATCGTCATCACAGGGGGCGGCGGCGGCATTGGCCGGGCCACGGCCCTGCTGTGCGCTGCGCGCGGCGACACCGTTGCCGTTCTGGATAAAAACGGCGAGAGTGCGGCCAGCGCCGCCTCAGAGGCACTGGAGCGGGGTGCGAGCCACGCCGTTGGCCTGGCTTGCGATGTATCGAGCGAGGAACAGGTGGCGCAGTCGTTCGCTCAAATCCTCCAACGCTTCGGCGCGCCCTACGGCATCTTCGCCAACGCGGGAATCGATCTGGGCGGATTGATCCACGAGATGCCCATCGAGCGATGGAAGCTGATTGTGGACACCAACCTGACCGGCGTCTTTCTTACCTGCAAGCATGGCATTGGCCAGATGCTGCAGGCGCAGGTTGCCGGCACAATTGTGTGCACCTCGTCGCCGGCAGGGTTTGTTGCCCAGGCTGCGGGCCGGGCCGGAGCCTACAGCGCCACCAAGGGCGCGATCTCATCGCTGGTGCGCTGCATGGCCATCGATTACGCTCCATTCGGCATACGCGTCAACGCAGTGGTCCCCGGAGCAACTGAAACCGGCCTATGCTGGAACAATGTTCCCGCCGCCGAAGTGGAAAGCATGAGGGCTCAGCTCTCGCGCGAGATTCCGCTGGGCCGCCTGGCGCAGCCGGAAGACCAGGCGCGCATCGTAGCCTGGCTTCTCTCCGAGGAGACCAGCTACGTCACCGGCGCCCACTTTGTCTGCGATGGGGGAATCCTGGCCAAGGCGTCGATCAGTGTGTAGGTTTCGTGCGAAGCCAGGAGCCGGGTACGGCTAGACCGGCTCGCCGGCCGTGAGCTCAGGTTGAATGGCGCTGGCAGCTACAAGCGCTTCGCTTTCCGCCGTCTCGACACGCTGAAATGCACGCACGATCATCCCCTCGGAGAACGAGATGTGATCCAGCATGGCCCTTCTCGACTTTTCCGGATCGCGCTGCTTGATCACATCGAGCAAATCCTGATGGGATGTCAACTCATAGCGTTTGAAAGCTGCCAGGTCATCCACGTTGGTCTCGAGCAACTCGCCCGCTCGCGCCATCAGGCGGGTGAAAGAGCGCACCAGCTTCGCCAGCACGGCGTTGTGGCTGGCCTCCGCGAGGGCGCAGTGAAACTCGGTGGCGATGGCGGCGATGCTCTCCTGCTTCTGGATCGACCGGTCGATCGCAATCAGGACGTCTTCCATTCTCCAGAAATCTTCAGCCACGGCGCGCTCGGTGGCCAGCGCGGCGATGCCGGATTCGACCAGCTTCCGCGTCTCGATGACGTCCATCAGGGCTTCCTTCTCAAGCAGCAGGGCCAGCACATCCGCGTGCACGATGTACTCTGTGGAGACGGTCTTGACAAAGCAGCCGGAACCCGGCCGGATCTCGATCAGGTTGAGCACCGCCATCATCTGAAGAGCTTCGCGAATGCCTGTACGGCTGACGCCGAAATGCTCTACCAGCTCATTCTGCGAGGGCAGTTTGCCGCCCGGCTTGAAGGTGCCGTCTTTCAACCACCCGATGAGCTGATCCAGCGTTTGCGTGGATAAGCTCTCACGCGGCGCGCCGGCAATGCCTGTGCGGGTTGGTTCGATCGCCACTGACTTACCTCTAGGAATTCCTAACATATCTTACCTCACAATTCGTTCTACAGGATGTGCTCGGCGTGGCAATTTCCTGGAATCGGAGATTCGATCCAAGCAATGATGACGGCGCCGGGCGAGTCCCTGCTGCGCGACTCGCATCCTCTTCGACTTAGGCCAGGCCCGAACCCGTCGCGACGGATTCCAGCTTCTTTGCCTGCCGGTCTCCCTTGCCGGCCTCTGGGGAAGGCAGAGACAGAAGCACGATGGCCGCGATGCCGCAGGCGATTCCCACTCCCTGCAGAGGGGTGATGCTTTCGTGCAGCACCAGCGGGGCAAGCAGCACCACCGGCAGCGGATAGAGCGCCGTAAACACGGTGACGATAGAAGCGGACCCTCCCAGGCGCATGGCTTCGAAGATGCCCCACGATCCCAAATTACTGAGCAAGCCGCTGAGCAGGCCGCAAAGGATCGACCAATGCGTGTAGATCGAAAGCGACTCATGCGGCAGGACCAGCGGCTGAGTAAAGAACGTTCCTAATACGAGCAGGACCATCACAGACTCCGCCGAGATGCGATTGGTTGACATCTTCTGGAATATCCCGGTGACGCCCCACGTGAATAGTGCGGCAAACGCAAACCAAAGCCAGGTTATATGCAGAACGTATCTCCTTTCAGATTGAGAATATGACGAAGGCAACCAGCGCGAAGGCAAGCCCGGCTATCTGCGCCCGAGTGAGACGCTCGCGCAGAAAAATCACGGCCAGGATGACCGTGACCAGCGGATAGAGGGAGCTGATCACCGTAACCACCGAAGTATTCGCCGAGCCGCGGTAAGCGGCGAAGAGCGCCAGTTGTCCCAGTCCGGAAAGCACCCCGACGATCAGGCCGTATGTAATGCCCGAGAAGCTCTTCTCGATGCGGAAGCGGCGGAAGGCAAGGAACACCAGGCCCACCGGCAGACCGCCCCAGTTGAAAAGGTACTGCATGGTTCGAGGCGGTATCTCGTTGCCGCCGATCTTTGAAAAGAAGATCCATGGCACATAGCAGGCGATGCAGAAGATGCAGCACCAGAACCAGCGCTGTGTCAGGGCTTTAGGAAATCGCAGTTTGTCCTCCTTTCGAGAGATCCACACCAAGTTCGGACCGGTCAATCGACGATCTTATGAATGGAGCCTCTTTCTCAGGGTATCAATCGAACGGCGGCAAATCCGTTGGCCGCCAGCGGAATCTCGATCTTGCCGTTTTCAATCGCGAGCGGCTCCAGATCGCGTTCCAGCAAGTCGGTGTGCACGGCGCGGCTATACCCTGGAACGGCGATCGCGAGCGGTCCTTCTTTGCCGGCCACCTCCCACAAACGAAGCAGATTGCCCGCGCCGTCCGCGGTCTTCAACGTGGTGGCAATAGCGCGCGCGGAGTCCACCTTCACTGAGGGTTGGGCCAGCGTGGCCGCGGGCACGGTCCCAAGACGTGCAAGCAGAGGAGTCGCGACCGCGCGGCTCCATGGGAATGCCTCTGCGCCGTCATAGCCCGAGCGGTGCGCGCGCAGCGAATAACGCAGCCGGAAATCAGTCGCTGCGTGTTGATCGTGAGTCGCTTCCTTGTAATTCTGGTCGTTGCCGATAGCTTCAAAGGTAACTGGTCCAAGGTCCTGTCTAAGGACGAACGCATCTATCGGCGCGATGGTGACTCCACCTCCGTCCGGCGAAGAAACATCGACGAAATTCTGGACTGCAAACTGCTTCGGATTGGCGCCTGGCAATAAGTCGCCAACAGGCTGGAGATATGGCCTTTCGACGGCGCCCGTTGTCTCCATTCGCTCCACGGCGCCGTCACGGGCCACCGGGAAGAACTGGGTCAGGCGCTGCTCCTGAAGAGTTACCGGCTTGTGAATGGCGATATCCAGGTCGACCCGATCCAGTTCCGCATAGACAGTGACAAGCGTAGTAACTGCAATGCCCTCGGTGGTCCCGCTGACCTTGAGCCGCGCAAGAACCGGCCCCTGGGCAACGACCTCGGTGTGGACATCGGTGAGAGGATGTTCCTTGCCATCGAAGAACACCGATTGCCCGATGGTGCGATCGCCCGGCACGCGCAGTTCGGTATTCGTGGATTTCTGGATCAGGCTGGCGATGCCGCCGGTTTGCGGATCGATGCGCAATCGATAAAAGGGGCTCTCCAGTTCCAGTGAAGCTGCGCGCAGCTTGCCTCGTCCGGAATCCGGCGAGGACTTGGCGGCAAGCTTCAGCGTTGAGAATGCGAACCCCGGCATTTTGGGCGATACAAAATAAAGTGTCCGCTGCCCCTGGTCCTCCACAATCTGGGAATCGTGGCCGCGCACGGCGCCGACACCCGCGGGCACAGTCAGCGACACCAGATCGGCTCGCTCGACGCTCAGGCTGTTGAAGAGAGTGACGGCGGTGGTTCCCGGCACAAGGCCAGCCGCGGTCCAGCCCTGTTGCTGCAACTCATCGTCGAGCTTGATAAGGGATTCTCCCCAGTGCTGGCGCAGATCGGCATTGACTTTGCGGTTCGCATCGCTGGCGCCGTTCCAAGCATGGTCGGCGAGCATGGCCAGGTTCCACTCCGCGCTGCGATGCGTCTCACGGGTCGTTTCGGCAATGGAGGGATTGGCGCGGGCTGCGACCGCCAGCAGCGCCTCAGCAGCCAGAAAAGAACGCTCTCCCGTCCGCATCCGCATCGCAACGTCGGCCAGTGTCACCGGCCAAACGTCCCAGGACTGGCCAAAGTCCCCGCTCAGCGTGGGCATGAAATGCAGTTGATCTTCCACCTTGTCCACTTCTGCGACAAACTCAGGCAGCGTTCCATTGATCAGCTTCGCGTGCTGCCCAGGCCGGGCATTGTAGTCAATAATTCCCTGCGCGAAGCCGGGAGTAAGCTTGCTGCTTGCCGGACCATTGTCGTTGTGAGTCCCGCTGGCCAGGATCACGCGCAGCGGATAAGCTTGACCTGCCTGCTGATAATGCGGCAGCCACTGGTCTTCGATCAACTCGGGTTTCTTCAACAAACGGCCCCCTTGCTCATAGGCCAGCGTCTCTGAAGCCCACTTATCCATCAGCACGCGAATCTGGCTTCCATCGGCGCCCTTCCATACGAAAAATGGCGGGTTCTCCAACTTTGAAAAGGTGGAATCGTAGTCGAGGAAGGGAATGATCAGCCATTTGAATCCGCTGGCGGAAAGAATCGTAGCCGCTCCCCAGGGCAGGGCCGGCTCCTCAATATGCTGCGCGGTGCGGATTGAAATGCCCCATTGCTCTTCCATGCGCCGGGCCGGGTAGAGGTCGCGGAGTTCGCTCTCCACGCTTTGAAATCCCCACAGATTGTTATTCAGAAAAGCGCCGACCGAGATCCGCCCCTCGTGCACGCGGCGAAGAAACTCTTCTTTCCGATCCGGGTATCTCTCCAGAAAAACCAGGCCTTCCTGCGTGATCGACAGGTTATAGTGGTCGCGATTCTCAGGCTTCTCCTTGTCGGTCAGATTCATTTCGTCAAGATGAGAGGCAATCACATCGGCATAGGCCTTGCGCGTCTGCTCTTCGTCCCAGCCCCAGGTGTAATCCGAGCAGGCGTCGTTGGTGATGTAGATGGTCCAATCTTCTGGATGGGCTACTCGAACCGGTTCCGATGGCTTCGCTCCCTCTGAGCTTTGTTGAGCCCCCGAATTGCACGGCGCCCCCAACGCCATCAGCGCGCCTAAAACGCAGCCCGTCATCCAACCGAAGTGTAGCCGCGCCACACCACGCCCACGCGCATCGAGGGACATCAGGCTTCGAGGATCTATTCGTCTTGCCATCTGATTCTCCTTCACTTTCGATCTTTGCCTGATGCAGTCTTACCTTGAGTCCAGGCCTGCTCGTTCGCATTCGCCGAGCCAGTCAGTCCCGAGCGGCCTCTTTCCCTCGAGAAGCCGCTCGCACCGCCGACTGCTTCCAGCAGGGTGGTACGATTCCAGTCCTAGAACAGGAACTTCAGCGCCACCTGCATGATGCGTGGATCGCGGGCCGACGTGACATAGCCGAAGCCGCCTTGTCCTGAGTTGTTGAAGTTGCCCGATGGATTGTTGAACTGGGCGTGATTGAACACGTTGAACGCCTCGGCCCGGAACTGAATTTTGGTTGTTTCCCAAAGGTCGGTCGTCTTCAGAAGCGCCAGGTCGGAGTTCAGGATGCCGGGCCCGATAAAGAACCGGCGCGACACATTGCCAATCTGGCCCAGCGACTCGGCGACAAAATAGTTGGGGTTGAAGTAGGAGTCGTTGGGGTTGCGCGGATTGCGGTTTACATACAGTTTGCTCCCGTTGTTGGCGGCGCTGGGCGTATCGATGGGGCCGCCGAATGTCCCGCTCAATGAACGATCGTCGCTCTCCGACAACTGGATCGGCTCTCCGCTGGCGAAGGTGGAGATGCCCGAGAGCGCCCAGCCTCCCAGGAAATACTGCGCCAGATCGTTACCCCCGGTGAATTTGTTGAATGGCAACTGAACGGTATAGCTGACGGTCAGGTCTTGCGGCATGTCGAAAATCGACAAACCGCGGCTGCGCCTGGGGTCGTAGTTATCCACCGGGTCCGCCAGGCCTGAGCCGTTGTCGATAGACTTTGACCAAGTGTAGGCGAAGAAGAGAGCCGAGTATCTGTCGGTGTGCTTGAAGCTCGCCTGCAAGGAGTTGTAGCCGGAACTGGCCAGGGTCTGGGTGAAGGGGTTGCTGCCAAAGTTGATGCCGAAGAGCGGTCGGGTGCCGTTCACTGTCTGGCCGTTGGCGAGAGTGTAGACATTTTGCTCTCCGTAAGGCCCGCAGACCGGAGAGGTGGGAGCCAAGATCGCCGGGTTGCTCAGCTTAAGGCAGAGAGCCGGATCGCCCGGATTGGACTCGACAAACGCCAGCATCTGCCTGCCCACTGTCCCTACATAGCTCACGCTGAGTACACTTGCGGCTCCCAACTGGCGCTGGATGGACAGCTCGAAATCCTGCATATACGGGAGCTTGTTGCCCGGGAAAATATAGTTGCCGCCCGTGAGCGGGAGTACCTGCGCCCAGTTGAAGCTGGTGTCCGGATTGCTCGCAGACACGTTCGTCGGCGGGAATTTGAAGGGGAATTTGATCCCTTCAAAGTGGCCGGTCGAGCGGTCGATATAGGGCGATGCAAGCAGCGGAGGGGTCGGCGACTGGTAATACAGTCCATATGGAGCCGAACCGGTTGCAAAGAAATAGCCGATGTCCTCGATTGAGGTGTAGAAGAGGCCGTAGCCGGCGCGAATGCTGGTTTGTCCGGAA
>Ga0326727_10025922_pt1 | contig 10942 bp, 8 predicted proteins | sample MB2enrmetagenome_FD_207643 | JGI IMG/M metagenome (GOLD analysis project Ga0326727, IMG submission 207643) | Lab enriched peat soil microbial communities from McLean, Ithaca, NY, United States - MB29MY | ecosystem: Environmental > Terrestrial > Soil > Wetlands > Peat | place: USA: New York... | reverse complement strand
GGGTCAGAAAGGGTCGGTCCTGGGTCAGAAAGGGTCGGTCCTGGGTCAGAAAGGGTCGGTCCTGGGTCAGTCGTCAGAAAGGGTCGGTCCTTGTATTTTGCTGTTTTTGCGTCGTCAGAAAGGGTCGGTCCTTCGTCAGAAAGGGTCGGTCCTTGTATTTTGCTGTTTTTGCGTTTCATTGGAAAACCGTTGGGGGCACGATTGACACTGAGTTCACAGCGCGGCAAGCCGCAACCAAAGCAATTGAACCACGGATGACCCAGATGACACGGATAAGACTTGATGAGTTTCCCATCCGTGCAATCCGTGCGCAGAAAGGGTCGGTCCTTGTATTTTGCTGTTTTTGCGTTTCATTGGAAAACCGTTGGGGGCACGATTGACACTGAGTTCACAGGGGTCACCCATAGTTTTGCACTATTGGGTTGGCGTTGGCGCAGGAAGGAAGGCCGGATGTCCCCCTGCCATTGGCGCAGAAACAGGCAATAAAATGTGTTTACCCGCTTGAGGTTTGACAAGGAGCGCTTTTTGAAGGTTCTTAGGAGTGACCGCACGGAACGCGAAGCTCACCCAACTTCCAAATCAGAACGTCCCCATCTTCCGGCCTCAGTTTTTGTGCCATCAGATTCCCCTGCCAATCATTCCCCTGACGAGGACACCTTCCCTTTCAATATTCCGCTCTGCGGCTAACCTCCTCTCTGTCAACGCCTTCCGCCTTCACCACATCCGTGTCAGCCTGTGTCGATCTGTGGCCGAAATAAATCTTCAAAAAAACGCGCTTTTTCCCCTAGTCGGTTTTTTCCCCTCCTGGAAATGTGATCAACTCCTGCGCGTGAGCACGAATTTGCCCATCGCTCTGGCAGATCGCCGAGCCGAAACTGCTGCTTGTCCGCCAAAGCCTTGGCGACGGCGGATGATTAACTCGGGCGCGTGAAGGCATGGATTATGTCTGTCGCGCGGGACCGTTTCCCGCGCCCATTGGCCAGGGCGGACGCCGGCAAACCAACGGCGGCAACCGTCCCAACCGCCCTGTTTGCCGCGTCCGTCCAAGCGCCGACGCCATGCACGATTCCAAACAGATTAGAAACACTTATCATCGGAAAACCATTAGACATCCTATTAAACTATTAACACTAATTTTTTTATTCCCCTGATTCTATGAATGACAACGCTCCCTTCTTCGCACCCCGCAAACTCCGCCGCGATGCCTGCCTTAACACCCTCTCCAGCAACGACGTACAGAGCAGTCCATTGGATGGACTACACGGCGCGCACCGCCGGCCCGATCTTCTCCCTCGCCCCGCGACGAAGGAGCGGGGAGAGGGTTGGGGTGAGGGGTTGTCTCCTGTCGCCTATCTTGCGGACTCCGCAGTAAGCGCCATTCAGGATTGATCCCACTGGACTCTTGCGGGTAGATGGGGGCGGGAATGTGGCTGGCGAGACGCCAGCCACGGCGGTCGAGACGGCTCACGCTACCCAAAACGAGGAACCGACACCGTGATCGGATGCTGGCCGGCGTCAAGGCAGCGTGGCCAGGACGAAGCGGGCGGCGTTGCGGAGGTCGAGATCGACGCAGGCCAATTCGTTTGACAACGGCGCAACCACCGCCGAAGGCATCGTGCGCGACATTTCGCCGCCCAGGTCCAACATCCTGTCGGCCGCGGCGAGGGTTTGCGGGCCGCCGCGCGTTGCGGGAACGGGCACAGGCGGCGGCCGCCGCACGGCCAGCCAGACGCAGGCCAGCGCCAGCGCCGCAAAAACCGATGCCGGCGCGAGCCACGCCACGGTTGACGGGCGAGCGGACGGGGACGGCGCCGCGGTGGCGCGGAGGGCACGCATGATCGAACGGCGCAGGGCCTCGTCCGCGGGCGGGAGCGTGGGCGGGCTTCGCAAGGCGCGATGCGCCTCGGCGGCATCTTGCGCAAAGCGGCGGAGCTCGGGGCAGCGGCGGATTTTTTCCTGAAGAGCGCGCGGCAATGGGCGGCCGGAATCGAGGGCGTTGGAGATTCTAAATTTTGTCAATAAATGTTTCATGATTTTCCTCCGGGGCCGCCGGGCGGCCGGGGCGGTCCAGTTTGGCGGCGAGTGTCTGGCGGGCGCGAAACAACAACACGCGCACGGCCAGTTGCGTTTTGCCCAGGGCGCGCGCGATTTCCGCCGGCCGCATGTCCTCGGCGTAACGGAGCCAGAGGGCCTGGAATTGGGCGTGTGGCAAATGCCGGCGCGCGAGCCGCCAGAGGTTGCGGCCGTCCTCCTGGCGGGCCAGCAATTCGGCGGGGTCGTCGAAGTCCGGTTGTTCGGGCGGGGCATCGGCGGCCGGGGGCTGGTGGCGGGAACAATCCAGGCATTTGCGGCGGGCGATGGCGAACAACCAGGGTGCAAAAGTGCGGCGGCTGTCGAATTGGGCGATGGCCTGAAAGGCGCGAATGAAGGTGTCCTGCGTGATATCGCGGGCGTCGGCGTCGTTGCGGCGCCAGTTGGCGGCAAAGGCATAGACGCGGGACTGGAAGCGGGCGACCAGTTGCTCAAAGGCGGCGAGCGAGCCCGCCTGAGACTGCCGGGCCAGCTCCTCGTCAGAAACGGATTGAAGTTCCAGGTCCAACGTCATTGGGCAGAGGCCGAATTGGTGGCCTCGGCCTGCTTGTGTTCCTTCTCCGCCGCGCCGGCTTTGACCATCCTGACCGCATCCGCCGTGGGGATCGTGATGGTCGCCGACACCGTGACACCATCTTGCTTTAAAGAGAGGGCGTTGGCCAGTTTCAAAGCGTCGGGTTGATCCTGCTGGATTTTGAGCAGCGCGACCAGACCCTGGGCGACGGAGTACATCTGCGTGGCGACGTTCGTGTCGGCGGCTTCAACTTTGAGCGTGGCCGAGAGCTGGTCGTGGGCTTCACCGGCGCGGAGGCGGAGGGATTTGGACATTTTAAAGATGGCGGCGTTGGGGTCTTTGCCGGCGAAATCGAATTTGCGCACCATTGCCTGGAGGAAATCGCCGCTGGCGGCATCGAGCTCGGGCATCGACTTATCGGCGGCCAGATTGGGCGAGATGCCGTCCATCACGTCCAAGGCGTCGGCCACGGGTTGTTCACCTTTGCCCAGGATGAGGCGGTTGCCCTGGATGGCCGCAAAAATGTGGGATTGGTTTCCCGACTTGGCGGATTCCTTTTCATCGAGCCAGGTGTGGATGAGGTGGGAGCCGTTGGTCAGGGTGTGAAAGCCCGGAGCCAATTTGCCCAGATTGAGCACGCGATTGGAATCGAACTCCGCGTAAATCAGCAGGACGCCCTCCTGGGGAGTCTTGGCGGTGGTATAGACGGTCAAGCCGTGCAACTGGGTGCGGGGATCGAAACTAAAAATGGCCGAGAACGCGGACAATTGGTCGTTGATGTCGGACTTGTTCAACTGATCCAGGAGGGCCTTTCCGACGGTCGTGGAGCGCACGGCGTCAAAATCGAGGTGGAGGACCAGGCCCGGGTCGGCGGCGACGTCGGCGCGTTGGAGAGGGGCGGCCAGGCAGTTGCAAGGCGCGGCGGCAACGGCAAGCAGGACGGCAGGGAACCAAAGGACTTGTTTAATCATGTGATTGTCTTTCAATATTCTTGTTGCAGGCGAGTCAAATAATCGCTCGCTTCATTGGGAATACGCGCGCGGGGGGCGGTTTGTTACAGGGAAAGAGGCCGATTGTTGAATTAACGCCCGAAATGAGGGTCCGATGCGGATGCGAACGGAAGCGTTGTATTTATGGAGACTTGGCCGGTTTGCGCCGCGGCACGGTGAAGGAGAAGGTGCTGCCCTTGCCCCACTGGCTTTCGACCCAAATTCTGCCGCCGTGCAGTTGGACCAGTCGCCGGCAAATGTAGAGTCCCAGGTCGAGGCGCTGAGCGTTGGCCACATCATCGGACTTGACCTGGCAGGGGCGGTCAAAGAGGTGATCGCGTTGGTTCATTGCGATGCCGCAACCGGAATCGGCCACCGAGACGCGAAGGAAGCGCGGATCGACGGGGTCAGCGAGCGTCCGCACGCGGATTATTCCGCCAGGAGGGGTGAGTTTGATGGCATTATAGAGGAGATTGGTGATGATTTGGACCATGCGGTTCTCGTCGACAGGCGCTTCCGGCAGGCCGGCCTCAATGGCTTCACTGATGTCAATTCTCTTCTCCGCCGCGGTGAGACGCATGATGGCCGTCGCCTGTTGGACGACCATGCCAAGGGAAAGGGGCTTCAATTCGAGCCTGAGCTTGCCGGTATCCAGGCGCGTGGCATCAAAGAGGTTGTTGATGCAAATCCGCAATTGATCGCAGACTTCGCGCGCGATTTCGAGGTACTCGCTCTGTGTCTTGTTCAGCGGCCCCGCCACTCCATCCAGCGGAATGGAAACCAACTCACGCACGACGGTGAGCGGCGTGTTCAGTTCATGCCATAGGATGTAATAAAAGGTTTGAATCTCCTGGTTTTTGCGGATGATCTCCTGGTGGGTTTGTTCCAGGCGGGCCTGGGCGGCGCGCAAAATGTCAAAGGCCTGCTGGCGTTCGGCTTCCATTTGGCGGCACTGGCGGCGCGCGCCGGCGGCGCGAAGTTCGCGCTCGACGATCGGGGCGAGCCGCTTGAGGTCGCTTTTGGCGACATAATCCTGAGCGCCGGCTTTCATCGCCTCCACGGCCACATCTTCTGCGATAGTGCCGGAGACGTAGATAAACGGGAGGTCCGCATCCCATTGCTTGACAATCTCCAGGGCCTTCCGGCCGCTGAACTGCGGCATGGTGAAATCGCAGAAGACGATGTTCCAACGCTCACCGGCCAGCGCGGCCTTGAGGGCCTCAGCCGATTGAACGCGCACGTGGGTGGGGCGGAGGCCGGCGTTGGAGAGTTCGCGCAGCAGCAGGCAGGCGTCGTCTTCATCGTCTTCGATCATCAGAATCCGCAGCGACTGGCTCATGTTGGTTGTTATGATTAACTTTAACGATTAGAGGGCAGGGCGTATAGCCACTGGAAAGCCCGATGCGGTGTCACGGTTTGCCCTACAACGAGAGCAGGGTGGCGAGGAGCCAGAAGGGAGACCGGCGGCGGTTCACTCAACGAGCTTCTGCTCGAAGGCATAGCGGATCAAATCGACATTGGAGCTCATGTTCATCTTCCCCAGGCTGCGGGTGCGGTAGGTGCTGACGGTATTGTCGCTGAGGAACAATTCGCTGGCAATTTCCTTGACAGATTTGCCGCAGGCGATCAGGCGGAACACCTCCAGTTCGCGGTCGGAAAGCCGTTCGTGCAAGGGCCGGCCGTCGGGGGCCGCCAGATCGCTGGCCAATTGCTCCGCCAGCGCGGCGCCGACATACCTTTGGCCGGCGAGGGCCTTTTTGACGGCGGCGACCAGTTCGACCGGTGCGCTGGCCTTGGTGAGGTAGCCCGCGGCGCCGGCGCGCAAGGCGCGTGCGCCGTATTGGCGTTCGGGGTACATGCTCAGAATCAGCACCGGCATGCGGGGTTTCTGGGCCTTGATTTCCTTGAGAACCTCCATGCCATTGCGGCCCGGCATGTTGACGTCCAGGATCACCAGGTCCCAAGTCTGGCCCAAAGCGGCGCCAATGGCCTGCTGGGTGTCGCCGGCGTCGCCAAAGGTCGCCCCACGGAACTCGGCGGTCAGGATTCGCTTGAGACCATCGCGAACCAGAGTGTGATCATCAGCAATGAGGATTTTCATGGGTGCGCAGTCACCTTTCGGAGGGGGATTCTGGCCGCGGCGACGGTTCCCTTGCCGGGCACGCCAGCCACTGTGACTTCGCCGCCGAACGGGAAAACGCGCTCCTTCATCCCCAGCAGGCCAAGGGAGGCCGGATTGGCAAGCTCCTGGCGGGTAATGCCGCGTCCGTTGTCTTTGACTTCCAGCAGCACCTCCCGGTCTGTGGCCCGCAGGCGGACGTCCACGCGAGTCGCGCGTGCGTGGCGAGCCACGTTGTTCAACAGTTCCTGAAAGATACGGAAGGCCACCGTGGTGCGGTCCTTGTCAAGATGGATGTCCGTGGCTGGCAGCACGGCGTGGCAATGGATTCCCGTTCGCTCCTGGAATTGCTCGGTCAGCCATTCGACGGCCGCCCCCAGACCCAGGTGATCCAGCAAGCCCGGCCGCAACTCGGATGAGATGCGTTGGACGAATAACATCGCCCTGTCCGTCAGAGCCAGCATGGGGCCGATTCTGCGGCGAGATTCGGCATCGGGCGGCAATTGGCGCTCCAGCCAGCAGATGTCCATTTTCAGGGTCGTCATCGCCCCGCCCAGTTCATCGTGAATCTCCCGCGCAATGCGAGTGCGTTCGTCTTCGCGTACGGCCTCCAGGCGGGCGGCCAGGGCGCGAAGCTGGTTTCTGGACGTGCGCAGCCGCTGCTCGCTCTGCTGGAGCGCTTGTTGCGCTCGCTTTGTCTCGGTAAGGTCACGCAGGATTCTGGAGACGCCCGTGGTTTTTCCGCCGGCGTCTTTGATGGGTGAAATCGCCAGGGAAACGGCGATCGGTGTTCCATCTTTGGCCAGGCGAATGGTCTCATAGTGGCGGATACCGTCGCCAGACTTGACCTGCTCGACGATTCTTTTCTCCTCATCCCTGAGGTCTTCGGGGATGAGCCGCGAGATGTGTTGGCCGATCATTTCGTCAGCCCGGTAGCCAAGAATGCGTTCGGCGGCTGGATTCCAACTGGCCACAATTCCCTCCGGCGTCTGGCCCACAATGGCATCTTCGGCCCCGTTGACCAGCGTTGCCAGGTAGGAATGCTCTTCCTGGGCGCGTTTGCGGGTGGTGATATCCCTTGCAATTGCCAGCACGATCGTCTCCCCGCCCATCCGAATGGGATAAGAGCTTATTTCCACGACAACCCGGCTGCCGTCTTTGCGGCGCAGGGTGAGTTCGTCCGGCTCGATGGCCGCGCCCTCAGCGCTATCGATGAGCCTGGCTGCCGCCCGCGTCAGGTCTTCCTGGTCGAGAAAATCCAAGTGGAGAAGGCTCTTGCCGATAAGTTCTTCGCGTTTGTAACCCATCATCTTTTCGGCGGCCTTGTTGCCACCGAGGAAAACCCCGCGCAGGTTGCACAGGAAATAGGCGTCGGGGGCGTGCTCGAACAGGGCCTTGGCCCGTTCCTCCGAGTTCCTTAAGGTCTCCTCCGCCTGCTTGCGCCGGGCAATGTCCGTGCAGACGGTGACGAGCCAGCCTGGTTCGGGGCAGGAAACAGAAAAGAAGAAGTGCCGTTCCAAGGGCGTGAAGAAGGTTTCAAATGAATACGCTTTGCCCGTTCGGGCCACGTGCTCGTAAAGCTCCAGGTAAGGAACCGTCCGGGTCGGAAAAATCTCGCTGGCCAGGCGGCCCCGGACGCGCTCGATAGCGATGCCGGTTTGTTTCTCGAAGCCGGGGTTCACCTCGACAAAGCGGTAGTCTCGGGCCCTGCCGTCAGCATCGTGAATCACCTCGTGAAGGGCAACGCCTTCGTTGAGGGCGCTGAAGATCGAGTGGAGCCTGGATTGGCTCTCGCGCAGCCTGTCCTCCGCTTGTTTGCGCTCGCTGATACTGCGCGAAATACCCACCGTTCCGGTCGCCTCTCCCCGCTCGTTGAGGATCGGCGACTTAAGGGTCTCAAGCCAGAGTTTTTCTCCTTGCGCATTGACAAGACGCTCCTCGATACGGAGCGGCTTCCCCGAGCGCGCAAGTTCATCCTCCTGCCGCGCCAGCCGGGCTGTCTCTCGCGGGATAAAGTCAAATATAGTTTTGCCGATGATTTCCGCTAGGGGCCTGCCATAGAATTGTTCCAGCGGCTTGTTGCCCGCCAGAAAACGCCCTTCCCCATCTTTCACCCAGGCAGGATCGGGAATAGTGTCCAGCATTGCCCGCAGCACACCCTGGCCCTCCTCCAGGGCCGACCCCGACTGCCTGCATTCTGCAGTGTCCTGTTTCATCGCGATAAAACGCGGATTACTGAACTCTCAAGCGGTTTTTCAACGCCAACGCTTTGCACAACCGTCCGTTGAACTGTCAGACAATAGCAACCAATAACAACCAGCACAACAGACTATGAGTGACCTTTTGGCTTTTTCCATCGGCGGCATCAGCCGCATTGCCAGGCTCGGAACTGGAGCGCCTTTTCTGGCAAGAGGCCGGAAACCCATTAATCAAGAAGGCCAGGGGCGGTTGAACCGCCTCTGGCCTGGTTGTCCCAGCACGCTCGCGAGTAAGCGCGCAGCCCTCCCTCACTGTCCCCTACCGCGCCACGGCGCGGTAAAACCGATACGGGTAGTTGGCCACCTCGTTATCCAAAACGCTGATGATTCCCATTGGGCTGGCCGTGACGGTCTCTATGGTTGTCCAATTCACCAGGTCGGTGGAAGCCTGGACCAGGTAAACACCGCCGGGCGTTCCTCCCATCGTCAACTGGGCGCCGCTGCTCTTGAGATTTGAGCCATTGATCTGGATCAAGTTCTGCTTGATGAAATCAAGAGTGACTATTCCCACCGTTTCGCCGCCGTGGCCATCGGAAAGCACGTACGCAACAAGATCACTGTCTCCGGTGAAATTGGTCGGCGGTTGGTAGATCAAGGAACTTCCACTGGAGGAAATCCTGCCGCCGTTGGCGGAGACCAGGCTAAACCCGGCGACGGTGATGGGATTGCCATCCAGGTCCGTCGCATTGCTCAGTATCAGGCTGTAGGGAATGCTGACGGTGATGCCTCTGGCAGCCAAAATGGTGAATTCATAGGCCACCGGCGGACGATCCAGCACCAGCGCGCGGCTGGCAGACACACTGTTAGTGCCGTAATTCAAAACCACCTGAATCTCACGCAGCGCGGTGTTGGTGTCGTCGGTGGCAAAAGTCACTTGCCGCAGCAAGGCCGTAAGCATCGCTGAGGTGACGTTGTTGGAGCCTAGGGTCACAGTGAGCGAATTGGTATTCGCCGCCAACGTGGCAATGGCAACGCCGCTGTAGGTGATGGCGCCGCCTTGCACGCCGATTTGCGCTGTGCCGGAGCCTTGCGATTCAATGTCCAATTCATCGCCGGCACCGGCGTTGGTCGTGATCGTCACGGTCAAGGTTCCGCCCGCGAAGTTGAGGCTGCCCCCGTCATTGACCGCGGCGTTGGTATCCACCATGACGGCGTCATCGCCCACCACGTAGAGGCCGGGTTCGGGGCTGAGCGTCAAGGCGGCGGTGACGTTCAACGTGGCGTCAACCAACACGACGTTGTAGTTGGTTGCCAAACCCTGCGGATCAACCAGAGTGGGAACAATCTGATAAATCCCGGCCGGTGAGTTCGATTGCGCCGGGGAACTGTAGGTGGCCGAAATAGGATCGTTGTCCCGCAATCCTGTTATCGTGCCGGTGAACGGAGGATTGGCGGTCCCGAAGGGGCGGGTGGCGCCGTTGGCGGTAATCGTCAATGTCACCGTCGTCACGTCCAGCGAGTTGTTCACCAGGACGATATTGTAGTTAGGGTCGTTGCCGCCGCTCAGGGTGATGGGGTAGGATCCCGCCGGGCTGGCCGGAGTCGCCGTGGTGGAAGCCGTCGGAGTCTGGGTCAAGGCGCCAGCGTTCTCGCCGTTGACAAAGCCGCTATAGCTGAACGTCAACGCCGGGTTGGCCGCGCCGTACGGCCGGGTCTGGTGATCTGCCGTGACTGTCAGCACCACCTGGGTAATGGTCAGGATGCCATTGGTCAGGGTGATGTCGTAGTTAGTATCGCCGCCTCCGTTGAGGGTTATGTTATATTGGCCAACGGGGCTGGAGATGCCGGCTGTGGTGCTGGCCGTGGGTGGCGACTCCAGAACACTGGCGTCCTGTCCGTTGACGAATCCGCTGTAGCTGATGCTCAGGACGGGATTGGGAGAGCCGTAAGCCCGGCTCTGCGAGTCGGCCGAGGCGACGAGCGGCGCCTGGGTGATCTGCAACGTGCCATCGACCAGAGTGAAGGCGTAATTGGTGTCATTGCCGCCAGTCACGGTGATCTGATAGGCGCCCGCGGGGCTTTGAACATTTGCCACAGTGCCGGCAACGGGCAAACTCTCGATCACACTGGCATCCTGTCCGTTGACCAATCCCGTGTAAGTGATCGCCAGGGTCGGATTAGTCGAGCCGTAGATCCGGCTTTGGTTATTAGCCGTAGCTGTCAATGTGGCTTTCGTAACCGTCAAAGTTCCGTTGGTGAAACCAAAGGCGTAATTGGTGGTGACAAGACTGCCGACAGACGCCGCGATATCATAGGTTCCAGGCGCGCTGTTGGTGTCCGCCGCCGTGCTCAATGCGGGAGCGCCGCTGAGAACGTTGGTGTCGTCCCCGTCCACGAATCCCGAGTAATGGAACGTGAGCGGCGGATTGGTGGCGCCGTAAGTCCGGCTTTGGTTGTCGGCAATGACGGCCAGCAGGGTCTTGCCAACCGTCAACGTGCCGTTGGTGAAGGTGAAGGTGTAGTTGGTGGCGCTGAGTGTGCCCAAGCTTGAGGTGATGTCATAAGTTCCGACCGGGCTGGAAATATCGGCGCTGGTCGTCAACTCAGGTTGCCCGCTGAGGACATTGGTTCCGTCATCGTCAACAAAGCCGCTGTAGCTGGCTGTCAGGGTGGGATTGGTCGTTCCATACAGGCGGCTTAGGTTCTCCGGCGATACCAGCAAGACCGCCGGTGTCACTGCCAGCGTTCCATCCACGTAATGGACGGTGTAATTGGGGGCGGACTGGACGGAGACAACATGAATGGGATAGGAACCCACCGTGGTGTTCGTGCCGACGGGGACATTATTGCTGTCCAAGCATGAGTAGGTGGTGGTTCCGCTCAAGATGTTTGAGGTGTCGCCGTTCGCAAACCCGGTGTAGCGCACGGTAAAGACAGGGTTGGTCTGTCCGTAACTCCGACTGGCGCTGGCGACCGTGCCGGTCAATGCGGCGTTGGTCACCGTCAGAATGCCGCTGATCAAGGTCACGTT
>Ga0326727_10025920_pt1 | contig 10943 bp, 5 predicted proteins | sample MB2enrmetagenome_FD_207643 | JGI IMG/M metagenome (GOLD analysis project Ga0326727, IMG submission 207643) | Lab enriched peat soil microbial communities from McLean, Ithaca, NY, United States - MB29MY | ecosystem: Environmental > Terrestrial > Soil > Wetlands > Peat | place: USA: New York... | reverse complement strand
CAAGGGCTTCAACTCCCACGGGGTCATCGCGGTGAAGGGCGGCGAGGTCACCCAGAAGGACGTGGAGCGGGTGCTGGACGCGGCCAAGGCCGTGGCCATTCCGCTGGACCGGGAGGTCATCCACATCCTGCCGCAGGAATACATCGTGGACGACCAGCGGGGCATAGCCGATCCGCTGGGCATGGCCGGAGTGCGCCTGGAAGTGAAGGTGCACATCGTCACCGGAGCGGTGACCAGCGCCCAGAACATCATCCGCAGCTGCCACCGGGCAGGCCTGGACGTGGCCGACATCGTCCTGGAGGCCCTGGCCTCGGCCAAGGCCGTGCTCACGGAAGAGGAACGCGAGATCGGCGTGGCCCTGGTGGACCTCGGCGGGGGCACCACCGACCTGGCCGTGTTCTCCAACGACTCCATCAAGCACACCTCGGTGCTGGCGCTGGGCGGCAACAACCTGACCAACGACATCGCCTTCGGCCTGCGCACGCCCATGGCCAGCGCGGAGAAGATCAAGATCAAGTACGGCTGCGCCCTGTCCGAACTGGTGCGCAAGGACGAGGTGATCGAAGTGATCAGCGTGGGCGGCCGCGATCCGCGCAGGCTTTCGCGCCAGGTGCTCTCGGAGATCTGCGAGCCGCGCATCGAGGAGATGCTGGCCCTGGTGGACCAGGAGCTCATCAAGAGCGGCCTCAAGAACACCATCGCCGCAGGCGTGGTGCTCACGGGCGGCACGGCCTTGATCGAGGGCATCCAGGAGCTGGGCGAGCAGATATTCAACCTGCCCACCCGGGTGGGCTACCCCATGCGCGTGGGGGGGTTGAGGGACGTGGTGAACAGCCCCATGTACGCCACGGCCGTAGGGCTTCTCATGTACGGGGCTGAAAAGGAAGGTGTGGAGAAGCGATTCCGCATCCGCGCAGACGATAAGGTCTTCAATCGCATCCTCGGACGCATGCGGAAATGGTTCGTGGATGTGAAGTAGTATAGAGGAGAGCGGCATGAACATTCAGGGGGATCTGTTTCAATCGCAAGGAGGGGGGGATATGGACATCTACGACATCGATTTCGAATCCAACGCACGCATAAAGGTTGTGGGCGTCGGCGGGGGCGGCGGCAACGCGGTGAACAACATGATCTGTTCGGCGCTTCGCGGGGTCACCTTCATCACCGCCAACACCGACATCCAGGCGCTCAACAAGTCCAAGGCCGAGTTCAAGATCCAGCTCGGGGACAAGCTCACCAAGGGCCTCGGAGCGGGAGCCAACCCGGACTGCGGACGCGACGCGGCCCTGGAGTCCATCGACCAGATCCGCAAGCACATTTCCGACGCGGACATGGTCTTCGTCACCGCCGGAATGGGCGGCGGCACAGGCACAGGAGCCGCCCCGGTGATAGCCCAGGCGGCCAAGGAGGCGGGCGCGCTCACCGTGGGCGTGGTCACCAAGCCCTTCTACTTCGAGGGCAAGAAGCGCCTCGGCGCGGCCGAAAAGGGCATCTCCGCCCTGCGCGAACAGGTGGACTCCATCATCACCATTCCCAACGACCGCCTGCTCACCCTGGCTTCCAAGAAGGCCTCCTTCCTGGAAATGCTGAAGAAGGCCGACGAGATCCTCTACTACGCCGTGAAGGGCATCTCCGACCTGATCATGGTGCCCGGCCTCATCAACCTGGACTTCGCCGATGTGAAGGCGGTCATGAGCGAGATGGGTCTGGCCATGATGGGCTTCGGCGTGGCCCGGGGCGAGAACCGCGCCCGCGAGGCCGCCCAGAAGGCCATCACCAGCCCGCTTTTGGAAGACGTGACCATCGACGGAGCCAAGGGCGTGCTCATGAACATCACCTGCTCCCCCGATCTGACCATCGAGGAGGTGGACGAGGCGGCTTCCACGGTCACCGAGGCCGTGTCCGACGACGCCAAGGTGTTCTTCGGAACCGTGTTCGACGAGAGCGCCGGCGACGAGATCCGCATCACGGTCATCGCCACGGGCATCGAGACCGCCGAGGAAATGGCCCGCTCGCAGGCCATGCGCGCCAAGGTGAGCGTTCACCCGGCCGTGGCCCAGGCCGTGGCCCAGCACGCCGAAGCCCAGGCCGCCCCCCGCACCCCGGAAGCTCAGGCCGGGCACGCCCAGGCCGCGCATGCTCAGGCCCCCGAGGTCCATGGGGGCGCTCACGCGGGCGCGCATCAGGGCGCCTGGCTGGGCGGGCATGGTGAGCAGCGCGTGGAAGTACGTAAGGACCATCCCCGCGAGGCCCAGGTGACCCCCCACGTGGCCAGCACGCGCACCGAACGCGTCATGGGCACCCACAACAACGACCTGACCATCCCGGCCTATCTCCGGCGCGGACGAAAGGGCGCGACCGATCCGGCGGCCATCGCCCAGTTCAAGACCCACGTCCCGGGTTCGGAGGAATTCATCTTCGACGAGGACGAGTTCGAAGTGCCTGCTTTCATCCGCATGCAGGCCGATTAGCAGCCGGCCGGGGAATTCGGACAGGCTGCGGGAATCGACCTTGCAACGGGCGGTCAAGCAGGTCGAAAGACAGGAAGCGGGAAAGTTCATGAGCAAAACATGTTGACAAATGTCCCCCCCAGGGACCCTCTGAGGAGGTGAACGCGCCGGACCGCACCGTCTTTTTCGGCGACCAGCCGCCTGATCTGCCCGACCCGGGCGGAAGGCTGCCGGTGGCGCTGGCCTATCCCGGCCCATCCCGCGCCGCGCTCTCGGCGCTCGGGTGGCAGGCGGTGTACAGGCTGGCCAGGCCAAGCCCATGGCTCAGGGTGGAGCGGTTCTTCCTTTCCGCAGGAAGCGCCGTTCCCAGGTCCCAGGACTCGTCTACCCCCCTGGACGCGTTTCCGCTGGCGGCCTTCTCCATGGGCTACGAACTGGACGGAGCAGTCTTGATCCAGGCGCTGGTCGCCTCGGGAGTCCCTCTCCTCGCGAGCCGGCGGCCCGACTTCCCAATCCTGCTGGGAGGCGGGCCGCTGGCCTTTTTGAATCCCGCTCCGCTGGCCCCGGTCCTGGACGCGTGGTTCGTGGGCGAGGCCGAGGCCGGGCTGCTCCCGGCCCTTGAGCGCGCCGCGCAGATGATTCTCGGCGGAGAAGCCAAGCCCGCCGTGCTGGAGCAACTGGCCGCCAGCCCCGGATTCTACGTGCCGGGACGAAGCCGTCTCCCCGTGGCCAGGGTGGTGGCATGCCCGGCAGCGGGCGAATCCGGGAGGATTCTGGCCGATCCGGCCTTTTCCAGCTTCGTGAGCCACGAGGCCGAGTTCAAGGACACCCTGCTGCTTGAGGTCAACCGGGGCTGCCCGCACTCCTGTCGCTTCTGCGCCGCCGGATTCACCTACCGCCCGCCCAGGCAGGCCAGCCTGGAAGCGCTGCAAGACATCGTAAGCCAGGTCAGGCCCAAAAAGGTGGGCCTGGTGGGCACGGCCTTAACGGACTGGGCCGCGCTACAGGATTTCCTGAAATGGCTTTCCGCCGGCAAGGTGAAGTATACCCTGTCTTCGCTTCGGGCGGACGGCATCTCCGAATCCCTGCTGGGCATGCTGCGGGATGCGGGGCTGCGCACCCTGACCCTGGCTCTGGAAGGACCCAGCGCGAACATCCGGGCCAAGGCCAACAAGAACCTGGACGAAGCGGTATTCCTGCGGGCGGTGGAACTCGCCGCCAAACGGGGCGTGAACCACCTCAAAGTCTACCTGATCGCGGGCTGGCCGGGCGAAGAGGACGGGGACTACGAGGAACTGGCCGGGTTTCTGGCCGAGGTCTGCCGCGCGGGCAAGGTGGGCGGGGGCAAGAAGGGCATCGGCCACCTGACGCTTGGGGTCAACCCTCTGGTCCCGAAGCCCTGGACCCCCATGCAGTGGGCGCCCATGGCCGGGGAAGCCCTCCTGGAGGACCGCCTGGCCTGGCTTTCGTCGCTGGTGAAGCCCATGCGCGGCGTGCGCCTTGAAGGCGAGAAGCCCTTCTGGGCCAGGCTTCAGGGCCTTTTGGCCCGGGGAGGGGAGGAGATGGCCGGGCTGTACGTCCTGGCCGGGGAGCGCGGCTGGCGGCAGGCCCTGGCCATGTGGCCGGGCGGTGGCGGCGAGGCCTTCGCCGGGCTTGACCGTGAGCGGACCAGGGACGAGGCCTTCCCCTGGGAATGCATCGACATCGGCGTTGGGCGGGAAGCCCTGTGGCGCGAATGGGAGCGGTACAAGTCCGGCAGGCGCACGCCCAAGTGCCCGGACACGGGCTGCGGGCTGTGCCGTGCCTGTCCGTGAACCGGCGAAGAGGTTGACACCGTGAAAAAGATGTGTATGATGTACACACTGCCTCGCGTCAAAGAACGACGCGCGTTTAGCTCACGTCCCCGAAAGGAGGGCCAAGCTTTGAATGTCCAGTAGAGAATTAATCCAGCGGCTAGTGGCAGACGGGTGGGTGAAGCAAAAAGCGAGGGCCGGGACTTCGCATGTATTTTTCAAGCATCCGACGAAGTCCGGGAAAGTGTGCGTCCCACATCCCAAGAAGGATTTGAAAGTAGGAACGCTTAGTAGCATCGCAAGACAAGCTCAGATTGATCTTAAATGATCGCCTCGGGGGGGGACTTCCTAGACGGTAGCATCAAACATATGTTATTTAATTAATTATGATTTAAATTGAGGTATTTCTAATGGTATTATTTCCAGCAATCTTTGAGCCACAACCGGAAGGTGGGTTTACGGTAACGTTTCCCGATCTGCCAGGGTGTATCACAGAGGGCGACACGGAGGCAGAAGCCACTAATATGGCCCTTGACGCACTACAAGGGTTCATTGAAGTGTTGCAGATGGATAAAGATGATATCCCTTCTCCATCGAGTTTCGATGAAATTAAAAAAAGTGCACCTATAAATTCAATTATTGTAATGCTTCCAGTTTTATTTAATGATGTTCGCCATAAGCGTATAAACATCACTCTTGGAGAAAGTTTAATTGAACGAATTGATCTTATCTCAAAGAGAGAAGGATTTACTCGTTCAGGATTTCTTGCAGTTGCCGCAAGAGAATACTTGGATAAGGTTTCTCGGGCATCTTGATCGACTGGGGCGCGTCCCCGATCTGGAGGCCTCGGGTAACTGGGGCCTCTTCTTTTCAACCAGGCGTATTTTGGCGGGACATGCCCGGTATCGGGCCAATCACAAAGCGTAAGTTGTTCTCAGGCTCCTTCTCGGGGAAGACCTTGGCCTCTCAGTCAGGGTGAGCGGTTGTTCAGCTTCTTACGTCAGTGCGCCCCATGCCGGCTGACGGCCCTGGACATGTGGCCCGCCACACGGGGAGCCGACGGCGGCGACGCCTTCGCCGAGCCTGCCCGTGAACCGAGTGTGGCGCCCACAAAATAAATGCATATTTATTTGTTGACAGTTATTTAATACACTATTTTTTCCGTGAAAAACATATTCATGTTTTTCACGGACGCGACACCAGACGGCTTCGGCGCAAGAGGAGACGCGATGGATTGGTCCGCGAAGCAATACACCAGGTTTGAGGACGAACGGAACCGTCCGATCCGGGATCTGCTCTTCAGGATTTCCGGCGCGGCCGTGTCCCGTGCCGTGGATATCGGCTGTGGCCCTGGCAATTCGACTGAGCTTCTCAGGCTGCAATTTCCGGATGCGGCCGTTGAGGGAATCGACAGTTCCCCGGCCATGATCGAGGCGGCCGGAAAAAGGCTGCCTGACGTCCATTTCGAAGTCGCCGACATCAGGACATGGCGCGGTCGCGGGCCTTTCGATCTGATTCTGGCCAACGCCTCGCTGCAATGGGTGCCCGACCACGGCGCGCTGCTGCCGGCGCTGGTGGACAGGCTCACCCCGGGCGGGCGGCTGGCTGTGCAAGTCCCGGACAACCTCGACGAGCCGGTGCACCGGCTGATGCGGGAAACCGCTGCGGAGGGCTCCTGGGCGGACAAGCTGTCAGAAGCTGCGCAGGCCAGGGAAATCCGCCACGACGCAGAGTGGTATTATCGCACGCTCCGGGGCGCAGGCGCCCAGGCGGAAGTCTGGCGCACGGTGTACCACCATCCACTCGGCGGGGGATACGGCGACGTGGTGGAATGGTTCAAGAGCACGGGACTGCGCCCCTTTCTCGATCCCCTCACCCAGGACGAACGCCGGAACTTCCTGGTCCGCTATCAGGCGGCCCTCGCCAAGGCCCGGGCCTGCCCGGAACTGCCCGACGGCACGGTGCTGCTGCCATTCCCGAGGCTCTTCTTCATCGCAATCAGGTAAATTCCAAAGGCCTCGTCAGTGCGCTCCCGGTCGGCTGACGGCCCGGGCCAGCCCGGCCAAAAGCTGCTCGGCGGTCATGGGTTTGGCCAGGTAGTCGTCCATGCCGCAGGCCAGGAAGCGCTCCCGGTCGCCGACCAGGGCGTACGCAGTCTGGGCCACGATGGGGACGCGCCTGCGGTCCTCCCCGGCCTCTCCGGCCCTGATCCTCCGGGTGGCTTCCTCGCCGTCCATGTCCGGCATGCGAACGTCCATGAGCACCACGTCGAAAGGCTCGCGTCTGAGGGCCTCCAGCACTTCCAGGCCGCTGGCGGCCAGGCTGACCCGATGGCCGTCCCCCTCCAGAAGACGGGAAACCAGATCCTGGTTGACCGGATTGTCCTCGGCCAGGAGGATATTGAGCGCGGGCAGATTCGAGGACACGCAATCCATCCCGCCCGGATCGGCCAGGGCGGGGGCTTCCGGCGTGAGGCGGCCCGCAAGGTCCAGGCCGAACCGCGCGGTGAAGAAGAAGGCGCTGCCCTTGCCTGGTTCGCTCTCGACCCATACCGTGCCGTCCATCAGGTGCACCAGCTCCCGGGTGATGGCCAGGCCCAGGCCGGTGCCGCCGTATTGGGGGTGGGCTGAGGTTCTGGCCTGGGAAAAGCTCTCGAAGATCGTCCCGATCTGGTCGGCCGGGATGCCGATGCCCGTATCCCTGACCGCAAACAGAAGGCGCACCTCGCCGTAAACCGGTCCGCACTCGTCGGCGCGGGAGACTTCCAGGGACACCCGCCCGCATCTGGTGAACTTGACGGCGTTTCCGAGAAGATTGGTGAGTATCTGGCGCAGGCGTCCGCAGTCTCCCACAAGAGGATCCGGCACGTCCTCGGCCACCTGGTGGCTCAGTTCGGTCTCCCGCTCCCCGGCGGCCAGGGTGAAGGTTTCCGCCAGCGGCAGCAGGACGGCGCGAAGGCCGAACGGCTCGGGGTCGAGCTTCACCTTCCCGGCCTCGATCTTGGACAGGTCCAGGATGTCGTTGATGATGGACAACAGGGATTCGCCGGACTGCCGGACGAGGAGGAGGAAGTCTCTGGTCTTGGGATCTACCGTTCTCTTGAGGGCCAGGTGGGTCATGCCCAGGATGCCGTTCATGGGGGTGCGGATCTCATGGCTCATGTTGGCCAGGAAGGCGCTCTTGGCCATGTTGGCCCGTTCCGCCTCCTCCTTGAGCGTTTTGTAGCGTTCCTCGCTTTCACGCAGGCGCTCCTCGGCCAGCTTGCGCGCGGTGATGTCCTGGAAGGTGGCGATGGAACCGGTGATGGCCCCCCCGGCGTCGCGGATGGGGGCGGCGTTCACCAGAGCCCAGCGGGGGGCTCCGTTTCGCGGATGGGTGACGATCTCCTCATCGCGTATGGTCTCGCCCTTGAGAGCCCTGAAGCCGGGAAGTTCTTCCCCTTCCAGAACGTCCCCGCCGGAGGTGGTGATGCGCAGGCAGGCCAGCCGCTCGGCGACCGGCTGGGCCATCACATCGGGTGCGTAGCCGAATATCTGCGCCGCAGTGTGGTTCAGGCGCACCATGTTGCCCGCCGTGTCCAGTGCGATGAGCCCCTCGGCGATGGCGTCCAGCGTTGAGTCCAGCATCTTCGTGCGCTGCTCGGCCACGTCCTTGGCCCGGCGCAGATCGGCCTCGCCGCGTTCCCGCTCGGCCATGACGCTGGCGAGGATTGCCGCCTCGCGGGCTTTGGTCCGGGACCGGCGGAGCAGGTCGGACATGACGAGGATCACCAGGCAACTGGCGACGAAGATGCCCGTGGAAAGAACGTCCACGGAGTCGAAAGTGAACGGGCTCCCGCCGGACCTGATCCAGTATGCCGCGCAGAAAGCGGACAGGAGCGTGGTCAGAAGCCCGGCCCGGAAATCCCCGCTCAGGGCGATCAGAACCACGGCCGGATAAAAGGTTATGAACGGATAACGCTGGCCGAGTTCTTCAAGAGACGTCGCCCTGGCCAGCCCGGCCAGGGCGGTGATCGCCAGGGCCGCAGTGAGCCAGGACAGCCGGGGATAGCCGGGCGCGCGCGGGAATCTGTCGAGGTTCAAACGCCCCCTCCAGGTAATCGATTCAGAAATATCCTATGATGAAAGAATTTTGTGTGTCCACCTAAGATTTTGGAACCCTACGTTTTTGTCTGGCTGTCCAGTTGCGAGAAAAATGACGTAAATATGGACAGTTAAGAACAAATAGGGAAGAACGTCCGCGGCGCGGGCAACGGACAACCGCAGCGCTTGCCGGCGGATGCCTTACGATCACGAAAAATAAGTGATTCGTGCCGGATTGTCCCCGCACCGGAGCAGGCGGTGCGGGCCGGGCCACACCGGAGCGTGATATTTTTCTGGATAAAACAGAAAAAATGCCTATAGTTGTTAGCAAGGCATGGAATTTCTATCCCGACCTTGCGGGCGGGGGATTCGAACAGCCGCCTGGGGAGTCGCGCATGGCCGAGCCGCAAGAATCCAAAACCGAGCGCCTGCTCACCCTGTCTCTCGGAGACTCTCTGTGCGCCATCGACATCCTGTGCGTTCGCGAAATCCTTGATCACGCCGACATCACCCGCATCCCGCACACGTCCGACTTCATGCGCGGGGTGGTCAACGTGCGGGGCACGGCGATTCCGGTCATGGATTTGCGCGCGAAATTCGGCATGGGCCGGGTGGAGCACACTGTGGACACCCGGGTGGTCATCCTGGAAATCAAGAAAGGGGCCGGAGTGTCCTTCATGGGCGTGCTGGCCGACTCGGTGAAGGAAGTGCTGGAGCTGGATGCCCAGAAGGTCGAACCGCCCCCGGGCATGGGCACGGCGGTCAGGGCCGACTGCATCCGGGGGGTGGGCAGGCACGACGGCCGGTTCATCCTCATTCTCGACGTGGCCAGGGTTGTCGCCGGTGAGGACGTCCAGGAGAGTAAGGACAAGAGCACCCAGAAGGGAGGCGAATGATGTTCAGGAAGATGACCGTTTCGGCAAAGCTCGGCCTGGGATGCGGCATGTTGATAGTCTTCACCATGGCCGTGGCCCTGGTCGGCTGGCACGGGCTGGGAAGCGTCGCGGAGAGGGCGGACAAGTCCGACGCCGTCAATACGATCGTGAACAACATGCTGCAGTGCCGGACCGATGTCCTGTACTACATAAGCAACAAGGACGAAAAACGGCTCGATGCGTTCCGCAAGCGCATCGGGGATTCCATAAACCTGGCCCAGGGAATGCGGGCGGGCTTCAAGGACCCCAAAAACCGCGAGCGCATCGACGCCATGGTGGCCGGCTTCCAGGCCTATCAGACCTCGCTTGGCAAGTACCTTGAGGCCGAAAAGGGCCGCGAGGAAACCCTGAAGACCGTGGTCGAGGCCGCCGGGGCCTTGCAGCAGGCCTCCGATGCCCTGCGCGCCCAGCTGGGCCAGGGCCTGGCCAAGGCCCAGGCCTCGGGAGACGCGTCCCAGATAGCGCATGCTTCGGACTTGGCCGGCCGCATACAAGAGCTCACCGAGGAATTCCTGCGCTCCAGGATCGAGGTGCTCTATTACCTGTGGCGCGGCGACCGCGCCCGCATGGAGAACGCCAAGGGCTTCCTGGACAAGGTCGTGGCGAAGGGCAAGGAAGCCATGCCGCTCGTGACGGTTCCCGAGGAAAAGGCGCTGCTTTCGGACATCGTGGGCAAGGCCGAGGTGTACAGGAGCCGCGCCGACGACTTCGTCAAGGCCGCCGACCAGTTGGCCAAGGACGTGGCCGGCATGGCCGAGGACGCCGCCAAGGTCAGCGCGCTGGCGGAGGAGGCCCTCAAGGTCCAGCAGCAGAGGGGCGCGGCCGACATGGCCGAGGCCAACATGTTGAGCCTGGGCGTTTCGGGCGCGGCCATCCTCATAGGCATCGTCTTCGCCGTGTTCATGATCCGCTCCATAAAGCGCGGTCTGGCCGGGGCTACCAGGGTGGCCGACGCCGTGGCCCAGGGCGACTCCAGCCAGGACGTGGTGGTGACCTCGTCAGACGAGATCGGCAAGCTGATGGAGGCCATGCGCCGGATGATCGAGGCCGAGCGCGGCGTGGCGGACCTGGCCGAACGTCTGGCCGGCGGGGACCTGTCGGTCAGCGTGACCCTGCGTTCGGACAAGGACGATATGCTCAAGGCCATGGGGGAAATGGTCGGCAGGCTCAAGGAAGTGGTGGGCGAGGTGCAGTCCGGGGCCAGCAACGTGGCTGCGGGCAGCGAAGAGCTCTCCGCCTCGGCCCAGGTGCTTTCCCAGGGGTCCACCGAACAGGCCGCCGCCGTGGAGGAGTCCGCCGCCGCCGTGCAGCAGATGAATTCCAGCATCAGCCAGAACGCGGACAACGCCCGCCAGACGGAAGCCATAGCGGTTAAATCCGCCCGGGACGCCCGGGAGTCCGGCGAAGCCGTGGCCAGCGCGGTGGAGGCCATGAAGCAGATCGTCAACCGCATCTCCATCATCGAGGAGATCGCCCGCCAGACGGACCTTTTAGCCTTGAACGCCGCCGTGGAGGCGGCCAGGGCCGGGGAGCACGGCAAGGGATTCGCCGTGGTGGCCGCCGAGGTGCGCAAGCTGGCTGAGCGCAGCCAGGTGGCCGCCTCCCAGATCACCGATCTTTCCCGCGACACCTCGGGCGTGGCCGAGCGGGCGGGAAACCTCCTGAACATGCTGGTTCCGAGCA
>Ga0326727_10025919_pt1 | contig 10943 bp, 9 predicted proteins | sample MB2enrmetagenome_FD_207643 | JGI IMG/M metagenome (GOLD analysis project Ga0326727, IMG submission 207643) | Lab enriched peat soil microbial communities from McLean, Ithaca, NY, United States - MB29MY | ecosystem: Environmental > Terrestrial > Soil > Wetlands > Peat | place: USA: New York... | reverse complement strand
ATTCCGTTGAACGCGGCCGGGAAGCGCTGCGACAGAATCATGCCTTCGCGGCCGCCGGTCGAGCACCCGGTGAAATACGAATAGGCTGCCGGCTTGCCGTAATACTGCGCGATCAGCTGCTTTGATAGTGTGGCTACCTCAACGTTGGCCCGATAGGCGAAGTCAAGATAGGCCTGCTGATCGCGCATGAAGCCGAAATCGAACCCGCCGCCATGGCTCTTGTGGCCGGTATCGTTGCTGACCACTGCATAACCGCGCATCAGCGCCGGAGTATCGCCAGCCGCCGTGCCCCCGATGGGCGGATTCACAACGCCGTTGCCGCCTCCGCCGCCCTGCATAACGAAATCGCCGTTCCATTTGTCGGGCATGGCCAGCGCGAACCGGATGCCGAACTCTTCGCCTCCAACGCCCGTGCGGCGATTGATGATTCCCTCCACGCGGCAATGCGCCGGGAGCGCGGGTCCGTCCGCATTCGCTCCGGGTGGAGCTGGCAATGGGGTTCCGGCAGCGATCGGTCCGGCTTTAGTGATCTCGACGCCCGGAGCCTTGAAGTTCATCAGATTGGCACAGGAATTTGCGTCCTGCGCCTGCGCATAGAAGGCCATCGTCATTAGAAACGAAATCGCCATTCCCTGCTGCCGCATTTTCATATTCGGTCCCTTTCTGCTCAAGACTCCACCACCTGCATTGGAAACGAAGCAACCCCCTTGGAAATCAGGCGGGGGTTGTTCAATTCGCGGGAGATGGAAATGGCTCGCGATCGAATCGCGTTGTAATCATGCGCGCATCAATTTCCGCTGCAGCTGTTCAAGCGTCTGGCCTTTGGTCTCCGGGTACACGATTAGCACCACCACGAATTGCACCACCGTCATTGCCGCGTAGAAAACGAATGGGGTGGCCGTACTCATCGCATGCACGACTACGGGAAAATAGAGCTGAAGGATGGCATTCATGAACCAGTGACTGGCGCTCCCCACGCCCTGCCCCTTGGCGCGCACCGACGTGGGAAACACCTCGCCGAGGTAGACCCAGATCACCGAGCCCTGCGAGACGCTGAAGAACGCGATGTAAGTGACCAGCAGCCACAAGAGCGCGCCATGATGCGCTTGCGAGCTGAACACCCACGCCACGCCGCTCAGGCAAATCGCGCAGCCGGCGGCGCCGATCAGCAAAAGCGTCTTTCGGCCGGCCTTGTCGATCAGCGACATGCCCACCATGCAAAACACAAGATTCGTTGCGCCGATCACGATGGCCTGCTGGTCGCCCGAGATCTGGCTGAAACCCGCCGAAGAAAAAATATAGTTAATGTAGTAGAGGATTGAGTTAATGCCCGCTAACTGATTGAATGCTCCGAGCGAGATGGCAAGAAAGAGCGGGTATCGGTACTTCCAGCGGAACACAGGCTCATGGGCAGTTGCATGTTCCTGCGCAATCGCAGCCTGGATGTCGGCGAGCTCGGCATCGGGATCGGGCTCGCCCATCATCTTCAACACGGCCAGCGCCTCATTGATCTCGTTGCGCGAGGCCGACCAGCGCGGGCTGCGCGGAATGCCGAAGAGGAGCGCGAGAAACACCAGCGCCGGCAGGGTGGCGATGCCCACCTGCCAACGCCACTCCGTGGCGCCCAGGTGCATGGTGCGAATGACGAAGTTTGAAACGTAAGCCAGCAAGATGCCGAAGACTACGTTGAACTGAAACGTCGCCACCAGCCGTCCGCGCCACTTGGCCGGGGCCAGCTCTGCAATGTACACCGGGCCCAGCACCGACGACGCGCCGATTCCCAGGCCGCCGATAAACCGAAACACCAGGAACGCCGGCCAGTTCCATGCCAGCCCGCAGCCGAGCGCCGACGCAATATATAGCAACGCCGTGATCCGCAGCGTCTCGCGGCTGCCCAGCCTTTGGCCGACCTGGCCCGCGCTCAGCGCGCCAATCACCGTGCCCACCAGCCCGATTGAAACGGTGATTCCCGTTTGGTGCGAATTCAGGCCGTACAGGCTAACCAGCGCGTTGATTGCGCCGGAGATGACTACCGTGTCGAATCCGAAGAGCAGGCCGCCCAGGGCGCCCGTCAACGTGGCCCTGATCAGCTTTGAGTTAAGTTGCATCTCTGTCCCTCAAATCAATTCAACTGGCATTCTATCTTCCCGGGTCCGCCCGATGGCGAATCTCGCCGGCGAGTCCCTTCTCTCCATCCGGGTTCCAGAGCAGCGGGAATCGACTGACGGCCGCAGGCAACGCAGCACAGCAGTTTTCCGGCTCCGAAGAGCTGCGGATTTCTTGAAGTCGAATTGATGGGGATTGCGGCTTGAGGGAAGGGATTGCCGCAAGTTATTCAGGCTCTGTTTGGGGCGGCTGGTGGGGATCGAACCCACGACATCCTGAGCCACAGTCAGGCGTTCTGCCGCTGAACTACAGCCGCCGTATACCCTATCGATTGTACCATCGAATTTGAGCCGCTTTGCGGGCGTGAGCGCAGCGGGAGCCCGCAGGCGAAATCCCGAGCGTATGCGAGGGAACTTTCGCGCACCCGCGCCCGGCCTCCGCTCCCGAGGCGGGCAAAGGGGCAGAAACCGGACCGGCCCGAACTCCCTCGAACGCAGTCGTCAACTCTGCTGTTTACTTCCGGCAGGGCTCCAGAATGATCTGGCACTCCATCTCGTTTGAAGCAGCGTCATTGAACGTGAGTCCCGGCTTCAGCCTGGGGGCTAGGATATCCATTTAAGAATCCGGATTGCTCCCATCGAGGCGCCCTTGCTGTGCGCTGACACGCCGGTGCGCGACTCGATCTCGGATCGGTGCGCCGCATAGTATTGGTATGCCCGAACCAGCATCTCCGAGTTCCTCAGCGAGGGACTCCAATCGAGTGCTTTCTTTATCTTCGCCGTGTCGAATATGAAGTCCTCGGCAATCATCTTGTAGTGGTACGGCCCCAATGGCGACAGATGCATTTTATTCGCAAGCTTCATGGCCAGGATAGCCGGCACCTTGGGGACCGACCGTGTTCTCGACTTTGATCCGGCTGCCTTGATGACTGCTTCAAATACTTCCCGCAGGGTTTCCACGTGATCCGAGCCGACATGAAAGACATCCGATCTTCCCAGCCCCATGGCCTTGATGCAAGCCGAGGTCAGATCGTCAGCATAGATAAACTGATACCGGTTATTGCCCGAGCCGACCAGCCACACTGTCTTATTGTCGTCAATAAATTCAAAGAGAATCGCCAGCAATCCCAGGCGTCCGCTGTCGATGATGGTCGGACAGCGAATGATGACCACGTCCAGATCGCCTGCGTATGTCTTCAGTACGTTCTCTGCTTCGAGTTTGGCGCAGCCGTAGGACTCAATCGGCGCCGGAGGTTCGTCTTCCGCAATCGGATGTCCCGGGTTGCTGGCCCACAGGCAGTTGGTGGAAGTGAAAACCAGGCTGCTGACCAAATGCCTCTTGCAGGCCTCGGCCACATTGCGAGTGGCATCGACATTGCATTCCCAAATCTCTTTGGCGTCGATTCTGAGCCCATGCGCGAGCGCCGCTGCGCAATGCTGAACCGCCGAAAAGTGATACTCGGCGAAAACCTCTTCAACTAGCTTCTGGTCGCGCAGGTCTCCGGTGATGTTCACCAGGTTCTGGTGTTGCGTATCATCGCGAACCAGGTCGAAACTGACGCATCGATACCCGGATGCCAGCAATTTCAACTTAAGAATCCTGCCAAAAAAGCCCGCCCCGCCTGTTACGAGCACGGTTTCCATAGAATCATCCCCCACCCGGCCATCATCCGATGGCCCGCAGGCGAAATCCCGAGCGAACGCGAGGGACCCTGTCGCCAATGGTCGGGGCGGAGGCATTCGAAGTCTCGTTCCCGAGTGGCCACTATGCCGTTTTCTTTGTTGAGATTAAGGGCAAACCTAATCAAAATCAGAGGTTTCCGAATTTCTCAGGCGTACCCTCTTTTCCCTATTCTCTTACTAGAGGACCAGATTCTGCAAGGAATTGGTGTCACTGGTATCACCCCTCCTCGGGCGCTCTCCGTGTCCATGGAATCTCAAAAGCTGTTCTATCCCGGAAGTTCCTCGACCGGCGGGCATTTGCACTTGGAGTAAACTCAAACCTCACAGCCGATTGCACTCCCGCGCAGCCTGCTGTAGACTCGCGGGCATGGAATACCGTCTTCTGGGAGGCTCCGGTCTCAAGGTTCCCGCACTTAGTTTCGGCACGATGTCGTTTGGCGGCCGCAATGAGTTCTATAACGCGTGGGGAGCGTCGGACGATATTGCTCAGGCCCGGCGCATCGTCGATATCTGCTTCGAAGCCGGAGTCACTCTGTTCGACACCGCCGATGTGTACTCCGACGGACTCTCAGAGGAGGTGCTGGGCAAGGCGCTGGGTGAGAAGCGAGGCCAGGCGCTGATCTCCACCAAGGCCTTCTTCCGGTTTGGCGGCGGGCCCAACGACATAGGTTCGTCGCGCTATCACCTGCGCCGATCGCTTGAAGGCAGCCTGCGACGGCTGGGCACCGAACATGTGGACATCTACCACATGCACGGTTTCGACGCGCTGACGTCCGTTGAAGAAGTGCTGGATACGCTGAACACTTTCGTTCGCGAGGGCAAGGTGCGGTACATCGCCTGCTCAAATTTCTCCGGCTGGCACCTGATGAAGTCACTGGCCGTAGCCGACCGGTACGGGTGGGCGCGGTATGTAGCGCACCAGGTCTACTACTCGCTGATCGGGCGCGAGTACGAGTGGGAGCTGATGCCGCTGGGGCTCGACCAAAAGGTGGGTGCACTGGTGTGGAGTCCGTTGGGCTGGGGACGGCTGACAGGCAAGATTCGCCGTGGCCAGCCGCTGCCCGAGGTGACCCGTCTGCACAAAACGGCCAGAAACGGGCCGCCGGTAGAGAACGAGCACCTGTACAAAGTAGTGGATGCGCTGGATGCGGTAGCCGCCGAAACGGGCAAAACGGTTACCCAAGTGGCGCTGAACTGGCTTCTCGGGCGGCCGACGATCTCCTCGCTGATCATCGGGGCGCGGAACGAGGAACAACTGCGGCAGAACCTGGGTGCGGTGGGCTGGAAGCTGACCGCGGAGCAGGTGGCGCAACTGGACAAGGCCAGCACTACGATGGCGGTCTACCCGTACTGGCATCAGCGGAATTTCCCGGAGCGCAACCCTGTGCCAGTTTAGGAACTGGGGTCACGGTGACGCGGGTTGTAGCGGTGTCGCGCTTTGAGTCTGGGCAAGAGGACATATACCGTGCCCAAGCGTCCTCAAAGCTGCCAGGCGGCAGCAAGTCGGAATCCTGTTTCCGAACCGGATTGGAATTCAACTGTGCCGCGGAATCCGCGCCATGCCGCGTGGATAAGTTGGTCCGTTCGAAACCACATCAGGACTCCGCCGCTTCTCGAAGCACCTCAGCCAGGGCGTGGAGATCGTGGGCAAAACGGCCGAGGAAGAGGCCGTCAACTGCCGACTTCAGCCGGGAAAACAGCCCTGGCTTGGCACTGCCGCCGTAGATGAACCTCGTATCCTCGCGTTGCGCGATCCAGAGATTAAGATCCGCTGCAACAGAAACGATGTGCTCTGGTGGGGCTGATTCGGCAGCTCCGATAGCCCAGACCGGTTCATAGGCGACGATCAGTGGTGCATCAGATTGAACGCGGGATGTCGCCAATTGGAGTTGCCGGATACAGAACTGGGCCGCGGCCTTTGGTCCAACCGGCACGATTTCACCGACGCAGAGTATCGGAACCAGCATCGACCGGACCGCAGCCTCCACCTTGCGGGCGATCATCTCGTCGGTTTCGCCGAAGAGACGACGCCGCTCCGCATGACCAATCTCGACGAAGCGGCAGCCCGCCTCAACCAACATCGGCGCGGAAACTTCACCCGTGAATGAGCCGGCGTCCTCCCAATACAGATCCTGGGCTCCAAGTTGTACCCGCGTTTGGGCCAGCGCCACGCGAGCTGCGCTTAGCGACAGAAAATCCGGAATCACAAAGAAATCAACATCCGGCGGCAATTCATGCCGCGCCAGTTCTGCAACTCCGCCAATCCAATCCTGCGTCTGGCGAAGTGACATGTACATCTTCAGGCTCACACCGAAGATGCGGCGGCGCGTGCGGGGGGGGAAGCCGTCGATCGCCATCAGCGTATGATCGGCGGCTCGTAGCTGCATATTGCGGCCACCTTCGAAGCCGATTCCGAGGAGGGGTCAAACTGATGTTTCAGCCACTCTGCAACAAGGACACGAGCCAATTCCAGGCCGATCACTCGCTCACCCATGCAAAGAACCTGTGCGTTGTTACTCAGCACAGCTCGCTGCACCGAGTAGATATCGTGCGCAGTCACGGCGCGGATCCCCGGCACCTTGTTGGCGCTAATGGCCACGCCGAGACCGGTTCCGCAGATGAGCAGCGCACGATCGGCTTCCCCACTCGCGACCATGCGAGCCGCCCGCACCGCCACATGGGGATAGGCAGTATGCTCGTCGCTGCTCACGCCGACATCGGTGACCTTGTAGACGGACGGATGCCGGCTCAGATCCGCCTTGAGCGCGTCGCGAAAACGTCTTCCCGCGTCGTCGCATCCGATCACGATGTGGTATTTGCCATCAATCATCTCGATTCTCCCAGAACCTGGAGGATGGTGCGGGCGGCAAGCGCAAAGGAGACGGCGCCGGCATCGCGATGTCCTTTGCTGCGTTCGGCGAGCGGACGTGCGCGGCCAATGCGAGGCACCAGGTTCCGAGTGTTCTCTGCTCCAGACTCCGCCGCATTTGCCGCCTGCTCCCAGGCTGTGTACAGCGGAACACCTGCGTTAATCGCAGCCGAAAGTGTCTCGACGAACGGCATGAGAGCATCGAGAAGCGTCTTGTCGCCCGGCTTGGCTCCGCCCAGCGTCATGACGTCTTCGAATGCCCTGGTCGCAGCCGCAGCTACCTGCTTTGCAGTGACGGCAGAATTGTCGTCAAGCGCCGCACTGGCCGACCTCAGACCGAGCCCCCAGAGTGCACCGGAAGTGCCTCCGGAGCGGTCGGCCCATGCATCGCCGCCCGCGGCAAGTACGCTGGCCGCGCCGGCGCCTGCGATCGCGGCATCGTTGGCCGCTTCCGCGGCGGCGGCCGATCCCCGGGCCATGCCCATGCCGTGATCGCCGTCGCCGGCTTGCGCATCAATGCGCCCGAGCTCTGCTTCCGCTTCCCTCATCGTCGCGGCAAGGCACTCAAATCCGCGAGCGAGGGCACGGCCGGATCGGTTCGACTCGGAGCTCCCCCGCGGCCAGCCTGCCTGCTTCTCGACTTCCTCCGGTTCGGCAGTGTCTGTAGTTGCCGGGCCAGTGTCGCCGATTCGCAAGGAAGCACTGCAGCACGGGGCCAGCCACAAGGATTCAAGCTCCGCGTCGAGCCAGGTTAACGTGAGCGAACAGCCCTTCATGTCCAGGCTGGTGACGTACTCTCCGACCAGCGGGGCGACGACTCCGAGTCCTCTCCTGCGCAGCGCTTCAGCGACAGAGTCCCACAGCACAAAAAGCTCCTCGTACTTCGTGCCGCCCAAGCCGTTCAGGATAGCGGCAACACGGTCTCCCGGCGACTCCGGCGCCTCTTCGAGCAAACGGGAAACGAGCAGCTCGGCCAACTCCGAAGCCTGAATCATTGCGATCTCGTCGATACCCGGCTCTCCATGGATCCCGAGGCCGACGGCGATCCGGCCAACCGGCACCGAGAAGAGCGGATCCGCGCCACCCGGCAAGGTGCAACCGGCAAACGCAATGCCGAGAGAACGCGTGCGTGCGTTGGCCAAACGCGCAATTCTTTCCACCTCGTCGAGTGTCATGCCGTGCTCAGCGGCCGCGCCAGCGATCTTGAAGACCGTTACATCGCCGGCAATTCCCCGGCGCCGGCTCTCGTCGCCCTTCTTCGCACTGGCAATGTCATCGGTCACGGCAAGGATGCGCACGTCGATGCCTTCCGCTCGCAGGCGCGTTGCAGCGGCGCCGAAGTTGAGAACGTCACCCGCATAGTTCCCGAAGCCGAGCAGAATGCCTCCGCCGCGATGAGCACGCACGCACACGTCGTGAACAAGCCGAGCGGACGGAGAGGCGAATATGTCGCCGGCGACGGCAGCATCCGCCAACCCTGTTCCCACATAACCGGCAAAAGCTGGAAAATGGCCGCTTCCGCCGCCGATCACCAGAGCCACCTTGCCCGGCCGCGTCGACGTCGCGCGCAGAACGCCACCGGAAGTCGGCTTCACGATGGACGAGTAAACATCGCAAAAACCGCGCAGGGCAGCGGCGGCGAATTCCCTTGGGTCATTGCAGAGGTGAGTCATTCGATATGATCCTTGCCATTCCGTTCCATTGTTGGAACCGCCGTTCGAGTTGCTCAGGGTTGATTCACAACTTCCTGCGCGTAATCGCGACGGCAATGCATGGCTGTGCTGGTGATGTTCCTGAGCACGAGGTCATCCGCCAGTTCGAAGGGGTAAATGATCTCGATGAACGCGGGCAAATCCTGCAGTCCCGCTGTCTTGACTTCATGGGCAAACTGGACGACATCAAACAGGCCGCGACTGTCGGGCCATCCCCAATGAGAGTCGCTCTGGAAGTCGGTATTCTGCAGATGGAAGGCGCCAATCGAATGGCCGAGCCCGTTCAACCATTCCGGCATTCTCGCGCCGGGGCCGTACAAGGGCTGATACAAGGCGTGACCGATGTCGACCAGGAGCTTTATTGAAACGGCGCACCGGCCCTCGAGATCCTTCAGGAACTTCTGCGATTGTTCGACCGTGTAAGGAATTTCGCGGGCGAGCGGCGTGCATTCCACCTGGAGCCGTTCCAGTCCGGCAGCCTTTGCCGCTTCAGAAAGCTCAGCCACAGCATCGAGCAGGTCGAGGTAACGCCTTTCGCAACGTCCAGGGTCGGAATAGTCGCTGGCGCTCATCCCGCCCAGTGGTCCTCCCGATGCCTTGGCTCCCACTTCCGCAGCCACGTCAAAAGCGCGTTTCCACCATTCGAGCGACGCCTGGCGGCCCGCCTTATCGGGATGAAGCAGGCCATCGAAACAGTAATTGGCAAGACCGCTAAAGGCACTCTCTATCTCCAGGCCCCATTCGCTCGCCGCGGTCCTCACCTGTGCGGTCATCGTCCGGCGGACGGACTCCGGCCACCAGGGATCGAGCAGATCGTAGGTGAATTGCACGAGCCTTAGCCCCAGCGTCTCGCGAACGATGCGTGCCCACACGGGCGGCTCAACCCAGCGTTTTATGGCAAAACTGAGATTGATTCCAAGATTCATATCGACTCCGACGAGTTTCTCTATTCGAGGTTGGTGTGTCGACCCCGCATTCCGTCCGGCGTCTGGCCGCTCTTGTCGCGAAGAAGAATCGACACGAGGTCAAAGAACACAAGCTGGACTGCTTCGTAAAGGCTCCCCATTGGCAACAGGCCTGCCGATCCGCGATCGTCGGCCATGGTCTGTGCGGGCAGGTGGATCACTGCGTCGGCGATTTGCGCTGCAGGGCCGGCAGGCTGGGCGGTGACCACCATGGTACGGGCGCCCGCATTGCGGGCTACGCCGAGCAAGGCCACCACCGTTGAAAAAGAGCCGGGGCCGGCGCTGGCGAAAAGCAGATCCCCTTTGCCGAGAGGCGGTGTTGTCATATCCCCAACTACGTGCGCATCCAACCCAAGATGCATGAGGCGCATGCAAAAGGCCTTCATCATCAGGCCCTCGCGCCCAACTCCGTAGCAGGCGATCCGGCGCGCCTGCAGAAGTTCGGAACAGATCCGCATGTAAGTGTCGTCGGTTACGCGGTCAAATACGGCGCCAATTTCCGAAAGCGCCCTCTGCGCCATCGATTGCAACGGAGATTCTCCGTTCTTGCTCATGGTCTTTGTGCTCGCAACAACTACCCTCGCGGCGGACGTCCTGGTCGGCCATCGTCGCGCCTGGGATGCAATTACGGTGAACTATGGCATTGCTCTGCGCTTGCCGACACAAATACTCAGCGACTCCCTTCGGAGGCTTCCAGCAAAAGAACCCAGTCGCCATCCCCGTCATGATTCTTGCCAGGCGGGGTGAACTGGTGGTGTCCATGATTGATAAAAGGCCCATTCGCAACATCCCGATAAGTTCCATCTGAGGGGTCGAACCATCTTGCTCTTGCAGGACCCCGCAGGCTCGCAAGATTGACCGTGATCGGGCGCGCTGTGGGCATGTACACGACCGCTGTCGAGCCGTCCGGGGTCTTGGCAGCGGTAGCATAATCACTCTTGCTAACCTGAGTTTTGAGGTCGCCATAGTTGCCCAGCCCCTCGATGACCACGGAATGGTCCTGGTCGGGCACCAGGTCCTGCCATCGCAGGGAAGTAAAGAAGTTCTTCCAGATGGTGAACTGTGCGACGCCAGCAGTGTCTATATTGCCCTGCCATCCGGACCTGAACGTCCACGTATAGTTGTTGCCATAGAACTGCCCCGTTCCCCCGGTCAGCATGGTCCAATACTCCTGGCGTCGAAGCACCGCCGGAGTTCCATAATCATTGCCGACATTCTCTAGCTCATAATGGGCTTCCATGAGGTAGGTTGGCATAATTGGCTTCTGATTGTAGCTATGTAACATCTGAATATAGGTCGGGCCATATATGTAACTTCCGTTGATATCAATCAGGGGCGCCCATGTTGGATCGTCAAGCGACGAGCCCGTGGGCGGATTAAACTCGACGGTTTGAATATGTCCTGGATCGGCGGACCTGATGCCTTTTGCTACCGCTCTTACCAGTGCATCATCGCTCGAGACCTGCCAACCGCCAAAATCGTTGCCATTTATCCATGCAACATTGGAATACTTCTTGTAACGCTTCCCGAGATATTGCCCATAGGCATAATCTGCGGCCAGGCCATTGTTGCGCAGTGTTTGGAGCCATCCCGCAGTTTCTATTGGATC
>Ga0326727_10025918_pt1 | contig 10944 bp, 4 predicted proteins | sample MB2enrmetagenome_FD_207643 | JGI IMG/M metagenome (GOLD analysis project Ga0326727, IMG submission 207643) | Lab enriched peat soil microbial communities from McLean, Ithaca, NY, United States - MB29MY | ecosystem: Environmental > Terrestrial > Soil > Wetlands > Peat | place: USA: New York... | reverse complement strand
TGAGCGCGCTCCATACGTCGACCAGGTTGTCCGCCTGCTGCTCGCCCACTTCGCTGGCAGCAAATGCGCGCAGTGTTGTGATGCGCTCCGCCAGAGTGCGCATCGGCTTGCCTGCGGTGAACTTCAACAGCCGGTAGTTGAAGTCCATGGTCGTGCCGTCGCCAAAGTTGATCATCCGCCGTGCGGGTGCAGACGCACCACCGCTGTTGAACGAGGGCACAACGATGCCAACCACTGGATAGAAAGCCCCAGCGCTTCCTTGTGTTGCGACGCCTGCGAATGCATGGCCATCGGGGCCTTCGTGGCCCTCGACAGCCAATCCGCGGGGCAGCTTGCGCACAATGCTATCCAGCACGTCCGGAGAGAACGTAGGCACCATCCACGGTCGCGCCGCAATGGGAGTGAGGTTGATCTGGATCTCGTGCCCCGCGTCCCTGGCGGCCTGCTGGGCGTTGATCAGGAAGCCCGCGACGCGGTCCGACATGGGCCGGTCTTTATAGTTGCTGTTGCCGTTGATGCCTGGATACAACGACGGCGCCCAGTCGAAGCCCGATCCGGCGTCGATGGTGACCCAGTTAAACTGCTCCACCTCCGGGCACGTCTTGAGCAGGCGCTGCATCGACTCGCGAACCATCCGCAGAGTCTCTGGTTCGTCCACGCTGGGGGCGAAGTACACGTTGCGCGAGCGATTGGGCTGGTCGATGCGCGGGCCGCGTAGTTCAGGATGCGCCGTAAAAAAAGCCTCCGGCAGGACCTCCGGTTCGTTCGCGCTCCACACGCCTTTCAGTCCATATTTACCCAGAACTGCGCAACGCTGCTGCAATATCCCGGAGACCTCGGCTGAGTATTTCGCGTCCACAAACGGACGAAGCTCTTCCGGCGGAAAGATGGTGAGCAGACCGGCATGGTGTACGAACCACATCGGGTAAGGGTCCGCGGAATTCATCTCCCAGGTTGCCAGGGGTAGGCCTTCTGTGACGAGCATATGGGTAGCGCCCAGTTCCTTCGAGAGGGCGGCCTTCCGCTCGAACTGGGCCAGGTCGGCAGCTTGCTGCCGCGCAGATCCTTCGGTAACGCCGCGCGGCACGGCCGTCTGCGCATGCGAAGAGGCAGCCAGAAATCCCACCGCCAGCAGTGGAACCATCAGCAGGGAGGACGCGATCTTCATGGAATGCGCAGATTGACCGGTCATTATGCGCCGCCATCACCCGCTGGCGGCATGTTGGGACGGCGCCCTCCTCCGAAACCGCCTCCGGCGGGTACGGGTGGGGGCGCGGCGGTGGGCAGCACGTCGGCGCACAACTCCAGCACCGCAATGGCGTTCAGGCCACTCTGCGAGGAGCCATTGGTATCGACGCCATCATCGGTTGGAGCTAGTGCATTGGGTGGCAGTACACGGCCACCGCGGGGGCGACCACCTCCACGCAGACCGGCAAGCGCGTTTTGTGCCAGCGCAGGATTCTTCGTCACATAGTAGGCGTAAGCCACCAGTTTGCCCTGGCTGATTCCCGCGCCGGAGTTGGCGCAGAAATCCGCCCATAGTTTTTGCCACGCCGGGTCATCGATGCTCATGTTGAGTTCGAACATGACCTCCGCGCCGCCCATGATGGTGGCCAGGTTATAGCTGCCCAGCGTGGTGTCGCGCGCGGTCAGCTTGCCTGTGGCGGGATCGAAGCCCATCAGCATATTTTTGCCGGTGCGGAATCCGTGGGGCATGGCCTCCATGGACTTCATGCCGGTGAGGATATTGTCGCGCCATTGCGTGTTGCCTGTGCGCTCCCACTCGGTCATCCAATTACCGGCGAGAGCCAGCCAGTCGGGGCCCGATCGCACCCGTGTCACAAACTTCTCGTCGCCCGCGCGCGGCGGATCGGCCTCGCGCATGGGGTCGTAGGCAATGATGGACTTGTCCGCCTGCAGTGCATCGTGCATCACGTCGCCGGTGCGTTCGTCGCTGGTCAGGTAGTAGTAGAAGCGGCGGAATGCGGCCTGCCCGATGCGTGCCTCCTTGGCCCCATCGCCCCAGTGCGAGACGCCGTGACGCGTACCCAGGCCGGCCATGGGACCGAAGTGATAGCTGTCCACCTCGCCGGTATGGCGCGTCATGGCCTCGGCCAGGCGAAAGATATCCGCGCGGCCCGAGCGCACGAAGGAGTACCACAGCCAACTGTCGGTGCCCAACTCGGAGTTGTCCCACGCCATGCCGCCCAGGTCGTACCGCCAGACATGACGCTCCGTGTCGAAGGAGTGCATGACGTCGCCATAGTTCCAAAAACCATACCAGTTCCGCTCATCCACCTGAGTGAGGTAAAGGTTGAGCGTGGCATCGAGGCCGCTCTCAATGGCAGCCTTGAACGGCGTCGACGTGTCCTTCACGCTCCACATGCCGAACGCGCGCACATCGTGGTAATACTGCGGCGAAGCGACCAGAACGGGAGGCGCGCTGCCGGCCTTCGCCATGGCGCCGCTGCTCGCCTTGGCGGGTACTGCGCCGGTTGGCCATAGAGTGAGTTCGCTGGTGCGCGCAATGCCATAGGGAGTGCTGTTGCCCGGTTGCACGTCTTCGTAGGAGGCTTCAAGGCCGTGCGCCCGCGTGTCGTAGTGGCGCAGGTCCATTGCCGCGGCCTCCGGCGACCATAGCCACGCGGTAAGCTGCGCGGCGGATGCGGAAGCATTTTGCACATGCAGTTCGGCGGGATAAGACTGCCAGAAGTTCTTGACGCTGACGCCCAATCCGCCGCTCACGTCGCCTACAAACACATGGCCCGAGGAGCGCTTGCCCGCCGCGGAAAATAACCATGTACTCTGCGGGTTGGTGCGCTTCTTGATGGTGAAGCCATCGGGATTGAGCTGCACCAGCTTGAAGTCATCCCACACCGCCCAGTCGCTGACCATGTTGCGGCCCTGCTGGTTCATCTCTGCGCGGTTGGGCACTCGCTGGCCTTCCAGTTGTGTGGGATATACATCCTTGCCGCTGGCGTCGGTGACGATGCGCGTTCCGCCGGAGCGCCCAATCAACGGCTGGATCGGCTCCGACCACAGGCCGTCGTCAACACCGGAGAATCGCACATGGCGGTTCTGGATCTCCTCGCGCATGGGTACGGCGAAGCTGACTCCCAGGCCATGGATGAAGTCTTTTGCCTGGTCGCCATCGAAGAGGATGGTGTGCACCATGCGTACTGATGTCTCGCCCGAGTAGAAGTACAGGCGCAGATGGAAGGGTAGCCACTCGCGGCCCGAGGTCGCTCCCTTATGCACCCCTTCGAACTTGACCACGGCGCGCACCGGGCCAGTCTGTTCCACGGTGACTTTTTTAACCAGGCCGACATACTTCTCTTGCGGACGAACTTCGCCGGGCTCGCCATCAGGGCCTTGCTGCAAGATGCAGACAAGCTGCCCTGCGCCAACCACGGTGCGGCCCTCCACCGTCATCGATTCCACCAGGTTCATGCCGCCGGTTGCCGGAATCCTGCACTGCAGCGCACCGGTATCCACCGTCACCGTCTTGCCGTCGTTGGTCACCTTCAACGAGCCCGGCGCCGCGGACGCGCCAGTGGCCAGGGTGATGGGGCCTGCCAATCCGGCAGGGACGACCGTGGCAAAGCCGCTCCATTTCAGGGAGCCGTCCGGCCAGAAGGCCAGCGGCCAGCTCTGCACGGGCAGATCTTTGCCGGCCGCGCTGAGGCTGAACCCAGCTCCGCGAGCAACCGCACCCTGCGGCCAGGGCACTCCCCAACTAACGCCGCCGGACAGCAGAGGTGGCTCTGCTCCAAGCCAGGAGAGCGCGACGCTTTGCGAAGCGGCGGGTGGTCTGCGAGCCTGGGCGGCGGCCAGCAGGTTGCCTTCAGCGAGCGTGCTGGTGGTCATGGCGGCGCCGGCCAGCGCTGCGTCCTTTAGAAATTCCCGGCGAGTTGTTTGCACCACAGTTCTCCTTGGCGGTTCCGGCGAGCCTTATCTTGAACGCCCATTATGAGCTTCCCCAGGCAGGGTTGTGAAGCTGCGAGCATAGCAGGAATTCCCGGGAAGCCTTAGTGCTGGTTCTGGAATGTTCGTATACCCTCCCCGGCAAGGATCAACATCCCTTCTCAAGAATCCCCCCAGATACTTCGGTCGTGGTGGTAAGCTGGCGCTGTCCAAAACGCGATGTTTTTTCTGTTTTACAGAGTGCTTTTGGGAGCAGGAGAAGTTCGTATGTCGCTGAAGAAGGAAGGCACAGGTGCGTCGATCACCCGGCGCCAAATGCTTGCGCAGGCCGCAAAGGGCGCGGCGCTGGCCTCGCTGATTCCGGGCCGCTCCGCTCCGGCGCTGTTAGCAGAGACCACACCCACGCCCAGCACAAAGCCATCTCGCCCGGCGGCGAAGCGGATTGAGATGGAGACGGAGAAGCTCAAGCTCTCCGTAGACCCAGTGAATTGCCGTTGGTCGGCGCAATTAAAGGGGACCGAGATGCAGATCAACGAGGCGTACTTCCTTCCCGGGGACGACCCCTCGGGTTGGACGGTGGCCAGCTCGGTGAACCGCAACGAAAGCAGCAACCTCGGATCGTTCGAGAACGTAACGCTGCATGGGACCAAGCACGGGCAGTTGGACTTTGTGTATCGGATCTCGGCCAGCAAGACCGGCAATGACATTCTGGTGAGCCTGGGCCGCGCGAACCATACGGGCAAGCCGGTCGACCTGCAAGAGATGGACTACTTCGTCTCCTGCGACGCGCGGCTGGGTGGCACCACGGACAAATGGGTCAGCCTGGGCACGCACTCGCGCAACCGCGACTACTACGAACTGTTGCCAGTGGAGACCTTGATCACGCCCAAGATGTATGCCGTGAACCATGTGGTGAACGATCCAACCACGGGCAACACCCTGCTGATGGGGCATGTCACAACACAGAAGGGCGCATCGCGCTTTGAAGTTTCGGAGGGATGGCAAGGCAAGACGGTGGACCGGATGCAGGTCCGCGGACGATGCAGCTACAAGGTCACGGTGCCTGTGGGAGCGAGCTTTGCCGGCGAGAAGCTGCTCCTCCTCTTCAGCAACGACGGCTTGCGTGCGATGGAGCACCAGGCCGAACTGATCGCCATCGCGCACGACATTCGACTGAAGCAGCGACGGCCCATCGACCTCGACGACCGTGAACTGGTGGCCAACAACTACAGTCGTTTTCATGGATGGATGTCGGGCGGAAGCAATGCCCGTGCGGAGAAGTTTTTTCAGGACCACGGCCTCACCGACTTCTACTGGGGCATGGGCGGGCCCGGCGCGCAGGGGACATTTGGCATCTATGGTTCAGGCGGAGGGACGCAAGGTCGCCCGGCGCGCATCAACTATCCCGCAGAGTGCTACCTGCCGGTGCATACGCCCAAGTACGATGGCGAACGTGTCATCGACTTCTCCAACCCGCTGGCCGTGAAGTTGGAGCGCGAACGCGCCTTTGCATGGGCCTCAGACCATGGCGATCAAACGGGCCGTGCTGAGATGGACTTCGCTGACTGGTGGGACAAGTGGCCGGGGCAGCACGATCCCTATATGAGCGCGATGGAGACCTATCACGCGGGCGGCCTGCCGTGGCGCGAGGCCATCGACCAGAAGGCCCCGCGCAGGGTCGTCCGCTCCAACATGCAGCCCGTGGACCACTCCTATGGCATCGTCGATATCTGCCGCATCTCCGAGGACGCGGACCACGGCTACGAGACTGGCGTCTCGCCGCTGACGCAGACCGAGTTTACCGGCCTGTTCACCGAATCGGTTCTCGGCTCCGCAAATCGCGCCTTCTACAACGGCCGCGTCTTCTGGAACGATGGCGACGGATTTCATATCTATAAATTCAGCCTGTCGGATGGCCAGTTCTATACCTACGGACAGGCCAAGGTCACCGGGGTCTTTCATGCCATCGCCGGAAGCACGCTTTTTATCTCCGAAGCATTCGATGTGCCGTATCCCGACGACCGGATTGAGCTGATGAAGCGCATCAGCCCGCCCACCATGGACGTGTCTTACCCGGTGGACCTCTTCACGCGCAAACCGGCGCACGTCTGGAATATGCCCGTGGAGCGCGTGTTCGGAAGATGGAACATACTTACGGTCTTCAACTTTACCGGCAAGGTGGGCCACGATTTATTCACCACCAAGCTGGATGCAGCGAGAGACCTACGTCTCGACCCGGACAAGGAATACATCGTCTATGAGTTCTGGTCGAAGAAGCTGATTGGCAGCTTTAAGGGTAGCTTCGCGACGCGTCCATTACAGCCCTACGACTGCGATGTTTACAGCATTGTCGAGAAGCAAAGTCATCCCGTGCTGATCTCCACCAGCCGCCACATCCGGCAGATGGCCTTCGACGTGAAGGACCTTCACTACGACGCGTCGAGCAAGGTGCTGCACGGCATCTCGCGTGCCGTTGCCGGCGATCCCTATCAGTTGCGGTTCTACTTGCCGGAGGGATACAGCGCGAAATCAGTAGATCTACCCAACGGCATACCTCCCGCCACGATGCAGACCGATGGCAACCTGCTCACGGTGGACTTCACTGCTGCAACCGGAAGCGATGTGGAATGGAAGGTAAATTTCTCGTAATTCTTCTGTACAGATTTGCATTTGTAAGAAGCAACAATGGCGTCAACTGAAAACCCGCGGGACGCGGATGAAATGAGGATTGAAATGAGGAAGAACTTCATCATCGCAGCAATCATATTGGCATCGCTATCAGGCTTGACGGCGCAGGCGCAGAGTAAGGCTCCGGCGAAAGCCAACCCCATTCCAAGCATCGTGCAGAAAGATGGCCGCTACGCCCTGATGGTGGATGGCGCGCCGTATCTGATGCTGGGCATGCAGACCAACAACTCCAGCGATTGGCCGGCCACGCTGTCGCAGGTTTGGCCCGCCGCCGAGGCGTTGCACGTCAATACGGTGGAGACGCCCATCTACTGGGAGCAGCTTGAGCCGAAGCAGGGCCAGTTCGATTATTCGCAGATCGACACGGTGCTGGCGCAGGCGCGCGCGCACCACCTGCACCTGGTTCTGCTGTGGTTTGGCACATGGAAGAACGGCAGCCAGCACTATATGCCGGAGTGGATGAAGCTGGAGCCGGAGAAGTACTCGCATGTCATCAACAAGCGCGGTGAGGCGGTGGACTCGCCCTCGCCGTTCGCGCAGGCGTCGCTGGAAGCGGACATCCATGCATTCACCGCGTTAATGACGCATCTGAAGGCCGCCGATGCTCAACACACAGTGTTGATGGTTCAGGTGGAGAACGAGACCGGCACATGGGGAACGCTGCGCGACTACTCGCCGCAGGCGGAGAAGCTCTTCGCCGCTCCGGTGCCCGCCGAAGTTCTGAAGGCGATGAATGTGTCACCCGGATCGCGTACTGCGAACTGGCAGGATGTATTCGGCACGGAAGCCGAGGTGAACTTCCACGCCTGGGCCATCGCGCGCTATGTTGGGCAGATTGCCGCTGCCGGCAAGGCTGTCTATCCGCTGCCGCTCTATGTCAATGCCGCGCTGCGCGATCCCATCAAGCCCGGCGCGCCCGGCAGCTACGAGTCGGGAGGCCCCACCGATAACGTACTCAATATCTGGAAGGCGGAGGCGCCCGCGATCGATGTTCTGGCGCCCGACATCTACAACAACGACGCCACGGCGTATCTCAAAATTCTCGACCTCTATCATCGGCCGGACAATCCATTGTTTGTTCCGGAAACCAGCAGTTCCGCATCCACCGCGCGCTTTTTCTTCGCGGCACTGGGACGACAGGCCATCGGCTACTCGCCCTTTGGGCTGGACTACACGCGAACTCCCGCACCGCAGCCGGGAGCAACGTCCACGCAGGACAGCTTTCTGCAACCCACGGCGCAGAACTACATCCTGATCGGGCCGATGATGCGCGACATCGCCCGCCTCAACTTCGAGGGCAAGCTGCAAGCTGTCGCCGAGCTGCCGGGAACGGCCACTCAGACCCTACACTTCGGCGACTGGGATGCGTTCGTTACCTACGGTGCCGGTAGAGGAGCTGCACCACGGCAAGGCACCGAGCCGACGGGGCGCGCCCTGGTGGCGCAACTATCCGACAACCAATTTCTGGTAACGGGGATGAATGCCCATGTTGACTTCCGCCCTGCGGGAACCGAGCAGCAACGCAAGTCCCAACAGATAGAGAATGGCACCGGGCAGACGCCATCCGCGCTGATCGACGGCAAATGGATCCATCGTCAATTCCTGAAAGTGGAGGAAGGGACCTATGAAAATGGAACCTTCAAGTTCCGGAGAATCCTGAATGGCGACCAGACCGATTACGGCCTGAACTTCTCGTCCGCTCCACTGGTGTTGCGCGTTTCTGTGGCGACCTATTGATAGTAAGAAGATGTCGAAACTGATCCTGGGAGAACAGCATCATGGGCCATGAACTGACGCGAAGAGAGTTTCTGGGCGACGCAGCCCTGGTTGGCGTTGCATCTGCAATTGGGATGGATAAGGCACTGGCTGGCCAACCTGCCGGAGCCGGCCAGGCGCGACCCGATGCCACGCCGCCTCGCGTGCGCCGCACCAGCTTCGACGAAGGATGGAGCTTTGCCAGGGGAGATCTTCCCGGTGCGGAGGCCCCGCAGTTCACTGGCGGAAATTGGACGCCCGTGATTATTCCCCACGACTGGAGCATCGCCGGTCCTTTTAGCGAGACAGAGCCGTGCGGCAGCGAGGGAGCATACCTGCCCACCGGCATCGGCTGGTATCGCAAGAGCTTCCAGCTTCCGCGCGGCGATGCGGGGCGCCGCATCCTGCTGCAGTTCGATGGGGTATACCAGTGCAGCGATGTGTGGATCAACGGCCAACATCTTGGCACACGGCCCTACGGCTTCACCACGTTCTACTACGACCTTACGCCGCACCTGCATTTCGGCAGCGAGCCAAACGTGGTCGCAGTGCGCGTGGACAACTCCCACCAGCCCAACCTGCGTTGGTACTCGGGATCGGGAATCAACCGCCACACTTGGCTCATCAACACCGGCCCGGTCTACATCGAGCAGTGGGGAACGGGCGTAACCACTCCGCAGATAGCGCCGGAGAGTGCTACGGTCGAAGTCACCACGCGCGTGCGCAATGCGCTTGCGCAATCCGCATCCTGCACGCTGAGAACCGAGGTCGTCGACCAGAGCGGTGCAGTTGTGCAATCGACAGAAACCGTAGCAGAGATTCCCATCGGTGGAGACCACGTCTTTGTGCAGCGCATCGCCGTACCCCAGCCCAAACTCTGGTCGCATACCTCGCCGAACCTCTACTCCGCACGCCAGGTGCTGCGCCACGACAATGCAGATGCTGACGCCATAAGCACCCCCTTCGGCATTCGTTCCATCCAGTTCGATGCGGACAAAGGATTTCTGCTGAATGGCGAGCGCGTCAAGCTGAACGGGGTCTGCCTGCACGACGATGGAGGCGCTGTGGGCACGGCGGTGCCGCAGCGTATATGGGAGCGGCGCTTCGCCCTGCTCAAAGAGATGGGTTGCAACGCCATCCGCGCCAGCCACAATCCGCACACGCCGGAGTTCTTCGATCTTTGCGACGGCATGGGCTTTCTGGTGATGGCGGAGGCCTTCGACGAGTGGCGCGAGCCTAAATCGCAGACGCCGAACTACGGCTATCACCACTACTTCGACGAGTGGGCTGCACGCGACCTGGCCGACATGATTGCGCGCGACCGCAACCATCCCTCCATCGTCATCTGGAGCGCGGGCAACGAAGTCCCCGACCAGGATGTGCCTCGCGGCGTTGAGACTCTGCGCGCGTTGAATAAGATTCTGCACGACAACGACCCCACGCGGCTGGTCACCGTGGCCTGCGATCAGATCGTCGCGGAACCCCACGGCGCGTTGCCCGAGTTCCTCGCAGAACTCGACGTGGTGGGCTACAACTACGTGGGCCGTTGGCGCGACCGCCGCGAAAAGTTCTACAGCATCGATCGCCACGACTTTCCGCAACGCCGCTTTATTGGCACGGAGAATGGCGCGATGCCCAGCTTCATCCCCGGCAGCAGCGCCACTCCCAGTGCGTTTCGTCCCGCGTCCAATCAGCGTATTGAGGTGGAGCAGTTGCAACGGTTCACCCAGGTCTACGACTACGTCTGCGGCGACTTCATGTGGACCGGCGTCGACTACCTGGGCGAGGCGCGCTGGCCCTCCAAGGCGTCGCGCTCCGGGGTCATCGATACCTGCGGCTTCGCCAAGGATGGCTACTACTTCTACCAGAGCCTCTGGACCAAAACCCCCGTGCTGCATCTCTCTCCGCACTGGAACTGGGCCGGAAGCGAGGGGCAGATCATTCCCGTGATCTGCTTCACCAACTGCGACACCGTGGAGCTCTTCCTGAACGGCAAGAGCCTCGGCGTACAGGGATATATGTTCCCCGAGATGGGCATGGAGGGGCGGTACTCCAACTTCCCGGCGCGCGACAACGCGATTCAGACTACGGGCGACCTTCATCTCGCATGGTATGTTCCGTACCAACCTGGCACGCTGAAGGCTGTTGGCAGCAAGGACGGCAAGGTGATTTTGACTGTAGAGCAAAGCACCACCGGCGCGCCTGCCGCGATTCGCCTTACCGCAGACCGGGCACACATCGACACCCGATGGGACGACCTCTCCCACGTCACAGTCGAGATCGTCGACAGCGAAGGGCGCGTCGTACCGACCGCCGACAACGAAGTGGTCTTTGCTCTGAGCGGCCCTGGACGAATCCTCGGCCTGGACAACGGCCAGGCCGACAGCCATGAAAGCTACCAGAGTGAGCGCCGCAAGGCCTTCGCGGGCCGTGCGCTGGCTCTGGTGCAATCCAGCGGCCGGCCAGGCGAAATGCGGCTCACCGCTTCGTCTCCATCTCTTACCGGAGCCTCCGTCACCATCACCGCTCCGCTCCTGTTTTCGAGTCAGCCGCTCTAAGGCCCAGATTGCTTCAACA
>Ga0326727_10025916_pt1 | contig 10944 bp, 11 predicted proteins | sample MB2enrmetagenome_FD_207643 | JGI IMG/M metagenome (GOLD analysis project Ga0326727, IMG submission 207643) | Lab enriched peat soil microbial communities from McLean, Ithaca, NY, United States - MB29MY | ecosystem: Environmental > Terrestrial > Soil > Wetlands > Peat | place: USA: New York... | reverse complement strand
TGACAAATTGGATGCATCCTGCCGCGGCTGTAATTGGCAACGGCGGCAATATTCGCCGGTTTCCGCACGGCGCACCGTCAGCAGCGGACGCACGATTATTAGCTCTTTCCCCGCAACATGCCGTTTTGTCAGCGGCTGCAAGCCGCGCAATCCCCGCGTGCCGCTGCCCCGCACCAGGTGTAAAAGGATTGTTTCGACATGGTCGTCCAGGGTGTGTCCCACCGCCACCGCATCCGCGCCGACAGCCGCAGCGGTTTCCGCTAAAAATTGGTATCTCACCTCGCGCGCCGCTTCTTCCAGGGAAAGGCCGTGTGTTTTTTGATAGGCAAGGACATCACGTTTGCCGATAGTGACGGGGATGCCCAGGCTTTTGGCCAGCCGGGCGACATAGCGGGCGTCGCCGGTCGATTCCTGGCCGCGTAATCGATGGTCGAGGTGGGCGACGTGCAATTTAATCCCCAGTTCCGACTGCAGTTTGTGTAAAAGATGCAGCAGGCAGACCGAGTCCTGACCGCCGGAAACAGCCACCAGCAGCGTCTGCCCGCGGGTTGTGAGATGCTGCTCCCGGATAAAACCGGGAACCCGCTGCTCTAACGACTTTTTGTCATCCGGCTTTCCGGCCATTTGTTAACACTCTCAAATCTATCTTTCTGGGGTTACGCACCTTAAAGCCCGAAGTATCTCCAGGTGGTTTACAAAAAGCATTAACCAATAAATTTAAAACAAGCTTTGCCCGCCTACCGGTGTGAGCCCAATAACAGTTTGGTGCGCTCGATGGCGGCCGGGTATTCGGGGAAACCCAGCGCCAAACTTACCTGCTCGGGCCGGCCGGAACCGGACTCATCACAGCGTAAAATCATGCCCAGCACACACGCTTCCGGCTTCATTTCCACTACCCAGATATCGTCAATTAAATTCCGGAGGTCGTAACTTTTACGGCCGGTATCCCGCTCGTGGTGCCAGGGTAGGTTTTCCAACGCCAGCAGCCGGTCGATATCCGTCTTGATGGCTTCCTCGTTTTTATCGGTCTTGACTTCAACCCGATACTGGGTATAACGCACCTGCGATTGCAACGACGGCACGTTCGGTCCGATGGGTGTCGCCTCCAGCACTTTCAAACCGTCCGGCATCTGCCGGTTCACGGTATCCACAAACCAGTGCGGCGAAACGACTTTAGTAACCGAAATATCCATCAATTCATTGTCGGCAATCACCCCCACCGAAAGCGGCACTGCCAGTGAAATCCGGGGGTGGGGAGAAAAACCTTCGGTGTATTCCAGCGGAATACCCGCGCGCCGCATCGCCCGCAGCCAGAGACGGATAATATCCAGATGGGATATAAATTTTAATTCTTCACCGCGGCAGAACCGGACACGTAAACGAAACATAATTATTAACCTCGCCTATGCCATCATAACAACCGCAAGGCGGAGTGTCAAAAATTCAGCTGCTTTTACCTCTTAAGATGACTGAAAAATGTGTAGCAAGCAATTAAGTAGGCGATTTTACAGGAAACTCTCCCTTCCGGGAAAGGGAGATACAGAGGGATTTATCAACTATAATCTGCTTTTATGCATTACATTCTATAGGGAAAGAGACTACTCCTTCGGCAGTCTACTCTTATGTTATAATCAAATCGTATGAAAATCCTCGGCATCGAAACATCCTGCGATGAAACCGCCGCCGCGGTGGTGGAAGACGGCACCAAAATGCTTTCCAACGAAATCGCCTCACAGGTGGAAATCCACGCACGCTACGGCGGTATCGTGCCGGAAGTCGCATCCCGCCAGCATACACTGAGCATCATCCCGATTATTCGCGCGGCGATGCGGAAAGCGGACGTGAAATGGTCGGATTTGAGCGCCATCGCCGTGACCAACGGCCCCGGCCTGGCCGGCTCGCTGCTGACCGGTGTCAATGCCGCCAAAGCCATCGCCCTGGCGCAAAGCCTGCCGCTGGTGGGCGTCAACCATCTGGAAGGCCACATGTACGCCAACTGGCTGACCGGCAACGAGCTTATATTTCCGCTGATTTGCCTGATTGTTTCTGGCGGGCACAGCGACCTGGTGCTGATGAAAGGCCACGGCGATTACACCCTGCTGGGGCGGACGCGTGACGACGCCGCCGGTGAAGCCTTCGATAAAGCGGCCCGGCTGCTGGGCCTTGGATATCCGGGCGGTCCGGTCATCCAGAAAGCCGCCGAAAGCGGCAAAACCAATGTCCCACTGCCTAAATCCTGGATTAAAGGCACCAACGATTTCAGCTTCAGCGGCATCAAATCGTCGCTGCTGCGGCTGGTCACCGAGAATAAAGAAATAAACAAAAACGATTTCGCCGCCAGTTTTCAGGCGGCGGTGGTCGACGTGCTGGTGACCAAAACCATCGACGTCGCGCAGGAATATAACGTCTGTCAAATCCTGCTGGCCGGGGGCGTGGCCGCCAACAAACCCCTGCGCGAGACATTGACCGCCCGCTCGCCGTTTCCGGTGATTATCCCGCCGTTCATCCTCTGCACGGACAATGCGGCGATGATTGCCGCCTGCGGCTATTTCCGCTTCCGGACCGGGCACACCAGCGATATGGCGCTGGATGTTATCCCCAACCTGAAACTGGCAACTGTTTAAATAATCAAGTTTCAAGATTCAATAAACAAGCAAATTCCGGATAAATTCTAATTTCTAAATCCGAAATCCGAAACAATTTCAAATAAATCAAATCCAAAATTCCAATTTATTCTCTCCATACCCGCGTAAAATCTCTCCCTATCAGGGAGAGATTGAGAGAGAGTGACTATTTCTATCAGCCGAAGGCTGCAGGCAATCGCCGGAGGTACTTCGCTTCAGCAAACATATCAAGGCGAGGTAGTTCCCATCTCCATACCGGCAAAAGCCGGTATCCAGCTTATCAATCAACCCTGGTATCTTTAAGATTATCATTGTTAGCAGACCTTTGTTCATTGTTCGTAGGCTGTCAAATGGATTCCCGTACATTCACTTCGTTTAGTACCTACGGCTTTCGCGGGAAAGACAAGAGTGTGTGTCATTGCGAGATTACACAGTACTCGAAGCAATCTCAGGGCGGAAGGGTTAATTGCTTGAATCTTGAATCTTTATTTGATTATTGTTTATTGATTATTGAATCTTTTTCTCGGCTGCTGTACATTCCCGGCACCTTCCCTGGGTACACCACTTTTTATATAAATGCAGTAACCCCTGCTGCCGCCGGGCCGAATTCACCTGCGAAGTACGCAGGCCGAACTGCCGCTGCATATGCCTCGCCACAGTATTGCTTTCCACCGCCGGGTAAAACCCGAACTGAGCCAAAGCTTTTTCCACCAGTGTCGGTTCGCCGTTTGCTTCACCCCAGGCAGCCGCAAAAGGCAGCAGGACGTTAATCACGATGTCGTCCGCCCGGGTCTGCCCGATCAGCCAGGGGCTCAAACCCGGATAACCCTTGCCGAAATCATAACGGTTGGCCCAGTAACCATCGTCTTCCGCCATTATGCCGTCCGCCAGCAAACGGTTGCCCTTTTCGACTGGGGTATTGTCCACCATTGCCATCATTCCCTGGAGCAAGCCGTTTGCCCGGTAGCGCGCTACCAGCCGGCTCATCCCCACCATCCGGCGCAGCGGCGAGTTGGCCGGCCGCACCCGGAAAAACTGCCAGGCGTGGTAATCCATCATTTCTACCCGATGCAAGCTTTCCCAGACTTTTTCCAATTCGTTGACGTAAGCGTAATCCTCAAACGGGGCATATTCGCATTCCGGCCGTTGTGACGGCAGCAGGCCGGCGGTGCCCAGCAGCAAAGCGTCCCGGCCGGTTTGATTAGACACGTTTTCCAATTCGAAGAGCGGGATTTTTCCCGCCAGCACCTGAAATGGCGCCTGGTTGCGGGTATAACCCAGTGCCGTCATGATACCGGTATAAAGCACTTGCCCGGCCGACCGCAGCGGCAGCAGCTTTTGGAATTGACCGGCCTTTTCCTGAAAACGTGCGGCGCCGGCGGCCGCTAAAATACGCTGCAGTTTTTCCGGCGAATTTACGGCCATCCCAGTGCAAGGCAGTTGCCGCGGTTGTGGCCGCGCCATTTCGTCCGGCAAAAAATTTTCCAGCGTCACCGATGGGATGACGGTGCCGTTTTGCAAGGCGATGACATCCCCGCAGTCCCGCCGCCAGGCCACGTGCAAAACCACGCCGTTATAGGCCGGGTTCCGGTCGTGTTCGTGTTTGTGCCAGTCCGAGGCGTTGACGTGCAGCTCGATATTGCCCCGGAATGTCTGCCGTTTGACACGGATGACCGCGCCCTGAAAATCCGAGCCCGGCAGGTCGCTGGTTTTACCCGGGTAAATGACCTGCAGTGCTTCACCGGATTCGGTTTTCAACCTACAACCCTGATTCACCAGGTTTTGCCAAGCGACGGTCACCATCTTTTCGCTAATATCTTCGACCAATTTCTGCTCCGGACTGGTTGTTCGCACGTACACGCTAACGTGTACTTACCTCAGTATTACACGTTTCAGTGTATCTTGTCAAGCGCGTTGTTTTTTATTTCATTTTTTAAATTTGGTCGATATTTCGGATTTCAGATTTGTTTGGAGTTTCGATATTCGTATTTAGGATTTATTTGACGCCACGAATTTGGTTGGTGATGTCATTGCGAGATTACGGAGTATTCGAAGCAACCTCAGGGCGGAGGGGTTAGTATCTGTTCAATTCTTAGTCCTCGTTGCGCATTTCGATTTAATTGGGAATTTCGGATTTGCTTGAAATGTGTTATTTAGTCATTGTTTGGAGCTAGGATTTTGGTTTTTAGAATTTGTCCTTCCGCCGTTTGACAGTCTGTACCGGCTGCCAGTAAAATGATGGATATATACCTGCGGAGAAAATACCATGATACCGGAAGAAATCAAAAAACTCATCGGCACCAGCGGTGCGGTGCAATATTATGAGGTGGAAAAAGGCGCAATCCGCCGCTTCGCTGAGGCGGTAGACGATGCCAATCCGCTGTTTCAGGACGAAGAATACGCCCGGAAATCAAAATACGGCTCAATTATTGCGCCGCCCGGTTTTTTCGGCTGGCCGCAAAAACAGGCCCGTGGCAGTCCCCTCGCCGTGGATATCCCGCCGGAACTGGAAGCCGCCTTTGAAAAAGCCGGTTATCCTTTGTCCCTGGTGCTCGACGGCGGCATGGAATATGAATTCTTTCTGCCGGTACGCGCCGGCGATATCCTGTCAGCCGTCACCACCGTGCGCAACCTGCGGGAACGCACCGGCGAAGGCGGCAGTATTATCGTCTCCTTCCTCGATACCGTTTATCACAACCAGGCCGGTGAACTGGTGGCTAAACAGCAGTTGATGTTTGTCCGTCGTTCGTTGAATTCGCCGCCGCCGGAGGCCGTCCATGCCTGAACAACTTTACTGGGAAGATATAGAGGTCGGCGCCGAAATTACGCCGCTGGCCAAAATCGCTACCACGCAAATGCTGGTCCGCTGGGCGGGGGCCTCGGGTGATTTCAACCCGCTGCATTATGACAGCGCCTATGTCGCCTCTGCCGGACTGGGACAGGTCATTGTCCACGGCGCGCTGAAAAGACAGTGGCTGATTCAATTGATGACGGACTGGATGGGGGATCAGGGCTTTTTAAAGAAATTTTCCTGCCAGTACGGGGCGATGGATTATCCCCGGCACATGCAATCCATCAGCGAACCGCAGGACGGCGAGACCTGGCACTGCCGGGGCAAAGTCACCAGAAAATACATCGAGGGCGACATCCACCTGGTCGATTGTAAAATCAGCCTTGAAAACGGCAAGGGTGAAATCACTACGTCTGGCAAAGCCACCGTGATTCTGCCCAGCAAATCGGTTTGAACGTAAAGTTACAAAATCCTACCTAGCTAGGTAAGTTCAAGAGGGTATAATACTTTGCGACGCAAATGCAGGCGTTGAACCCCGATAAATTTGAGGTTGTCCGAAAATAGACATCGGAAATTAATTTTATGGATTCCCGCCTGCGCGGGAATGACAAACCGGGGAAAACAGTGATGGCTAATTGAACATTATGAAAAATAAATTCCTCTGTGTCTCCCTTTTTCGAAAGGGAGAAAACCACAATTTCCCTCCTTTGTAAGGAGGGATTAAGGGAGAATTAGCCGCCACTCAATCCCGCTCATTGTCCTTTTTATTCGCTCAATATACAAATATCCGGCAAATTGCGGTACCGCTCCGCGTAATCCATGCCGTAACCCACCACAAATTTATCCGGCACAACAAAACCACGGTAATGCACCGTCACCGGCACCTGCCGCCGCGACGGCTTGTCCAGCAGGCAGCAGAACTTTATTGATGCCGGACTGCCCTTTTGCTGCAGATAATCGGTCAGGAAAGCCAGACTGTTCCCGGTATCCACGATATCTTCCACCACCAGCACCTCCCGGCCATTTACCGGAGTCTTCAAATCCTGCGCGATTTTGATTTTCCCGGAACTGTCGGTGCCGCGGCCGTAACTGGACAACTGTACAAAATCCGTCTCTAAAGGAAAATCCAGCCGGCGCACCAGGTCGGACATGAAGACGAAACAACCTTTGAGCACGCCGATGACCAGCGGGTTCCGTTCCCGGTAATCCCGCGTGATTTCCGCCGCCAGCCACGTCACGGCCGCCTCGATTTCCTGCCGGGAATAAAGGACGCTTAGTTTATCCGGATAATTTGTGTCCACTGACGCTCCGAAACTTTATCACAAATTGTGATCTGATGCTTAATTTTAAACCTTTACTTTCTGTCGTAAACGCTCCAATATCCACATCCGGGCCAGTGTCGTGGGCCCAATGCCTAATTCTTTCGCTTCGCGCCGGAGCTCTTCCCACTTTTCGGATGAAAGGCGCACCGGAATCACTTTATCTAACGGTTTTTTAGTTTCCGTCTGAACAACTTCGTCCGTATCGAGCCACGCATTATTTTGTTCCAGCTTCTCAATCGTATTATCTAAATTATCCATCATTTTATTTACCTCCAATTGATTTCCTGTAAAGCCGTCTTTCGTTATCAATCATCTCTCTCGCAGTCACTATTTTCCAGGCACCGTTCCCCAGGCTAACCAGTACGACCAGCAGATACCGCCCGGCGATTGTCTGACTAAAAAGTTTATATAATCCATCCGCGGTTTTTCTGACATGCCTGTTTTCAGAATAACAGGCCTCTTCGATTTCGTGGAAATCTACATCGTGTTTAGATTCAACCTTTTCTAAAATATGGTCGTCAATCTCTAATGCCTCTATTTTCACAACCATATTCTTCTCCTTTTTCAAGAGTATACAATTTGTATACGCCTGTCAAGTACCCATATTAATACGGCTCAATTATTTGATTATAAATGTTATTCGAAGTACCTTGCGTTGGCAAAGCAGCTATTTCATACATCGAAAACTAAAAACCAAAAGCACCCTTCCGTCCTCGTTTTGAAAGACAGAAAGGTGCTTTTTAAACCTTTTTATCAGTGATATTATCTATTGTTAAATTACGGGTCCATCGAGAACGGCGGATATTTATCCGTCAGCAGATACATGTAGCTGCTTACCCGGGTTGACCAGCGTTGAACACCGGCCGAAAATTCATACATTCCCTTGGGATATTTGCCGGTAAAGAGAATTGCCCACCAGGCGATAAAAACAACTACAGCCGCCGCAATCGACAAAAAATAAAGAACTATGTACTGCGGAATTACCATCAATAGTCTGAAGAACGTGGTCAGCCTCGACATCTTCTCCTGATACACCGCGTTATAGGTGATGGGATAATTTTTCGCTTCCGGTTTCTGTTCCGACATTTATTCCTCCTATTCTATTGCATTAATTATTACTAATGCATATGGGTGTAATTATAATAACGAATCCGATTATTGTCAACTATTATTATGTCGTCTGCCATTCCCAAAGCCAACCATTTTGCTGAATGATGATCGGGAATCGGCCATAAGCGAGGGACAGGGCAAGAGTTCCGGTAAGAAAAAGAAATGGTGTCCGGAGTAACCCGCGGCACCATTTTAAGAATTATTTTGTCGATATTGCCGAAGGTCCTTCAATTGAAGGATAGTATTTCGATATTAGTATTTCGAATTTATATGGTTATTGGTATTCGAATTTTACTTCGGCAATGCCCTAGCCACAATCTCCGCCACATCCAGCACCTGCACCTTGCTGTCCGCACCTTTATCTTTTAAACCGTCGGCGAACATCGTCATGCAGTAGGGGCAGGCAACGCAAATGGTCTTAGGGTCGCTCTTCAAGGCTTCTTCCGTGCGCTCGATATTAATCCGGGTGCCGAGGCTTTCTTCCAGCCACATCCGCCCGCCGCCGGCGCCGCAGCAGAACCCGCGCTTATGTTTGCGTTCCATTTCCGCCGGCGCTTTCCCGGTGGCCGCCGCAATATCCGCGCGGGGCGCGTCGTAGATATTATTGTGCCGCCCCAGGTAGCAGGAATCATGAATCACCGTTTTCCCCAGGTCGACATTGCCCGTCAGCTTCAACTTGCCGTCTTTGAGCAATTGCTGGATTAACTCGGTATGGTGGATGACCTCGAATTTGACGCCGTACTGCGCATAATCGTTCTTCAGCATGGTGAAGCAGTGCGGGCATTCGGTGATAATCTTGGTGACGCCTTTATCCTGGAACTGTTTGATATTTTCGCGGGCCATGCGGTCGAAAACATATTCGTTCCCCAGCCGCCGCAGGCTGTCGCCGCAGCATTTCTCGTCTTTGCCGAGGATTCCCCAGGAAACACCGGCCGCGTCCAGAATCTTCGTGATTGCTACCGTGACCTGTTTGGCACGGGCATCGAAAGACCCGAAGCAGCCGACATAGAAGAGGTATTCCGTTTTGCCGGCTTCAAACGGTTTCACGTTCAAATCCGCCGCCCACTTGGCGCGGTCGGACGGCGCAATCCCCCAGGGGTTGCTGCGCTGTTCCATATTTTCGAATAAATTCAGCAGTTCCGGCGGGAATTTCGATTCCATCTGCACCAGGTGGCGCCGCATCTCGATAATTTTCGGCACATGTTCGATGTAAACGGGGCAGACTTCCATGCAGGCGTAGCAGGTAGTACACGCCCAGAGGGCATCTTCGGCGATGCTGCCGTCTTTGCCGCCGATTAAGTCCAGCTTCGGTTCCTGTTTTTTCAGTAACGCGGGACCGTTGGTCATCAAATTAGCTTTCACATCCCGTACAATCAGGCGCGGGTTCAATGGTTTTTTAGTATAATTCGCCGGGCAGGCGTCCTGGCAGTAGCCGCAGACTACGCAGGCATAAGTATCCATCAGTTGCCGCTGGGTGAAATTGTCCACGCGGCCGACGCCGAATGTCCGCTGGTCTTTGAGGTCGATAGGATTAAGTGTGCCTTTCCGCTCCGGCCGCATCATATCGTTGATTACCGCCCCAAACATGTGGAAGTAACGGGTGTAGGCGATTATCGCCAGCACCAGCAGCACGAAAGCCCAGTGCGCCCAGAACCAGAATGTGTGCCAGGCGGTGATGTCCGCATAACTCATATTCGAATACAGGTGGGCCACCCATGCGCTCAGCGGCGGATTGGGCAGGCCCTGCCCGGCCGGCGCCACCCCGGCGGCAATCTGTGTGGCGATTTTATTGATGTGCGTAATCGGGTGTAACAACACCGTAATTAAAATCAGTAAAGATTCCCAGGTCCGCTGCCCCTGCAGCCGGGTGGGATGAAAGAAGAACCGCCGGATCAGGCCCCACGCCGCCCCGATAATTACGAACGGCGCCACGAAATCCATAATCCAGCAGTAAACCACGTAAACGGCGTTATGCTCCATCGCCGGGATGCCGAATCCGGAAGCGATGATGATGAAGAAGAAATAATAAGTAACAAAGAACAGGAATCCCCAGGCCATGAACAGGTGCCCGATGCCGGCCCGGTCTTTTTTCCGGATATTCTTAAACTGGCACGACTGGATGATAAAATGGACGATGGCCATCACCGATTGTTTCATCGTGCGGACCGGCTTGTCCGCGTCGCGCCCCAGGGAAACGAGTTTGGTCAACTGCCAGAACCGCTGGAAGAAAATCCCCGCCGCTAAAGCCGTCAGGCCCCAGAATAAGACATAGCCCCAGACGCCGCTAACTGCTTCCATTTGTCTTATCCTCCGGTGCGCAGACGGTATTGTCCGCCGCGGATACATTCCGCTTGGCATTACGCAGTTCGCGGATGCGGCTGGTAATTGACGGCACGACCTGGAAAAGGTCGCCGACAATGCCGTATGTCGCCACTTCGAAAATGGGCGCGCCGGCATCGCGGTTGATAGCGATAATTACGTCCGAGTCCTGCATCCCGACGAGGTGCTGAATCGCCCCGCTGATACCGCAGGCGAAATAAATCTTCGGGCGGACGGTTTTGCCGGTTTGCCCGACCTGGCGCTCTACCGGCAGCCAGCCGGCCTCGATGGTCGCCCGGGAACCGCCCACGACGCCGCCGAGCTCATCGGCCAGCGCCTGTAAAATCTTGAAATTTTCTTTGCCCAGCATGCCGCGTCCGCCGGAAACAATGACGTCGGCGCCGGCGATATCCACATCACCCGCCCCTTTACGGTCGTCGATTACTTCCAGCACTTTGACCAGGATATCTTTTTCCGACAATGGCAATGACTCCGTGACAATCTGGCCTTTACAGGCGTTGTCCCTGACCGGCATCGGCATCACATGCGGCCGGACGGTAGACATCTGCGGCCGGGTGCGTTCCGTTTTAATCGTCGCCATGATGTTGCCGCCGAAGGCCGGACGGGTTTGCATTAACAGCCCGTTTTCGCCGATGGTCAATCCGGTGCAGTCGGCGGTTAAACCGGTTGCCAGTTCGGTAGCCACCGCGCCCGCCAGGTCCCGGCCCAGCCCGGTCGCGCCCACCAGCACAATCTCCGGTTTGTATTTATTAATCAG
>Ga0326727_10025914_pt1 | contig 10945 bp, 9 predicted proteins | sample MB2enrmetagenome_FD_207643 | JGI IMG/M metagenome (GOLD analysis project Ga0326727, IMG submission 207643) | Lab enriched peat soil microbial communities from McLean, Ithaca, NY, United States - MB29MY | ecosystem: Environmental > Terrestrial > Soil > Wetlands > Peat | place: USA: New York... | reverse complement strand
CGAGAGGCCCTTGGAACCCATTCGCTCAGGCGCTTCGCGCCATCCTCGCCGCGGCACCTTTCGGCGCGAAGCGGCACCTTTCGCGGGTTGGTATCACTCCTTGACGAAGCTCAACAGTTCGGCGTTGACGCGGTCCTTCTCGGTCGTGCACATGCCGTGCGGAGCGCCTTTAACGATCTCCAGCCTGGCGCCCTTGACAAGCTTTGCCGACAGCAAGCCCGCAGCCGCAATCGGCACGATCTGGTCGTCGTCGCCGTGCAGGATCAGCGTCGGCACGTTGATCTTCTTCAGGTCCTCGGTCTGGTCGGTCTCGGAGAACGCCTTGATGCAGAAATAGGCTGCCGGGAATCCCGCCATCATTCCCTGGCGCCAGAAATCTTCGCGCACACCCTCGGAGACCTTCGCACCTTGCCGGTTGTAGCCGTAGAAGGGCAGGCTGAGATCCTTCCAGAATTGCGAACGATCCCGCAGGACCGCGGCGCGGATCTGGTCGAACGCCTCAAGCGGAGTGCCGGCAGGATTGGTGGGGGTCTTCAGCATGAGCGGCGGCACGGCACCGATCAGGACAACCTTGGCGACCCGGCCGGTGCCATGGCGCCCCACGTATCGCGCGACTTCGCCACCTCCAGTCGAGTGTCCGACGTGGATTGCATCACGCAGGTCGAGTGCCTGCACCAGCGCGGCAAGATCGTCGGCATAGGTATCCATATCGTTGCCATGCCAGGGTTGGCTCGACCGGCCGTGCCCGCGGCGATCGTGCGCGATGACACGATAGCCGTGCGACGCCAGGTGGAACATCTGGTCCTCGAATGCATCCGCACTGAGCGGCCAACCGTGGCTGAACACCACGGGTTGGCCCGATCCCCAATCCTTGTAGTAGATCTCGGTGCCGTTTTTGGTCTTTATCCCCGGCATTTCATGGCTCCTCTGGTTGGCCGGTTGCCATGCCCACAACCTACCGCGCGATGGAATTGATCGCCAATCGGTGGCATCTTCACGTTGTCCGAACTACGTTTCCCTTCGCCGGTCTCTGGACGCTGCCAGGCCAGGCAGGCGGCCGGATTCCCGCACTTCACAATATGGTTTGCGTGCCGATGGCCGCTGCCGGGTTTGTCGAGGTCGCCGGCATACCAACTTTGCTTTCCGAGCCAACAGCAGGGGTACTGCGATGTCGAAGATTCGCGTTGTGCAGGTGGCGAAGAAAGGGGGGCCGTTCGAGCTGGTCGAACGGGACCTGCCGCAGCCGGGTCCGGGAGAAGTGCGCGTCAAGGTCCAGGCCTGCGGTGTCTGCCACAGCGATTCGATTGCCAAGGAGGGGCTGTTCTTCCCGGTGTCGTACCCGGCCGTGCCGGGGCACGAGATCGCCGGCGTGATCGATGCACTCGGCACCGGCGTGATTGGTTGGACGCCAGGAACGCGGGTCGGTGTTGGCTGGTTTGGCGGTCATTGCGGCCGCTGCGAGCCCTGCCGCCGCGGGGATCTCGTGGATTGTCGCAACCTGCGAATCCCCGGCATCAGCTACGATGGCGGCTACGCGGAGGCGATGATCGCGCCTGCGGACGCGCTGGCGCTGATACCCGACGAGCTCTCGGCCGTCGAGGCGGCCCCGCTGCTGTGCGCCGGCGTGACCACGTACAACGCCCTGCGCGAAAGCGGGGCGCGGCCGGGCGACGTTGTCGCCATCCTTGGCGTCGGCGGGCTTGGCCATCTTGGCGTCCAGTTCGCCGCGAAGATGGGGTTCCGCACCGTGGCTATCGCCCGCGGCCGAGACAAGGAGAAACTGGCGCGGCAACTGGGCGCCCACATCTATCTCGACAGTCGGGTGCAGGACGTGGCCGCGGAACTGGCGAAGCTGGGCGGCGCGAAGACAATTCTGGCGACCGTGACCAGTGGCAAGGCAATGAGCGCGGTGATCCCTGGGCTGGCGGTTCGTGGGCGTCTTGTGGTGGTGGGCGCCAGTATGGACCCGATCGAGATTTCCGCTGTCGATCTGATCGGCGGCAGCCGCTCAGTGGTGGGGCACGCTTCCGGCGCATCGATCGATTCCCAGGACACGCTGGCGTTCAGTGCACTCAGTGGGGTGCGGCCGACCATCGAGACGATGCCGCTGGAACGAGCGAGCGAGGCCTACGACAAGATGATGCGCAATGAAGCCCGCTTCCGCATGGTGCTGACCACCGGCCAGTAATGGGGTGCAGGGGCCTTATGGCCCCTGCTGGGTCCCGGGCGAAGCCCGGGCGGAGCGCGAGGCAGCGCCTCGCTCTTCGCTCTCCCGCGCCAGCGGCTTCGCGTAGGCGTATTCGATGGAGTTCGACTTGTCGTAGAGGGGGCGGTTCGGGCCGCTTCGCCGGTAGCCGTGCTTCTCGTAAAAGCGGTGCGCACGCTCGAAGCGGGTGTCGCTCCACAGCTTCATCACGCTGGCGCCCCGGCCGGCGGCATGGCCCTCCGCGGCCGCCAGCAGAGCCTGGGCGAGGCCGGTGCCGCGGTGCGCACGGGTCACGTACATTTTGCAGATCTCCCACGCGCCGGCGCCGAGCGGCCGGGTGCCCGCCATGCCGACGATGGCGCCATCCGCCTCGGCTGCCCACAACGCGCCCCCCTGCTTCGCGTAGTAGCTCCCGAGCGCCCTGAGTTCCGGCACCTCGCCGTCGAGGTCCATCACGCAGCCCGGGTACTCGGCCCAGCAGCCGCCGATCAGCGCGATGAAACCCGCGGCGTCATCATCGCGGCCGGCCCGCAGGACGAACCCGCACGTCACCGCAGCCCGCGGGTGAACTCGGCAATGCGCTCCATGGCCTTGGCGAGCGAGGCCTCGTCGGTCGCGTAGCTGATGCGCACGTAGGGGCTCATGCCGAAGGCGGCGCCGTGGGTCAGCGCCACGCGCTGCTCGTCCAGCAATGCCAGCGCGAAATCCTCGTCGGTCGCCAGTAGCCGGCCGCCGGCAGTGGTCCGGCCGATGCAGCCCGCGATGTTGGGGAACACGTAGAACGCCCCTTCCGGCCGATGGCACGCGATCCCCGGGCAGGTATTCAGCCCGTCCACCACGAAATCCCGGCGGCGGCGGTAGATGGCGGCACGCTCGGCCACCAGCTCCTGCGGGCCGTTGATTGCCGCCACCGCCGCGGCCTGGCCGACGGTCGAAATCCCCGCGGTCGCATGCCCCTGCACCACGCCCATGCCGCGGATCAGGTCCTTCGGTCCGCCGGCGAAGCCGATGCGCCAGCCGGTCATCGCATAGGTCTTCGACACGCCGCTGACGGTCAGCGTGCGGTCCTTGAGCTGGGGCTCCACTTCCGCCAGCGTCGCGTAGCGCCCCTCGGAATAGTAGAGGTGCTCGTACATGTCGTCGGACATGATCCACACGTGCGGGTGCCGCAGCAGCACCTCGGCGAGGGCGGCGATCTCGGCCCGGCTGGCCACCGCGCCCGAGGGATTGTTCGGATAGTTCAGCATCAGCCACCGCGTGCGCGGCGTGATGGCCGCCTCCAGGTCCTCCGGCCGCAGCCGGAAGCCGTTGTTCTGCGGGCAGCTCACCAGCACCGGCTCGCCGCCCACCAGCTTCGTCATCAGCGTGTAGGCGAACCAGCACGGCACCGGGATGATGACCTCGTCGCCCTCGTCCACGGTCGCCATCAGCGCGTTGAACAGCACGTGCTTGCCGCCCGCGGACACGAGGATCTCGTCGAGCGCGTAGTCGAGCCCGTGGTCGCGGCGGAACTGCAGCTGCACCGCCTCCTTCATCGCCAGGGTGCCGTCGTACGGCGGATATTTGGTGTCTCCCGCCAGGCCGGCCCGGTAGGCGGCTTCGATGGCGTGCGGGGGGGTCGGGAAATCGGGCTCTCCGAGCACCAGCGACACCACGTCCTGGCCGGCCTCGCGCAAGGCGCGGACCTTGGCGCCCATGGTGGCCACGGCAGCCGGCCGGGCGCGCTCAAGGCGCCGCGACAGGCCCGGCCTCAGGCTTGCCGACATCGCCTTACGAAAGCCCGCGGCAGAAGCGCTGGATGCGACTGCACGCCTCGCGCAGGCTTTCGGTGTCGGTGGCGTAGCTGATGCGGAAATGGTCCGGATACATGAACGCCGCGCCATGCACCGCGGCTACCCCTTCCTCGTCCAGCAGCGCGATGACGAAGCTCTCGTCGTCGGTGATCTTCGCGCCCTTGGCCGAGGTCTTGCCGATGCAGCCGCGCATCGAGGGGAACACGTAGAAGGCGCCTTCAGGCTTATGACAGCTGAGGCCCGGCGCCGCATTCAGCGCCTCGACCACGAGGTCGCGGCGCTCACGATACACGGCCACCATTTCGCCGATGAAATCCTGCGGCCCGGTGAGCGCGGCCAGCGCCGCCGCCTGGCTGATCGAGGAGGCGTTGGTGGTCGACTGGCTCTGCAGCTTGTCCATGGCGCGGATCAGCTGCTTCGGCGCGCCGGCGAAGCCGATACGCCAGCCGGTCATGGCATACGCCTTGGAGCAGCCGTTCATGGTCACCGTGTGGTCGCGCAAGCGTGGCTCCACGGTCAGCACGCTGGCCGGCCTGAAGCCGTCGTAGGCAAGCTTTTCGTAAATGTCGTCGGTAAAGATCCACACCTCGGGATGGCGCAGCAGGACGTCGCAGATGCCCCTGAGTTCGTCGGCGGAATAGGCGGCGCCGGTCGGGTTGCAGGGGTTGTTGAGGATGAACCACTTGGTGCGCGGCGTGATTGCCGCTTCCAGGTCCTCGGCGCGCAGCTTGAATCCATGGTTCTGGCCGCACGGCACCAGCACCGGCTTGCCGTCCGCAAGCGAGACGATGTCGGGGTAGCTGACCCAGCAGGGCGAGGGGATGATCGCTTCATCGCCGGCGTTCAGCGTGCACAGGAGGGCGTTGAAAATGACCTGTTTGCCGCCGGTGGAGACAATGATCTCCTCGGGGGCGTAGTCGATGCCCTGGTCACGGTGGAACTTGTCCGCCACGGCCCGGCGCAGGGCCGGCGTGCCGGCGACGTCGGTGTACTTGGTTTCGCCCCTCTGGATGGCTGCGATCGCCGCGTCCTTGACGAACTGCGGCGTATCGAAATCCGGCTCGCCGGCCGACAGGCTGATGACGTTGCGGCCGGCTGCCTTGAGCGCCCTCGCCTTGGTGGCGATGGCGATGGTCTGGCTCGGGCTGATGCGGTCCAGGCGGTCGGCAATGATCTGCATCGGAAACACCCTCGGGATCTGGCGAAGGGACGGACGGTAGTCCGCCCGCCCGCGGCGGGCAACGGTCCGCGCTTCGCGCCGAACGGTGCCGCGGCGAACGAATGGGATCAAAGGCCTCTCGGCCCTTTGCGGGGTCGAGCGGCAGCGCCCCTGGCCTTTGCGGCGGATGCGCGGCCCCGGCCCGGCCCTCCCGCAAGGCCTCGGGGTCGAGCGGGATGTCGCGGCGGACCGCGCCCTCCTTGCCGAGGGCGGGCACCGGCTGGCCATCGACCAGCACCTCGATGGCGCCGGCATTGCCGGTGGACAGCAACAACTGCGCAGGGTCGCTATCCGGCGGCACCGACCAGGATTCGCCCGCGTGCATCAGCCGGTTCACCAGCGCGCGGCCGTGGCGTTCGGCGACGCGCACCCAGGTATCCGCCTGGGCCTGCAGCACGACGGCCGTCGCCGGCTGGCTGGCCGGGGACGGAGCAACCGACGCCGGCGGATCGGCCGGGCCCGCCGGCCGCGGCGCGATGCTGACGGGCGGCGCCGGGGGCGAGGCAACCGGGGTCGGCGGCGCGGCCGGGGGCGATGGCCTCGGCGCCGCGACCGACGCCGGCGGCGATGCGTCGGGCAAGGCCCGGTAGCCGGCGATCGCCTGGTCGATCTCCTCCGGCCGCAAGTCGCCCCTGAGCAGTCTTGCCGCCTCGTCCGGGTGGTTGGCCATGGCCAGGGCCGCGGCCAGGTCATGGCGCAGCCGCGGCGACGCATTGGGGTCGGCCGCTAGGCTGCGCAGCCGCTGCACCGCTTCCTCGGCGCGGCCCGACATCGCCATCGACAGCGCCAGGTTCACCTCGGCGGCACGCATGTCGGGCGCGGCACCGAGCGCCCGTCCGTAGGCCTCCTGCGCCTGCGCGTGCCGCCCCTGCAGGTCGCGGGCGATGCCCATGTCGTTCCAGGCCGGGGCGTTGGCCGGCTCGCGGTCCACCACACGCTGGAACAGCGTCTCGGCAGCCAGCGGGTCGGTGGCGAGACGCAGCCGACCGAGGCCCATCAACACCGGGGTCGAATTGGGCCAGGTCTTCTCAGCCCCCTCGAACGCAGCCTCGGCTTCCGCGCGCCGGCCGAGCACCGTCAGCGCGTCGCCCTGGCACGCGTGGGCCTCGAGGTTGCCCGGTTCGCGGATGACCCAGTCGGCGCAGATCTGCAGCGCCACCTGAGGGTTGCCGCTCTCCATGGCGGTCTCGGCGACCTTCAGGCTCGGCGGTCGATCCGCCAGGTCCTGACGTTGCGGAGCGCACGCAGCGAGCAGCGCAACGGTCAGGAGGGCGATTTTCCGCATGGCGCTGCCTCGGCATGATCAGTGTGACAGTGCCTTGAATACCTGGATCATGGCAGGCCCGCCAACCACCATCATGAGGCTGGGCAGGATGAACAGGATCATCGGCACGGTCAGGAACACCGGCAGCCGCGCCGCACGCTCTTCGAAGGCTGTCAGCATCTCCTGGCGCATCTCCGCCGCCAGCCCGCGCATCGCGTCCGACAGCGGAGTCCCGTACTGGATGCTTTGCGCCAGGGTGGCGGAAAGCCGACGCAGGCTTTCCAGCCCGCTCCGTTCGCCCAGCCTGAGCAGCGCCGCCCGGCTGTCGGCCATCACTTGCATCTCGTTGGCGGTCAGCGCCAGTTCGTCCGCCACCTCCACATGGGCGGAGCGGATCTCCTCGGCAACCCGGTTGATCGCCGGCTCCAGGCTGAGCCCGGCCTGGGCGCACACCACCAGCAGGTCGAGCGCATCCGGCAGGCCACGCTCCAGCTTGCGGCGGTAGCGGACGCGGATGCGCCGCACCAGGTAGTCGGGCGCCAGCAGCCCTGCAACCGCCGAGGCGGCGATCAGCAGGCAGCGCAGGGTCGGATTGATGCCGCCGGGCAACCCCAGCCAGGCCACCACCGACGCCGTCGGCAACAGCACGAGCTTGCCGCCCACGAACAGCCCGAGCGCGCTCTCGGCACGGAAACCCGCGGCCAGCAGCGTCTGTTCCAGGTCGCGCAGCGTGCGTGCCGACAACAGGCCGCTGCGGACGACCGCGAGCCCGAGACGGGCGATCAGCTGCATGGCCGCGGTGCGCTCGTCGACCGCAGGCGGCGGGCCGGCAACCGCCACGCCGCGCGCCACCGCCACCCGCGCGGCAAACGCGTCCTCGCGACGGAACCGCCGCAGCAGCAACATCGCCGGGCCGGTCAACAACATGGCGCTGCACACGCCCCCTGCCAGCAGCAGCACGGGGTTGTTCATGCCAGCACTCGGCTCATCATGACCCGCATGATCAAGAGGCCGGCGCCGAGCGACACCACCGCCATGCCAAAGATGTTGCGCCCCGTCGGGTCGGTGAAGAGGACGCCGATGTAGCCCGGGTTGAGCATGTACATCATGAGGCCACCCAGCACTGGCAGCGCCGCCAGCATGGCGATGCTGGCGCGTGCCTCGGAGGAGAGCGCCCGGCCACGGGCGCGCAGGGCCAGGCGGCGGCGGATCACGTCGGCCAGGTTGTCCAGGGTCTCGGCGAGCGCCCCGCCGGTCTGCGCCTGCAGGGTGATGGCGGTGGCAAAGAAGCGGTATTCCGCCAGCCCCGTGCGCTCGGCCATCCGCCTGAGCGCGGCATCCAGCGGCACGCCGATGGTGACCTCGTCGGCCAGCTCGGCGAAGCTGCGCGCGGTCGGTTCGCGTGCCTCGCGCGCCACGATGCGCACCGCCTCGGCCACCGGAATGCCGATCCGGACCGCGCGCACGATCATCGCCAGCGCATCGGGAAACTGGGCCAGCGCGCGGGCAAGTCGCTTCTCGCGCCGCCAGCCCCACAAGGTCCGGCTCAGCATCACCCAGCACGGTGGCGCCACCAGCAGGTCGGCACCCCCCAACAGCGCGCCGGTCAGTTCGGAAGCGACGATCGAAACCACGAAGGTTACCGGCAGCACCAGGTACCACCGCATGCCCTCGTCCGACTTCGCCGGGTCGTAGCCGAATATCATGGCGATCTGGCGGATCAGGGGCAGCGGTTCGGTGACGCGGCGGCGGGTGATGGCCTGCACCTGGGCAGGGCGGCCGCGCATATGCGTGGAGGCCACCGACTCGATACGCCGCCGCACCGCCTGGCGACGCTCGCTGACGCGCAGCCCCACCAGCCCCGCGAGCGCTGCCACCATCAGCAGCGCCAGCCCGGCGAACAGCAGGACAAACAGGGTGTGGCTCATGCCAGCCGCAGTGCTTCGAGCCACTCGTCGGCAAGGCCGAAATAGTCGATGCGGGGCTGGAAACTCGGCCGCGTCTTGCTGACCTTGTAGCTGCCGCGGATGCTCCCGTCCCCGCCGTCCTCCTGCACCTCGAACTGGAAGATGTCGTTGAGCAGGATGATGTCGCCTTCCATGCCGCAGACCTCGGTGACCTGGAGCAGGCGACGGGTGCCGTCGCGCTGGCGGGCGACCTGAACGATCAGATCGATGGCGCCGACGATCTGCGTGCGGATGGCCCGCGAGGGCAGACCCATGTTGCCCATCTGCACCATGTTTTCGATGCGCGTCAGCGCGTCGCGGGCGGAGTTGGCGTGAATCGTCGACATGCTGCCGTCGTGGCCGGTGTTCATGGCTTGCAGCATGTCGAACGCCTCGCCGCCGCGGACCTCACCGACGATGATGCGGTCCGGCCGCATGCGCAGCGCGTTGCGCACCAGGTCGCGCTGGGTGATCTCCCCCCTGCCCTCCAGGCTGGTCGGTCGCGTTTCCAACCGCACCACATGGGGCTGTTGCAGTTGCAGCTCGGCGGCGTCTTCCACCGTGACCACGCGTTCGCCCGGGTCGATGAGCTGGCTGATGGCGTTCATCAGCGTGGTCTTGCCCGATCCGGTGCCGCCCGAGATGATGATGTTCAGCCGGATCCGCGAGGCGATCTGCAGCACGCGGGCGACCGCCTGGGTCATCGTGCCGAAGGCCACCAGCCGGTCGAAATCGATCGCCTTCTTGCCGAACTTGCGGATCGACAGATAGGGCCCGTCGAGCGCCAGCGGCGGAAACACGATGTTGACGCGCGAGCCGTCCTTCAGCCTGGCGTCCACCATCGGGCTCGATTCGTCGACCCGACGGCCGACCGCGACGGCGATCCGCTGGCAGATGTTGATCAGGTGCGCGGTGTCGCGAAAATGCACGTCGGACAGCGACACCTTGCCGAACCGCTCGACGAAGATCTTGTGCGGCCCGTTGACCATGATGTCGGCGATCCCGTCGTCCTCCAGCAGCGACTCGAGCGGGCCGAGGCCGACCATGTCGTGTACCAGTTCGGTCGCCAAGGCGCGCTGTTCGCGGGCGTTGAGCTGGATGCGCCGCGCGGTGGCGACCGCGCCGATCACTTTCTCCACTTCAGTGGCCAACCGGTCCGGCGGCAGCGCGGCGACCGCGGCGGGCTCCATCTGGGCGAGGCAGATGCTGCGCAACTCGACGATCGCCTCGGAGGGCGAATAGGCGCGGCGGGCGGCGGGCGGTGCCGGCGCGGGAGCCGCCGCGGCGACCGGCTCGGCGGGCGCCTCGTCGGGGGCGGCCGGAGCCACCAGCTCGGGTTGGGTCTCGGCGAAGCCGTTGGCGCGGGTGGCGTCGTTGGCCGGCGCAGAAAAATCGTCCGTTACCGTGAAGGGCGACGGGCCCATGCGGCGGCGGCCGAACACGGTGGTACCCTGCCCGCTCATCGCCGCCAGTTGAACAGGCGCCAGCGCGACCTGGCGGGCGCCGCGTCGCCGGCGGACCGCTTGGCGCCGCTGTCGAGCAGGTGAGTGAAGGCAACCTGGCGCGCCAGGTCGTTGATGGCGGTGCGGAACGCCCCGCCGCGCGCCACCGCCGGTTCGCCGAGCGTCGCCGCGGTACCGAGCAGGCGTGGCAAATCGGGGATGACGAGGTCCACTTTCAGTTGCAGGGCGTCCTCGACCTGCCGTCGCGTCAACCCGCCGGGCCGGCCGAGCCGGTTCAGCACCACCACGGGGCGGGGAATCTGCGTCGGTCCGGCCGGCAACGCCGCCAGACGCAGCGTGTCGCGCACCGCGGCGAGCGAGGGTTCCATCACCAGGATGCGCTGATAGGCGGCATCTAGCAGGTCGCGGTACACCAAGACCGGTGCGAACGGCACGTCGGCGATGACGAAGTTGTAGCGACGGCGCAGCGCCTCCAGCAGTTGCGCCGACGCCCCCGGCGCACAGGCCGGCGACGGCCCAAGCTTTTCCTCGGCGGCCAGCACGTGCAGCCGGTCGGCCACCGGCTGGGCGGCGCGCTCGGCGAGCAGGGCGTCGATCCGCTCGGGCGCCTCCAGCGCGACCCGCAGGCCGTTGCCGGGCTGGATGTTGAGCATGAAAGCGGCGGTGCCGGTCTGCACGTTCGGGTCGAGCAGCACGGTGTGGCGGTGCGCCACCAGACCGAAATGCCAGGCCAGGTTCACCGCCACAGTGGTCGCGCCGACCCCGCCGCGCACCCCGGTCACGGTTAGCAGCCGGCCGCCGAGAACGCCCTCGGCGGCCGGCGCTTCACCCAGCGCGAAGGGACCGAAATGCCGGGCGACGGTGTCACGCGTCACCGGCCGCGCCAGATATTCGGCGGCGCCAAGGCCTCGGGTGACCGCGCGGTAGAAGTCGAGGTCGCTCAATTCGCCGATCACCAGCACGGTGACATGCGGCTCGACGACGTCGGAAAGATTGCCGAGCGCGGTCAGCGGCTGCTCCTCGCCGGAGACGTCCACCACCAGCACGCGCGGGC
>Ga0326727_10025912_pt1 | contig 10945 bp, 8 predicted proteins | sample MB2enrmetagenome_FD_207643 | JGI IMG/M metagenome (GOLD analysis project Ga0326727, IMG submission 207643) | Lab enriched peat soil microbial communities from McLean, Ithaca, NY, United States - MB29MY | ecosystem: Environmental > Terrestrial > Soil > Wetlands > Peat | place: USA: New York... | reverse complement strand
AGTTCAACACCCTTGACTCCACCCTGGCCCTGACCCTGGCCTTTTTCGTGAACGCGGCCATCCTGGTGCTGGCGGCCATCGTTTTTTTCGACAAGACCGGGGTCACCCTGCCCGGCGGGGAGACGGTCTCCTTCAGCCCGGACAGCGACTGGATCACTGTGGCCTACCTGACCCTGGCTCCCCTGATCGGCACTACCCTGGCCAGCACCCTCTACGGTGTGGGCCTCCTGGCCAGCGGCCAGAGCAGCACCATCACCGGGACCCTGGCCGGACAGGTGGTCATGGAAGGCTTCATGCAATGGCGCCTGCGGCCCGAGGTGCGCCGGGTGATCACCAGGCTCCTGGCCATCGTGCCGGCAATCGTCATCGTCGGTGTTCGGGGGAACGCCAGCGTCACCGATCTGGTGGTCCTGTCCCAGGTGGCCCTGGGGCTGCAACTGCCCTTCGCCATGTTCCCCCTGCTGCTGTTCACCAGTTCCCGCAAGCGCATGGGCATATGGAAAAGCGGCCCGTTCCTGACTCTCGCCGGATGGGGCAGCGCCATCCTGATCACCTGCCTGGACATCTACGGCCTGCCCGACTCCCTGAAGGCAGCCTGGGACGTGATCGCCGGAGCGGGAGGCGGGGGATGAGCCGGCCCGCCGGAGGATAACCGGCTGTCGCCCGGGGATGAGCCCGGGCAAACGACCGCAGCGACACACCTGGAACACCCAGGCCGGGCAAACCGGGCCAACACCCGAGGAGCGCATGTACGACACCATTCTCGTCACCCTGGACGCCACTCCCACCGACCGGGCCATCATCGACCACGTCAAGCTCCTGGCCAAGCGTCTGGGCAGCAGGGTCATCCTCCTGCACGTGGCCGACGGCTGGGCGGCGCGCCGGTTCGGCCCGGACGCCGTGAGCGAGGAGGTGGACCAGGACACCGTGTATCTGACCGAAGTCCGGGCGGAGTTCGAATTCGAAGGCATCCCTGCCAGATCCGAACTGGCCTTCGGCGATCCAGCCGTTGAGATCGTCAAGTGGGTGGAGCGCAACGGCTGCGACCTGGTGGCCATGAGCACCCACGGCCACAGCGGACTGGCCGATCTGCTTTTCGGCTGGACGGCCAGCAAGGTGCAGCACGAAATCACCGTGCCGGTGCTGATGCTCAAGGCCAGATAGGGGAACGCTCTGCCCAGCGTGAGAATCCCCGCCTCTTTCCGTTATCTCGCGGCCTGGGGCCCCGGGCTCCTGGTCATGCTGGCCGACACCGACGCCGGCAACGTGGTCGCGGCCGCCCAGGCAGGCGCCCGGTGGGGATACCGTCTGCTGCCGCTGCTCATTGTCCTGATTCCCATGCTGTACATGGTGCAGGAACTCACGGTGCGCCTGGGCATATTCACCGGTCGCGGATACGGCGAACTGATCCGGGAGCGTTTCGGACCGGCCTGGGCCGGGCTCGCCGCAGCGGGGCTGGCGGTGGCCACCATAAGCTCGCTCATAACCGAATTCACCGGGGTGGCCGGCATCGGCGAACTCTACGGACTGTCGCGCGCCGTCACCCTGCCCATGGCCGCCGCGGCCCTGCTGGCCATAGTGTTGACGGGCTCCTACCGTCGGGTGGAACGCATAGCCATCTTCATCGGGCTTTTCGAACTGGCGTTTTTCGTGGTGGCCTGGACCGCCCGCCCGGACCCCTCGGCCATGATCGCCGACAGCCTGTCCCCACCCCTTCACGACCGGGAATTCCTGTATCTGGCGGCAGCGATCGTCGGCGCGGTCTTCAACCCCTGGATGGTCTTCTACCAGCAGTCGGCCGTTGTGGACAAGAAGCTGCAACCGGAGCATTACGGATCAGCGCGCTGGGACACGGCCTGCGGGGCCGTGCTCACCCAGCTTTTGACTGCGGCGGTGCTGGTGGCCGCTGCCGCCACCATCGGAAATCGCGCAGGGATCCCAGGCGACGCGTCCGGCCCCGGGAAGGCCTTGACCAGCGTGGGAGAGATCAGCCAGGCTCTGGTTGCCTTGCTCGGGCGCAGCGTGGGACGGCTGGTGTTCAGCATGGGCGTGCTGGGGGCGTCTCTCGTGGCCGCCATCGTATCCTCCCTGGCCCTGGCCTGGGGTTTGGGGGAGATGGCCGGCTACAGGCGCTCTCTAGAATTAAGCCCCTTCAAGGCCCCCTGGTTCTACGGTCCGTACGGGGCGTGCCTGGCCGGATGCGCCGCCCTGGTTTGGCTCGTTCCCGATCTGGTCTCGCTTACCATCGCGGCCCAGGTTGTGAACGCTTTCCTGCTGCCGCTGGTCGTCGGCTTGCTGGTGGCCCTGGCCGTCACGGCCCTGCCCGAGGGGCGGCGTCTGCGCGGATGGTATCTCTGGGCCGTGCTGACTGTCTGCGCGGCTGCCTGCCTCCTTGGGTTGTCCGGAGGGATTTCCGGCCTCACAGAGCCGATCGGGCGTCTCGTTTTTGGCAGCGGGCCGTCAGGGGTTTAAGCGGATGGAATCTGGCGGGGACATTTTCTACCTGGGCACTTCGCTCAAGGTGTTCTTCATCGACCTGCTCATGAGCGCAGACAATGCCGTGTTGATCGCACTGGCCTGCCGCTCGCTGCCCCCAAGGCTGATGAGGCAGGCCGTCCTGCTCGGCACGACAGCGGCCATCCTCCTGCGCGTCTTCTTCACCACAGTGGTGTCGCTCGTCCTTGACCTTCCCGGCCTTAAGCTCGCCGGGGCCTGCGTCCTGACGGTCATTGCCGTCAAACTGGCCATGACGCAGGGCGAGCACCCCACTGGCGACGCCGGGAGCATGGGCAGCGGGAAGGATGCTCCGGACGGGCGCGAACTCACCTTCTGGGCGGCGGTGATCGTGGTGATCGCGGCCGATGCGGTGATGAGCCTGGACAACGTGGTGGCCCTGGCCGCCGTGGCCCAGGGCAGCGCGCTCCTTTTGACCCTGGGGCTTCTGGCGAGCATTCCGCTGCTCATGTACGGGAGCCTGGTCGTGGCCGGGCTGCTGGGCCGGTATCCCGTCCTGATACCGGCAGGGGGCGCGCTTCTGGGATGGGTGGCGGGTGGCATGGCCGTTTCGGATCCCGCCGTCGCCGGATGGGCTGCCGTCCAGGCCCCGGCGCTGGCGGTGGCCCTGCCCTTCCTGGGCGCGATTTATGTGCTCCTGCAGAGCCGGATCATGGAGCGGGAGCGGAGAACGACGGGAGCCCAAAGGCCGGCCGACATCACCATCAGGCTGGCGGCAGCCCTGTCCCGTTTCCTGGGAGCCGGGCGGCCCCTTCCTCCTCTGGAGCAGGCCTCCCCCCCACCCGAGCCTGGGACGGGCGGCTCAGGTCGCCAATCGCCCCGGCCGGCCCACGGCCTCTCCGAAGCGCCCCAAAACGCCGAGGCCCACATACTCGTGGCCGTGGCGGACCCCGTGGAGCGGGATTGGTTCCCGACGGCCATCAGCAGCCTCGGGCATGCCTCGGACCTGGCCGGCCACGGGGAGCGGGCATTCCATCTTTTGCAGGACGAGAAGTACAAGCTCCTCATCGTCGACCGGCTCCTGCCGGGAATCGACGGACTGAGCTTGACGGGCAGGATTCGCGCGCGGGAAAAGGGGACCGACCGGCGCCTCATCGTCATTGTGCTCACCGAGGAAGACCATGCCTTCTCCACCCAGCAGATTTTCGACGCCGGGCTGGACGATGCCCTGGTCAGGCCGGTGACCGACGAAAACCTGGAGAGCGTGCTCACCTTCTGGCTGACGGCCGCCGGCATCCCGGTTGCGGGAAAGAGTCGCCTTGATGAGGCGGGCGCCCCGGCTGAACCGGATGCGGCCACCGGAATTGCCGGCCTCCTGAAAAAAGCCCGGCGTTTATTGCTCGGGAGCGGGCGAAACTTCCTGCTCACACTCATGTGAACGGACCGCTTCGGCCGTATTTTTCGATCGTCGCCTCGTTTAAACTGTGCCCAATTCGATCGGGAGATCTCCATGCGGTGGAACATCTGGAATACGTCGAATGTTCAGGCTCCGGCCCCGGGTGAACCGTTCGGCCGGGAAGGGGCCGCAGGCGGGGGCCTCCCTTTCGCGCCCATTCATGGCTTGAGCGCGCGCAGCGCGGGCCTGATAGGCATTTTCGCCGTCATCATCTGGCTCCTCACCGGCGTCTACAAGGTCCAGCCCGATGAACAGGGCGTGGTCCTGAGGTTCGGCAAGTGGGTCGACACCACCGAGCCCGGGCTGCATTATCATCTGCCCTACCCCGTGGATCAGGTGCTCCTGCCCAAGGTTACCCAGAGCAACCAGCTGCAGTTGGGCGAAATCGGCGCGGACCGGGCCGCCAACGGCAACCAGATGCTCACCGGCGACGAGAACATCGTGGAGGCCGATTGCGCGGTGTCCTGGCGGATCAAGGACCTGCGACAGTACCTGTTCATGGTCTCCGATCCGGAAGCCATGCTCAAGACGGCGGCGGACAGCGCCGTCCGCGAGGTCATAGCCCAAAATCCCATCCAGTCGGCCATGTCCGACAAGAGGCAGCTCATCGCCGATCAGATCAAGGACGTTCTCCAGCGCCTGCTCGATTCCGACCGGACGGGCATTACCATCACCCAGGTGCAGCTGGAGCGGGTCGATCCGCCCTCGGCGGTCATCGACGCCTTCAACGACGTCCAGCGCGCCCGGGCGGATCAGGAACGCGCCCGCAACGAGGCGGAATCCTACAGGAACGACATCATCCCCAAGGCCAGGGGGGAAGCCGAGCGCATAAGCCAGGACGCCCAGGCCTACAAGACCCAGGTGGTCAACCTGGCCCAGGGCGAGGCGCAAAGCTTTCTCGCGGTCTACCAGTCCTATGCCCGGGCCAAGGACGTCACGGCCTGGCGGCTCTATCTGGAAAGCATGGACGAGGTTCTGAAGAAGGCCGGCAAGGTCATCGTCGATTCCTCCGGCAAGGGCGTTTCCGCAGTGGCGCCCTACCTGCCGCTCTCCGGCCAGGACGTTCCCCCGGCCCCAAGCCAGTCCCCGGGAGGTGGCAAATGAAGTCGGGGCAGCTCCCCTTGGTCCTCGGACTTGCGGTTCTCCTGGCCTGGACCGCCTCCAGCGCCCTGTACACGGTCACGGAGACCCAGCAGGCGCTGGTGGTGCGCCTGGGCAAGCCGGTGACCGTGATCGCGCAGCCGGGCCTCAAGACGAAAGTGCCTTTCATCGACAGCGTGATCCTGTACGACACGCGCCTGCTTCCCCTTCAGCCCGCCGCCGAACAGATCATCCTGGGCGACCAGAAGCGGCTGGAAGTGGCCACGTACACCCACTTCCGCATCGTCGACCCCCTGCGTTTCTACCAGTCCGTGCGCCTGCTGGAGCAGGCCAAGGCCCAACTGGCCCAGATCGTGGGATCGTCGCTGCGGCGAGAGCTTGGGCGGGCGGAGCTCAGGTCGCTGCTTAGCGAAGAGCGCACCCGCATCATGGCGAACGTGCTGAAGGAGGTCTCCGAAAAGGCTCGGCCGCTCGGCATCGACGTGGTGGAGGTGCGCATGCGGCGTGCCGACCTGCCCTACGAAACCAGCCAGGCCATCTACGAGCGCATGAAGTCGGAGAGGCAGCGCGAGGCCAGGGAACTGCGCGCGCAAGGCGTGGAATGGGTGCAGCAGATCCAGGCCAAGGCCGACCGCGAACGCACGGTCATCTTGTCCGAAGCCCAGCGCCAGAGCCTGATCACCCGGGGGCAGGCCGACGCCGAGGCCGGTCAGGCGCTGGCCGAAGCCTTCAACCAGGACCCCCAGTTTTACAAGCTCTATCGATCTCTTCAGACCTACCGCCAGGCTCTGGCCGAATCCCATCCCACGCTGGTGCTGTCTCCTGCGGCAGAATTTCTGCGCGATTTCAACGCCGGGCCGGCCTGGAAGCCCAAGCCATGAGGCCACGCGGGCCATGGGGTGAAGTGATCGCTTGTCTCTCTGGCCCGTAACGATTTGTGTCCTTGGGAGGCGCCCCATGTCCGTATCAGATGAATTGCGTGAACTGTCCCGGCGAATCGAGGATATCCTCGCATCGAACTTCGAGAAAATGGCCGGATTCGAGGATGGCGTCGCCGCAATCAAGGAAGCCCTGGCCGGGTTTCAAGAGGCGGTGAACAAAGGCGGCAACGACATGGCCACGGCTGCGGCACGTCTGCAAGCGGCCGTGCTCAATGCCGAACGGGTGGCCGAGGCGCTCCGGACGCCTGGGCCACCGGCTGCCCGCGGGTTTTTCCGGCTTGCGCCGGCGCTTTGCGCGGGCGTTTGTCTGGCCCTTTTGGCCGGAAGCTACTACGCAGGGTACCAGGCCGGGGGCAGGGTCAAGTCCGCCGACATCGCGACGCGGTGCGCCTGGACCGAAACTCCCGCCGGCCAGCTGGCCTCCTCCATTACCATGGAGCTTCAGCAAAAGGGCATCGAGCCCAACCCCCAAGACCCCAACTTCAGGGCCTGGGCAGCCTGGGCCTTCAGCCCGCAGGGGCTCACCGCTTTCCAGCACGGCCGTTGACACCGTCCGCCAGGCTTCGCTTCAATCCGGCCCGGGTGCGCAGCCGGATGCCCGGGCTTGCATTTTGCGGCCAAAGCCTTACTTGCCCCTTTCCAGTCAATTTTCCGGAGCGTCCATGAGCAACAAGCGAGTCATCCATATCGAGGGAGCGCGCCAGCACAACCTCAAGAACATCTCCCTGGACATCCCCCGCGACCAGCTGGTGGTGGTCTGCGGTCCGTCCGGTTCGGGAAAGTCCACCCTGGCCTTCGACATCGTGTACGCGGAAGGCCAACGACGCTACGTGGAATCCCTCTCGGCCTACGCCAGGCAGTTTTTGCCCCAGATGGACAAGCCCCAGGTGGACAAGATCGAAGGGCTGTCCCCGGCCATCTCCCTGGAACAACAGTCCGCCACGCGCAATCCGCGCTCCACCGTGGGCACGGTCACTGAAATCTACGATTTTCTGAGGGTGTTCTTCGCGCGGCTTGGCAAGCCCCACTGCCCCAAATGCGGTCTGCCTATCGCCGCCCAGACCACGGACCAGATCGTGGACGATATCCTCGGCCTGCCCGAAGGGGCCAAATTTCTGGTCCTGGCCCCCCTGGCCGAGCACCAGAAAGGCTCTCAGGCCGAAAAGCTCAAGAAGCTCAAGGCCCAGGGCTTCGCACGGGTCCGTGTGGACCGGGAGATTCTGCCCCTGGAGCCCATGCCGGAGTTGGATAAGAACAAGCGCCACACTCTGGAACTGGTGGTGGACCGCCTGGTGGCCAAGCCGGACATGCGCAAGCGTCTGGCCGACTCCGTGGAGCTGGCCCTGGCCCAGGGCGACGAGAGGCTCATCGTGCACGACGTGGACCGGGCTCAGGACCGCTATTTCTCCACCTCTTCGGTTTGCCCCACCTGCAAGGTGAGCGTCCCGCCGCCCACGCCGCAGCTCTTCTCCTTCAACAGCCCCCAGGGGGCCTGTCCCACCTGCTCGGGCCTGGGCAGCGTGGAGTACTTCGAGCCGGATCTCCTGGCCCCCAACAAGGGCCTGGGGCTCTCCGGGGGCGCGGTGCTGCCCTGGAAGAACGACCGCGCCTTCGCCAGATACCGCGATCAGCTCTCGGGCCTGGGCGCCCGCCACGGATTCACCCTGTCCACCCCCCTCAAGGACTACTCGGCCACGGCCTGGCAGGCCCTGTTCCACGGCGACCCGGACATCGGCTGGAAAGGCGTCACGGACCTTATGGAAACCGGCCAGGCAGTGAGCTCCGTCTGGCGCGACGAACTGGCCAGGTTCCGCCAGAACAGACCCTGCCCAACCTGCGGCGGAGCGCGCCTCAAGCCCGAATCCCTGGCCGTGCGCGTGGACGACCTGAACATTTTCGAATTCTGCTCCCTGCCCATCGAGCGCTCGCTCAAGTGGATCGAGGAACGCCGGTTCGCCGGGGCCGGAGAGGTCATCGCCGAGCCTCTGATCAAGGAGCTGAACCATCGCCTCGGGTTTCTTTCCAACGTGGGACTGGAATACCTGAGCCTGGGGCGCAACATGTCCACCCTGTCCGGCGGCGAGGCCCAGCGCATCCGGCTGGCCGGGCAGCTCGGCTCCGGGCTGGTCGGCGTCACCTACGTGCTGGACGAGCCCAGCATCGGCCTGCACCCCCGGGACAATGAACGCCTGCTGGGAACCCTGCGCATGCTGCGGGAACGGGGCAACACCGTGCTGGTGGTGGAACACGACGAGGCCACCATCGAAAGCGCGGATCAGGTCATCGAACTCGGACCCGGCTCCGGACTGCTGGGGGGGGAGATCGTGTACCAGGGCGACGTGAAGGGCCTGCTCATGGCCGACACTCTGACCGGCAGGTACCTGCGCGGCGATCTTTCCATCCAGAGGCCCGAAAAGCGCCGCGCCGCCAAGGGGCATTTGCGCCTCACGGGAGCCCGGACCAACAACCTCAAGGACCTGAGCCTGTCCATCCCCTTGGGCTGCCTGACCTGCGTCACCGGCCCTTCCGGATCGGGCAAGAGCTCCCTGGTGGTGGACACCTTGTACAAACACCTGGCCCTGTCGCAAGGCATCAAGGTGGACCTGCCAGGGGTCGTGGACGGATTCGAGGGGGCCGGAAAGGTCGAGAAGATCGTAGCCATAGACCAGACCCCCATCGGACGCACCCCGCGCTCCAACCCCGCCACCTACACCAAGATATTCGACGAAATCCGCACCATCTTCGCCGCCACCTCCGACGCCAAAAAGCGCGGCTACAAGCCGGGCCGCTTCAGCTTCAACGTGCGCGGCGGCCGCTGCGAGGCCTGCCAGGGCGACGGGGTGATCACCGTGGAGATGCACTTCCTGCCGGACATCCACGTCACCTGCGAGGTCTGCGGCGGCAGGCGCTACAACCGGGAGACGCTGGAGGTGCGCCACAAGGGGCTGAACATCGCCGAGGTGCTGGACCTGCCCGTGCTGGAAGCCAGGCGGCTGTTCGAGAATCATCCGGCCCTGGCCAGACGGCTGGAGATTCTGGAGCAGGTGGGGCTCGAATACATCCGCCTGGGGCAGCCTGCCACCACCCTTTCCGGAGGGGAGGCCCAACGCATCAAAATTTCCCGGGAGCTGGGCAAACGGAGCCTGCCCGGCGCACTGTACATCCTTGACGAGCCCACCACCGGCCTGCACATGCACGAGGTGGGCAAGCTGATCCAGGTGCTGCACCAGCTGGTTGAGCGCGGGGCCACGGTGGTGGTCATCGAGCACAACACCGAGGTGATCCTGTCCTCCGATTACGTGGTGGACCTAGGCCCTGGCGGCGGCGAATACGGCGGACGCATCGTGTCCCAGGGCACGCCCGAGGAGATCATGGCCGATCCGGAGTCGGTGACCGGGCGGTTCTTGACGCCCTGAAAGCCTGTTGAGGGTGGCGCCGGCGCGTATGGCCGGCTGATAAATTCCTGTTTTCCTCCCTTGCCCCGGCTGAAGCCCCACTGTAACCGGCATGCAGCCACGCGCGATATTTCCTCTCCGGAAATGCGTCGGGGCCTCTCTGGACATGGCCCCCCCCATGCAGTAACGTGATTGCAGTGCTGGCAGGCTTTCTCCAGTCCGTGTTCACTGGCGGCGTTCGTCTTTCAGATCAACCCTCTCTCCTCTCCAGCGGTGGACTGAATGAACGATTTCCCTACTGTTCTCGGAGTCTATTCTCTGCGCCGGACCGACGACGTGGGCACGGGCGCGACCCAGACCCAGCATTCTCAGTTGACCTATTGGTACGCCCGTCAGCTCGATCAGGTCACTGTCGAGACGCAGCCTCTCAACGTGTACCACGTGCCCTCAGGCATTAAGCGCAAGACCGCTCTGAACGAGTTCCTGCGAGCCTACACCCCTGAACCCCGCTACTACGAATCCAACACGGTCCCCGCCCTGCGCTCGCTCAAGGCCAAGATCGACCAGGGGGAGAAGTGCTTCTCCATGGGCCTTCTCGACGAGGCCGAGAAGGCCTTCCTGAAGGCCCTCATGATCGACGAGGAAAACGTCCCGGCCAATTACGGCCTTGGCGACGTGTACGCGGAGCAGAAGGACTTCCTTAAGCTGCGCAAGGTGCTCAACGCGCTGATCTGCCTGGATGACGCCTTTTCCGGCGAATACCGCCAGAAGCTCAACACCTTCGGCATAAACCTGCGCAAGCAGGGCTGCCTGGACGAATCCATCGAATTCTTCAACAAGGCTCTGGAAATCCAGAAGAACGACGAGCACATCTACTTCAACCTGGCCCGGGTGCACTTCGACAAGGGCGAAATAGACAAATGCCTGGGCAACCTGAACATGGCCACCACCATCAACCCGTCCTTCGCGGAGGCGCGGCAGTTCATCGCCTATTGCGAAAAAAGGGCGACGCAGTAACTCCCGGCCGAAGCAGCCGAACATGGCCCTCCTGCGATGCTGCTTCACGCGAATCAGGAAAGGATGTACAGGGTTCGTGCCCCTGGATTGCGGCGAAGGATGAACGGCGTGCGTGCCGGCCGTTGCGCCTAAGAACAGGCGAAGAGTCGACCAGGCGCAAGGCGTGACGGCGTGCAGACGCTCTCCGAAGAATAACGTCCAGCCCCAAGAGGGGAGGAGTCGGTCCATGTCCACGAATCCCACGACCCAGCAGGATCAGGTTTTCTTCACCAAACACCCCATCCTGGACGCCAAGCGCAAACTCTGGGGATACGAGCTTATCTCCGGCGACAAAGAGTCTGGCGCGCGTCTCTCCAGCGCCCAGATGAAGGACTCTGACGAACTGGCCTCAAGCACCTTCATCGGGATCCAGCAGGCCATGGACCGCGGCAAGCGCATCCTGCTCTCCTTCGATGAACAAAGCCTCCTGGATAAGGCCCCGTACGCCTTTTCCCCGGAACAGTGCGTGGTGAAATTCCGCGGGCAAAGCGGCGACCGGGCCTCGCTGGTCAAGGCCCTGGAGACCCTGAAGGCGGACGGAT
>Ga0326727_10025910_pt1 | contig 10945 bp, 7 predicted proteins | sample MB2enrmetagenome_FD_207643 | JGI IMG/M metagenome (GOLD analysis project Ga0326727, IMG submission 207643) | Lab enriched peat soil microbial communities from McLean, Ithaca, NY, United States - MB29MY | ecosystem: Environmental > Terrestrial > Soil > Wetlands > Peat | place: USA: New York... | reverse complement strand
CTCAGGCACGAGCTAGTTTCCTGGACAATGAGCTCGACATTATGGACAAGCTCTCGTCTAAGTTCGACGAAATCGCAGAGGAACAGTCGAAGCGCCTGGTTGCTGCGCATGAAAGATTCAGTTCGCTCATGGATAAGCAACGATTCCAGGTTGTGTACCCTGTCTTGCCGATGGACCTCCTTGGCATCTACATCCTGTTGCCGGAGGTGGCGTCATGAACTATCCCAGCATCAGAATTGAAGGCGCCATCCTTTCGCCGGACATCCTCGGCCGCCTTGAAGATCTTCCCGGCCAAAAGCCAGCCGACTTCGGTCTTGATTCCTCCATCAAGGTAAAGGACGAAATCGTCCGAGCCTGGGCTGACGCACAGGACTTCTGGCGCATCTTTCAGCGCAAGCTCGATAGCCTCAGACCGGAATCCCCCGCCACATCCGAGACACGACAGCTTTGGATGGTTCCCCTGCTGGCTCTGCTCGGTTATCAGGTTGAATTCCAAGTCAGGGGCGCCGAGCTGAATGGCAAGATCTACGCGATATCGCACCGGGCAGTCAACAGAGCTCAAGCTCCGATTCAGATTGTCGGCTACCGCGAGCCGGCTGGCCTCGATCGCAAACCTGAAAACGCTACCCTGCGCATGTCGGCTCATGCCATCGTGCAGGAGTTCATCAATCTCAACGAGCAGCTCTACGGCCTGGTCACCAACGGCAGGGTTCTTCGGCTTCTCCGCAACAGTTCCCGGCTCATCAAGCTCAGCTACCTTGAGTTTGACCTTGATCGCATCTTCACCGACGGCCTCTATTCCGACTTCGCCGTTCTCTACCGCCTGCTTCACGCCACTCGCCTGCCGCTTTCCGATGAGACCAGCAAGGAAAGCTGGATAGAGCGCTATCACCAGGACTCAATCGAGTCCGGCGCTCGCATCCGCGATGGCCTCAGCGCGGCGGTCGAGGCTGCCATCCGCGCCTTTGGAACAGGATTCCTTAACAACCCGGCAAACAATGCACTGCACGATGCCGCGGTCAATGGGGGCCTCCGCCCCAGCGAGTACTACAACAACCTGTTGCGCCTCATCTATCGCCTGCTCTTTCTCATGGTCATTGAGGAGCGCGATCTCGTCTTCCCCCCCGCGGTCGAGAAGAAGCAGCGGGACATCTACCGCCTCTATTACAGCGTGCAGCGGTTGCGGCAGCTCTCAGAGCATCGTCACCTTGCCGATCATCGCCGGCATGACATTTGGCTGGCGCTGTTGTCCACCTTCCGGCTCTTTGAGGCCGACGGGCCGGGTGAGAAGCTGGGCATCTCCCCGCTGGCTGGCGACCTCTTCGGCAACCAGGCGATCCCGCTGCTGGCCCCTTGCACACTGGGCAATGACGTGCTCCTCGGCTGTCTGCGTGCTCTGAATGTCTACGAGCACCCTGAAAATCATCAGCTCATTCGGGTGAACTACGCTGCGCTCAACGTGGAGGAGTTCGGTTCCGTTTACGAAGGCCTGCTCGAATACGAGCCTGTCTTCATCAACCACGGCAACACCGTCGAGTTCAGCTTCGCACAGGGCGACGAACGAGCACGAACGGGTTCCCACTACACGCCAGACGATCTCGTTCAGCCACTCATCAAGCACTCGCTCGATTACCTGATTGCTGAGCGTCTCAAAGCTCCCAAACCTGAAGCCGCGCTGCTCGACTTGCGTGTCGCGGATATCTCCTGCGGCTCCGGCCATATTCTGCTGGCGGCAGCACGGCGAATCGCCCAGGAGCTGGCCGTTGTCCGGACCGGCGAAGAGCAACCGTCCCCTCCAGCCTTTCGCGCCGCTCTCCGGGACGTCATCCGGAACTGCATCTATGGAGTCGACCTCAATCCGCAGGCAGTTGAGCTATGCAAGGTCGCCCTCTGGCTTGAAGCGCACAATCCGGGCCAGCCGCTCAACTTCCTTGACCATCACATCAAGTGCGGCAACGCCATCGTCGGATTCGTGCGGCAAGAGGAACTGGACAAGGGCGTACCCGATGAGGCCTTTGCCGCTATGCCGGGGGACGAAAAGGAGGTTGGTGCCCTCTGGCGCAAGACCAACAAGCAGGACCGCAAGGACATCCGGCAACGGAGGTTGGCGCCCGCTATCCAGCAACGCCTGGAAGGAACGCTGAAGCGCTGGAACGAACTCTCCGCGCTGCCGGAACGCACGCCGGCTGAGATTCAAACAAAGAAGGAGAAGTTCCTTTCTTTCATGGACGGGCCGGATGCCTCACAACTCGCGCAGATTGCCGCCATTCCAATTGCGCAGTTCTACATTTCCAAGACGACTGAAAACGACCCTATGCTGATCTCAGACGCGACGTTTCGGCGTTATTGGTCGGACGGCCTCACCCCTCAAGGAATTGCCACGGCAAAGGCGTGGGCAACGGCGACCGAGAAGCGATTCTTCCACTGGTTCCTCGAATTCCCGGACATCGTTGCTCGTGGTGGCTTTGACTGCATCCTCGGTAACCCTCCGTATCTGGGCGGCCAAGCACTGAGCGGAACATATGGGCACCCATTTTGTGAATACTCAAAATGGGAGTTTGCGCCAACAGGGCTCAGCGACCTTGTCGTCTTCTTTGTCCGTCGAATCTTTGAGCTCCTAAAGTCGGATGCGTTTACGGCGTTCATCACGACAAATTCCATCAAGGATGGAGATGTCCGAAAGGACGGTCTGGAGCAAGTCGTTGCGCGGGGTGGCCTAATCAACATGGCAGTGCGCGGAATCAAGTGGCCGGGCAGAGCAAATCTGGTTGTATCTCTCGTATGTCTGCATAAAGGGCCATGGTCTGGCCGACGCACCTTGGATGGACAGGCGGTGCCTCTCATTAGCACCTATTTCGAGGATTCTGAGGATGGTCAAGCGCCGGTCGCTCTCGAAGAGAATACAGATGTAATGTTCATGGGAACTATCTTCCTCGGTGATGGTTTTGTACTGTCCGATAAGGCAGCTAAGGATCTAATCCTAGCTGGTGCCTCAAGTCAAGCAATTCAGCCATTGCTTAACGGAGAGGAAGTAAATTCATCTCCCGAACAATTGCCTAGCCGTTGGGTAATCAATCTAGAGAATTACAATTCGGCCGACAGCGCAGAGAAATCTGAGCCATTGCTCATGGGCCATCTCAGCAACACAGTACTGCCCGCACGCTTGAAACAGAACAACGCCAAGGCAAAGAAGTTATGGTGGCGTTACTACCGATTCAACCGGCTGTGCTATGAAACTCTGCGCTCCTTGAAGATCTCATTTGTAACGGCAGCAACAACAAAATATCTAAATTTCACAGCTCTTCCAACGAACTTCATGTACACGCACGCCTTGTTCGTGTTCACCACCGACCGATGGGACTTGTTCGCCGTTGTCCAATCCACCCTCCATGAGGTTTGGGCGCGTAAGTACAGCGGTGCACTTGAAACACGACTCCGCTATTCACCTTCGGACTGCTTTGAAACCTTCGCTTTCCCTGAAGGTCTCTGGCACACTGCCGACCCCGACATCGCATCAATTGGCGAGCGTTACCATGAGCACCGCAAATCCCTGATGCTCTCCCTGTGGCTCGGCCTCACGGACATCTACAACCTCTTCCACGCACGTGACCTGTCGCCGACGATAGTTGCCAAGGTCAGCAAGAAGTCCGCGGAAGAAGCTGCACGCGGCTATGAGGGCGTGCTGGAGTTGCGCCGCCTGCATGTTCAACTCGACCTCGCCATTCGCGATGCCTACGGCTGGCAGAACCTTCCCTTTGGGCACGACTTCTACGAAGTGGAGACCCTGGCCGAAAACGACCGCGTCCGCTACACCATCAGCCCGGCCGCCCGCAAAGAGGTGCTTCGCCGACTGCTGAAGTTGAACCATGAACGCGCCGAGGCGGAAAAGGCCGCGACCGCACCGCCGAAACCAAAACGCAATAGAAAGTCGCCGCCGCCCGACGACCAACCAAGCCTGTATGGCGAGGAGTGAGGATGCGTCTTTCGACTCAAAGCGTTGTTGATTGCAGGGAAGATGGTGAAGCATGAACCAGAGCCTTTTCTCTACCGAAGAGCAGTTTGATCTGTTTGAGACGGATGCGGCTCGATCTCTGCTGGATAAGCTGCTTGCGGACTCCCGCCTGTATACACAGAGCAAGGACTATAAAGACCTGCTCGATTTTGTGGTGCGCCTTCGCAACTTCGCACCGTTTAATGCGATGTTGCTGCAAATGCAAAAGCCGGGCTTGAGCTACGCGGCGTCGGCGCACGATTGGGAGATCCGCTTTGGCCGAACTCCCAAGGAGGGTGCAAGGCCGTTAATCATTCTCTGGCCGTTTGCTCCGGTGGCTCTGGTCTATGACGTGATCGACACGGAAGGAAGCCCGCTTCCAGAGGATGTCACGGCTTTCTTTGCCCAAGGCGCCATTGACGCAGGGAGAATTCAGTCCTTCATCCCGTTGGTTAACAAGAAAAACGTTGAATGGGCTTGGATTGACGCAGGCGATCAAAAGGCAGGATCAATTCGCGTCATCAAGCGCGCCACGGAAGAAAAGGAATCGACGCTGTACCGGATGCAAGTCAACCGCAATCACGCGCCCGCGATTCAGTTCACCACGCTGGCGCATGAACTCGGCCATCTGTTCCTGGGGCATCTGGGGCCAGACAAGGACCTCAACATCCCGGCACGTGCGTCAATGAACCACACGCAGGTTGAACTTGAAGCAGAGTCAGTTGCCTACGTCGTGTGCGCCCGCAACAGGGTCCATTCCAAGTCCGAGACATATCTGGCAAATTACGTAAGAGACAATCCTTCGGTTGATGACATCGATATTTATCAGGTGATGCGTGCTACTGGGCAAGTGGAAGCCTTGCTCGGTCTCGCTGCGCACACAAGATACGAAAAGCCAAGTCGCACAAGACGTTGAGAGGAAGCTCATGAATGAATCAGGGATCATCACGCACAAGCAAGCTCCAAAGAGCATTCTGGATTTGAGCAGTCTTTACAATCAGGGCCACCTGAATCTGGAGCCGGGCTTTCAACGTAACACAGTCTGGAAGCTCCGGGACCGTGCCTTCCTGATCGACAGCATCCTGCGCAACTATCCGTTGCCAGCCATCTTTCTCCGTAAACGAGAAGAGAAGGGCGAGTTGAAATATGACGTAATCGATGGCAAGCAGCGCCTCGAATCCATTTTCATGTTCATGGGTGCGATGCGGGGCAGGTTCAATGCGCGTGCCCCGCTACCCGGATCGGATACCGAGGGGATGGTCAGTTGGAACCTCTTGAAGAGGAAGAGGCTGCAGCACCACATCACTGGATATGAGCTCCCGGTTATCGAAGTAGACGGCGAGTTCGGCGATATTGTCAAACTCTTCATCAGAATCAACTCGACGGGTAAGGCATTAACAAGCCAGGAGAAGCGGCATGCCAAGTACTACAACACTCCATTCCTGATAGAGGCAGCGCGCCTTGCAAACCGCTTCGAGCGCTACTTTCTAGAGAATAAGATCTTCAGTCCGGGACATCTGGCAAGAATGAAGCACGTTGAGTTCATGTGTGAGTTCATGCTTACCTTAGCCTCTGGACAGTTGCTGAACAAGAAGACAGCCTTGGACCGAATTATGAACGCGAAATCCTTCGATGGCCGTCAGCTTCGCAAAGCTTCTCGTATGGTGACCACCACGTTGAACCGGGTTCGGCGGATGTTCCCTCGATTGAAGACGACCCGTCTAAAGAAGATTACGGACTTCTATTCGCTTGCGGTGCTAATTGGAAAGTTTGAAGAAGAAGGACTGATTCTGACCGATCGTAGGCGGAATGGCCTTGCTTGGGATCTGCTGCGGGAATTCGCAGACCAAGTCGACAAAATCAGGGAGCTTCAGCACAACGTCAAGGGAGCGCGACCAGGCCAGGAACTCTATCGCGAGTACCTAATGGCGGCTTCTCAAATGACCGATGACGTGTCACAGAGACGCAGACGTGAGCAAATTCTCCGCGGGATCATTGGAAGCCTTTTCGCATCGAAGGACTCCCAGCGTGGCTTTACCGCGGAACAGCGTCGGATTCTCTGGAACTCGACTGCTAACCGGGTCTGTTCGACCTGCGGATGCAAGCTGACCTGGGAAGATTTCACCATCGACCACATTGACCCGCACAGCAAGGGCGGGAGAAGCCGACTAGACAATGCCGCACTCATGTGCCGAAAACACAACTCGCAAAAGGGCAACCGCCGCCGGAGGTAAATGGATAGCACCTGCGCCGAACAGTCACAGAGATGAGGTTCGGTAGGCCGAAAGATGCGGCGCAACGGAGAATCATTTTATGAGCAAGAGCAGGCCATTTTCGATCTACCTATTGAAGACTGGCTACGACGCCACGAACTCTTTGAAGGAAAATCACCATCTCAAGGGCACTATAGATGCCAGATCTGCCCCGGAAGGCGCATCGCTCTTCGTATTGGATAGCGCTCCGACGGACCCTTGGTGGAAGCATTTCTTCGGAATTCAGCAAGAGATCAAGCAGGTGAGCAAAGGCGCACTGGTCTTTCTTCCCGTTCGCGAACGAACTTTCGCCCTCTCGTTTGGCCATGTCTATCACAAGCTCAAAGACGAAAGCTATGAATACGATTTTGGATTGCGCGTTACACTCAACTGCGTTGATCCAAATGAACTCAAGAGCACCGACACCCTTGAGCCAGGAGCAGCCAGACGGCAAAGAACGCAGGTGCCGATCGGGTCGGATCTCACCTACTTCGATTTCGACCGTGATAGCTCAATTCTCAAGAGCCTCACAGGGAAGGTTAAAGGGCAGTATGCCAACCTGTTCAAGCACGCGACCGGGTCGAGTAGCCTACTCATCAGTTCAACAACCGCCCCCACTGGCCTGATCGATCTGTGCGGACAATTGCTCGATTTGTATAACAGCGACGACTATCGAGTTGCATTCCCAGACATACAGAACATAGCCCCAGTGCGCGACCCCACGGTGATAGAGGCATTGAACGAAGAGCTGCTTCAGGCATTCCGGGCGAAGAATGGGAATCTTTACCTTGCCATACCAGAAATTGTCGACTATCAGAACGGACCACACTGCGCCTCGTTTTCTGGAGCGGGACCGAGCATGATTTTCGAAGACGTCTTTATCGATGAGTACTACAGCTACTTGGAAAGCAACGCGGCGGATCTGAACAGCGTTGGCTACGAGGATCTCAAATGCCACGGTCTAAACCTGAAGAACGAAAATGATGAACTTCTCAAGCATTTCTCCATTCTCAACTGCCTCATCTTCGACGCCGCATCTGACACCGAACAGAGTTACCATCTATCCGACGGCAAATGGTACAGAGTCGAAAACTCTTACCTGGAAAAACTGAAGGCTTCTCTTGATCCACTCTGCATCGAGGCTCCACTGCGGCCTTTTGCGCATGAAAGTGAAGGCAAGTACAACGAGGCTGTCGCAGAGGAAGATGGTTCATTTATCTGTCTTGACATGACGAATATCAGCCCCCGCGGAGAAACACAAATTGAACCATGCGACTTGTACTCAGTTGACGGGAAACTTGGAATCTTCTACCACATCAAAGTGTCGACCCTTTCGCCCCAACTTAGCCACCTATTCAATCAGGGAACGAACTCAATTGAACTGCTTAAGCTCGAACCAGAATCTGTCCAACGCCTTCGAGCCCTGATCGACGCAAGGGCCTCGGATCAGACGAGAGACGGTTTCCTCGCGCCCATCGAACGAGAAGCGTTTGGCGTTTGCTTTGGAATTGTGACCCACAAAGACAAGGCCGCACGTTCGGAAAACCTGCCGCTCTTCTCACGAATTAGCCTTATGCGCAACTCGAAGGCGCTTCAGCTCATGGGTACCGCCTGCAGGTTGAGCTTCATCGAAGATCAGTCGGAAAAGAAAACCGGGATCAAGAAGGAACGCAAGAAGAGAGCCACCCACCAAATATTGGAGGCCCCAGCAGTCACCGCAGGGTAGGCCGGATCCATCGCGATTCCTACGGACTGACGATTCCTAGCTGCAGTCTACATGCCTATCAGGCTACCCGAAGATGGACACCTCGTTTTACCTGAGCGCCAGGGACTTCCTCGTAACGGCTCACAGCTTCCTTGATTGCATCGTTACTCGGTTTATCGTCACGGATGCAACTCACCAATGTTTTGGACGTGTCTTCTGGAAGGAAAGCAAGAGCCTCCTGCCATAGACGACCAGGAATGCGAAGTTCCAGTTCACGGCAAGTGAGTGGAATCTGTGCGGCATCCGTGATCTCGACCGAATCCTGGCTATTCTTCTGCATCCGAAGCGTGAACTCCTTGCCCTCGATCTTCTTCAACCCGCGCGACATGAGGAAGTAGAGCACCATGTTCTTCGTATTCACAACCTTCGCGTCGGCGGTGCGCGCACGTTTTTGAAAGTGCTCTGCCTGCTGCCGGCAGTATTTCAGCCGGCTGTCCATCAAGGTCAGGAAGCGGCCGATTCGGTCCACTTTTTCACTTTCAGCCTCGCAGAACTGCCGAAATCGTTCGAGCAATTCAGGAGAGGCCGTGCCGTTTTCCTCCGCCTCTTCCTCGATCTGATCGAGCATCGAGTCGAGTTCGCGGTCGATCTCAAAGAGCGTGTTGGCATCGGTCATTGGAGTTCTCCATAAAGGATTGAGGTTGCGTTTTTGAGATTGATGGCGCGGCGATCAGGCTGCCATTGGTAGGTTGCGATCTCGATAGCGTGCCGCCTGGTAAGCGAGAAAATCAGCACGGGACTGAAGAGGATGGCCGCTGTGCCCTTTGACCCATAGCCAACGAATAGTTCGATCCGCATTCAGCAGGAGCAACTCGCGCCACAGTTCCTGGTGCTGCAACTCAAAGCCACGGCTGTTGCGCCATCCGTAACGTCTCCAGCGGAAGACGCGGAAGCGCATTCCGTGGATCAACAGTTCCGAGTCCGAGCGCAACTCGATTCGGGCGCCGGATGGCGTCAGGCGTAGCGCTTCGACCGCGGCGCGCAGTTCCATTTCAGAGACGGTCGACCACGGAACAGATCCGGCGATCTCCTGCCGTCTTGTCCCGTGGATCACGATAGCTGCCCAACCGGCGGGGCCGGGGTTACCGATGGCCGAACCATCGGTAAAAACAAAGTAAGTTTTATTCATGTGATACACCGTGGCCGCCCGATTCACGAGACCAATTTGTGACTGCCCACGCGCATGTGATTTCTCTATGCTTGATTTGCTTACGTTTGATCGCAGGTTTAATGTGACTCTCGGAAAGTGAGGGCGTACGCATGACGACCGTAGTGCTGGGATTTGACCCGGGTGGGGAGAAACAATTCGGATGGTGTGTCGCTTCAGGAGCGGCCGACGGGAAGCTAGTACTACGATCCAACGGCACAGCTAGCCATGCTGCTGGCGCCGTTGAAATGGCTCTCGGAGAGGCTCAGAAATGCGGGGTTATTGCAGCGGCAGCAATCGATAGTCCACTGTTCTGGAACCTGAGCGGAGATCGGAGGGCCGACATGACGGTTCGTGCGGCAATGCGTCGAATTGGCGCAGTCAATTTGGGTGGAACAGTGCAGCACGTGAACTCTCTGCGAGGTGCTTGTTTAGCTCAGGGAATGATGGCGGCACACATTTTACGAGACAAAATGCCGAGTCTACGTCTCACGGAGTCGCATCCGAAGGCGCTTCTTTGGTTGCTAGAGGTCGCCACTCCCCAGCATCCCGTCAGAGAAATACGGATAGATCATCTGGATAAGTTCATTCAATGCGATTCAAGTGAACTATGCGAGCACGAAAGAGACGCTGCTATTGGCGCGTTCGCAGCGTGGGCAATGCTTAATCAGCGTTCCGGCTGGCGTAACCTCTACACGGATGAGGATGAGGTGTTTGCGCCCATTTCACCCATCGAATACTGGATGCCGATAGGCAGGGCCTAGCATGGGATCAACTCCCGCCACCGCTCACGAAGAGAGGAACTCGAATGTTGTGCGCTGGCTACGCCGCGTGCATGGGAATGACGCTGCCAAAGGGCGCCTGGCGACTGCCGGTCGAGGCCCAGATCACGGGGTAATCTGGGGCGGACTCAGGGAAACTCCCATATAGATCGGTCAGAAAGACCATTGTCTGTGGGTGGATTCCGTGCTCATTGATCCAGTCGAAGCAAGGGCCAAATTCAGTGCCTCCTCCGCCGACTGGATCGAGGTGAAGCACCTCGCCGGCCGCGTAGGTATCGACCTTGTGAACCTCGGCGTCGAAGTAGAGAACATGCACCCGCTCCGGCCGCTGGCCCTCAATGATGGAACGAATCTCCGCCTCGAACAGCCGCAACTGCCGCGCATTGACCGAACCCGAGCAATCGACGGCAATCGCAATTTCGCCCGTGCCTTCCCGCACAACGCCGGGCAGATAGAGACCGGACCAGATGTGGCGGCGGTTGGGCCGCATCCAGCTCGAATCGGCCGGGATAGTGTCGGACCAGAGACGGCGCAACAGTTCCCGCCAATCGACCTGGGCTTCCGCCGCGCCTTCAAGAGTTCGCTTGAGGCCGGCGGGAACTTTGCCAGCCTGCTGGGCGACGGTCGCCGCCTGGTTGACGGCGATCTCCCAATCGCGCTCCTGTTCCTCGATGCTTGCCATATCGTCGTCGGTTTCCGGTGCGTCGATCACCTGGCCGATGCCGCCCTGGCTCTCTGGAACAGACGGTGTCCCGCTTTCATTCCCATCACCTGCCGAATCGTTCGAATCGGAGCCTGAATCTTGCTCCGATTCACTTTGCTCATCGGACTGTGGTTGCGCTTCTGCCTCGCGCAGGTTGTAGATCTGCTCGGCGCTCATGCCGCGAAAGCGTGGATCGACGAGCACATCGTCCGGCAGGCTCAAACCGGCATCGAGCAGCAGCGGGTTGATCGCATAATCGCAGGCCTCGTTCCAACGCCTGGGGTCGCGCTTGGCCCGCCGGGTGT
>Ga0326727_10025909_pt1 | contig 10947 bp, 10 predicted proteins | sample MB2enrmetagenome_FD_207643 | JGI IMG/M metagenome (GOLD analysis project Ga0326727, IMG submission 207643) | Lab enriched peat soil microbial communities from McLean, Ithaca, NY, United States - MB29MY | ecosystem: Environmental > Terrestrial > Soil > Wetlands > Peat | place: USA: New York... | reverse complement strand
TGATTTATCCCTTCCGTCCTTCCGTCAACGCGTCTGCGCAGCCGGAAACTTCGGCACATGTGACCCGCGTGGAAGCCTCGCCCGAAGGCTATCGAGTCGCCCTGCACTTGGAGTTGCCGCCGAAGGTCTCGCCACGCTCACCGATTCAAGAGCGGCGTACATGCGCTCGCGCCCCCTTTGCGCTGCCGATATTCGTGCGTCCACTGGGATCTCCGTGGCCTGAAGAGTCCATGACTCAAGACATTTCGCGAAGTGGCGCGCGCTTCGAGTCTTCGCACATATACACACCCGGCGATCGAATCCTCGCTAAGATCTCCTGGGGTGAGTGGATGAAAGCCGGCGAAATCACAGGCCGCGTCATGCGGGTTGGACCCATGAAAAATCACCCAGGTCCCGCGCCACTTGCCGATCCAGCCAGCGGGAAAAGCGCCGTACTCACCAGCGTTGCCGTCAGGTGGACGCGATCATCCAAGTTCTGAAGCAAACGGATATCAGAACTTCCTTCCTCGCGGCAGTTTTGCTCAAGCAATGGGCCTCCGGTACACTCGATTGACTGGACATTCATGAGCGGAGCTTTCCATCGCACTCTCTTCCTGCAAGGTCCCGCGGGCCGTCTCGAAGCGACCCTTTGGACGGCGCCGGAACATGATCCTCGTTTCGTTGCAGTAGTGTGCCATCCGCACCCACTTTATGGCGGGACAATGCACAACAAAGTCGTCTATCGCGCGGCGCAGGCGCTGCACAAGTGTGGCGCGACCGTGCTTCGATTCAATTTCCGCGGCGCGGGACTTAGCGAAGGCGTTCACGACAACGGACACGGCGAGGAAGACGACGTACGCGTTGCCCTTGATTACCTGGCGCGGGATTTCCCTGGTCGCCCGATTCTGCTCGCGGGATTCAGCTTCGGTTCTTGGGTTGGCCTGCGAGTGGGCTGCCTTGATGCGCGCGTCACAAGATTGATAGGCCTGGGACTTCCCGTGGACAGTGCCGATTTTTCTTACCTGGACAACTATGTGAAGCCGAAGCTCATCGTTCAGGGTGGCATCGATCAGTTCGGCTCGCGTGCCAATCTCGAAACGCTTTTCGAGACACTTCCCGAGCCGAAGCGGGTAGTTATTGTCGAAGGCGCGGATCACTTCTTCGCCGGGCGGCTACCTGAGGTCAGCGCTGCGATCACCTCCTGGATTGAGGCGAACGTGTAGTCTGTCGTTGCCAGATCATTCCGCGAAACAGAATCTCAACCACCGCGTATCCGCTGCTTGGCACTGGATGCCAGACATTCCTGCTTTCACGAACCTCGATTACCTTCAGCTCCGCTGTTGGAATAACTGCAGGAACTGATCGCGCGAAGCAGGTTCCACACGAACGAGGTCGAGATTCGTCTTCACGTGAGCGATTTGGCTCATGCCTACGAGTATTGTCGTGATGCCTGGGACGGACCGCGCAAATTGCAGTGCTCGCGCGGAATCACTCTTCAACCCAAGCACCGCGCCAAGATACGGAGGCAGGCTCTTTGTCAATTGCCCTTGAAGCAAGGAGGCGCTCGACACGAGAGTGATGCCGAGGACTCTCGCCGCCTGCACCATTGCCATCGTTTTCCCTTCCACAATCTGGTTCGCTCGAATCAGAGCTTCCGGCATCGCCAGATTCAGCGGCAACTGGACGAACCGAAAGTGATGCTCGCCGCTGGCAGCTTCGCCCGCGAGCCCGGCCAATTCCGAGAGCGAAAAGTAACTCTTGGCGCCCGGCTCATCGCGAAACGCGTTCCAAGTTGCTAGGCCATACGCGTTGATTCTTCCGCCGGCCACTGCGGATTCCATAAAGGCAAAAGCCTCACGCAGCCTCAAGAGGAATTGGTCTCTCGGGATTTCCTCCAACTGCGTTTCGGGATTGTGCAGGTAAAAAACATCGATGCATTCCACTCCCAGGTTTCGGCGGCTCCGATCGAGCTGATCGGACAAATAGGACGGCGTCATGCAATGACAGCCTGCAGCGATGTCCTCCGCGCGAAAGACGCCCGGCTCCAGAAACTCCCTTGAGAAATACTCGTTGGCCTCGCCGGGCATCGACCCATCGGGCGTCAGGAAACCCGCCTTCGAGCACAGAACGATCTCGTCGCGCGAAAATCCCTTCGACGTCAACTCCTGCAGCGCCGCTCCTACGGCGCGCTCGCTTCGCTGAAAACGGTAGTTGATGGCCGTATCCACCACATTGAATCCGCCTTCCACCGCGGCAGCTACGCACGCGGCGTACGCTTTGTCCGTGGCGTCGTCCGGTTCCCCCAGATATGTCCCGATGCCAATCGAAGATAGGACGAGACCACCCCTTACCTCGCGAAAATGACCCGACGCTGCGTGCTCTCGGAATCGCGCTGCGTATCGTAGCGTTCCCTGCGCGGTTGCAGAGCCAGCCAATAGTTTTCCGTTCGCAGGTGAAGATGATCGCATCGGAGCCTCGCTTCCGGGCACTAGATGGAGAATCCGCGGAGTATATCAGAAGTTCGAATGAGACATTGCCAGGCGTAAGATTCAGGGGACTTTGCTGGAAGCATCTGGTCAGCGCGGTTCAGCGCCTGCAATCCCGGACGCCTCCAATAGTTGCGCTGCTTCGAGCTGCATTCCGGGGAGCAAACGCCAGAAAACGAAGCCACCGATCACCGCTCCAAGGCCGCCCAACATCACCGTCCAAGGTGCATCGATCCGGCTCGCAAGAGTTCCGGCCAAGAGAGAACCGACGGGCATCATTCCCATGAACATCATGGAGTAAAACGACATTGCCCGCCCGCGCAAATCGTCGGGCACCATCGACTGGATCAATGTGTTCGTGCTTGCCATTTGAAGCATGAGTCCGTAGCCCGCGGGAAGCAGCAAGATTACGGAAAGCCCGAAATTCCTCGAGAACGAGAATGCAACCAGGCTCGACCCAAAGCCCATCGCGGCATACGCTACCCATCTTCCGAGACCGCGAACGCCGCGCCGGGCAGCGAGAGTCAATGCGCCCAGCAACGCCCCGATCCCCGTTGCGCCCATCAGAATACCCAGCCCGCGCGCGCCGCCGTGCAAAATGCGATCGGCAAAAATGGGCATCAGCACGGCGTAAGGCGCCGCAACAACGCTGACAACGCCAAGCAACATCATCAGCGCGAAAATGGGCTTTGTGCGACGCACGAAGCGGAACCCTTCGGCCAGGTGCTTCAACGGAGGCGCCCCCCGGACGACCTGATGGGGCGGGCCGAGCTTCATCAGCAGCAAGCCGGCGATGACGGCGACGTAGCTTGCCCCATTCGCAAAGAAACACCAACCCTCTCCAATCCACGCAACCAGCAATCCGGCAATCGCGGGACCGATTACGCGCGCCCCGTTAAACATCGAGGAGTTCAGCGCGATCGCATTCATCAGGTCTTCTCGTCCGACCATCTCGATGATGAAGGACTGCCGCGCCGGAATGTCGAATGCGTTGACGCTGCCAAGCAGCGTCGCCAAAACGACGATTTCCCAGACACGCACGACGTGGAGAAGCGTGAGGGTCGCAAGAATGAACGCCAAAATCATCGAAGCCGTCTGCGTGCCGATCACCACGCGATGGCGATTCCAACGGTCCGCCACCAACCCACCTATTGGAGCCAGAAGAAGCACTGGGATTTGTCCCGCGAAGGCAACTAGTCCAAGCAGAAGGGGCGATTTCGTCAGCTCATAGACGAGCCAAGGTTGCGCAAGGTTTTGCATCCAAGTGCCGATGACCGAAATCAATTGGCCGCTGAAAAAAAGCTGGAAGTTGCGGTGACGCAGGGAACGGACGATGCCTTTGATGCGCGAGCGCACCTCTCCATTCGCGCCCGCCCGTGATTCGATTGCGCCGGTCCCAGCCATTTCGTCAATTGTACGATGCAAATGTCTCCGCCTTGGTTTCGAGTGCGCGGAATGTCACTTGGGAGGAGGAACTTCAGCTTGACGGGAACCCGGCGGCGCGAGCAAGCGCCCACACGCACGCAGGATCCGGCGATACGGCCAATCATTTTCGCGGAAGAAGATTTCACCTTCGCGTGGCTTCGAATAAAACCAGCGCGCCACGAGTGAAAGGTGGTCGGCCAAGTCCGCCGAGCCAGAACCAAACCGATGTTTGCCTCCATGAGCGCTCTCAGCCGCTTTTTCAGCGGTGCCTTCCAATTGTTCGCCGGGAACTTCGGCTGTTCCCGATTTCTTGTCTGGAGCAATGTTTGGCTCCAGGTCATGGCGCAGGATGGCCTCCACCGATCGTGGCTGGCTCGAAAGTTCTGCAAAACGCAGGAATATGGGTTGCGCCAAAACCCCTCCATGAATCGGGAAGACGATGATCGTTTTTTCTTCAGCGGCTCGCTGCAGGATCACTGCATCGAGTTTATCAATCCGGCGGGCGAGTTCAGGAAGGCCGTGCATTTGCCCGGATGCCTTCTCAAGCCTTTTGTGAAGCACAGCCGCGCGCTCAAAGTCGAGACCCTCGCTTGCCACTTCGCGCTCACGTTCGAGACGGTCCGCTAGCGCCGCGCCCCTTGTCTCAAGCGTCTCAAGAACGCGAGTCACCTCGGCGTCGTATTCCTCCTTCGTGCACCCTGCGAAGCATGGAGCGAGGCACATCTTCATTTCCGAATAGATGCAACCGGGAAAGTTTGGATCGCGGCGGATCTTGATCTGGCAGCGACGAATCTTAAAAAGGTCGAGGAATCCTTCGGAGAATCCTTCCGCGGAACGCCGTGAACCAAACGGCCCAAGGTAAAATCCCAAGCCGGACGCTATTCTTCGCGTGACGTAAAGCCGAGGGTATTCGTTTCGCAGATTTACTTTCAGCAGCGCCGGAGGGCGCAAGCGAACAAAGTCGCGATACCGCGTTGGAAAGTGCGCGCGTGCTTGCTCGTAAAGAGCCAGCGTTTGCTCGAATTTCGAACCAGTGACGCGATATCTAACACGCGCGGCTACCTCGCGCAGGTTCAGCCGCTTCGAAAGCGCATCCGGCGCACGCAACAACCGCTCTCCTGCGCGCCGTATGTCCGCTGTTCGACCCAAGTACGGGAACGCGCCCGCATCTTTCATTTCAATAAGAAAAACGCCTGGCTGCGAAGGCAACATCGCGAAGAAATCGGCATTGAGCGATGGTTCGAATTCCAGTACGCAATCGAGGTCCAGCATCCTGGAAAGAATACACCGAGGCCAGAAAAGAAGAGAAATCAGACTGCCCTATGATCGCAAGGAACAGAACAGTTTCGTGCTCATCACTCAGTAGGTCTTCAGAACCCAGGCGGCAATGACGAGGCGCTGAATTTCGCTCGTGCCCTCGTAAATTTCCGTTATGCGCGAATCGCGATATGCGCGCTCGACGGGATATTCGTTGCTGTAGCCGTATCCACCGTGAATTTGAAGGGCCTTGTGCGACACGCGCGTGGCCATTTCGCTCGCAAATAACTTCGCGACAGAAGCCTCCATTGTGAAGCGAGCGCCCGAATCCTGCTTCCAGGCGGCACGGCGCGCGAGCAGCCGAGCCGCGTCGATTTCCGTGGCCATGTCCGCAAGCATGAATTGAATCGCTTGAAATTCGGATATGGGATGACCAAATGCCTGTCGCTGCTGAGCATAGGAAAGCGCTGCCTGGAACGCGCCCTGCGCAATGCCGATCGCCTGGGAGGCGATCCCGATTCGCCCTCCATCGAGCGTCGAGAGCGCGATTTTGTATCCCTCGCCCTCCTGGCCGATGCGATTCTCGATCGGAACCTCACAATCGGAAAAGACCAGTTCGGTGCAGGCGGTTGCGTGTATTCCGAGCTTCTTCTCTTCTTTGCCTACGGAAAATCCCGACGTGCCTTTTTCGACGACGAGTGCCGTAATGCCCCTTTCGCCTTTTTCCGGCTGCGTGTTGACGTAAACGATGGCCGCATCCGCCACTCCGCCATTGGTGATCCAGGCTTTCGTCCCGTTGATGATGTAGCGATCGCACTGCTTTTGTCGCGAGCGCCGCAGCGTTGGAACCAGCCTGCGGCTCCGTCAGCGCATAGCAGCCGATCTTTTCTCCGCGTGTGAATGGAACCAGGAATTTCTTCTTTTGCTCTTCCGTCCCAAATCGATAGATGGGATCACAGTGTAGAGAATTCTGAACCGAAAGAATAACGCCTGTCGAAGCGCACGCGAGAGAGATCTCCTCGATTACGATTGTGTAGCTGACGTGGTCCATCCCGGCGCCGCCGCAGTTCTCGGGAAACGCGACGCCGGTCAGTCCCAATTCGGCGGCCTTCCTAAATATCTCGCGCGGGAAACGGCCGGTTTCGTCGAGTTCTTTGGCGTGTGGCTTTACTTCCGCTTCCGCAAATTCGCGGACGCTTTGCTGCAGAAGTTTCTGCTCTTCCGTGAGTTCGAGGTTCAAGCGTTCATCCTCGTTCGAGATTCCCTCGGGTGGTGCGGCAGAGAAATTCTAGGCGGCTTATCCTCAATTTGAAAGTGGATTCCGAATTACCACGCAAACGGTGCAATGATCTCAGACCTGCAGTTTAGGATAGCGCTTTGCGAAGCTTTTCGTAAGTGGTTGCCAGGTCTTCTGGCTCGACGCGCGTCTCCCCGACCGTGGTGATAAAACTCGAATCCCCAGCCCAGCGTGGCAGCACGTGCAAATGCAAATGGCCGGCGACCCCGGCGCCCGCCGCGCGTCCAAGGTTCATGCCGAGATTGTAACCCTCCGGGCGATACACCTTCTCGAGCGCGGCCTGCACGCGCTGCGCCAGATGAATCATCTCCGTGAGCGTTGCAGGATCGGCGGCGGAAAAGTCCGCCGCATGCGTATAGGGAACGACCATGACGTGGCCGCTCGTGTAAGGGAATCGGTTCAGGATGACGAAGTTCTTCTCGCCGCGCAGAACAACCAGGGTCTTTGCGTCACCTTTGGCCGCGATGGCATCGCAGAAAAAGCAACGATCTTCTCTCGACGCGTCGGCGACATAACGATAACGCCACGGCGTCCAGAGATAGTCCATCCCGTTTAGCTCGCGCCAGATTCGGAGGAGCCGGTAGGAGCGCCTGCAGGCTGCTGGTTGTTGACGAAGTCCTTGAGTTCCTTGCTCGGCTTGAAATACGGGATCTTCTTGGGTGGGACCTCGACCTTCGCTCCGGTCTTCGGGTTCCGTCCTGTGCGGCCGCGGCGCTCGCGCGTGCGAAAACTGCCAAAACCACGTATTTCGATCTTATCGTCCGCCTGCAGCGCGGCTATGATGCTATCGAAGATGGTCTCGACAGCCGTCTCCGATTCTTTACGGTGCAGCTCGGTGACCCGTTCCACTTCCGCGACAAGATCCGCCTTTGTTACTGTGCGGTCTTTTGCTTCCTGGTCTCCCCCAGCTTCTGCCATGGGATGAGAGCCTCCTCTCAGAACGTATCGTCTGCGCGCCAAGGCCAGGCGTCGCGTAGTCTTTCAATATCACTAATCAACCGTAAGGTAAATGATTTTCGCGCTGAACTGCTTCCACAGAAAGCCCCCCGCCGTCCGGGAAGCCTTTCCTACGTCGACTGGCGCTTTGCCAGGATGGCATCACCGATTGTCGCTGTCGGCGACGACTTGGATGATCGGAATGTTTCCATTTCCTTCCGTTCCACCTGTTTTTGCGCCGCGCGATAGCTCAAACTGATTTTATGCTGCTCTGGCTCGAGCCTGATAATCTTAAAATCGCATTCTTGGCCTGGCATGACCACGGCAGTAACCCGGGCGCCCCGCGGCCCTTTTTCCTTTTCACGTTCGCCCTTAGGCCGGCGCTCTTCGATCTCCGAAACGTGGCAGAGCCCTTCGATTCCCTCCGCTAACTCCACGAACGCGCCAAAATCCGTTGTCCGCGTGACCTTTCCCTTAACGACGTCGCCGATTTTGTGTTCCTTGAACCAAGCCGCCCAAATGTCATTCACCTGCTTGATACCGAGAGAGAGCCTTCGATTCTGCGAGTCCACTTTGAGGACTTTGGCTTCGACCGTCTCACCCTTCTTGAATTTCTCGCTGGGGTGCTTGACGCGCTCGTTCCAACTCATGTCGCTGATGTGGATCAGCCCTTCCAAACCTTCCTCGATCTCGACGAACGCGCCAAAATCGGCAAGATTCCGTATGCGTCCTGAGACGATTGAGCCCACGGGATATTTTTCCGCGGCAGCTTCCCAGGGATCCGGCAAAGCCTGCTTCAATCCAAGTGAGATACGCCGCTCGTCATTCTTAACGTCCAGGACGACGACATCGACCTCTTCGCCGACTTTCACAAGTTTCGAAGGGTGCTTCATGCGTTTCGACCAGGTCATCTCACTAACGTGCACTAACCCTTCTACGCCAGGTTCGATTTGCACAAATGCGCCGTAGTCTGTCACTCCGACGATCTTGCCTTTGGTCCGCGAACCAATCGGGAAACGCTCCGGGACGGTGGCCCAAGGATCCGGCAGCAACTGCTTCCGACCGAGCGAAATGCGCTCCTTTTCCTTATCGAACTTCAATATTTGGACCTGAATCTCTTCCCCCGGCTGGACCACCGTCGACGGGTGCGGCACGCGTCCCCAGACCAAATCGCTTACGTGCAGCAAGCCATCCATCCCCCCCAACTCTACAAACACGCCGTAGTCCGTGATGTTTTTCACGCGGCCCGTGACGATAGCGCCCTCAGTCAATGTGTCCATCAGAGCCTGGCGGTTGGACTTCTGCTCTTCCTCTAAAATCACGCGGTGGCTTACGACCACATTTCCGCGTTTGCGGTTCAATTTCAGCACGCGGACTTCGATTTCGCGGTCCTTCCATCCTTCGAGATCGTGCACGGGCCTCAATTCGATTTGCGAGGCCGGCAAGAACGCGCGCATTCCAATATCCACCACAAGGCCGCCCTTGATCCGTTCCACGATCTTGCCCGTAAGGCTTGAGTGCTCGCGGTTTGATTTCTCGATCCGCTCCCACACACGACGCCGGTGCGCGCGAACGTGCGACAACAAAACATAACCATCACGGTGTTCGTGCAGCCGCTCGACTTCGATCGTCTGGCCTGGACCGAACAAGATTGGAGTGCCCGAATCGGCAAATTCCTGCGCTGGGACCAAGCCCTCGAATTTTCCGCCTACGTCAACAACCACGCCCGCATCGGTAACCGCCAGCACGTGCCCGTCAAAAATCTCGCCCTCGCCCGCGGGTTTGTCCGGCGTGGCAAACTGGTCGAGCAATTGGTCCATTGTTTCGGTAGGCTCGCCAGATTCGGGGGCTTCCGCAACGTCCGCAGCCTGCACCTGCGTTGCCGGCTCGGATTGTTCCTCCGTATTCTTTGGCTCTGCAGGTTGAGAGGACTGAGAGTCAGCCATGGTTTCCGGCGGCGCCAGCGATTCGCCCGATTGAGTCACTGGGTCAGGCTCTCCAGGCGCATGCGTTCCTTCGTCGACGATGATCACACTTTCTGGGGTGTCTTGAGCAAGCGCGACAGCGGCGGCAGCGCCGTTTGGTGCGGTCTGCGACCCTGCGACCGTCACAGCAGGTTCGTTCGGGGAATTCTCGGTAACTGATTCCGCCGTTCCAGTTTCAATAGCGGATGGTTGGGGATTCGGGTTGTTTTCGGGTGACATTTAGAGCGGCCTCCGTACGGATGCAAACCCACCTTGCCGAGAGATTTACCTCGGTTACTCCACCCTGCGGGGTTAGAGCAATGAAGGGGATGCGCCGCCCGCGCTCGACGACGTATCGACCGAAATGATACGCGTCCGTCGCGTAAGTTGTCAACCAAACCGTATGTTAACAAACGGTGAAAGCCGCCAAGGACTAAGGGTGGAAGCGGTTGGCGTTGCGCATGCATTTTCGGTAATTGAGACGGGTGGTTGTGCCCTGCAATGAAAGCAACGCCCGCGCGAGCCACGCGACAATCTAGAGCCGGAATTCGCCGACACGACTCGTCCGTGTTTAACGACGCGCGGTCGGGAATTCTTGCCCTTCGTCGGTAAGGAGATGCCTCGCTCTCGCGCCGGTGGCAGACTCCCGGATAGGAGGTTTCACCCAATGCGAATCAGAACTACTTCAGCTTTCATCACCGGCGTTGTCTTGTGGACAGCCTGCGGCCTCCTTGGACAGACGATATCCGCGCAATCCGGGAGCCTGCCGAAAGAAACAAGCGTGAAGGACAACGGCCCTCGCACCTGCCGGTTTACCACGGACTACAACACGGCGAACACCAAAGGCGAGATGGTGTATCGTCAGCGCTTGACTGGAGAATACACGGGTGGGCTGGCCGGGAGAGAGGTGATTTGGAAGAACGTCACCCAGGCGGATGCGGCCGGGGCCACGGCTCCATTCGCAGCGGCCCAGAAGCGCGACTTCATGGAGGGATTTCATTATCGCAACGATGTTCTCAGCACAATAAAGCCGGACTTCTTCAAGGGCTTCCCTCCCACGGCGGTCGTTGAGCGCAATCTGGTTTGGGACACCGGGATGATCGAAATGTTCGGCCAGAACTACTTCGACAGTTTGAAGTTGAACGAGCCCTATCAAATCCTCTCCAACCAGGAGGTGGACATGCCGGGCGTGGGCACTTTCCAAAACCGCGACGTCGTGCTCGAGTGGATCGGGCAATCGCAAAGAAATGGTCAGGACTGTGCCGTGATCACATACCAGGCATTCTTCAATCCACTGGAGATCGTCAATGGCGGAATGACATTGAAAGGACGCAGCGATTACTGGGGCGAGATTTGGGTGTCGCTGGCGACCAAGCAAATCGAGTACGGCACGCTCCATGAGAGCGTGATGGGAGAGATGAAGCTGCCCGGCCAGGATGCGCCGCAGGTCGTCAATATCTTCCGAATAGGGACTTTCGAACCCATCGCCTCAAAGCAGTAGAGAGTACGCATAGGGAAAAGGAGACAACATGGCTCCGACAAAGCGCAAATGGCCGCTTTACTTGCTGTGGCCCAATTTAGCCGTGGCAATGGTAGTTCTCAC
>Ga0326727_10025908_pt1 | contig 10947 bp, 6 predicted proteins | sample MB2enrmetagenome_FD_207643 | JGI IMG/M metagenome (GOLD analysis project Ga0326727, IMG submission 207643) | Lab enriched peat soil microbial communities from McLean, Ithaca, NY, United States - MB29MY | ecosystem: Environmental > Terrestrial > Soil > Wetlands > Peat | place: USA: New York... | reverse complement strand
AGTATCCGGTGCCGCTTTCTGTGAGCTGGTGCCGAAGGGCCCTCATCTGCCTTGCGCAAATCCATGCGGCCGGATGGAACAAAGGGGAGTTGGAGCCGGTATTGGGCGGATTTACTACCAGGGAATCCGTTGAGTACTGGAGCGACCTTTTGCGAAAGGCGTGGAAGGAGTTTTCACTGTTTCTAGGCGACAGGTTAGCCAACGGCCGGCGTCAAATCATTGAAGAAGTCGTGGACAGCATCAATCAGGTCCTCGGGCGCGGCCTGAAGACGGAGCAACTTACGATACTACATCGGGATACGCACCTCTGGAATTTCTTCTTTCCGATGGAGGAACAGGGCGACGTAAAGCTTTTTGACTGGCAGCTTTGCGAGTACGGTCTGGCAGCCGACGATCTGGTACCTATGATGGCACTGAATTGGTTTCCGGAACGCAGGAGCAGGTTCGAGAAGGCTTTGCTAGAGGAGTATCATTCCGCATTGAGCGAGGCGGGAATACAGGGGTATAGTCTAAAAGAACTAGAAACAGAGTATCGGTGGTCAGTACTAAAGGGGATCGGCACTCCGCTCTGGCAGTGGCATCACAAGGTGCCAGCATTGATATGGTTTAACAATCTGGAGAAGATTCTGTTGGCAGTTGAGGACTTGAACTGCATAGAGCTACTTCGAGGAAAAGTCGGTCGATGAAACCTACTCTGGGACAGGCCCGCTGCGAGAGGCCCGGAGGGGTGTGGGGCTCGCAAAAGCTGCCGCCTCTGGACGTATCCGGGCGATAGCGGCCTAAGTCGCCTGAGGTGCCAGCCATGAGCTCAAAACCGAGGACGGCGAACAAACGGCTCGACCCTTTCTAGACCGTTGTTTGGCGTAAACGGCGAAGACGGCTTCATCAAGGAGACTCGCGCCTCGAAGTGCGATTTGATTCATGCAATCAACGGGCTGTCGAAGAGCGCTGCCGATCATATCGCCGATCCGATCCGAGGCGGGCGGTCGAGCGCTCCGTGACCAAGGGGGGGCGCACCGAGCGGATCGCCGAAAGAGACAAAAGCAAGGTCAGCAAGGCAGCACTCGGAGAGTGGAGGAAGCTCGCAAGGACGGAACGCATCATCATGATTTGGGCCGCTGCAGGAACTTTCGTCGTTTTTGGTCTCTTGCGATGGCCAAGTCCAAGAGATGGCCAAGAGAAAAAGAAAACGCCTTACTTACTGGGTGCCTGACACGCTTGTCATCTTCTACCACAAATATCCTGGGTTCTTTTCAAGCCCTTCACCCGATTTGGCTTGAGCGTTCCGTCTTTACTCCCGGGTCGGCCTGCATCGGGAACACTATCTCGAATTGAGTGCCTGGATTTCCGCGTGTGATGCACAAGCTACCTCGGAGCTGCTTGACAAGTTTCGAGACAATCTGCATCCCCAGGGTGCCCGCAGTCCCGAGATCGACGTCTTGGGAAATCCCGATGCCGGTATCCGCGACCAAAAGAACAACTTGGTTACCCTCCTTGCGGGAGAGCCCGACATGCAGCTCGCACCTTTCATACTTTTTATCCGCGGGGAATGCGTGGCGCAGTACGTTGGTGCACAGCTCATTGAGGATGAGGCCGCAAGGGATAGCCTGGTTTACCCCGAGTTTCACCGATTCTATGGTTGGAACGAAAAGTATTTGATTTTCCCGCCGATGGGCGCTGAGGAGTCGTCCCACAAGCCGGCGGGAATAACTATCGAAATCGATTTCGCTGAAATCTCCTGATTGATACAGCTCCTCGTGCACAAGAGCCATAGAGAGGACTTGATTACGGGCATTTTGCAGTGTCGCGTGGGCGCTTGAGCTCTCGACGCTCATTTCCTGCAGGTACAGTAGGCTCGAAATGATTTGTAGATTGTTTTTCACTCTGTGGTGGAGCTCCTGAAGCAAAATCTCCTTTTCTTCCACTGACCTCTCAAGCTCTTTTTTCACCTCTCGGTAACGGTCTATCTCCTCCTCAAGCTGTATTGTTCTTTCGTGGACCAGACTCTCCAGTCGGCTCTGTTCGGTTGCCATACTGGTAACATCGCGAAGCACGAAAAGAACTACACCTCTCGAACTGAAGAGGGCGGTCGAACCAGTGGGGACAAGAGACTGTTCTTCGATCAGGGACATGTGGGCCAGGTAATTGGATTCACCTACGTGAACCATGATCTCGTTTTCAAGGAAGACCTGACGGTTAAGCTCGCCAAGCTCTGGCAACCACACGGAGAGCCTCGTACCCAGACGGAATTCGGTTACCCCTATCAACGCTTTTGCGGAATCATTTGCATATAACACCCGGGCGTGGGAGTCCGTTACGATGACAGGGTCGACCATTGCTTTGATAAGGGCCTCATGAGCCATGGGGACAGGCGAAAGCAGGCGGGCGTTAAAGATACCCCAGACGAGGATTAGCGCCGATGCTCCCATGGCGAAAGGGACCATAGAGAAAATTCCGAGCGGCCGAAACCCGAAGGCCTCTATAGCCGCGATGAAAGCCGGAAGGGAAACGGCACCAACAAGCACTTGAGCCCTCCGAGCTTCCATTCGGGACATCAGCCTTACTCTGCTAAGGACGACATACATGCTACCGATTGCAGCGGCGAGGAGATAGAAGACGTAAAAAGGAAACAAGGGCCCTGTTGAGCGTTGCAGTTGGCCGCTCGGGTCACGCGCAATATCGGAGAAGACAAGACCAGTCATAGGACTGGTATAGATCAGAATGATAAAACCGGCAGACAAAGCAGACATACCGAGAAAGACGGCCTTACTCCTCGTACTCGGCGGACCGACGAACCGAAACGAGGTTGAAGCCAAGAATGGGACGAGCGCGCCGAGGGCAGTCTGTTGGATTAAGAAGCTGGCATACTGGAACAGAGGATTGCCGACTATCCTTGTTCCGCCCATGCCCGCTACCCAAAGGGTGGCACAGACTACTAAACCGAGGCTGGCCGGATTGAGTCGCCAGACAGTACTGCCAAAGAGCATGACGCCGAACACGAATATGCCACTAGCCGCCAGAATTGCGATCAAGGGATAGTTGCCGACAATGCCCGTCATGGCGCACCTCCTATCAAGAAGGTAGCCCGAGTTCCCCAGTCTATAACGACATAAGGGGGATGGATTCGTGCTCGTCGTCTAAGGCCGACTGAGGTCGACAGCGCTCTTCCATTTTGAAGCGGGGACCATGGTCCCCGCTCCGCCTATCCAGCCCTTTTCGGGCATGGAGACGCCATTTTGAGCCGTACCTACCAATCCGATAGAACTAATCGCAGTGCAAATGCATGTTTAGCAGATAAGAATAAGAACACAGCAATCGGAGAAATAAGAGCAGATAGAGTTTCTGGATATGCCTTTAGTCCGAGGCGGTCGTTTTGTCTGAGTAGGAATGCCTCCATCCTTTGCAGAACAATCCTGGCAATGTGGAGCACTCAGAACGAATCTCTGTTTGCATTCGAAACTTCCTTCATTGCCGTTACCGGTGCTGGATTTTGCCGTCCGCATCGAGCGTCGCGTCCTGAAGTTTCCCAACACTCACGACTTGCGTTTTGAACTGGGCGGTAATTCCCTGTAGCTCCTGGGCCATGCCAGAAAGCTTCGTGGCGAAAGAGGACATCTGCTCCGTGGACGAAGCCGTCGACTGTGTTAGCTCATTCACGCTTTCCACCGCTTTTGACATTTGTTTCGCGTTGGCGCTTTGCTGTTCAGTGGCCGCTGAGATGCTCTGACTCATTTCACTGACGTTCTCCAGCGCTTTGGCCAGCTCCTTGACAGCAGTTATTTGCTGCTGGATGGACTCGGCCAGCCCCGCGATCATGTCCTTGACCTGTTGCGACCCGCTACGGATTTGTTCCATGGCTCCTTCGGAGCCCCTGGCTATCTCCACCCCGCGTGCCACATTCCTCACGCTCTCCTTGACGAGCGCTTCTATCTCCTTGGTGGAGGATGAGCTTCGTTCGGCCAGTTTGCTGACCTCGTCGGCTACGACTGCGAACCCGCGGCCATGCTCGCCTGCCCTTGCGGCTTCGATTGAAGCGTTCAACGCTAGGAGGTTTGTCTGGTCCGCGATATCGGAGATGACGTTGACAATACCGCCGATCTTCTCCGAGCTCTCGGCAATCTGACTGATTCCCTCCATGACCTGCCTCACGGCCTGGGTGCCCTCCTTCGCGTTGTCCACCGATTTTGTCGCCAACCCCGAGATCTCCGTCAGGCTGTGAGAGATGTCCTCGATGGACTTCTGCACTTGCTCCATCGACCCGGAACCCTGCTCTACCGCTGCGGCCTGGGATTGCGCGTGTTCGCTCACCTGCTCGACGGAGGCAGCGAGCTCTTCCATGGAGGCAGAAGTCTCCTCCAGAGTTGAGGCCTGGCTCTGGGCGCCTTCAGCCAGTGACTGCGAACTCGCAGAAATCTGCTCGCTTGAGGCAGCCACCTGCTCAGCGCTGTCCTTGAGGGTCGAAACTATGTCCCGCAGCCTCACCGACATGTCGTTGAGCTCGCGGGCCAGAACGCCTACTTCGTCGCGTTGGTCGATGTCTATTCTCCGGGTGAAGTCCCCATGCGCCACTATTTGGGCGAACTCCACTGCCCTCAATAGCGGCTTCGTGATTGCGCCGGTAAGAAACAAAGACAAAACGATCCCAAGAGCCAAGGCTCCTACTGCCGAAGCAAGAACAAGCAGGACGGAGAGGGCAAAGGTTGCGTTCATTTGCGCCGAGAGCTGTTCCCCGAGCTTGGTTGCGCGATCAATGACAACGCGGCCGGCGTCGACCATCGCTGAGTCCAGTTGCGCCTGCTGCTGGAAAAGCGAGCGGATGTCCGCGCTGCTCTTCATGTACTCCGTCAGCATTTCCTGGAGCTGCGCACCGTCGGTGCCATGTTTTCCCGATACTACCCAGTGATCCAGCACCGATTTGAATGCAGCCGAGCTGGTGTCGAATATCATCCACCCGTCGTCGGATCGGTCCTTGAGGAAGTAGACAGCCGCCACGTGCATGCGAAGGAACTCATTGCTCAGGCGTCTGTCGGCGGCATCCAGTTCGGCCACCCCCGTTTCCGCATCCTGCTTCCACTGCGCCTCCGACTCTGCCAGCCTGCTCTGCGCGCCGACATACGCGGCAAAAGCGTTTTCGTAGTTCTTGGTGCCATCGCGAGCTGCTGAAACATTTAAGAGTTGTTCCGCGGAAAGGCCGCTCGCCTGCAGCGCGACGACGAGGTCGTCAAGCTTTTTCACCGAGGCATGGACACTATCAATATAGTTCTGACCGCCACGCAGAATGAAGTTCTTTTCGTCCCGCCTCGCCTGGAGTATCGTGATGACAGCATCCTTTGCCAGGCGCTCGCTCTTCGCCTTGGCACCGACCTGCCGCAATTCCACGAATCCCATCGAGGTCGCGAAGGCAAGCAAGATGAGCAGAGCGGCGAAACCGAGGCTGATTTTCACCCCCATTCTGAGGTTCTTCAACACAGGATGCCTCCTCCAAACGTCATGTTTGGATGTATTTCACCGATCTTCACCAGAAATCGATTGAGGTGAAGCAACTAAGAGTCTATCCGAAAACCCAAAGAGATTGAAACGCTATCGATGCAAAAGGGAAATGTAACGTCGCAAAATTATTTGCCGCCTTCTTCTTCCAGCGCGCCGAAGTCGCCGACGGGGGTCCATCCATAAATGCGCAAGCTCCACTACCCGGCGTCGCGCGAGATAGCCAGATACGCTCTACTTCTCTTGAACTTTTTCGCCTTGAGGGTTCCAGAAATTATGGGAGTATGTTTGCCTGGCCTCCGACTCCTTGTCAAGGATATGTCGTCTCTTGTGACCGCTTGGGATTCGCATGATCAGATGCTTCGCTGTGGCTTACCCACAGCGCCCTTTTGGGCTGATTTTTGGTGACCCGCGACGGGTCCCCTGGATCCTCCCCCCTGGAAATGCGATCGGATCCTTGGACCCTTGGCAGCCGGTAAAGTGAGCGCGTTCGAGTGCTGCTCGGTCCTTTTTGGGGAGGCCAAATACCATCTCGCCCGGAACGTTCGCTTTAGCTCATCCCTGAAGCTCGTTTTTCCTCTTCTCCCGGCTACGTAGTCGCCCGCCCGATGAATTGTGGCTGACGCGCAGCCTCAAGTTCGTCGTCGATCAACTTGTCCCTCGGCTGCCGCATGTTTGCAATAACTGAGTGCGGATCGAAGGACCTGGGGGACGGCGTCTTTGGGCTCATGCGGATACTCTCGCTGCGGTCTCGCCGGTCTCAAGGGGCATCCCGAGGCACTGTGCGATGAACGCCACGGTAAATGTTCCCGCCTGCCACAGTGGTATCTTGCTTCTCGAAGGTCCTGCCGCAGACGGAGATTCGACGCCTCATCGATTCTGACAGCGATAGTGGACTTTTTAACAACTTTTTCTTTCCATAAATACAAATTTCCATCACTAAGTTCAGGGCCCGGTGGGCTACTTGACAGAGGCGGACGATTCCTTTTATGACCTTTGAGTCGAGTGCAGATACCTGCGCATGGAACTGCGGTATTTTGCCAAAGCGCGTGCGTTTGCCAGGGGAGATTCCCGAGTGGTCAAAGGGGGCAGACTGTAAATCTGTTGGCTACGCCTTCGAAGGTTCGAATCCTTCTCTCCCCACGAGCCTTCTTCCGTAAAATAGGAAGAAGGCTTTTTTCTTCCACACGAACGGTCGAAGGACCGGCATAGCGTATGCTTGAACACACTTTCTACCATGATGGCCTCCGATTCGAATGCACGCGGTGCTCAAAGTGCTGTCGACACACTCCTGGGTACGTTTTCCTCTCCGAGGTCGACATCGGGCCGCTTGTCGCCGCACTCCGGACCTCCCGGCGGGCTTTCCTGCTCGAGTATTGCCGACGCGTGCCGTTTGGCCCCGTTCAAAGGCTTAGCCTCAGGGAGAAGCAGAACGTGGACTGCATCCTTTGGGAGAGCGGCGGATGCTCGGTGTATGAAGCAAGGCCTTTGCAGTGCCGCAGCTTTCCTTTCTGGGGCTCCTGTCTCTCCTCTGCCGAGGCCTGGGAATATCAGGCTCGTCAGTGTCCTGGTATGGGTGAGGGTAAGTTGCATTCATTGGAAGAAATCGAAAGCTGGCTTGCCCAGAGAACGCGAGAGCCTTTTATTGAGGCGGGGCGCTGAGAAGCCGGGGGCGGAGTCTGATGGGCAACGTTTTTCTTTCCGATAGTGAGGAAGATGAGTTGTACGTTCTCCTCAAGCCGCGCGAAGCCGGACTCTCCGAGGGGCTCAAAGACCTCCTTCGCCGTGTGGAGCGTTCCTTGTACGCGCGGCTGACGATCGAGGATATCGAACGGTTGTCGGCGCGTTTTTCCGCGTGAAATCGTTGATTTCATGTTGTCCGAGCGCTATTTTCAGGTAGGGCCGGGGAAGGCCTGGTGGATCGATGAGCAGACGCACAATCCTTCTTCGGATCTCCGTGGTTGTCCTGGCGCTAGTTGTAGTGGCGCTGGCTGCTGTTCTCTTTGTCAACTCTAGCCCCGCCCGCAACCTACCTGGAGACAGGCTATTTTCGATCCAAAGGGGTGAGACTCTCACCCGCATCAGCGAGAGACTGCAGGAGGAAGGCTTCATCCGTTTTGCGCCCTTTCTCGACGTCGTTGGTAGGATCAGCGGGACCCAGGGCGCCTTCAAGGCAGGGTATTACCGTATTCCAGCCGGAGCGTCGGCGCTTTCCATTCATTGGCTTCTCGTGGAAGGGGCGCAGACTCTGGAGAAGCTGACGATCCCCGAGGGGTGGACCATCTCCAAGGTTGCGCGCCACCTCGAAGCCGAGGGTGTGTGCCAGGCCACCGACTTCGTGGCCGCCGTGCGATCTCCCGAGATGCTTTCACGTTTCGGCGTCCCGGGCCGCAGTCTCGAGGGATACCTCTTTCCGGACACGTACTACGTTCCCCGACCGTTCCCCGCGGACGCGATGGTGGAGCTGATGGTGAAGACCTTCTTCGATACCATGACCAGGATTGAGCCGGGCTGGCGGGAGATGCAACCGGAGAAACTGCGGGATTCGCTGATCCTTGCCTCGATCGTCGAGAGGGAGTACCGGATGCCCGATGAGGCCCCCCTCATCGCTTCGGTGTTCTATAATAGACTGCGGCGCAACATGGGGCTTGAATCGTGCGCCACACTGGAATATATTATTACGGAGATCCAGCAAAAGGCACACCCGGAGTACATCACGACAGAAGATGAGAAGCTCAACTCACGCTACAACACGTATAAGTGGGCGGGTCTGCCACCTGGGCCGATTTCAAATCCCGGAATGACGGCGTTGGAGGCCGTCTTTCACCCCGCGCAGACGGATTACCTGTACTTCGTCCTCAGAGACCCTGATGCAGGGAGGCATTACTTCTCGCGTGACTTGAGCGAGCACAACCAGGCGAAGTACCTCTATCTGAAGAAATTGTAGGGGTATGCGGATACCGGAAAGCACGCTCTCCGAGATTCAGAGCCGCCTCGACATTGCAGAGGTCATCGGAGAGTACGTCACCTTGCAGCGGAGGGGAGGGAGGTACTGGGGGCTGTGCCCCTTTCACCAGGAAAAGTCGCCGTCTTTTACCGTGACGCCTGACAAGGGGGTCTACTATTGTTTCGGATGTCACAAAGGGGGCGGGCTTTTCCAGTTCGTCATGGAAGCGGAGAAGCTCGAGTGGCGAGACGCCGTTGAGCTCCTGGCCAGAAAAGCAGGGATCGAGATCCCACGCAGTGACGACAGAGGAGAGGGGGCCAAGCGGGAGGCGCTTCTCGAGTTGAACAAAAGGGTCGCGGGAAGTCTCCACTGGCTGCTGTGTGAGGACGCGCAGGCCGAGTCTGCTAGGAAGTACTTGGTCTCCCGCGGGCTGAGCAGGCCGATCATTGATAGCTTTCAGCTGGGTTATGCGCCCCCCGAACGGGAATGGCTGCACAGGTTCCTAGTGCAGAAAAGCTACTCTGAGGAGTTTCTCGCCCAGACGGGCTTGTTCATGAGTGGTTCCCGCGGCGGCACGGCGACGCTTTTCGCCAATCGCGTGATTTTCCCGATTGCCAACGCCCGAGGGGAAACGCTGGCTTTCGGAGGAAGGGCCCTGGGAGATGCCCAGCCCAAGTATCTGAACTCCCCGGAAACGGCTTTCTTCCGCAAGGGAGAAAACCTCTTTGCAATCGACAAGGCGGCACCCGCGATCCGGAGCGCCGGGGCGTTCGTGCTCGTGGAGGGCTACATGGATGTCCTGGCAATGCACCAGGCCGACATCGCCAATTGCGTGGCCCCCCTGGGCACGGCCCTTACAGAGGCCCAGGTGCGTCTCCTGAAGCGCTACGCGCAGAAAGGGATCCTGGTCTTCGATGGTGACGAGGCAGGCCAGAAGGCGACCATGCGGGCGGTGGAGTTGCTCGAGCGCCAGGACCTCATTGCCGAAGTGGTCGAGCTTCCGGAAGGCATGGACCCGGCGGATTTCATTCAGAAAGGGGAGATCGGAAAGCTCCGGGAGGTGATAGCAAACCCCGTGGAGAGTTTCCGATACCTGACGGCAAAGGCGGTCGCGCAGTATCCGCTCTCTACGCCCGAGGGCAGGGAAAGGATGCGGGACTTTCTTTTCCCGTTCGTTGCGGCGGTGACCTCTCAGCTTAGAGCGGACGGGTATCTGGCGCGGATCGCCGAATCGCTTGACGCCGAGCCGGGCGCCATCCGCGGGGACTTCGCCGCTTGGAGGACGCGGGAAAGGGGGAGAAGCCAGGGGAAGGCGGTGAAAGCGCCGGAGGAAACCCAGCGGCTCTCCTCCGATCTTTTTCTCCTCCTTTCCGTCGCTGCAAACCGGGAGCTTTTCCCGATTGTACGCAGCGGAGCCATTTCGCTTTCCGACCTTGATGACGAGCGCGCCCGAACGCTTTTCATTGCTTTGGAGGAATGTTTTCGGGCGGAGGAAACAGGGCTGGACGCGCTTTGCGCACGCATAGAGTCGCCGGCGTTGAGGGACCTTGTCATTCGCAAGATCGCGAGCGGTGAGTTCGACTTGAACCAGGAAAAGATGGTCAGGGACGGCGTTCGGCGCGTGCGCCAGAGAGAGCTTTCAAAACGGATCGATCAGCTTGGGGCTGAGATGAGAAGGATGGAACGCGAGCGGCCGGATGCGGCCCGCCTTCGGGAGCTTTTGGCGGAAAAAATGCATCTGGATAACGAACTCGCGAAATTGAACACGGGGGCTGCAAGGGCTTGAAACCGAAAACAACGACTAAGAACAGGGAAGCGTCGCACGCTGCGTCGCGGGAATCAGCTCGAAAGAGGGAGAAGGCTGCCGGCCGCGTGGCCTCCAAGACGGCACGCGCGTCCGTCGCCGGTTTCCCTGTGAGCACCGAGCTTGCCGACGACCCGTCCGTCAAGAAGCTTCTCGAGTACGCCAAGGGCAAGAAGAGCGTCAGCTATGACGAGGTAAACGATTTCCTTCCAGACGCCATTGTCCATTCCGACCGCATCGAAGAGGTCATCGGACTGCTGGAGAAGCACAATATTAAGCTCGAGGAAGAGGAAATCAGCCTGGAGCTTGAAGAAGAAAAGCCGGGGAAGGACCGCAAGAAGCTCATCTACAGCGACAAGGAATCCTCGGTGGATGACCCCATCCGCCTTTACCTGCGTGAGATCGGGAAGGAGAACCTGCTGACCGCTGAACAGGAGGTGGAGCTTTCCAAGAGAATGGAAGAAGGGGAGAACGTCATCAAGGGTGTCATCAAGAACTCCGGCGTTTTGGTGCGCGAGTTCCTGCGCCTTGGCCTGCGCGCTACCTCGGCGAAAGACCCCCGGGAGATGAACCTTTCCAAGCGTGAAGCAACGGAATACCTCGCGGAAACGCGCAAGCTCGGCGCGTTCTACAAGGAGCCTTTCAAAGACCATCTCGCAGGCGTGAAGCGCTACATGGAGATCAAGCGCCAGGCAGAGTCGGAGGGCGG
>Ga0326727_10025907_pt1 | contig 10948 bp, 10 predicted proteins | sample MB2enrmetagenome_FD_207643 | JGI IMG/M metagenome (GOLD analysis project Ga0326727, IMG submission 207643) | Lab enriched peat soil microbial communities from McLean, Ithaca, NY, United States - MB29MY | ecosystem: Environmental > Terrestrial > Soil > Wetlands > Peat | place: USA: New York... | reverse complement strand
CTCTTTCTCCTTCCCTTGGTGTTTTCCCTATCTACATTGTGGTCCGATTTCCCATCAAGCACGCTACGGCATTCGACCGAATACCTCCTTACAGTGGGAGCCGCAGTCGTACTAGCTTCGTGCGTAAGGCAACGCGTTTTTACATCAGCATGCTTCAGTGCACTCTTGATCACATTGATCTATTGTCTTATTATTGGATTGCCTGGGTATCTTCATAATAACGAAAATGAACTCTATTTTATTTTGGGGAGCAAGAACCAGCTCGCGGAACATGGCTGCTTTTTTCTTCTCGTATCGTTTACCGTATTTTTTGATCCTTTTCAGCCCCTCTTACTACGAGTTCTTGCCGGAACTAGTATTATCCTAGCAGCTTTTGTAATTCACGTCGCTAATTCGGCCGGCAGTGAAGTGATCGTCATCCCCGCCATCCTCGCCATGCTCGCGCTTGCGCTCCTATCGGTTTTGCCGCCTCCGGCCCGCGCAGTCCTTGCTATCATGGCATTGCTAGCCGTTATCGCAGTCGTATTCGCCGCGATAGGCATCATAAATAATCCTTCCACAATACTCGAACTGCTAGGCAAGGACTCCTCTCTTACTGGCCGTACGGATCTTTGGGAAACTGCGCAGCAGTATTTTCTAGAACGCCCAATTGGCGGCGTTGGTTATTCTGGATTTTGGCAGCTGGAAAACCCCCGCGCGCGGTTACTCTGGATTATAAATTATGAAGAACCGGGCGCAGGTTTCAATTTCCATAATCTTTATTTAAACACTGCGGTAGAACTCGGGATGATTGGGCTCGCGGCGCTGGGCACTCTGTTACTAAGCATGACGGGAAGGCTATTTTCGTGTCTCATCGGTTCTATCAACTCGCAACACATTCTCGGAATAGGGCTTTTTTCTTATTTTCTTGGCATTTCGCTATTCGAGGTCATCCAAACTTACGCGTTTGGTCTGGGCACCGTGCTCTTTTATGCCTCATGCTGTTATTTGAAGCCACGCCAAGCGATGAGTTTGGCCGCCTCCTTGAGATGATAATAAAAAATGAAGGCTGGAAACCGCCTGTTGAGCGCGATACCCTTGCTGGACGCGGCGGCGCGTTTCTGAAACAGGTTCACCGCGATGCTTAAAAAGAAGCCACTTAAGTCCCCGGCCTGCCGGTCTTGACAGGCCGGCGGCGTTTGCCGCGGCGCTCGGGTTCAGCCTCATCCTCGACAATGATCGTTTTGCCGGGCTTGAAGGTCCGCAAATCCGGCGCAGCGCGCGATGGCCTCTGCTTTCCGCCCGGCGTGGGGCGCTCGGCGTGCGGCCCCATTTCGTCGAGCGTCGGCTTATGCGGGCGCGTCAGATGCGCGTCGCGTACGGGAACGCTCCATTCGCCGGCCTTGCGCTCTCTGCTCGTTTGAGCGGGCGGCGCGATGCGGGAGCTGGAAACATCCGCGTTGGCCTCGGCCGCGAGGTCCCATTCGACGGGATTATCCGAGTTCTCGCCGGTGTTGAACAGCGGGCTCTTGTCGAGCGCTTGCCGGGCGCGGTTCTTCTCGCGCGCATCGGCCTTCCGCCGCTTTACGCCAACGCCACCGCCGCTTGTCTCCGTCGTGTCCACCCCGATCTGCGGCACGTAGGACGTGCGCCCGCTTCCTTCGTAACGGCCTGCGCGATCTTCCACATCCGATTGGCGCGCAAGCGGATCGTCCATAATGGTCATCTCGACCTCGCGCAGGCGCTTGACCTCGTCGCGCAGCCGCGCCGCATCCTCGAATTCGAGGTTCGCCGCGGCCTCGCGCATGCGCTTCTCCAGGTCCGCGATGACGGCCTGGAGATTATGCCCGGCAAGCGGCGTCTGGCCGCCCTCGGCGAAGCCCGCGTCCACCGTCACATGATCGCGCTCGTAAACGCTTGAGAGAATATCGCCGATGTTCTTCTTGATAGATTGCGGCGTAATGCCATGCGCCTCGTTGTACGCCACCTGCTTTTCGCGGCGGCGGTTGGTCTCGGCGATGGCGCGCTCCATGCTGCCGGTGATGCTGTCGGCGTAGAGGATCACCTTGCCGTCCACATTGCGGGCCGCGCGGCCTATGGTTTGGATGAGCGAGGTTTCCGAACGCAGGAACCCTTCCTTGTCGGCGTCGAGAATGGCGACAAGCGCGCATTCCGGGATATCGAGCCCCTCGCGCAGAAGATTGATGCCGATCAGTACGTCAAACGCGCCGAGCCGCAGATCGCGAATGATCTCGATGCGCTCAAGCGTGTCCACATCGGAGTGCATGTAGCGCACTTTGAGACCCTGCTCGTGCGCGTATTCGGTCAAATCCTCGGACATGCGTTTGGTGAGCGTCGTCACCAGTACGCGATAGCCCCGCTTTATAACCTCGCGGCATTCGGCGATAAGATCGTCCACCTGCGTTTTCACGGGCCGGATTTCCACCGGCGGATCGATGAGGCCGGTGGGGCGGATGACTTGCTCCACGAACACGCCGCCGGTCTGCTCGATCTCCCATTTGCCGGGCGTGGCCGAGACGAACGTTGTCTGCGGCCGCATCACGTCCCATTCTTCGAATTTCAGCGGGCGGTTGTCGATGCAGGACGGCAGCCGGAAGCCGAACTCGGCGAGCGTGGATTTGCGCCGGAAGTCGCCGCGGTACATGCCGCCGATCTGCGGCACGGTCACGTGGCTCTCGTCGACGAAAACCAGCGCATTTTCGGGCAGATACTCGAACAATGTCGGCGGCGGCTCGCCCGGCTGGCGTCCGGTGAGCCAGCGCGAGTAATTCTCGATGCCGTTGCAGGAGCCGGTCGCCTCGATCATTTCGATGTCGAATTGCGTGCGCTGCTCCAGGCGCTGCGCTTCGAGAAGCCGGCCCGCCGCGTTGAAGCGCTGAAGCTGCTCCTGCAGCTCCTGCTGAATGCCCTTGATAGCTTGGTGCAGCGTCGGCTTTGGCGTCACATAGTGCGAATTCGCGTAGACCTTCACGAGCGCGAGGTCTTGCGTCTTCTCGCCCGTCAGCGGATCGAACTCGGCGATGCTTTCCACTTCGTCGCCGAACATGGAGATGCGCCAGGCGCGGTCCTCCTGGTGGGCCGGGAAGATTTCAATGGTGTCGCCGCGAACGCGGAAGTCGCCGCGCGCGAAGCTGACATTGTTGCGCTTGTATTGGATGGCCACGAGGTCGGCGAGGAGCTGGCGCTGGGCCACGCGGTCCCCAACCTGGATGGTGAAGGTCATGGCCGAGTAGGTTTCGACCGAGCCTATACCGTAGATGCAAGAGACGGACGCCACGATGATCACATCGTCGCGTTCGAGCAGCGCGCGCGTCGCGGCGTGTCGCATGCGGTCGATCTGCTCGTTGATCGAGCTGTCCTTCTCGATATAGGTGTCGCTGCGCGGGATATAGGCTTCCGGCTGATAATAGTCGTAATACGAGACGAAATATTCGACCGCGTTGTCAGGGAAGAAGGACTTGAACTCGCCATAGAGTTGTGCGGCAAGCGTTTTGTTCGGCGCAAGGATGAGCGCCGGGCGCTGCGTCTCCTCGATCACCTTCGCCATGGTGAAGGTCTTGCCCGAGCCCGTCACGCCAAGCAGAACCTGCTCGCGCTCCAGCTGGCTCACGCCTGCCACCAGCTCGCGGATAGCGCCCGGCTGATCGCCTTGCGGCTCGAAATCCGACTTGATGACGAAGCGCTTGCCGCCTTCGCTCTTTTCCGGCCGCGGCGGGCGATGCGGCACGAACATCGGCATGTCCTTGCCCGTCAGCAGCGGATGATCCCCGATGGGCGGCAGCTTGCCCTGCATGTGCGATGGCAGCGGCATCGCGCCGGACGGCTTCAGATTGCGAAGCGCGGGAATGAGGTGCGCGGTACTTTCGGAGGAATAGGCATCCCCCAAAAACGCTGCTTGCGGCGCTTCCGCGAAGCCTTGCGCGGACTGTTCCGGCTGCTTGAGCTTGCCCGCTTTCCCGCCGGATGATTTTGCTGCGCGTGCTTTTCCCATTTCCCTTATATGCCACCCGCAGGCGGATTCGGCTACTCGCGCGGCAAACGATTAAAGTCCACCTTGCATTGCCGCCGGCGAGAATGTCGTCCTGGCTTGGTTCAGTCAGAAAATGGTTCAATCGTTGTCCAGATTGAAAATTATTTGCAGAAGCCAGGAAAAAACGAACCAACGGCGAACAATAAGCCGGACAATATAACTCCCCCAAAAAAACCTATGGCGGGTTTCAGCGCGAGGACTGCCCAGAGCTCAAATAGGAACCTCTTAACTGTCATTTGGGCCTCGCCCCGTTCCCTCAGAAATTAGAAGTATCTTTCCGAGATCTTGCGGTCAAGGCCGCGCCCACGACGCGATTCGGCCAATTTGACAACGCCGGTCATTCCCATTACGGTAAGGAGGCAAGGAACATGCGATGCATAGCCGCCTCACCTCGAAATCGCAGACAACTATTCCCAAGCGCGTGCGGGACCGCTTGCGGCTCAAGCCTGGCGATTTTGTAAAGTACGAAATCGAGGATGGCCGCGTAATTCTATCGAAAGCGGCGGCAACCGATGCCACGCATTTGGCGCAACTCGAAAAAATGCTGAGCGAGTGGGACACGCCGGAAGACGCGGCTGCTTATGACGGTCTATGACCCCTTCGACGTCGTGGTCGTGCCGTTTCCATTTACGGAAAAGGCGAAGCAGAAGCCACGGCCTGCGCTGGTCATATCTAGCCGGACTTTCAACGCCGCCCATGACCATGTCATCCTGTTGATGATCACCACCGCGGCCCGCATGCAGTGGGGAAGCGATATTGCGATAACAGGTTTGAGAGAGGCGGGATTGCTGGCCGCTTCGGTCATGCGCCTCAAATGCTTCACCCTTGAAGAAAGCTTGGTTACTCGAAAAATCGGCTCGCTTTCGAAGGCCGACAGGACGGCAGCGCTTGCTACTTTACAGCAAGCCCTTGTTCATTGAACTGATTATTGCGTGAAGTTGCAGCGATAGAACAGATTTGAACTCTCCCGCGCTCAAGGAAGCGCCATGGCCGGCATGCCAGACTTCGGGCTTGCGCGCTGGCCTTCGAGCCGCTAAAGCCGGGCAGGCGCCGTTGGCGATTCCGCAGGCTAGATTTCAAAACTGTCATGCCATTCCATTCCACCTCAAGAAATCCGGCTTATCGTCCGGACATCGACGGCCTTAGAGCAATTGCGGTCTTAGTTGTTGTTTTCTATCATGCCGCGCTGCCCGGCTTTTCGGGCGGCTATGTTGGCGTCGATATTTTCTTTGTTATTTCCGGTTTCCTCATAACTGGAATTGTTTGGTCTGAGATCGAAGAAAAGTCATTTTCGCTGCAGAATTTCTATGTCCGCCGTATAAAGCGCATTTTTCCCGCCCTTTTTGCGGTTCTGTTTTTCTCCTCGATCGGCGCATTCTTTCTGCTTATTCCCCAGGATTTGGCAGCTTTCGGCAAATCCGTCAAAGCGGCGCTTTTGTTCTCCTCGAATTTCCATTTCCTGAAAATGGCGAATTATTTCGACGGCCCCGCTGTTGAGAAACCGTTACTGCATACCTGGTCGCTCTCGGTCGAAGAACAATTCTATGCCGTCTGGCCCTTGGTTCTGCTGCTGCTGAGCCGGATCGTCCCGGCCCGAAGGGTTCTGCACGTCATCTTTGGTCTTGGCCTCGTCTCGCTCGTATTCGCTGAAGCGCGATTGCCGGATTACCAGAAGGACGCTTTCTATTTCCCCTGGTGCCGGGGCTGGGAGTTGCTCCTTGGGGCGGCTTTGGCGGTTACTCAGGCCTCACCCAGGCCTGGGCGCCTCACGAACGCTCTCTCAGCCGCCGGGCTTGCCGGTATCGCCCTGGCCGTTTTCCTCTACGATCCAACGACCCGTTTTCCGGGGCTGACTGCGATGCTTCCTTGCGCCGGCGCTGCGCTGTTGATCTGGTCTGGAAGCGTCCGCACGCCGGTATCGCGGCTTCTTTCGTTTGAGCCTGTCCGGCAGATCGGTTTGATATCTTACTCGCTTTATCTTATCCACTGGCCGCTGTTCAGCTTCGCTCACCTCTATTTCAACGAGGAGTTGACGCTTCCATTGCGGCTCGCGATTGTGGCCGTGAGCGTACTTCTGGCCTATGCATCGTGGCGCTTCGTCGAAACGCCGTTCCGCAAAGCCTCGATTCCCCGCATTGCCGTGTTCGGAACCGCGGCTGCCGCCATGAGCATTCTCTACCTGGCGGGCGTATCTTATTCCGAAAGCGGCGGCTTTCCATCTCGTATTGGGAACAAAGTGCTCGAAGTGGATGACTACGAAATCCACATTGAGAAATACTGCCGGGAAATCCAAATTCCGGGCATTGTTGGCGGCAAAGCATGTGAGTTCGGCGAAGGCCGCGGCGGCCCATACGACTTTATCTTGTGGGGCGATTCCCATGCCAAGCATTTCCTCCCGGCGATCGACAGGCTGGCCGAGGCGAGCAAGCTATCGGGCGTGCTGTTCTGGAGATCGGCGTGTCACCCCTTTTACGACGACCCGCATGTGTCGAAAGATTGCCGCGCCTTTAACGCGGCGGTGCTTGGCTGGAGCGTCGATCACGAAATCAAGCTTGCGATCCTTTCGGCCCGCTGGACGACGCACGATAAATTTCTGCGCCGTTATTCCGCACAGAACGACGCCTCCAGCAATGTTGGCGGCCTCGCGAAAACGCTCGCGTTCCTGAACGCCAAAGGCATCACGGTTTCCATCGTTGAGCAGGTACCAAACTTTCCCAGGGATGTAAGTCTCTGCATGGCGCGAGCCAGCTTCTACAACAGAGACTCTGAAAGCTGCGTCACTCAGCCGGCAGCGGCCTTGCAGGAGAACCGCCGGATAGTGAGCCGCTACTTCGAATTCCTGAGAAAGCGCTACATATTCTCACAAACGAGCATTGCCGATGCCCTTTGCGACTGGCAGACGTGCCGCGCCTATCAGAATGGGAAACTCCTGATAATGGACACCAATCACCTGACGGAAGCAGGCTCTCTCTTTGTCGCTCCCTATTTGAAAATTCCTATGCTGTCCGGACCGGGAGTTGCAGGGACAGATCCCTCGTCGAAAGAACCATCATTATAAGTGGAGAGCAACAGTGACTGGAGCTTAGCACTCGCGGAACGCTCTGCTTGCACAGAAAGCGTAAAATTACCCGCTACCCCCAGAAAGGCGCAACTCCGCCGCTACGATTTGTAAAAATGCGGGCCTAGCGCTCTTCGCCTATCAGGCTGCGGCGCTTTCCTCATCCTCGTCGCCAACCGGACCCGAATCGAGTCCCTTTGCGCTCTCGTCGCGGTCAACGAGTTCGATGACTGCGAGCGGCGCGTTGTCGCCATAGCGGAAGCCAGCCTTCAGAACGCGCGTATATCCGCCGGGCCGGTCCTTATAGCGGGGGCCGAGCGTGTCGAACAGCTTCGCAACCATGGCTTCGTCGCGAAGGCGAGCCGCGACGAGGCGGCGGGCATGAAGATCGCCCCGCTTGCCAAGCGTAATAAGGGCCTCCACCACACCGCGCAGATCCTTCGCCTTCGGAAGCGTTGTAACGATCTGCTCGTGCTTGATGAGCGCTGCCGCCATGTTGGAGAACATCGCTTTGCGATGCTCCGCCGTGCGGTTGAATTTCCGGCCGGATCTACGGTGACGCATTGTCTCGCCCTCAGAAGCCGCAGCGCAGCCGACGCGCCGCGGGATGTATTGAATTCGAATTAGTAGTGGTCTTCGAACCGCTTCGCCAGTTCCTCGATATTCTCTGGCGGCCAGTTCGGAACTTCCATTCCAAGATGAAGGCCCATGCCGGCCAGCACCTCTTTGATCTCGTTCAGCGACTTGCGCCCGAAATTCGGCGTGCGCAGCATCTCCGCTTCCGTCTTCTGAATAAGATCGCCGATATAAACGATGTTATCGTTCTTCAAGCAATTGGCCGAGCGCACGGACAGCTCCAGCTCGTCCACCTTCTTCAACAGGGCAGCGTTGAACTCAAGCTGCGGAATGCGCTCTTCGGAAACTTCCTTGCGCGGCTCTTCGAAGTTTACAAAGATCGAGAGCTGATCCTGAATGATACGCGCCGCCAAAGCCACCGCATCCTCGGGCGATACGGCGCCATTGGTTTCTACCTCCAGCGTCAGCTTATCGTAGTCGAGGATCTGGCCTTCGCGCGTGTTGGCGATCTTGTAGGAGACCTTCTTGACCGGGCTGTAGAGGCTATCGACGGGTATGAGGCCGATTGGAGCATCGTCCGGGCGGTTCCGCTCTGCGGGCACATACCCTTTGCCAATATTCGCCGTCAGCTCCATGCGAACGGCTGCGCCTTCGTCCAGCGTGCAGATCACCAAATCAGGATTGAGGATTTCCACATCCGGGCCTGTATCGATGTCACGGGCCCGCGCCACGCCTGGGCCCTCCTTCCGAAGCACCATGCGCTTCAAACCCTCGGAGTGAATCCGCAGCGCGATGTCCTTGATGTTGAGAACGATGTCGGTCACGTCCTCGCGCACACCAGGGATGGAGGAAAATTCATGAAGAACGGCGTCTATGTGAACTGTCGTTACGGCTCCGCCCTGAAGCGAAGAAAGCAGCACGCGGCGAAGAGCATTGCCGAGCGTCAGCCCGAACCCGCGCTCCAGCGGCTCGGCAACTATCGACGCCACGTATTTTGGATTGGTGCCGGCGAGAACGTTGATTTTTCCCGGCTTAATGAGATCCTGCCAATTCTTGTTAAGCACTTTTCTTTCCTTATACGGCGGCGTCTACTCGGCCCGCCGTGATCGCTTGCTAATGTGGAAAGCTTGCCTTGAACTTTTCCTTAGACGCGGCGCCGCTTCCGGGGCCGGCATCCGTTATGCGGGATGGGCGTTACGTCTCGAATCGAGGTCACCTGAAAACCGCAGGCTTGCAAAGCGCGAAGAGCGGATTCACGGCCTGAGCCCGGTCCGCTCACTTCGATCTCGATCGTACGCATGCCGTGCTCCTGGGCTTTACGGCCTGCATCCTCAGCCGCGACCTGCGCAGCGTACGGGGTCGATTTCCTCGAGCCCTTGAAGCCCATCGCGCCGGAAGACGACCAGGAGATCGCGTTGCCCTGCGCATCCGTGATCGTAATCATGGTGTTATTGAAACTTGCATTCACATGCGCCACGCCGGATGCAATGTTCTTCTTTTCGCGGCGCTTAACGCGCGCCTTTTCCTTCGCCATCGTCTAAGTCCTAAATCTCGACGCCAAGAGCCACGCTCTACTTTTTCTTACCGGCAATCGGCTTGGCCGGGCCTTTTCGCGTGCGCGCATTTGTGTGCGTCCGCTGGCCGTGCACCGGGAGACCGCGGCGGTGCCTCAGCCCGCGATAGCACCCCAAATCCATCAGCCGCTTGATGTTCATCGCAACTTCACGGCGCAGATCGCCTTCGACAACATAGTCGCGGTCGATCACTTCGCGAATTTGCAGCACCTCGGCATCCGTCAACTCGTTAACCCGGCGAGCCGTCGGGATGTTGACCTTTTCGCAGATTTCTTTCGCAAAACGCGGGCCGATCCCGTGAATATAGCGAAGGCCAATCTCAACGCGTTTGTTAGATGGGATGTTCACACCCGCGATACGTGCCACGTTTTCCTCGTCGTGTTTAGGCTAGCTGCTGAGCGAGTGCCGCTCACACCATAGTAAAAGAACAGCCGCCCGCAAGGGATACCCCTCACAGACCGCCGCTGATCATGAGCTAAGATCAGCAATATAGTCACCGTCTTCGCATAAGTCCAGCCACGTTCTGCACCTGCGTGCGAAGCGGCCGCCCTTAAGCTTCTCTCTGATGCCCGGAAGCCGCAGCTCTAGCGCTTTCCTTCGACAATCTCGTTGATATGACGCGTCACATCCTCGATTGGAAGCTCGCCATCGATGATGCGAAGTTTGCCTTTGGAGCGATAGTAATCGATCAAAGGCTTGGTTTGCTTATGGTAGACGTCAAGCCGCTCCCGGACTGTTTCGGCCTTGTCGTCCGAGCGCCGCTTGAAAGCTGTGCCGCCGCAGCGCTCGCACACGCCCTCCGCCTTCGGCAACCGGAAGAAATCGTTGTAGCTTTCGCCGCAGTTCGCGCAAGTGAATCGTCCAGCGATGCGCTTGACGAGCTGCTCGTCGCTCACGTCGACGACGATGACGGCGTCAATGTTCTTGTTGTGGCTTTTTAAAAGGTCGTCAAGCTCGATGGCCTGCTGCACTGTTCGAGGGAAGCCGTCAAGAATGAAACCAGGAAGGTCCTCCGGGAGCTGATCGATCGTCTCGAAGACCACCCCGACAACCACATCGTCCGGAACGAGCTTGCCGCTTTCGATGTAGGGCTTGGCGACTAGCCCGACCTCGCTGCCCACTGAAACCGCATGGCGGAGCATATCGCCCGAGGACAGCTGCTTGAGGTGGAAGTGATCTTCCAGGTACTTGGATTGTGTGCCCTTGCCCGCACCGGGCGGCCCCAACAAAATGATGTTCATCGGCGTTTGGCCCCCCTTAGCTTCGCTTTCTTGATCAGCCCTTCATATTGATGGGCGAGCAGGTGGCTTTGAACTTGAGCAACCGTGTCCATCGTAACACTGACCACAATCAGAAGCGAAGTGCCGCCAAAGTAGAAGGGCGCCTGCATCTGATAGGACAATATCTCAGGCAAGATGCAAACGACCGAGACGTAGGCGGCGCCGATCAAGGTAATCCGATTCAGGACGTACTCGATGTGTTCCGCTGTGCGGGGGCCAGGCCTGATGCCCGGAATAAAGCCGCCATATTTCTTGAGATTGTCGGCGGTCTCCTGCGGATTGATGACGATAGGAGTGTAAAAGAAGCAGAAGAAGACGATCAATCCGATATAGAAGAGGATGTGCAAAGGCTGCCCAGGGCCCAGCAGCGTAAATATGCGCGTGAGCTGGTCCGAGCCATGTCCCACGAATTGCTCAAGGGTTTGGGGAA
>Ga0326727_10025906_pt1 | contig 10949 bp, 11 predicted proteins | sample MB2enrmetagenome_FD_207643 | JGI IMG/M metagenome (GOLD analysis project Ga0326727, IMG submission 207643) | Lab enriched peat soil microbial communities from McLean, Ithaca, NY, United States - MB29MY | ecosystem: Environmental > Terrestrial > Soil > Wetlands > Peat | place: USA: New York... | reverse complement strand
CGGCACGCCAAACACGTCACGTTGAACAAGCCAGGCGATCCGGGCGGCAAGCTTTTCGATTTTGCGCGGCGGCGCCGTAATCTTGAATGCGAAACCATTCTGCAGCTGCCGCGCGATCTCGCCGTCCATAGGGCCAAGCCGGTCGATATAAGCGACGATATGTTCGCCAATCTGTCCTCAATCGCCGCATTCCACAGCTACGCCGCACGCCGCCAAATCGATTGTCGTGCAAGAGCGCTCAAGCCGGTTTGCAAGCATGCACCGACCCGGCAGCCTCAGCTTGGCGCGTTCCTGCTGGCGCCGCCCTGCGAATGTTACGCCCAACGCCATGGAGTCGATCCGCACAGTCGCAACCTCCCGCGATTGTATGCAAGGTGCATCGGCCGAGAACTCGGCGGATTATCAATCCGTCTAATTAATCAAATATCATCCGCGCGCCGTTGTGTTCGGGGCATGGTTGTGAAATGGCGAACGTCGGCGACAGCGTCGACCAATTCGTCAACCAAAGTTCGCATCGGTTCCGCGCTTTTTGAGCGGCGGCCATGTGTTCTTGGCGATTTTGCGTGGTCGCCTCAGCTTTGGTCGGTGCGAGCCGGAACTTCGTCGTTCAGCCGATTGTCGCTGCCCCCTCAAGCGGACGTTGAGGCTAGGGGCCCGCTCGGCGCCGGGTGCGAACCCGAATTACACCGAACGGGCGTTACGCGCGAAGCCATTTGTGACGGACAACTCACTTTGCGCAAGCGTGGCGAGTTCCCAAGAAACGCTTCGTTAGTATTCCTCGACAATCGTATTAGTATTCCTCGACAATCGTATTGGGACTAACTGAATTGAATGGTTGCGGCGAACGTGACCGTTTTGTGGGTCAATCGGACCTGCGGCGACAGCTGTCGCAACCGCGCATTCGCTCAAGAGCGCGCCATCGAACGGGCATGGCTCTTACTTCGGGCATCTTTGGAATTAGAGCGCGAGGATCCTGCATTATGTCGCTAAGCGAATCCGCGTCCGAATGCCGCCGGTACGACCGTGTGGCTCTGAAGCTGCCTGGCCGTTACATGCTCGCGGATGGGAAGGAATTCGACTGCCAGACTATCGATGTCTCCCCAGTCGACGTCGCTATTCGTGGCCCATTTGCGGGAGACGTGGGCGAGCGCGTCGTCGCCTATGTGCAAGAACTCGGACGGTTTGAAGGCGTGATTGTGCGACGCTCGACCGACGACGAGTGGTTCGCCCTCGACTTGCGGTTTCCTCTGAACAAGGTCCGCAAACTTGCGGCAAGAATTGACTGGCTCGTCCGGCGGCAAACGGAAGGGCTGCCCGAGCGGCGCAGGCATGTGCGCGTCGATCAAGATCAAGAGCGGACGACATTGCTGCTATCGGACGGGCGAGAGTTCGAAGCGGGTTTGATCGACGTGTCGACCGCTGGCGCGGCGCTTGAGGTCGACGCGACGCCCCCCGTTGGCGCGGCTGTGACAGTCGGAAATCGACGCGCCCACGTTTCCCGTCATTTTGCAGGAGGCGTCGCGGTCACATTCGACCGGGATGCCTCCAGCGCGACCTCCGATGAATTCGAGACAGTTTGGGTTTGCGGGGAGCCCCGCTGATTGGTCCTAATAAGCGAGTTTAGGCCCAGAATTGGTAATCGCCTTCCGCCGCTTCGCGCGCATGTCGGCCGGTTCCGGCCAATGCGCCGGTTCTCGATAGCGGACGCGATGCCGCCGGGGGGGCCTTCGGCATGTGAAGCGGCCCGGGTGTTGATTTCCACATCAACACGAACCTAACAGAGTCCGGCGCCTGTCGCAGGATCGCGTCCGGCCGCATCCGCAGATCGCTGCGTGAGCCCGGCGGACCGCCGCCGGACCCGGCGCCGTCATAGCTTTAGGCCGGCGTTCACCGCACGTCACAAGAGAAGGTGGAGAAGCCCAAGAATGCTAATGATTAGCGCTGCGGCGCTGATCGCCGCGGCGATTCTGGCTGTGATCAGCGCCTCACTTGCAATTTCTGATTGTTCTGCGCTCGCGCGCGATAGTTCGGCGATAGAGCGCGACTGTCTCTCCGCCCTATCCGCGGCGCGCTCTGCGGCCGCTGTCGCTCTGGAGACGGCGGAGGCGGCTTTCCCATCCGAGATTCTCGCTCGATCGCGCTCCTTTCGTTGAAGCCAGTCTGTCGCCAGCTGGTTTTGGCCGTCGGCATTGTCATAGACGCCCGAGAGCAGGCGGAAGCGAACCTCATCCTCTCCGAGCTCGTCGAGCTGGGCGATAAAGTTCGCGATGTCGCCGCCCGGCGCCACGAGTGCAGCCGCTCACTTCGGCTTGTGATCAGCCCAAACAATCAGTCGCCCGCGTACGGCGCCTTCGTCTGGGTTATGACTGTGATGCTGCTGCGGCGGCAGCTTGCCGCCCTCGGCGATCGCAATTTCTCTGTGGCGCCTCATGCAACGATAGACGCCGGAGTGAGGCGCCGCGACGCCGGGCCCATGTTCTTCGTTGAAGGCGACGGAAGCGCCCTGCATGAGATAAGCGGCGGTCGTGTATGCAGCCATTGCCGTTCCCCACGCGATGCGCCGAGCGAGTCGGCGTCTTTAGATTACTGCGAGGTTGATATGGCCGACGACGCGCGCGAGCGGGTCGGTGAGGTTCCGTGACAGCAATGTAACGCAACACTTTCGCCCAAGCGGATTCATTGTAACGGAGGAAAGATGTAAATCTGTTCAGTCTGAGCGGAGTCCCGAGGGCAGCCACGGCAACGACGCGAACATTTTTGCGCAGCTGCGGAACCGACGATCTCCGCCTTGTCGAGGGAGCGCGCCATGAACCGACTTGCTCTCACCGCAACGATCTTGCTGGCCCCCAGCGTCGCCTTTACTCAAAGTCGTTATTATGATGAGAAGGTGTATTTAAATAAATTCGACCAGCTAAGCAATACGTATTCCGGGCGCATCATTGTCACATACCAGCTTTGCGGCGATGCTCAATACGGCGCAACGTTCCAATTTGACAGGGTCACTACAAGTCTTTTGTTCGACAAGGCTACGAACTCGGCAGACGCAAGAGCGAAAAAGCAGGCTGACGTCAATAGGATCATCGCAGATGTCGCCCACGACGCAGAATTGTGTCCAGTCAAGTAGCCGGCGCTCATGCCGATCGTTGTCTGAGCGATCGTCATTTTCAGTGCCGTCGCGAGGCATTGGCCGTTACGCGGACCCGCAATGGACTCGACCTAACGGCAGAGTCGTGGTCCGCTTCGCGGCGAATCGGGGAACCCGAGCCATGCTGATTCATTGTCCGCACTGTGAGCTGGAAGCCAAGGTCGACGCCAGCGATCCGGCGAACTTACAAGTGAATAACGAGGCTGCCCTGTATGCTCGTTGCCTCCACATCAAGGAGATATCCGCGAGCGGAAAGGCGCCGCCATCCCGGCTGCTGGCCGCGTGCCCAATTCTGAGTCGCGCAGTTCAATCTGCCTCACAGCGAAGTCTGTCGCCAGCCAAAGAGACCGAAAGCCTGTTCGTCGTGCTCGCCTGCAAACGGGGCACGGGGAAGTTTGCCGAGTACCCCGCCGTCGACGTGATGGAACGCATCCATGCGGCGCTCGACCCGTTGGGGGCTGTCGTCGGCGTCCCAAATGGCGGCGGTACTGCGACGATCAGGGTCCCACCCGACAGCGCAGATGAAGTCCTGGCGGCGGTTGCAACCATACCTGGCGTGCTGTCCGCCGAATTGGTGAAGGCCGACGCGACTGCGGCCGCATCGCGGGCAGGAAATCGCGATACGGTGACAGTGCATTCAATCCATCTCCACCCATCATCGTAATTCGCAATTGAATAGAGTGCACTGTCACCGTCACCGTAGCGGCCGCTCCCTCGCTACGGCGCCACGAGGGCGCGCTTCGCTAGCGGCCGCCCCAGCCTTCCCGCACGGCATGGCCCAAAATCTCGCCGCCCCGCTGGCCGACTATTCCGCCGCCGTTGACAGGCAAAACGCCGGAAACGCCACGCCAATGGCCCAGGAAGCGGCTAATACCAATAGCGACGGCAGTATCGGCGCCCGTATCGCCACCAGCAACGCGTGCGATAATAGACTTTTTCGATCTGCGAGGAGTGCGTGAGGTTTTGTTGGAGCGACGGCGATGCAAGGGTGAATGCGGAAGCTTGGCCCGTGGGGAGCATTAACGCCACAGAACCCACGGAAGCGGCCAAGAAAACTCCTGCCAATTTGCGTGACAACATGGGCCTTCCTCCCTTCCTCGTATAGCGGACATGCCCACATGCCCGCCCGCTTCTGGCAAAAATTAAGCAGGTCGGGCTTTGTCGGTCAATCGTGAGTCGTCAGTGCGCCTTGTTCCTCGATCGCAATGAAGGTCTTGATTTTGGCGCCTCAACCCCCACACCGGTGGCGGCGACCAGGCGGCAGAGCAGTTCGAGTTACACTGCCGAGCGGGCGCGCTGAGCGCCAGGAGGTCGCACCGCATCGCAGAATCAGGCCGCGCCAACAAACCAGCGCGTCGATTTGGCGAGGCGTTCCGACGATACCGGGCAGTAAGCGAATTGCCTTCGAGTTGACGTTGAGCACGCGCGCCAAGCTAAAATCTTCAATGCTGTCGGCGCTTCCGCCTTGTCCTTTCATCTTGGCGATATCTCCACTATGAATTCAAACTAGGGCTGATTCCATCAGCGTGTATTCGACGCGTTTTGTGAAGTTCAGCGTTGGCTGCGGTTCGAGACGGCGCATCGCAGAACTCTGCGCCGCCGAACGGGACGTTGCGAAAGGGTCGCCCTCTCGTGCTCGCTATGATTGTCGATGACAGTCGAAGCAGCCTGCTGCACCTGCAGCAGCTCGCCGAACGGGATTCCGACGTTCGCGCGATGGCGTTTCTCGACCCCGAGGCGGCTCTCGACGCCGCGATCAAGCACCGATTTGACATGGTGATCGTCGATCACATTATGCCAAAAGTCGACGGAATCACGTTCATTCGTCGTATGCGGGCGACGGACGGCCATGGGCAGATCCCCATGGTCATGCTGACGGCGACGAGTGACGACGCCATCCGGCTTGCGGCCCTAGAAGCGGGCGCCACCGACTTCTTGAGCAAGGCGCAGAGCCCGGTGGAGCTCAAAGTCAGGCTGCGCAACCTGATCAAGCTCTCAGACGCGCTACGCAAGCTCGACGACCACGTGGCGGAGCAGGACCGCGAGATCGAGAAGGCGACGCAAGCCCTCCTCGCGCGCGAAGAGGAGATGGTGTTCCGTCTGTCGAAGGCGCTCGAATACCGCGACAACGACACCAACGATCACACGCTCCGGGTGGCGAAGTTCAGCCGTATGATTGCCGAGCGCCTGGAACTGTCGCGGCAGGAGTGCGACAGCATCTATCTCGCGTCGCCACTTCATGACATCGGAAAAGTGGCGATCCCCGACGGGATTCTCTTGAAGCCCGGCCGTCTCGACGGCGACGAACGGGCGATCATCGAGACTCACGCCGAGATTGGCGAGCGAATCCTGCGCGGCAGCGCGTCGGATCTGATCAAACTGGCGGCGCAAATCGCCGGGGGCCACCACGAGCGATGGGACGGCAAGGGATATCCGCGGGGCCTCTCGGGCGAGGCCATTCCGCTCGCCGCTCGCATCGTCGCGATCGCCGACGTTTTCGACGCTCTGACGACCGAAAGGCCCTATAAGAAGGCGCTTCCGGTCGCCAGCGCGCTGGCGAATCTCGAAGCCGAACGCGGCAGCCATTTCGATCCGGCGTGCCTTGACGCGTTCTTCTCCGGCTACGCTGAGACGGTCGGGCTCGGCGCTTCAGCCGGGTCGACTGAAGCCGCTTCCGATTTCACGGTGGGCGATGCGCAAGAGTTCTAGCAGATGCGAGAGGCGGCCTCCCAAAGGCGGCGCCGCGGCCTCAATCGCAATGGGCGCGAGATGACCGCGCAGATCATCGCCGTCGCAAACCGCAAGGGCGGCGTCGGCAAGACGACGACCGCGGTAAACCTGGCGTCCGAATTGGCCGGCCACGGCCGCCGCGTCCTGGTCGTCGACCTCGATCCCCAGGGTCACGCCGGCTTGGGCCTGGATGTCACCGCCTCACGCTCGGATCCGACCGTTCACCGGATTTTCGACGATCGCCGCATCGATCTGGCGGCGGCGGTGAAGACGAGTTGTGTGATCGGCGTCGACGTGCTGCCCGCCGAACACGAATTCGACGTGCACGGCGCCGTCAACGATCCGCTCAGCCTGGCGAGAGGGCTCGCGACCATTCAAGAACGCTACGACGCGATCGTCATCGATACGTCGCCGTCGATCGACGTCACCACCGTCTCCGCGTTGACGGCGGCGCAATACGTGCTGATTCCGACCCAGCTCAATCATCTCGCCTACGACGGCATAGTCCGCTTCTCCAAAGTCCTCTTCAAGATCGCGTCTATGGTCAATCGGCGCTTCACCGACTTGGCGATCGTCCCGGTTCAGATCGACATTCGCACCACCCTCCAGCGCATCGTGCTGGCGAAACTGCTGAAGCAATTCGGCTCCAAGCGCATCCTTCGCGGCATCAGAACCGACATCTCGCTCGCCGAAGCGTTCGGCTCGAGGAAGCCGGTGCGGCTTTATCGTCCGCAATCGCGGGCGGCGACGGACTATGCGCTGCTCGCTGAAGACGTTCTATCGTTGTGGTTGACCGACCGCCGGAGCCCCGATCCGTCGATCGAGGCATTCGGCCCTTCGGCGGCGCGCCGACCGCTCGAGGAAAGTCAGGTCTAGGCCACCGCGGCGACCGGCTCATCGCCTTCGTACGGGCGCCGCCCGGCGCCGGTGAGCTGGCGCGGCGCGTCGGACGCCACTTCGCCGAGAAACGCATCGTGGATTTGGCGCTCGCAGGCCATCGTGTAGGCCTCGCGCAGCAAACCGTCGAGCCCATCATCGCAGCCAACCGGCCATTCCTCGGCGCCGCCGATTCCAGCCGCCAGCGAATCGATCTCGGCGATGGCGTTCCGCAGCGACGTTCCAATGTCGCCGCGATCGCCGGCCAGACGGCGGGCCGCCTCGCCCAACAAGGCGCCGACCGTCGTCGTCTCCCGCTCGAGCCGCATCAGGGCGTCGGTCATGGCCTTTCCGTTCGCCTTGAACGGCTCGATCGCGCTGAGCATGCGTCGGTCCAAAGCGTTCAGGTAATCCGCGCCGCGCGCCCGGCCGCGTTCCGCGAACCGCTCGACGAACGCGGCGACTTCGCGTAGCGCCGCCGGCAGCGCTTCGACGCCCTCGACGATTTTCGCCGCGTAGCTGCGCAGTTCCTGCGCGATGACGCTCAGACCTTTTCCGCAATCGCCGAGACGGCTCGACTTCAGCAGCGCGTTTGTGCCGATCATCGTCACGTCGATGATGATTTCGGACAGATTCGCCGTGCGTTGGTCGAGATCCGCCATTGTCGCGCTGACCGTCGCGGCGGCGCTGTCGACAATGGCACGCGCCTGGCGACATTCCTCCATGATCGCGCGCGCCGACTCCAGCCTGTGTTCAAGCGTCTCTAGAAAGGAATCGCCGCCTCCGCCGCCCGAGCCGAACAAAGTCCGCTCGCATGTCGCGAGTTCGTCGGCGTCGGCGAGCAGCCCTTGCAGCGCAGCCGCGATCGTCTCCATTTCGTTGGCGAAGTCAGCGAGCGCCGCGCCGAGTTGACGCGATTGCAGGCGGCAGATCCCGGCGATCGCCGCATTTCTCGTCTCGCGGTCAGACGTTCCGTACGACGCGGCCCAGGCGTCGTCCGCCGCTCCAAGCTCCAAACCTTGCGCCGCGAGATGCAGCGCCCCGCGCACGTGTTCGACTCGCTGGCACGTGCTGTCGCCGACTTGCAGCGCCACCACGCACTGACCAATTTGGGCGCCGACGCGCTGTGATCGCGAACCGATTTCCGACAAGGCTTCGGCGGTTTCGCGCCGCCGATCCTCCACCGCCGCAACGCTGGCGGCGATCTCGCCAGCGATCGATAGCAGGCGCGCCTGATGACTTTCCTGAAAGCGTTTTTGCGCCTCGCTGGAGGCGTGCAACAGATCGTAGAGCCTGCCGTGCGTAAGCCGGTACTCGTTAAGCGCCTGCTGCGCACGCTGAGCAAGCTGATGCAGGCCTTCGACAAAGCCGCGCATGTCCTCGCCCAGGCCGCTCAGCGACGCCGCCTCGATCTTGACGTTGAACACGAGCATCGAGATCGTTCGCCCGTTCTCCGACAGATTGGCGATGCGTTCCGCAATCGCCTGGTTCAGCGCGACGAGGTCCGCGAGCGCCTGGCTTTCCCCGGACAGGTCTTTGGCGGTCGCTTCGATTTGATCGGAGACCGTTTGCAGATCGAAGCCGGCGGCGCGCAACTGTTCGCCTTCGAGCGATTGCGACAGCTCCTGAAACAGCCCCGACAGATCGCTCAGCACCGGAATGGCGTCGCCGAGCCGCGCTCCGACATCGAGGCAGCTTCGTTCGCAGGGCGCGAACGTCCGACTGACAGCGTCGGCGGTTTGCCGCAGAACCGCGGCCGTCGGCGTCCCCCGCCCTGTCGCGATGATCGTCTCGATCTGCTCGGCCACGCTCAGGCTCCAACCCGCAACTGCTGAATTTCGGCCGGAATCGCCGACAGCGGCACGATTCTATCCGCGGCGCCCAAAGCAATCGCTTCTTTCGGCATGCCAAAAACGACGCAGGTCTCCTCGTTCTGCGCCAGGGTCGTCGCCCCCGCCCTCTTCATCTCTAAAAGTCCCCGCGCCCCGTCGTCGCCCATGCCGGTCATGATGACGCCGAGCGCGTTTGCGCCCGCATATTGCGCCGCCGAGCGAAACAGAACGTCGACCGAAGGCCGGTGGCGCGACACCAGCGGGCCGTCCTTGATCGCCACATGGTAGCGCGCGCCGCTTCGTTGCAGCAGCATGTGCCGGTTGCCGGGGGCGATGAGAACGCGGCCGGCGATCACCTGATCGCCGGCCTCCGCCTCCTTCACGTCGACCTGGCAGAGCCCGTTCAGTCGCTGGGCGAAGGCGGCGGTGAAGCGCTCGGGCATGTGCTGGACAATGACGATTCCCGGGCTGTTGGGCGCGAGCGCCGTCAACACCTCGCGCAACGATTCGGTGCCGCCGGTCGACGCGCCGATGCAGACGACCTGATCGGTCGTTCGGGTCATCGCACGCGTCGCCGCCGGCGGCGGCATGATGACGTCGGCGGTCAGCTTCTTCTGAACCGCATGAGACGTCGCCACGCGAGAGCCCCTGAACGTCACCTTGGCGGCCGCGCGGATGGAGTCCCAGATGCGCACCTGCGATTCGTTGAGGAACTGCTTGGTGTCGACCCGCGGCTTGAGGATGACGTCGACTGCGCCGGCGTCGAGCGCCTCGAGCAACGTTTCCGAACCAGCCTCGAGCAGCGTCGAGCACAAGACGGTCGGGATGGGACGTTGAATCATGATCTTGCGCAGAAATGTGATGCCGTCCATGCGCGGCATCTCGACGTCGAGAACGATGACGTCGGGAATCTCTTCATGGATCCGTTGCGCGGCGATGAACGGGTCGCCTGCCGTCGCCATGACCTCCATGTCCGGAGCGGCGTCGATGATCGCGCACAAGGTCTGCCGCACCGACGCCGAATCGTCGACGACCAGAACGCGAATCTTACGGTTCGTGGCGCTCATGATGTCCTCTCAAGCCGCGCGGCGAAAGATAGTCGGGGCTATCTGCCGCATCGCGCTCAGCTCGGCGCCGGCGAGCGATTCCGAATGTCCGAGGATCAGAAAGCCCCCCTTGCGCAAGTGATTGCAGAGGCGCCTGAGCACGGCGTCCTGCGTCGCCTTGGCGAAATAGATGAGGATGTTGCGACAGAAGATGACGTCGAAGTCGCGGTCGACTCGATACGTCGGGTCCATGAGGTTGAGGCATTGAAAACGGACCGTGCGCCGCAACTCGGGGACGATCCGCACTTCCCGGCGCTGCGCATCGATCGCACGCATCACGTATCGGTCGCGCAGCCGCGGCGGCACAGGATCGATCATCGCCGCGGGATAGACGGCGCACTGCGCTTGGGCGATCACTTCGGTGCTGATGTCGGTGCCCAGCACGGAAAAGCGACGCCCCTCCAGCCCGAGCGCTTCGGCGGCGACCATGGCGATCGTATACGCCTCCGCGCCGATCGACGCGGCGGCGCTCCAGAACTTATACGACGCATTGGCGCCGTTCCGCAGGCTCGCCAACAAAGGCAGGGCCCTTTCCCGCAGAAAGTCGAAGTGGTCCGGTTCGCGAAAGAAGTCGGTCTTGTTGGTCGTCACGCAATCGATGAGGTGACGGAATTCGTCATTCAGCTTGCCGCCTTCGAAGATCGCGTGACCATAATCTTCCAGCCTCGTGATGCCGAGGGCGCGAATGCGCTTGCGCAACCGGCCTTCGACCATCGTCCGCTTCGCCGGCGGCAGGCGAATGCCGGAATGCTCCTCGACTAGCCGCGAAAGTTTGGCGAAATGCCTCTCCTGAAGCTGATCAGTCATGGCGGTACGCAACCCTTTACGCTACAACACGACTACAACCGTCGCACGGCCTACGCGGCAGGCGCGTTCTATGCAGCCGACGCGATGAGCGGCGCGTCGCTTCCCAGCAGCCGTTCGAGTTCGAGGACGATGACGAAGGCCGAGCCATGGCGGCCGACGCCGACGATGTATTCCGCCCGCCAGCGGTTGCCGATCGCCGGCGGCGGCTCGAACGCGCCGCCGCCGAGATCGGTCACTTCGAACACGCAATCGGCGACCAGGCCGACGCGCAATTTTTGTCCTTCGATCAAAGTATCGGCCACGATGACCCGCGTTCGGTTGGTCGCCTCGACCCGCGGCAGGCCGAACTTGGCGCGCAGATCGATGAGCAGCATTCCGACCCCACGCACGTCCATGAGCCCGACCACATAGTCGGGCGCATGGGGAATGCGCGAAATCGCCCGCAGGTCGAGG